>Ga0209420_1000922_pt1 | contig 14593 bp, 9 predicted proteins | sample BlaSpr_A8_OM1_O1_FD_187972 | JGI IMG/M metagenome (GOLD analysis project Ga0209420, IMG submission 187972) | Forest soil microbial communities from Thunder Bay, Ontario, Canada - Black Spruce, Ontario site 2_A8_OM1_O1 (SPAdes) (version 2) | ecosystem: Environmental > Terrestrial > Soil > Boreal... | reverse complement strand
GAATTTGGTCCGTCGATCATCGACGCCAAAAGCGCCACCAGCGAGATCGATCGCAAGAAACTTGCCGCCATCGTCTTCGCCGATCGCGCAAAACTCGATCGTCTCAACGCCATAGTTCATCCGCGCGTGAAGGAAAGTATTCTGCGGCAACTCGAAGAATGGGCGTGCGAAGGTGACGTGAGAGTGGCGTTCGTCGAAGCGGCCCTGCTGGTGGAAGCGGGATACCCGAAATACTTGGATGGCTTGTTCGTAACCTGGTGCACGCCGGAACAGCAACTCGGGCGCCTGCGCGAGCGTGGCATGAGCGAAGACGAAGCGCGCAACCGTATCGCCGCACAATTGCCGGTGGCGGACAAATTGAAAGTTGCAACGGAAAAAATCGATTGCTCCGGTTCGCTCGACAACACCCGCCAGCAAGTCGAAGCCCTCGCGGAAAAACTAAGGAACCGAGGGTAACGGCAGGGATGGCTTCCGAAGCTGCCGAAAAGGGCGCCGTTGTCATCCCGAACCCGCGCCTTTTGCGGGTGGGGGTTTGCTGTTCGCAAGTACGCCGGGGAAAAAGCAGATGCCTCACCCGGTAAAAACCGAACGGGGTCCGGAAAAGACTTGTTTTCGAGTTTTTTACGCAGCGTCCTCAGCCGTGCCTTAACGGGTGATAAGCAACAAGGCTTTGGCCCCGCTGGGCACCAGCTCAGGTTCGCGCGGCCATGAACGCTGCGTGAATTTTGCCTATACTAGTGCCAGCCCTTGATCGGGACGTCTTATATCTTAGAAGGATTCCGAAATGAATGAGCGAAAACCAACCAGCCTAACGCGCCTGATTGCTGCGTGCGCCGTGCTGATTCTTGGCGCGTATTGGGCGGGGGCGCGCTGGGGTCAGCGACAGCCCGTGGATGTCGGCGCCATGCCTCGGGGCGGCGGCGCGCTTCCTGGGCCGCACGCCGACGGTGGGAGCCTCGCGAACAACGGAGTGATGGCAAGCCCGAGCAGTGTAAGCCAGGCGGCGCGGGATGCGGCTTTGACCGACGACGAAGCCATCAACGTACGCGTGTATCGGCAGGCTTCGCCAGCGGTCGCAAACATACTGACGAAAGCGACCGAGTACGATTTCTTCATGGACCCGGTTCCGGTCGAAGGCGCCGGCTCGGGATTTGTGATCGACGAAAAAGGCTATATCCTGACCAATTTTCACGTCGTGCAGGAGGCGCAGTCGATCGAAGTGGTTCTGGGCGACCAGACACGTTTCCCGGGAAAATTTATCGGCGCCGATCAGCGCAACGACGTGGCGTTGGTGAAAATCGATCCCAAGGGTAAGCATCTGGTGGCGCTGCCGTTGGGGGATTCCGCCGCGCTGCAAGTGGGACAAAAGGTTTTGGCGATCGGCAACCCGTTCGGCTTTCAGAGCACCTTGACCACCGGCGTCGTCAGCGCGCTGGGCCGAACGGTGCAGACCAGCCAGACGACGCTGATCGATGAAGCCATTCAGACCGATGCCGCCATCAATCGGGGGAATTCCGGCGGTCCGCTGATCAATTCCCATGGCGAGGTAATCGGCATCAATTCCGCGATTTACACGCCCAGCGGCACCACAGCCGGGATCGGGTTCGCGATTCCGATCAATACCGCAAAACGAATTGCGCAGGATTTGATCACCGAGGGTCGCGTACACCTGGCTTATATCGGCGTGCAAACGATTCCTGTGGGCGGATATCTTGCACAAGCCCTAGATCTGCCCGTGGAAGAAGGACTACTCGTGGAAACTGCGGCGAAGGGTGGACCTGCGGCCGCAGCGGGCGTGCGCGGTGGTGACCGCGTTGCGCAAGCGGGAATGCAGCGCATCGCGATTGGCGGCGATGTGATTGTGGCGATCGATGGCGCAAAAGTTGGCAACACAATGGACTTGAATATTATTTTGAATCGCAAGAGGCCGGGAGATACGGTGACGCTGACGGTGTATCGCGGGGGAAAGAAGTTGGATATACCTGTGAAGCTTGGCGAACGGAACGAGAATAACCGGCAATAACAGGTAGCGACTCTTAGCTGCAGCGCCATCATCCTTGCCCGCATTTTTGAAGTTGGACAGGGCGAAGAGCCGGCGGGATGCCGGCGCTACCAGGTCAGCGGGAAAATTCGGCGCGGTGGGTTTGGCGCTGGGCTTCGGTTAAGGTGAACCAGGATTCGGCGATGTCGCGAACGCGTTCTAGCTCGCGCTGCATCTCGGCGTGCTTGGCTTCGAGTTGTTCGGGAGTTGCGTCGGGTGGGACGTAGATCGGCGGGGCGAACAGGATCGCGGCGCGCGCGAACGGCTTGGGCAGCAGAAAATGGTCCCAGGTTTTCTCAAAGGTTATGCCGCGATCGACTCCGATGTGGAAGACCATCACGGGACACCGTGTTTTGCGCGCGAGCATGACCGGGCCAGGCTTTGCGACGTAGCGCGGGCCGCGCGGGCCGTCGATCGTGAAGCCGCAATCTACTCCCTCGCCGAGGCGCTTGGCCATGACCGCGAGTCCGCGCAACCCGCCGCGGGACGAGCTTCCTTGTGCGGTGCCGAAACCGAGCCACTCGATCACTTTGCGGGTCCACTGGCCATCGAAAGCGGTGGTGTTCATGATCACCACGCCGTGATTTCTTCTCCACCACACGATCGGGATGATTACGCGGTGCCAGAAAGCCCAGATACATTGCTTCTTCGCGGCGTAGACACGCTCGGCGTGTTGCCAGCCTAAGACTTCGTAGCGCAGTGTCGGGCCCAGCAGGCGAATCACGGAATAAACCGCGGCGGCTATGATGGGAATCTGAATGCGGCGCGACCAGGGCAAGTCCGGCAATCGCGTGTCGTAGTGAGCGCTTACGGTTTCTTTATCGGTTTGCGATTCTGTTTCGCGCGGCGCGGAGTGGACCTTGCCGGCCGTCGCGGATGTCCTGGCGGAGTCGTCGCGACGTGTTTCGGGCGAGGAACGCTCGGCTGCGTCTGGCATGATGGTCGGCGTATAGTATAGGCGCAGCGTGGTTGCAAGGTTGCCGCGAATTCGGTTTCGGCATCTGAGTAGTTTGAATGGCATGGCCGGAAAAGCCCCCCACAGTTGGGAACCCAGGGTAAACGGACCGGCGGCTAGATCTGCTGGAGTGATACGGATTGGTGCTTCGACTCACGGTTGAGAAATCTTGGCGGCGCGTCGGTTTTTTCGCTGCGGGTGCTTTTGTTCTCGCGGCGGCATTGCTGGCTGCGGCCGCTGCGGGGACCGACAATCCTCCGGATGATGCGGTGGGAACGATTGAAGGCGAGGCGATCGCTTTGCAGGGTCCCATGACCGTCGACGTAGTGCACGGCCAGATAAAGACGACGTTGCGCAGCGGAAACGACATTCGCGTGAAAGCAGGGCAGGCGCGTTTGGATCTGGTGGAGGGCGGAACGATTTCTATTTGTGGACCGGCGCATCTCTCGGTGCTCAAGTCGGGCGGATCGCTTACGCTGGCTCTAGATAGCGGCACCATCCGGGTTCACGTGGAAAAGCGGCCGGCAGTGACGATTTATACCGCGCAGATTCAGGCCAGGCCCATCGCCATCGGAGACGGCCCGCAGGAAGCGTTGATCGGGTTTGATGCGCCCGGAATGATGTGCGTCCGCGCCACGTCCGGGGCGATTCGCCTGGAACAACAGCTCACAGGGCAGAGTGTGATCGTCCCGCAAGGCGGGGACATTATTTTGAACAATGGCGCGCTGGAAGGCCTGCAAAACACCGCGGGTCACTGCACGTGTGACCTGCAGCTGGCGAAGACCGCCCCCGCGCCGCCGGAACTGAGTCGCCTCGCTACCCCGGAGGAAATTCAACAGCGAGATGCGGAGGAGAAAAAACCCGCGGTTCCTGCTGCGCCGCCTGCGACCACCCCAGATAAGGCCTCCGAAGCGAAGCAACAACCCGTCTATCAGGTATTTATGCCTCCGCTGGCCTACGACGCGAAGGCGGCAGTACAGCACGACAACTTTGATCCGAAATTCATCCTGCTGGTGCGCCACGTGCGGGTCCGGCCGACCCTGATCTTTCAGGGCAAAGTGGCAGGCGACCCGGCGGTGCAGCCGGTGGCCGCGAAGCCCCCCCAAGCGAAACCCTTGCCTGCGGTGCCTGCCAACCCAGCGAAGACGGACTCGGTGGTGAACCGCGTTCGAGCGTTTCTGCGGGGTCTGTTTTCGTAGCTGGGAACCTCCAAACCATTGCACAGTCGGGCTTTACGCCGTGGTCTCCGGAGATCCCGACTTGCGCCAAGGAGCCATTCGGGTTTGGCCACGCGAGTGCGTGGTACTAGACGAACTGTCACTGGCATTTCGACCTGAATTTTGCTATTTTTGGAGCAACTTACACGATTTGCATGGGTTTAGAGGTCCGGTTGGCCACGAGGTGGTCGCGGCTGGACATCGTAATTACCAATTGAAGGAACAGAGCTTCCAGCCCGCGGAAGCCTTTTACAACTTTCACAGCGTAACAGAGAGATGAGGACTGCCTTGACACGGGTATCTGCCGAGCGTGCTGCGCGTGTGGTGTTTGGGTTCGCCATTCTAGCGGTCGGAGTCTTGAGTGGGTGCGGTGGCGGGTCAAGCTCGAGCAACCCGGAATCGGCACCGAACCCGGTGTCGGTGAGTGTGTCGCCGACCACGGCGACGGTGCAAGCCGGGTTGAATCAAACATTTACGGCCACACTGGTGAACGATACGGCAAACAAGGGAGTGACCTGGGCGCTATCGGGAAGCGGCTGCAGTGGGGCGGCGTGTGGCACATTGTCGGCGGCCTCCAGTCTATCAGGGGCACCGATCACCTATACGGCGCCGGCGGCTGTACCGAGTCCGGCGAGCGTGACCCTGACCGCAACGTCGGTAGCCGATGGAACGAAGACGGCCACAGCTACGATTACCGTGGCAGCGACAGCTCCGGCAATTTCGGTGAAGCTGTCGCAGACGACAGCCAGCGTGGCGGTCGGTAGCACCCAAGTCTTTTCGGCGACGGTGGCGAACGACTCTGCCAATAAAGGCGTGAGCTGGGCGTTGTCCGGGACCGGCTGCAGCGGACCCGCGTGTGGAACGGTTTCACCCACGACGAGCGCGTCTGGCGGGAATGTAACCTACACCGCTCCTGCCAGCGCGCCCACTCCACCTGCTGTAACGCTGACGGCAACTTCGGTTTCCGACGGAACCAAATCCGCGTCGGCCACCATCGCTGTGACGGCGGGTCCCGCCCCGGTGATCGCGGTTACGCTCTCGCAGACGACGGCCGGCGTAGTGGTCGGCGCCACGCAGAACTTCACGGCAACGGTGACCAACGATAGTGCAAACAAGGGAGTGATGTGGACGGTGTCCGGCACGGGGTGCAGCGGAGCCGCGTGTGGGACGGTAGCGCCGATATCGAGCGCCTCTGGGGTAGCCGTAACGTACACCGCGCCCGTGAGCGTTCCGGCGCCGCCGACGGTTACGCTGACGGCAACTTCGGTTTCCGATAGCACGAAGAGCGCGTTAGCAACGATTACGATTACCACCTCAGGCAATGCGGTGAGCGTAGCACTGACGCCACAGCTGGGCGGGTTGGCGCTGGGGCAGTCGTTGAACTTCACGGCGACAGTGACTAACGATGTGGCCGCCGGCGGCGTGACCTGGTCGGCGTCGACGGGCACGTTCGGCTCGCAGACTTCGACGACGGCGACGTATGTCGCGCCGAACTCGCCGGGAAGTGGCATCACCGTGACGGCGACCAGCGTTGCAGATTCGACGAAAAGCGCCACGGCGACGCTTGGGGTCACCGACCTCGCGGGAGTGACGACGTATCACAACGATTTGTCGCGCGATGGAGCAAACGTTCAAGAGTACGCGTTGAACACCACCACGGTGGCGACAGCGACCTTTGGCAAATTATTTTCTTGCACCGTGGATGGAGCAGTGTACGCGCAGCCCTTGTGGGTACCGAACGTGAGCATCGGTGGTGGGACGCACAACGTGATTGTGGTGGCTACACAGCGCGACTGGGTGTACGTATTTGACGCCGACGCCAGTCCTTGCACGATGTATTGGGGCAACCAATACATTCCGTCGGGTGAAACCTATGTGAACTTCAATGATTTCACGACCAACGGCGTCAGTACCGAGGACATCTACCCGGATATCGGCATCACTGGCACACCGGTAATCGATCCTTCGACGAACACGATTTACGTTGTGACGAAGACCAAGAACACCGGAACCACTACGGCCCATTCGCGCCTGCACGCGCTTGGCCTGGCAACCGGCGCGGAAGCGACCAACAGTCCGGTGGAAATCAGCGCGACCGTGACAGGCAACTGCGACGGAGCAACGACGGTTTCGTTCAATCCCCTGATGCAGAACCAGCGGCCGGGATTGGCGCTGCTCAACGGAATGGTGTACGTCGGTTGGGGATCGCACGGCGACGTAGGCAATTGGCATGGATGGTTGATGGGGTTCCAGACCGCAAACTTGACGGCTGCGCCAACCGTTTTTCTCACTACGCCAAACGGGCTCACTCCGCCGGTGGGCGGTAGCGCTCCTCCCTGCGGCGGAGGGATATGGATGTCCGGCGGCGCGCCTGCTATCGATGAGAATAACAACTTATACGCGCTCACCGGAAACGGGGCATGGGACGGGAATACCGATTTTGGCGACAGCTACATGAGGCTGAGCACGCCTGCGCTGACCAAGATGGATTATTTTACGCCTTATAACCAGGCTACCTTGGACGAGGACGACACCGACGTTGGGTCGAGCGGAACGGCCGTACTGATCGACCAAACTGGCGGACCCGTTCAGCACTTGCTGGTGGGCGCGAGCAAGGGGCAGGTTTTCTTCGTAGTCAACCGGGACAATATGGGCGGGTTCAACGCCGGGGGCGATCAAGTGGTGCAAGAGTTCACGCTCGACGGTCATTCGTTCTCCACACCGGGCTTCTGGAACAACACTGCATATTTCTTTGGCGTCAATTTCAGCGGGACACTAGCCGGGGAGACCTTCGCATTCGATATCGGATCAGGGCAGTTCAACTCTACCGCAACCAATCACACGCCCTCGACGTTTGGATTTCCGGGCGCTACACCTTCCATTTCCGCCTCGTCGGCTACCTCGGACGGCATCGTCTGGGCGATCAATGCGGCGGCGTATGGCACCAGTGATAGTGGACAGGCTCTCGCGGGACCCACGGTTCTGCACGCGTACGACGCCAGCAATGTTTCGAGCGAACTGTGGAACAGTTCCCAGGCATCGGGCGGCCGCGACACGGCGGGAAACGCGGTGAAGTTCACCGTGCCAACGATAGCGAATGGGAAGGTGTATATCGGCACGCGAGGGAGCGACAATACCGAGGGTGGGGGCACAACGACCGGCGAACTCGACGTGTACGGGTTGCTACCCAACTAACTCTCCGTCGCAGACACCTGACAATACGGAGCGGTCTTTACGTGTTGAGGAGCACCTTGGTAGTCTACCGGGGCGCATCTTGCATCGCCATCTTTTGTCCTAGCGCTGGCATCAAAGTTTAGGCGTGTTTTGGGTGTCGCCCTGTTGCGCGTCGCACGGTACTGTTTTGCACGGCGCTTGCGTGCCTTGATGGAACGCGAATTACGCGTTCAGGTTCCTATCCAGGATTAGGGACCACAGAGCATTCAATCGATTACTACGGCTTCCAGCCCCGCGGAAGCATCTTCATCTGGGAAAAATTCGATACGAAGAGACAGGAGATTGCCCTTGGCACGAGTGCGTATAGAGCGCGCTGCGCGATTTGTGTTTGCGTTGGCGATGGTTGCGGTGGTGTTGCTGAATGGCTGTGGCGGAGGATCGACGACTTCCGAGAGTGGTGGTGGAACGCCGACGCCGACGCCGATTTCGGTGACGGTGTCGCCCACCACCGCTTCGGTGCAGGCGGGGTTGACAGGGTCATTTACGGCGACAGTTACAAACGATAGTGCCGCTAGAGGAGTCACCTGGACGCTGTCGGGCGCGGGTGGCAGCGGAGCGGCGTGCGGCGCGGTAGCGCCAACAACGAGTGCTTCTGGTTCGGCGGTGACGTACACGGCTCCTGCCAGCGTGCCGAGTCCCGCGACGGTGACGTTGACGGCGACTTCTGTGAGCGACAGCACGAAGTCGGCGGCGGCGACGATTACGGTAACGGCAGCAGCTTCGGCGGGTCCGGTGAGCGTAACCGTGTCGCCGGTGCGCGGCGGGTTGACGCTGGGGCAATCTTTGGGTTTCACCGCTACGGTAACCAACGACGTTGCGGGCGCGGGAGTTAGCTGGACGGCATCGAGCGGGACGTTCAGCGCGCAAGCGGCGACAACGGCAACATATGTGGCGCCAAACTCCCCGGGAAGCATTACGGTGACGGCCACCAGCAAAACGGATACGACAAAAAGCGCGTCGGCGACAATCGGAGTGACGGACCTTGCGGGAGTGACGACCTATCACAATGATTTGTCACGCGACGGAGTGAATGCCCAGGAGTACGCGCTGAATACCACAAACGTGGCGACGACAACGTTTGGGAAGCTTTTCTCTTGCACGGTGGACGCGGCGGTGTATGCGCAACCCCTATGGGTGCCCAACGTAAGCATCGGCGGAGGGACGCACAATGTCATCGTGGTGGCCACGCAGCATGACTCGGTTTACGTTTTCGACGCGGATGCAAGCCCTTGCGTGAGTTATTGGAATTCGCAACTCATCCCTAGCGGAGAAACCTTTGGCAGCTATGGCGACCTGAATTCGTCGGACATTTATCCGGATATCGGCATTACCGGAACGCCCGTGCTCGATCCGTCTTCGAACACCATCTATGCGGTGACCAAGACGAAGACTACAAGCGGCACGTACAACCAGCGATTGCATGCACTTAGTTTGGCGACGGGAGCGGAAGCAGCGAACAGTCCGGTGACCATTGCTGCCACGGTTGCGGGTAATTGCGAAGGGGGCACCACGGTTTCGTTCAATGCACTGACCCAGAACCAGCGGCCGGGATTGGCGCTGGTCAATGGTGTCGTGTACGTGAGTTGGGCATCGCACGGCGACCAAGGCGTTTGGCATGGTTGGGTGCTGGGCTACAGCACGGCGAATTTAGCGGCGACACCTGCTATTTTCAACAGCACCCCGAACAGCGCGGAGGGCTTGTCTTATTGCAGGGGAGGGATTTGGATGTCGGGCGGTGCGCCAGCGGCGGACGCAAGCAACAATTTATTTCTGATTACCGGAAACGGTGTATGGGATGGCACTGCGGCGTTCAGTGACAGCTATCTGAAGCTCGGTCCTCCTACTGGTACCACGATTCCCGTTCTTGACTATTTCACGCCCTACAACCAGAGCAATCTGGACGCGGATGACTCGGATGTGGGTTCGAGCGGCACAGCGCTGCTGATCGATCAAACCAGCGGACCCATCCCTCATCTGCTTGTGGGGGCGAGCAAGGCGTCTGAATTCTACATGCTCAATCGGGACAACATGGGGAAGTACAACGCTTCGTCGGACGCCGTGGTGCAAGAGTTTGCGCTAAACGCGAACTGCTTTTCCACGCCGGGTTTCTGGAACAACACCCTTTATTACTTTGGCGTGAATTTCGGCGGGACGCAGCCCGGACAGAGTTTTCCCTTTGATCCGACCACCGGCATGTTCGCCACCACCGCAGCCAATGCCACACCTTCCGGGTTTGGATTTGCGGGCGCGACGCCGTCGATTTCGGCGTCGTCGGCAACGACCGACGGCATCGTGTGGGCCATCGATACGGCGGCGTATGGCACCAACAATGCCGCAGCGGCCGCTGCGGGCCCCGCGATTCTGCACGCGTTCGATGCGAACAATATTTCGACCGAGCTGTGGAATAGCTCGCAGGCTGCGAATGGGCGAGACACCGCGGGGAATGCCGTGAAATTCACGGTGCCGACGGTGGCGAATGGGAAGGTCTACATCGGCACGCGTGGAAGCGATAATACGGTGGGCGGCGGCACTACGTTCGGGGAGATCGACGTGTACGGGTTGCTGCCGAACTGACGACGGAGACTAGCTCCAACAGATCGGGCCGGTGCCAAGCGCGCGGGCCCGATTTCCATTTAAGGGTGATGGATGGGGCGGCGGGGCTTGGTATAAAACGCGCCCGTCGTAGCGGCACGGGAATCTTCGGCCTGAATCCCGCGCCCTGAAAAGGACGGCTACAGGTTGGGCGACGCCGCCAGCGGCTACATACCTTCGTAGTTGGGGCCACCGCCGCCTTCGGGGACCACCCAGTCAATGATTTGGTAGGGGTCGGCGATGTCGCAGGTCTTGCAATGGACGCAATTGGCAGCGTTGATTTTCAGCTTTACGCCGTCTTTTTCCTTGGCCATTTCGTAGACGGCGGCGGGGCAGAAATACTGGCACGGGTTGCCGTACTCGACCACGCATTTTGTGGCGCAGACGTTGAGGTCGCGGACAATCAGGTGGCAGGGTTGATCTTCTTCGTGGCGCGTGCCGGAGTGATAGACGTCGGTCAGGCGATCGAAGGTGAGCTTGCCGTCGCCTTTGAAGCGTTCGGGCGCGGGGTGGCCGTCGATTTTGTGATAGTGCTTGTAGCCAGCATCGACGCGCATGGGATCGATCAGGCCGCGGCCGCCGGTGATGAATTGCAAGCCGGTGTGGAACAGACCGCCGAAAAGACCGTACTTGAAGGACTGATGAAAATTGCGGACGGCCCAGAGTTCTTTCTTGATGTAGCTTTGCTCGACTTTCTCGGGGAAAGCGCTGAGGGTTTTCGCGGAGGTATCGCCCGCTTTTAGCGCGTCGAAAATCGTTTCGGCGGCGAGCATGCCGCTCTTCATGGCCATGTGGATACCCTTGAGGCGTTGCGAATCGAGAAAGCCGCCGGAGTCGCCGATGATCAAGCCGCCGTCCACGTAACTGCGCGGCATGGAATACCAGCCACCCGCGGGGATGGTTTTTGCGCCGTAGCGGACGATTTTGCCGCCTTCGAGGATTTTTCTTATGGCGGGATGCGTTTTCCACTTTTGGAAAGCTTCGTGTGGATCGAACTGCGGGTTGGCGTATTCGAGGCCGATGACCAGGCCGATGGAGACGCGATTGTTGGCCAGGCCGTAGATCCAGCCACCGCCGTACATATCGGTAGAGACGGGCCAGCCCAGTGTGTGCGCAACGTAGCCGGGTTGGATGCGGCCAGGTTGTACGTCCCATAATTCCTTGATGCCGATGCTGTACATCTGCGGATTGATGTTGTCGAGGTTGTTTTTGGCGACCAGCTGTTTGGTTAACGAACCGCGCGGGCCTTCGGCGAGGACGGTGACCTTGGCGTGGAGTTCGTAGCCGGGAGTGTAGTTGTCTTTGGGCTTGCCGTTTTTGTCGAGTCCTTTGTCTTCGGTGATTACTCCCGCGACGCCGTTCCCTTCGTGAATGAGTTGCGCGCCGCCGAATTGGGTGAAGAGATTTACTCCAGCTTTTTCGACCAGACCACCTAGCCACTTCGTGATCTTGTTGAGCGAGACGACGTAGTTGCCTTTATTCTGGAAGGGCGGCGGCGTGACCGGGAAGCGGAACGAGGAGCCTTGGGTGAAGAAAAGTGCGGCGTCGTCGGTGACGGGCGCGTCGAGCGGCGCGGATTTTTCGAAGTCAGGAACCAGTTCGGCGAGAGCTTTCGGATTCATGATCGCGCCGGAGAGTTGGTGGGCGCCGATTTCGCGGCCTTTTTCGAGGACGTAGATAGTTTCCGTGGAAAGTTCGGGCTTGCCGCCGGATTCGTTGTGTTTCTTGATCAGGTTGGCGAGGTGGAGGGCGCAGGAGAGGCCGGCAGGGCCTGCGCCGACGATCAAGACGTCGGCTTCGAGTTGTTCGCGCTGGACGGTCATGAGCTTTGGCTATTGTAACAAAGGGACCGGGATTGCCAGCGGGTGTGCGAGCTACGAGTTCTTGGCTTTTTCCAGGGCTTCGGTCAAGGCAGGCATTACTTCGAAGATGTCGGCTACGATGCCGTAATCGGCGATTTCGAAGATGGGGGCGTTTTGGTCTTTGTTGACGGCGACGATGGTGCGGGCGCCTTTCATTCCGACCACGTGTTGGATTGCGCCGCTGATGCCCAGGGCAAGATAAAGCTTGGGGGCTACGGTTTGCCCGGAGCTGCCGATTTGGCGTTCCATCGGGAGCCAGCCCTCGTCGCAGATGGGGCGGGAAGCAGCGATTTCTCCGCCGAGCGCCTTGGCTACGGCTTCGGCTTGCGGAATATTTTCAGGGGCTTTGATCCCGCGTCCTATGGCAACAATGAGCGGAGCTTGGGTCAGATCTACCGCGGATTTCGCTTCTTTGAACAAATCCAGGGGCTTGGTGCGGACTTGGCGGGCGTCGAGCGTTACAGCGACGGCGTGGACCGGGGCTTTGCCGGAGGGGTGCGCGGCGACGAGATCGGAGCGGAAAGCACCTGCTTGGAAGGAGGCGAACCACGGCGCGGCGCTTTGAAAGGTGACGTCGGCATTGGTTTTGCCTTGGAACATTTGGCGGACAAAGATCAGTTTGCCGGATTCGTTGCGGTAGCCGATACAGTCGCCGATCATGCCTTTGCCCAGTTGTGCGGCTAGTTTTGGCGCGAAATCGCGGACTTGGTATGTGTGCGGAAAGAGAATCAGGTCGGGCTTGGCCGATTCGACGACTTGCTTCAGGGCGACGCAGTAGCCGTCCGGCGTGTAGGCTTCGAGCAGGTCGTGTTCGACAAGGAGCACTTCGGCCATATTTTTCGCGGCGAGTTCCTCGGCCAAGCTCGAGACACCTTTGCCGATCACCAAGCCGCTGACGGTGCTCGAAGTATCCTTCGCGATTTGTTGAGCTGCGGCCAGCGTTTCGAAACTGGTATTGTTCCACTTGCCTTGGCGTTGTTCGGCGACGACTAGAATCTTCATGTGTGCCTCAGTAAGAGAAAAAACCGGCAAGGATGCCGGTGCTGCCTAGATTACTCGCGCTTCGAATTTCAACTTTTCTACCAGTTTGGTGGCAGCTTCTTTGGGCGTGCCGGTTAGGAATTCGGTTTTTTTCGTTTTTGTAGGGATGTAAATTTTTTCCACGCGTTGGGTTGGCTGCGGCGACACGCCTAGAGATTCGGGTGTTACCGTTGCGATTTCTTTCTTCTTCGCGGCGATGATGCCTTTTAGGGTGGCGTAGCGGACTTTGTTGATGCCGGATTGGATTGACAAAACCGCGGGTAGCGGGCACTCGATGTGTTGGAACCAGCCGGCTTCGAGTTCGCGTTTGAGGCGCAGTTTACCTTCCTGGGCTTCGATGGCCATGATGATTGTTGCATGGGGAAGATCGATCAGGCCCGCGAGCAGGACGCCAGTTTGACCGAAGCCATGGTCATCGCTTTGCAGGCCCGTCAGGACGAGATCGAATTTTTCTTTCTTGATGGCGGCGGATAGATAGGTAGCTGCGCCGAGCGGATCGAGTTGGGCGAAATTATCGTCGGCGATGTGGATGGCGCGGTCAGCGCCTTTCGCTAAGGCTTCCTTGATGGTTTGTTTCACACGCTCGGGGCCCAGAGAGAGCGCGATTACTTCGCCGCCGTGTTTTTCTTTCAAGCGCAAGGCTTCTTCGAGCGCGTAGCTGTCCGGCTCGTTCATCTCGAAGCCGATGTCGGATTCTTTGATCCAGTTCCCGGCGATGGTAAGGGGTGCGTCTTTTGCGGGTACTTGTTTGATGCAGACGATGATGTTCACGGCTTGCCTCTTACGTTTTACGAAAGGTCCTGATTCACCGGCGATTGTGAAGCGTGCCGGAAACGGCGCTGGGCGGGAGTCGAACTTCGGCGCGGTGTCGTGCGCCGGGGGCTTTACTCCAACCCCACCCTCTCCAAGCGGGCGGCTACCGTTGCTAAGCGGCGATTCGGCGGTCTTAGTTCCCTGCCCACCTCTTGAAAATCAACGCGGCGTTGGTACCGCCGAACCCGAAGGAATTTGAGAGCGCGTATTCGACTTCCATTTTGCGGGCGACGTTGGGAACGTAGTCGAGATCGCAATTCGGGTCGGGCGTTTCCTGGTTAATGGTCGGCGGCACAATCTGGTCGCGCAACGCCAGCACGCAGATGCCACCTTCGAGCCCACCGGCCCCGCCAAGCAGATGGCCGGTCATCGATTTGGTGGAGCTAACGGGCATTTTCTTGGCGCGATCGCCGAAGACGCGTTTTACCGCGATGGTCTCGAGCGTGTCGCCGATCGGCGTGGATGTGCCATGGGCGTTGACGTAGCTGATGTCATCGGGAGAGAGCTTCGCGTCTTTTAGGGCGGCTCTCATGACACGGTAGGCGCCGTCACCGTTTTCGGCGGGTTGCGTGATGTGATAAGCGTCGCCGGACATTCCGTAGCCGACGATTTCGGCAAGGATCGGCGCGTTTCGTCTTTGCGCGTGTTCGAGCGATTCAAGAATGATGATGCCGGCGCCTTCGCCCACAACGAATCCGTCGCGCTGCGCGTCAAACGGACGGCTGGCGTGTGCGGGATCGTCGTTGCGCGTGGAGAGCGCTTTCATTGCGCCGAATCCCCCGATCCCCATGGTGGTGATCGCCGCTTCGGAGCCACCGCAGATCATCACTTCGGCATC
>Ga0209420_1000921_pt1 | contig 14602 bp, 17 predicted proteins | sample BlaSpr_A8_OM1_O1_FD_187972 | JGI IMG/M metagenome (GOLD analysis project Ga0209420, IMG submission 187972) | Forest soil microbial communities from Thunder Bay, Ontario, Canada - Black Spruce, Ontario site 2_A8_OM1_O1 (SPAdes) (version 2) | ecosystem: Environmental > Terrestrial > Soil > Boreal... | reverse complement strand
CTCCAGCCTGACGCGGAGGAAGCACGGCTGGGTAAGCTGCTGCGCTCGCGCGGTTTCGGTGCTGAACTCGCCGACTCCGTCGCCCATCAGGTCTCTGCAGATCCCGAACAGGCACTGGCCGTCCACCTGCGCGAAGAGTTCGGCACAGACCACCGCCACCTCCCCTCGCCGGTCACCGCGGCCGCGGGTGCGCTCGCCAGCTTCGCGGCCGGCGCGCTGATCCCGCTGCTGCCCTACCTGCTCGGCTTCGCCGCACTGCCCGCCGCGCTGGCCCTGGCCGCGGTCTTCGCCTGCGTCGGCGGCGGGCTGGTCGCCCGGCTCACCAGCCGGCCGCTGATCAGGAGCGCGCTGCGGCAGCTACTTTCAACCGCCGTCGTCGTCGTGATCATCTACGTCATCGGCCACTTCGTCGGCGCCGTCTGACCAAGCGCGGCGATCAGAACGGGTAGTGCTCGGAGGTGGCGGCGATCAGACGGGGTAGGGCTCGGCGGTGACGGTGTACTGGCGCCCGCTGGGGAGGGTCCAGATCAGGACGCCGGGTTCGGGCTGGTCGAGCCGCCATCCGCGCGCCTGCTTGGCCTGATGATGCCTTCTGCACAAAGGGTGCAAATTACACTCGCAGGTGCGGCCGCCCTTGTCGTAGGGGATGGTGTGGTCGTCGTCGCAGCCGACCGCCGGCCGTCTGCAGCTGGGAAACCCACACCGCCGACTGCGGATCTTGATCACGTGCCGCAGGGTGTTGGAGGGCTGGTAGCCGGCCGATTCCCGCCGGTGCTCGCAGACGCCGGCTTCGATCGGGGTGATCTTCACCGTGGCCAGCCAGGCCGCCGGGTCGCCGTTGTCGGGCGGCCCTGGCCCGGCGCGGGCGCAGCCGTGGGCGATGGGCCTCCCGTCGGGCCTGACCAGGGTCACACACCAGCGGGTCGCGGGGTTGGCGGCGAGCGCTGCGGTCAGGTCACGACAGGTCCCGGCGTCCAGGGCGCCGAACCCGCCGGCTTCTCCGGGTGCGTCGGACAGGCCGAGCCACGCCGACGCGGGCATGGTCAGGTTCACGGTGCCACCCAGCCCGCCGACCCACCCGGCCGCCGCGGGGCTGGTGCCGGGCGTGTCGGCGGGGCTGGTGCCGAGTGGCGCGGCGGGGTTGGTGCCGGGCGTAGCCGCGGCGCCGGTGCCGGATGCGGGGGTCCCGGTGCCTGCGCCGGTGCCGGTGGCGGGGTTTCCGGAGGCCGCAGCGGACGAGTCGGCCTCAGGGGCAGCGTCGGCTGCGGGGAGCAGGGCGGTCAGAGGGCGGTTGGTGAGGCGGGCGAGGAACGCGGCCGCGCGTCGCTCGTCGTGGCTGCCGGGCATGCCGTGCGTGCGCAGCCAGCGGGCGTCGGCATCGAGGGTCTTGTCGGCGGCGATCACCCCGGCCGGGGCCAGATCGCGCCCGGCGATGGCCGAGGTCCCGGCGGCCTCGGCCCAGCATTCGACGCGGGCGTCTCTCTGGGCCTTTTCGCGGCGGCGCGTCGCGGCTTCGGGGTCGTAGGCCTTGATGGCGCGCTCGCAGGCGGCGCGGAGCTGCCCGGTGGTCAGGTCTGCGGCCCTGGGGGTGATCAGGTTTTCCACCGTGGCGGCGCCGACCGGGTCGAGGACGGCGAGAGCGTCGGCTATGACTCCGGCACGGGCCTGGTCGAGGATCCCGGCGGACAGCAGCGCTCGGGTCTGCGGGACCCGGGTGAGATTGCGGGCCAGGCCAAGCTCGTCGTCGGCAGCGCGGGGAGTGAGGATGAGCACGGCGCCGACCTCCTCGGCGACGTGCTCGCCGGGCCGACCGCCGGGGCCGGCGCGGCGAGTGTCAAGCTCATTCACGGTGGCCAGCCTCAGTCCGGCTGCCCAGGACTCCAGCCGCCGCGCGGCACCCATCACCCCGCACAACTCGTTGTCGGACAGTGTGGCCAGGCCGCGGCGGCGGGCCGAGGCGGCATGCCAGGCAAGGTCGCGGCCGGGCAGCATCGCATCGAGCAGGCTGCCGCCGGCGAAGCCGGTCGCGCCGGGGCCGGCGTACTTGCGGGTGAACCCGGCATCCAGCGCCTCTGTCACGCGCGGCGTGCCGGCGTCGGCGTCCGCAAGGACGGCGTGCTCGTCGTCGAGCGGCGCCAGCCGGCCCGTCGGCGGCTCGGCGTCACGGTCGGGGTCGGGATCCTCATCCCAGCAGCCGTCGCCGGCGCCGAGGTCGGGATCCTCATCCCAGGAGCCGCCGCCAGCAGCATCTCGCGGGTCGCCGCAGAGCGCGCAACGAGGGCCTGGCCGTGATAGAGCGCCTGCGCGGCAAGTTCGCCCGAATGGTTGATGCGCATGAGCGCTGCGCTCTCGCGCCGCTCGCTCTCGGGCAGCGGCTCACTCACCGGGGCCGGCGCGGGACGGCTGGCATGCGCGGGCGCGAATACGGACCGCAGGGCGCGATCGACGGCGGCAATGGCAGTGTCTGAATAGATGCCGGACTCCATAGACAGACCACGCTTTCAGACCACTATTATAGGGGGCATTTAGGGACACGGACCCGCCGCATTGCTGCAGCAGGCCCTTAGGATGGCCGCAAGGGGGGCGCCTTTGCATTGGCGCACCTGCTTGAGTACACTTTCCCGCCTTTTTTTAGCCCCGGCCGTCAGGCTGTCGCGAGTGACTATGAAAACCGTATTTGCCAATCCCGGCACCGTGCGCGGTGACTGGTTCCTGGTCGACGCGAGCGACAAGACGCTCGGGCGGCTGGCCTCGCAGATTGCCCATCGCCTCAAGGGCAAGCACAAGGCTGACTACAGCCCGCACGTGGACATGGGCGACCACATCGTCGTGGTGAACGCGCAGAAGATCCGCGTCACCGGGCGCAAGCTCACCGACAAGATCTATTACCACCACACCGGCTACATCGGCGGCATCAAGTCGATCGCGCTCGAGAAGCTGCTGGCCGAGCACCCGGAGCGGGTGATCGAGTTCGCCGTGAAGGGCATGCTGCCGAAGAACCCGCTCGGACGGCGCATGTTCAGGAAGCTGCACGTGTTCGCCGGCGGCACGCACCCGCACCGTGCGCAGCAGCCCAAGCCGCTCGACATTCAATAGGACCGCATACATGGCAGCAGCTCAGCAGAGTCACTACGGCACCGGGCGGCGCAAGACCGCCACGGCGCGTGTCTACCTTCGGGCCGGCAACGGGCGCATCACGGTGAACGACCGCACGCTCGATGAGTTCTTCGGCCGCGAGACCGGACGCATGATCGTGCGCCAGCCGCTCGAGGCGGTGAAGCTCATCAGCAAGTTCGATATCGCCGTGCGGGTCGACGGCGGTGGCATCACCGGCCAGGCCGGCGCGATCCGCCACGGCATCACGCGCGCCCTGATCAAGTATGACGAGTCGCTGCGCAAGCCCTTGCGCGATGCCGGATTCGTCACGCGCGACGCACGCGAAGTCGAGCGAAAGAAAGTCGGACGCCGCAAGGCGCGGCGCGGACCGCAGTACTCGAAGCGCTAGCGCGCAAGGCTCAGCTATCCCGCCTTCTTGGGGGATCGTCTAGTGGTAGGACAACGGACTCTGACTCCGTTTACCTAGGTTCGAATCCTAGTCCCCCAGCCAACGAAAAGGGCCCGCTCAAAAGGCGGGCCCTTTTTTGTTGCGCGTGCGAAGGCTTAGCGAGGCGGATCGAGCGCAGACGGCCGCAGGGCAAAGTCCTGCTTGCCGATCATTCCTCGAGATTGGCCGTCACGAAGTCCCAGTTCACCAGCGACCAGAAGCTCTTCATGTAGGCGGGGCGCTCGTTGCGGTGATCGATGTAGTAGGCGTGTTCCCACATGTCGCAGGTGAGCAGCGCCGTGTGGCCGTCACGCTCGGGCGTATTGGCGTCGGCGCTGGTGATGATCTTCACCGCGCCCGCGCCATCCCTGACGAGCCAGGCCCAGCCGGAGCCGAACACCTCCACGGCCGCCTTGTCGAATTGCTTCTGGAACGATTCCAGGCCGCCGAAGCTCTCGAGCGCCTGGCTGAGTGCCTTGCCCGGGCTCTTGCGCTGCGGTGACAGGCAGTTCCAGAAGAAATCGTGATTCCACACCTGCGCGGCGTTGTTGAACAGCGTCCCGGTGGCGTGCGTCACCAGCTCCTCGAGCGAGGAGTCCTCGAACTCGGTGCCCTGGATCAGCTCGTTCACCTTCTCGACGTAAGTCTTGTGATGCTTGCCGTAGTGATAATCCAGAGTCTCGCGCGACATGTACGGCTCGAGTGCGCCGCGCGCATAGGGAAGCTCGGGAAGAACGATCGCCGATTGCAGGGTCGCCATGACTCAAAACCTCCGTGGCATCGTGCGGCCGCGCCGCAGGTCGCGCCATCCGTTCTCGTGGACAGCTTACCTGTGATCGGACCGCAGGTCGCCGGCGAAGTGCCGCAACGCTGCGCGAGGGCGCCTGAGCGTAGCCGCGGCGCCAAGCTGCCGCCGGGTCGGCCGCGCGCGCCCGGCGGCGGCTTCGCCGCCCTCAGCGCCCGAGCATGGCTGTGACGGGGGCCTCGCCGTTGCGCTGGTGATACACGCTGTCGAGCAGTGCGCTGTCGACAGTGCTGACCGCGTTGCTGACCGCGCCGTGATAGCAGATCTTCCAGTCACGCTGGTCATCGAGCGTGCGACCCTCGTCTCCGCACACCAGCCGGGCTGCGCCCTGGATGCGCCGATAGAGGGTGGTGGCGCCTGCGATCGTGGACATGTTCAGGTCGGCGTAGCGGACGGTGAGCCCGCGCGCGGTTTCGGTGCGATCGGCGGCCGAGGCTGCGGCGCTGCCCAGCAGGCAGGCCGCTGAGGCCAATGCCAGGCCCACGAGCGTTGAGCGATGAATCAGGTTGAGGCTCTTCATGGCGAATCTCCAAGGTCGGTTTTCACTACACACCAACTTGGATGCGCCGCGCGCGGAAAAGGATTAAATCGCCCCGGCGAACGCCCGAGCTGCCGATCTAGATGATCTGGAGGCCCTGCGCTGTGCCGATCAGCAGCTCATCCGCCGGCCGGGCCGCGAACAGGCCCACCGTGACGATGCCGGTGATCTGATTGAGCTCGCGCTCGAGGGCCAAGGGCTCATCGATGCTGAGTCCGTGGATATCGAGGATGTGGTTGCCGTTGTCGGTGACGCAGCCCTCGCGCCATACCGGCCGCCCGCCCAGGGCGGCGAGCTCTCGAGCGACCAGCGTGCGGGCCATGGGGATGACTTCGATGGGCAACGGGAAGCGCCCCAGGGTAGCGACCATCTTGCTGTCGTCGATGATGCACAGGAAGCGCTGCGCTGCGGCGGCGACGATCTTCTCGCGCGTGAGCGCAGCTCCGCCCCCCTTGATGAGGTGGCGCTGATGCGTGGCCTCGTCTGCGCCGTCGATATAAAGGTCCAGATCGGAAAGTTCGTTGAGGTCGAGCACCGTGATGCCCGCCGCACGCAATCGCCTGGCACTGGCTTCGGAGCTGGCAACGGCGTGTTTTACGCGTCCGCGCTTGGCCGCGAGGGCATCGATGAAGAAGTTCACGGTGGAGCCGGTGCCCACGCCTATGGTGGCGCCGGCGGCGACCCGCTCCAGCGCGGCAAGCGCCGCGCACCGCTTCTTCGCATCCGCCTCCACCGCTGTTGCCGCCCTTAGCTTGCGCGAGTGAGTCCCAGAAACGACTGTGCCCGCGTCAGCAGCGGGCACAGTCCTCGAATTTCGACTCAGCGGCCGCTTGCGCAGCCGCCGAGTTAAGACCCTATTTCTTCTTCGCAGCTTTCTTCTTGGCCTTCTTCTTTGCCTTCGCCATGTTGGCTCTCCAATTGACGGGTTAGTCCGGGGTCCGAGTATATACACGCGAATCGAAATTACAAGCGAGCGCGATGCGAAGTGTGCTAGGCGAGGTGCGCATCACGAGTCGCGCGCACTGACGTTCGAGTGAGCTGAAGCGCCTCACTCGAGCGAGAGAATGAACTTCCAGTGCCGCTCCTCCACCGGTGAAACCGAGAGCCGATTGCCCGGGCGCAGCAGCGCGAGCCCCTTGAGCTGCTTGCCCGCGTGCCTGCGCAATTCCTCGAGAGTGATGGTGCGCGCGAGGCGGCGCTTCAATTGCACATCCACCATGAACCAGCGCGGACTCTTCGCATCGCTGCCCGCATCGTAGTGGTGGTGCTTGCGATCGAAGGCGGTGGGGTCGGGGTAGCCTTCCTTCACGATCTGCATGATGGCGACGATGCCCGGCACTTCGGTGCTGGAATAGTAGAGGAACGCCTGATCGCCCCGCTTCATCTGGTCCCGCAGCAGATTGCGCGCCTGGTAGTTGCGAACCCCGTCCCACGCGGTAGTGCGGCGCGGCGCGGCGGCAAGATCCTCGACGCTGAAGCTCGAAGGCTCGCTCTTCATCAGCCAGTAATGCATGGGATGAACCCCTCCTCGGTCACCACCGCATCCATCGGCACGTCGTGCGAGGCGGCGGCGATGCTCTTGAGTTCCTGGAACGAATAGGCCAGTCCCACCAGGCGCGGTGCATGCCAGGCGCGGCGCCAGCGCCGGAAGGCGAAGGCGCGATCGTAGAATCCGCCGCCAGTGCCCAGGCGCAGCCCGGACCGATCAAACCCCACCAGCGGCAGGAACACCACATCGAGCCAGCGCGCCCCAAGCGTCACGCTGCCGGTGGGCTCATCGATACCCAAGCGGTTGCGCCGCGAGGCGCCGCGCATCTCTACGAAGCGCATGGCGCGCGAGGCGGATCTGCGATCGATGCGGGGCAGGTAGATGCGGCAGCCACGGCTTTGCGCCAGCCGGATGAGAGGCGCCGCATCGAGCTCCCAGGGAAGTGCTGCGTAGACTGCGATGCGCCAATGCGCGTTCAGGTGCAGGGCACGGTCGACGTTACGCGCAACGGCGCGCGCGGCATCCGCCCGTTCGCCGGCGGACAGCCGGCGACGCTTGGCATTGAGCTGCGCCCGCAAGGCTGTGCGGGCGGCACTCAAGGACATGGAATCAAGTAGCGCCACCCGCCTGTGCCGGTGCGAACCGTTGCTCTCGAACCTGAGCAACAAGTGGGACAAGCTGCGGCAGGTAAGGCTTCCCGCTCGAAGGCGGACTTGCACAGCGCTGCGCACAAGCCGTAAGTCCCGAGGGTGTTTCAATTAGGGTCCGAGGTAACCCGGTCCGCTTGTCGAACACCGCAGGCGACGCCTCGGGCACTCTACACCAATTGGGGCGCGCTTAGAGCAGGCAGCGCGTCACAGCTCGAGCTGCTGGCCCTTTTCGAGCGCTCCTTCGACGCGCTCGCGCAGCACGCGCACCCGGTGGCCGATGCCACTGTCGAGCTTTGACTCGCGATCCTTGCCCTTCAGGTACTCGTGCGCGAGGTTCAGAGCGGCCATGACCGCGATGCGATCCAGGCCCACGACCTTGCCGCTGTCCTTGATCTCGCGCATGCGCACGTTGAGGAACTCGGCGGCATCGAGCAGCGCGGAGCGCTCGTCGTAGGCGCAGGCCACGACATATTCCTTGTCCATGATGCGTACGCTCACCCGCGCCTGGTCGGGCTGACTCAAGCCCCATGCTCCAGGGTCTTGAGCCGTCCGATCATTGCCTCGACGCGCGTGCGCACCTGCTCGTTCTTGTGCATGAGTGCCGCACGCTCACCGGCGAGGGACTCGTGACGCACCCGCAGCGCGCGGTTCTCATCCTTGAGGTGTTCCAAAACGGCGACCAGCTCCTCGATCCGTTTTGCCAGCCGCGCTACCTCATGATCCAGTTGTGTTCTTGTCGTGTCGCTCATGATTTGACTATAGAGCCGCCGCGTTTGTACGGTCAATTATATAATCAGCCGAGCGTCATGATTCACCCCGATTACCGCCAGGTCCAGTCCCTGCTCACGCAGGAGCGCTCGCTTGCCGATGCCGCCGAGGCGCACGGCACGCTCAGCGGATGTCTGTGCGCGGCGGCGGGCTATCGGTGCGAGGACTGGCTGCGGGAGATCCTGCCGGAGGGGCGCGCGGCACCGGCCGCGGCGGCTGCCCTGCAGGAACTGTACGCGGCGACCGCGGCAGCGCTGCTGCAGCCGGACATGGAGTTCGATCTGCTGCTGCCGGCGGACGATGAGCTGTTGAATGAGCGCACCGAGGCGCTGGCGCAGTGGTGTCAGGGATTTCTCTACGGGCTCGGCGCCGGGGCCATCCCGGATGCGAGCGAGCTGCCCGGAGAGGTGGGTGAGATCGTGCGCGACTTGCTCGAGATCTCCCATGCCGGGGCGGGTCCGGAGCAGGACGAGGAGGCCAACGAGAGCGCCTACGCCGAGCTGGTCGAATTCGTGCGGGTCGGGGTGCAGCTTTTGTTCGAAGAGCTGGCCAGCGCGCGCGCGGTCGGCCTGGCGGCGCCCGCGCCGCTGCACTGACGGTGCCGCGCCGCATGGCCAGAGACGAGTTCGCGCGCCGCCGTCGCCAGCTGATGCGCCTGATGGGGCGCGATTCGATTGCGGTGCTGCCGGCCGCTCCGGTCAGGAACCGCAACGGCGACGTCGAGTACGCCTATCGCCAGGACAGCGACTTTCACTATCTGACCGGTTTTAACGAGCCGGAAGCCGTGGCGGTGCTGCTGCCCGGGCGTGCGCAGGCCGAGTACATCCTGTTCGTGCGCGAGCGCGATGCGACGCGCGAGACCTGGGACGGCCGCCGGGCGGGTCCGGCGGGCGCGGCGCGCGACTTTGGCGCGCACGACGCCTTTCCCATCGCCGACATCGACGAAATCCTGCCCGGCCTGATGGAGAAGCGCACGCGGGTCTTCTACGCCATGGGGGCGTATGCGGACTTCGACCAGCGCGTGGTGGGATGGGTCAACGGCCTGCGCACCCAGGCGCGCAACGGCGGCAATCCGCCCCAGGAGTTCGTGGCCCTCGATCACGTGCTGCACGACATGCGGCTCTACAAGTCGCGCCAGGAACTGGAGCTGCTGCGCACCTCGGCCCGCATCGCCGCGCAGGCTCACCAGCGCGCCATGCGCTTCTGCCGGCCCGGCGCGACCGAATACCAGGTGATGGCGGAGCTGCTGCACGAGTTTCGCCGCAACAACGCCGATACCGCCTACCAGCCGATCGTCGGCGCGGGTGCCAATAGCTGCATCCTGCACTATCGGGACAACGATCAGCCGCTCGCGAGCGGGGATCTGCTGCTGGTGGATGCGGGCTGTGAGTTCCAGTGCTACGCATCCGATATCACGCGCACCTACCCGGTGAACGGCCGCTTCACCAGCGCGCAGCGCGCCGTGTACGAGGTGGTGCTCGAGGCGAACCGCGCGGCGATCGCGGCGGTGCGGCCCGGCAACCACTGGAATGCGCCGCATGAGGCAGCGGTGCGCGTCATCACCCAGGGGTTGGTGAAGCTCGGCCTGCTCAAGGGCCGCGTGCCCTCCCTCATCAAGAGCGGCGCCTACCGGCGCTACTTCATGCATCGCACCGGCCATTGGCTCGGCCTCGACGTGCACGATGTCGGCGACTACAAGGTCGGCGATGAGTGGCGGGTGCTCGAGCCGGGGATGGTGATGACCATCGAGCCGGGGATCTACCTGCCGGCCGGCGCCCGCGGCGTGCCCAGGCGCTTTGCTAACATCGGCATCCGCATCGAGGACGACGTGGTGGTGACCAAGCGCGGCGCGGAAGTGCTCACTGCACGCGCGCCGAAGGATCCTGACCAGATCGAAGCGCTGATGGCGCGTGGCTGAGCCGTTACATGGTGCGTGAAGCGGCTGCCGGTGAGCACGAGTTCGACGTCGTCATCGTCGGCGGGGGTATGGTGGGGGCGAGTCTCGCGGCAGGGATGATCGGCTCGGGCCGGCGCCTCATGTTGGTGGAGAGCACGCCGTTCGGCCACAACTTGCAGCCGAGCTTTGACGAACGCACCACTGCGCTCGGCAATGCCAGCCGGCGCATCTTCGAGGGCCTGGGCGTGTGGCCGGCGCTCGCGGCCGAGGCCGCCGCGATCCGCGGCATCCACGTCTCGGAGGCCGGCCGCTTCGGGTTCTCGCGCCTGACCGCCACCGAGCAGGGGATTGAGGCCTTCGGCTACGTCATCGCCAACCGCCGCATCGGCGCGGCCCTGTTGGAGAGACTCGCCAACGCCGAGGGCCTGATCCTGCGCGTTCCGGCGCGTGTGACGGCCGTCGAGATGGGCGCGGATGCGGTACGCCTGCAGGTGGCCGGCGCCGGCGGGGCGCCTGAGCGGGTGAAGGCGCAGCTGGTGGTGGCGGCGGATGGGGCGCATTCGCAGATCCGCGCCGCGGCCGGCATCGGCGCCGACATCGAGGACTACGGGCAGCTCGCGCTGGTGGCAAATGTCGCCACCGACCGCGCGCACGAGGGCTGGGCCTTCGAGCGCTTCACGCCGTCAGGACCCTTGGCGCTGTTGCCGATGTACGACGGCACGCGCGCGCTGGTGTGGGCCTGTCGCCCCGAGCGCGCGCGCCAGCTGCTGGCGCTGGCAGAGTCCGCCTACCTTGGCGAGCTGCAGGCGCAGTTCGGCTGGCGCGCGGGGCGCTTCCTCAAGGTGGCGCGCCGCGGCTGCTACGAACTGAAGCTCACGCGCGCCCGCGCAACCGTCGGGGTCCGCACCGTGCTGATCGGCAACGCCGCTCAGGCCCTGCACCCGGTGGCCGGCCAGGGCTTCAACCTCGGGCTGCGTGATGCGGCGATGCTCGCCGAGCTGATCGCGAACGCGCCAGGCGATGCCGGCGCGCCAGAGCTGCTGCAGCGCTTCGCCGCCTGGCGTGAGCGCGATCGACGCGGAGTCGTGCGCTTCACCGATGGTCTGGTGAAGCTGTTCGGCGACTCGCGTCCGGGTGTTGCGCTGCTGCGCAACCTCGGTCTGCTCATATTCGATCTCACGCCCCCGGCCAAGAGTGCGCTGGCGCGCGTCAGTGCCGGCTTCGGCGGTCCGGCGCCGCGCCTGGCGCGCGGGCTGCCGGCGCGCCATGTTTGATGTCGTCATCGTCGGCGGCGGCCCGGCCGGGGCCTGCGCGGGCGCGCTGCTGGCGCGCGGATCCGGCACCGCTCACGGCCTCTCGGTCGCGCTGCTGGAGCCGAGAGTGCCGCCATCGCCCGAGGCAGCCGCACGGCTGCCGCCTGATGCGCGCGTGGTCGCCCTGTCGCGCGCCAGCGAGCGCGTGCTGCGGCGCGCCGGCGCCTGGCGGCACCTGCCGCCCGCGCGCGTGTCGGCCTACGAGCGCATGCACATCTGGCACGAGAGCGTGGCGAGCAACAGCGATGCGGTGCTCAGCTTCGATGCCGCCGACGTGGCCGAGCCGAACCTCGGCTACATCGTCGAGAACGGCCTGCTGCAGGGGGCGCTCTTGCAGGCCTTCAGCGAGGCGGGCGGACACCTCGAGGTAGCCTCGCTCAGCTCGCTCGAGTTTCGCGGCGCGGGCGTGACCGTTGGCACCGCCGGAGGGAGCCTGAGTGCGCGCCTGGTGGTCGGCGCGGACGGCGCGTCCTCCGCGCTGCGCGCGGCCGCAGGTCTCACCGCCGCCACCGCGGCCTACGGGCAGCGCGCGATCGTTGCCACGGTGGCGACCGCCGCCTCGCACCAGCGCAGCGCCTGGCAGCGGTTCATGAGCCGCGGGACGCTCGCCTTGCTGCCACTGTCTAGTGGCGAGAGCTCGATCGTGTGGTCGGCCGATGAGGCGCTCGCGCTCGAGCTGCTGGCGAAGTCCGATGAGGCTTTCGCGCAGGCGCTCGATGCGGCATCCGATGGCGTGCTTGGACGCACGCGCCTCAGCAGCGCACGGCTTTCGTTTCCCCTCAACAAGCTCAGTGCGCCGCGCTACGTGCTTGAGCGCGTGGCCCTCATCGGCGATGCGGCGCACGTGGTGCATCCGCTCGCCGGCCAGGGCGTCAATCTCGGCATCCTCGACGCCGCAGCGCTCGCGCAGCAGGTGCTGGACGCCGTCGCCACGCAGGAAGATCCGGGCGCGCTGCGCGTGCTGCGTGGCTACGAACGCTGGCGCAAGAGCGAAGTGGCGGCCATGGCCGCCTCCATCGATGCCTTCGATCGGCTGCTCGCCCATGGACGTGGGCCGCTGGCGCAGCTCGCGCAGCGCGGCCTGCCGTGGGTCAACCGCAGCGCCGAAGTGCGGCGCTTCTTCATTCGCCGCGCGCTCGGGGTAAGTGGGGAGCTGCCGCGCTCGGCACGCTAAAGGCCGTGCACGGGCGCCGCCGGGCGCGTGGCCAGATACACCCCGAGCGCGGCGATGGCGATGCCCGCCAGCTTCAAAGCGCCGAGCCGATCGCCCAGCACCACGTAATCCATCAGCGCGGTCACCGGCGGCATCAGGAAGAACAGGGCCGCGACCTGGTTGACCGCGCCGCGCCGCAGCAGCAGGTAGAAAAGCCCGAACCCGCCCATGGAGTTGACGACGACCAGCCAGGCAAGCGTGGTGAGCAGCGTCGCGGAGGCGTCGCAGCGCCAGCCCTCGCGCGCGGCGAGCGGCAGCAGCAGCACCGTCGCCACCGCGTGCTGCAGGCTCAGCCCGCTGCGCAGATCCACCTGCGATCCGACTCGCTTCTGGTACACGGTGCCGGCACAGATGCCGAGCAACGCGCACAGCACGGCAAGGTAGGCGACCCAGCCTGCGCCGCTGTCCGGGCGAGCCGCTCGCCGACCGCCAGCACGACGCCGCCGAGTCCGAACGCGAAACCCAGCCACTGCAGCGGCCGGATCGGTTCGCCGAAGGCAAGGCCCATGAGCGCGGTGACGATCGGCATCGTGCCGATCACCAGCGCAAGGATGCCGACGTTCACCCCGCGGGCGGCCGCAAGATAGGCACCGCCGAACTGCAGCGCGAGCTGCAGGGTGCCGATCGCAACGGCATGCAGTGCCTGAGGCCCGCGCGGCCAGGCGACCCGCGCGATGAGCGCGAGCGCGGCATACAGCAGCCCCGCGCAGGCAAAGCGGATGTCGAGCAGGGTGAAGGGCGCGCAATGCGCCAGTCCGATCTTGGCGGCCGGGTAGCCGGTGCACCACAGCACCACGAACGCCGTGCCCAGTACCGCGTTGGGGATCCTCGCCCGGCGGGCCCCCGTCTCGCGCGCAGTGGCCCGCACCTTCAGCTGAGCGGAATCAGTTCCAGCTTGGCCGCGCACACGAAGTCGTTTTCCGACAGCCCGCCGATCGCGTGCGTGGTGTAGGTGACCCGGCAATAGTTGTAGCCAATCTCCAGGTCCGGGTGGTGGTCCTCGATATTGGCGACGTGCGCCAGCGCGTTCACGAAGCTCATGGTGCGGTAGAAGTCGCGGAAGCTGAACTCGCGGCGGATGGCGCGCGCGTTCGCGCTCAGCACCCAGGAGCCGGGCAGCTGCGCCAGCAGGCGCTGCGCGGCCTCCTCATCGAGCGCTGCGGTGCCGCCCTCGCAGGGCCGGCAGCGACGCTGTGCCAGCTCGCTCATATCAGCCCGCCAGCCGCTCGAAGTGGCGCGCGACGTACTGCTCGACGATCTCCTGGAACTCCTCGGCGATGCGCTCACCCTTGAGGGTGACGGTCTTGGCACCGTCCTCGTACACCGGAGCCACGGCCCGCTCGCCGGTTCCCGGCAGGCTGATGCCGATGTTGGCGTGCTTGCTCTCGCCCGGTCCGTTGACCACGCAGCCCATGACCGCGACCGTCATCTCCTCGACCCCCACGTATTCGCGCCGCCACTGCGGCATGCGCGAGCGCAGGTGCGACTGGATGCGCGAAGCGAGCTCCTGGAACACGGTGCTGGTGGTGCGCCCGCAGCCGGGGCAGGCCACGACCATCGGGGTGAACGCGCGCAGTCCCATCGTCTGCAGGATCTCCTGCGCCACGATGACTTCCTGGGTGCGATCGCCGTTGGGCTCGGGCGTCAGCGAGACGCGGATGGTGTCGCCGATGCCCTCCTGCAGCAGCACCGCCATCCCTGCGGTCGAGGCGACGATGCCCTTCGAGCCCATGCCGGCCTCGGTGAGCCCGAGGTGCAAGGGATAGTCGCAGCGCCCGGCGAGGTCGCGGTAGATCGCGATCAGGTCCTGCACGCCGCTCACCTTGGCCGACAGGATGATCCGATCGTGCGCCATGCCGAGCTCCTCGGCGCGCTGCGCGCTGCCCAGAGCCGACAGCACCACGGCGTTGCGCATCACCTGCTGCGCATCGAGCGGTTCGCTCAGCACGGAATTCTCGTCCATGAGCCGCGTGAGCAGGTCCGAATCGAGGCTGCCCCAGTTCACCCCGATGCGCACCGGCTTCTCGTAACGGCACGCGGTCTCGATCATCTCGGCGAACTGGGGGTCGCGCTTGCTGCCGCGCCCGACGTTGCCCGGGTTGATGCGGTACTTGGACAGCGCCGCGGCGCACTCGGGATGCTCGCGCAGCAGCTTGTGGCCGTTGAAGTGAAAGTCGCCGATCAGCGGCACAGTGGTGCCGGAGCGATCGAGGCGCTCCCGGATCGGCGCCACGGCCGCGGCCGCCTCGGCGGTGTTGACCGTGATGCGCACCAGCTCGGAGCCGGCGCGTGCGAGGGACTGCACCTGGCGGGTGGTGCCCTCGATATCGGCAGTGTCGGTATTGGTCATCGACTGGACCACGATCGGGGCGCTGCCCCCGACCC
>Ga0209420_1000920_pt1 | contig 14611 bp, 13 predicted proteins | sample BlaSpr_A8_OM1_O1_FD_187972 | JGI IMG/M metagenome (GOLD analysis project Ga0209420, IMG submission 187972) | Forest soil microbial communities from Thunder Bay, Ontario, Canada - Black Spruce, Ontario site 2_A8_OM1_O1 (SPAdes) (version 2) | ecosystem: Environmental > Terrestrial > Soil > Boreal... | reverse complement strand
TCCCGAGTCGGCCCGGCCCCGCTGGGCAGGCGCGTCGATGCCCAGCGCGGTGGTGACCGACGCGCCCTTGAGGGCCTTCGGGTCGCGCAGTGCGAACGCCTTGAGGACACCGAGGAAGTACTCCACCCGGTCGGGGGCCCGGTGCCGGGGCGCCAGTTCCCGCACCGCCATGTGCAGCGCGGCCGCCACCGGGCGCCGGATCGACTGGTCCGGCCGGGCCTCGATCTTCCCGGTCCCCCACAGCCGCTGCAGGGCCATGGACCGGAACGTGTTCAGCAGCACCGTCTTGCCCACGCCGCGCAGGCCGGTGAGCACCATGCTGCGTTCCGGCCGCCCGCGGGCGATCCGCTCGAGGACCACCTCGAACTGGCTGATCTCCCGGTCCCGCCCGGCCAGCTCGGGCGGCCGCTGCCCCGCGCCGGGAGCATAGGGATTGCGCACCGGATCCATGGCATCGGACTCTATGGCCACATCTAGCCCGCACCCTAGATTTGGCTAGAAAGCGCAATCGGCGTGTCGCGCCCTAGTGCTTTTCCTGCTGGTTCAGCCGGGCCAGGTAGGCGTTGTAGGCGGCCAGGTGCTCGTCGTCGTCCACGTTCTCGTTGTGGCCGGACGCGGCGTCCTGCCGCGGCGCGCCCTGGCTGGCGCCGGTCTCCCGGTGCTCGCGGACCACGGCCGCGAAGTTGGCCCGGCGGGCGGCTTCCAGCCAGCCCAGGCCGCCGTCGCTGCGGGTTTCCCGGCTCCAGGCGAAGAACACCGTCATCATGATGCCGAACATGAGCCCGGCCCCGCCGACCCACATCACCGCCCCGCCGATGTGCACGTCGCTGATCGGGCTGGGCGCCCAGCCGGGGCGCCCCACGGCCAGGTTGGGGAACGGGTTGCCGCTCTCAGAGCCAAGGATCAGGCCGGTGAAGGCGTCCACCGGCATGGCGATGAAGAGCAGGAAGATCCGGGACGGGTAGGAGACCTTCCACCGGATCGGCTCCCGCCCCACCAGGGGCAGGAAATAAAGGTAACCGGCCAGCAGGTAGAGCACGTGCTCGCCGTTGTGCACCGCCTCGTTGGCCAGCACCAGGTTCATGAAGCTGGTCAGGTGCGTGCCCACGATCACGCCGACGTACAGCGCCACGCCCAGCGGCGGCCAGGTAATCCAGGTCACCACGTGCGAGCGGAGCAGCTTCTTGGTCCAGGTATGCAGGGGGTTCCGGCTCGCATGCAGCAGCAGCGTGACCGGCTGGCCGACCACCAGCAACGGCGGCGCCACCATGAGCAGCAGCAGGTGCTGCACCATGTGGTCCCAGAACAGGATGTCGTCGTAGCTGCCGATGCCGCTCTGCGTCGCGAGCACGACCACGGCCAGGCCGCCCAGGAACAATGCGCTGCGCCACAGCGGCCACGGGCGGGCCGGGTGACGCCGCCGCACCCGCAGCACACCCCACAGGTACAGCCCCGCCGCCACCACGACCAGCACCGTGACGACCGGCGCGAATTGCCACTGGGTGACAATCTCGAGCCCGCTCACGGGGGGCAGTGCCTGGCTTCCCATGCCGCCGAGACTACTAGGCGCGGCCGGAGTGGCTGATAGGCCGGCCGGGCCCTGCTCTGGTCTCTTCCCGTTACATGATTACGGAGCTACGCTAGCGGCCACGGAACGCCAAGCCTCGGGGAGATCGCCATGAGCGCGGCGACGGATGTCGGCTTCGTGCCGATGCGGCTCAGCAAGGTGGTCGGGGTCAGGAACGGGGATCATCTTTGCGAGTTCGTGGTCCTGGATGAGCTGGGCGGGGATCGGCGCCTGATCATCCAGATCGGGCAGGTGGAGGCATTCGCCCTGGCCGCGAGCCTGGACGAGATGAACTGGGGTCGGCCGATGACCTACCAGTTCATGGCCGAGCTGGTGCGCAGCCTGGGCGGCCGCATCCGCGAGGTCCGGCTCGACGGGCTGGTCGAGGGGGCCTACGCCGCCACCGTAGAGGTAATTGGGCCGAACGGAGCGGAGCTAGTCGATGCCCGTTCCAGTGACGCGCTGAACCTCGCGGCCCTGACCGCCGCGCCGATCTTCGCCGCCCTGGAAGTGCTCGAGGACAGCGACCGGAACACCGAAGGCGACTCCGCCGAGGCGGTCCTGATGCGGCGGGCCCTGGCCGCCCGGCCCATGACGATCGAGAAGGCCGAACCGTAGCCGGCCTCCCGCCCCGGGGAGGTAGCGTGGGCGGCGGTGAATGCCGCGCGCTTGGTCGAGGAGATCACGGCACGTCTGTCACTCCGGTTCGGCCCCGGAATCGCGGCGTGGTGCGCCGCGGTCCCCGCCCTGGCGCAGGAGATGGCAGCTCGCTGGGATCTCAAGCTGGGCGACGCCTATCCCGACGGGGCCAGCTCGGTGGCGCTGCGCTGCCGTCGAGCCGACGACACCGGCGCGGTGCTCAAGCTCAGCCCGGATCCGCCGTTCCTGGCCGACCAGGCGGACATGCTCCGCCGGTTCGCCCCGGGTGGCAGAGTTCCTGCCGTGCTGGCCGTCGACGCCGCCGCGGGCGCCGTCCTGCTCGAATCGATCGAGCCGGGGACGGGGGCCGACGAGCTGGCTCAGCCGCCCCCGCCGCAGGAATGGGGACAGCTGATCCTGGCCCTGCACTGCGCGGCCGCGCCGCCGGATTTCCCGCGCGACCTGCGCGGCCGCTGCGACGAATTCTTCGCCCGGATCGGCCGCAGGCTGGCCGAGCCGCATATCGGCCAGCGGGTACACCCGGCCGACCTGGACCGGGGCGCCGACCGGTACGGCCTGCTGCTGGCCACCGCGCCGACGCGGGTGCTGCTGCACGGCGATCTGCACCTGGGCAACGTCCTGGACGGCAGACCGGCGCGCGGTCTGGTCGCCATCGACCCCCGGGCGTGTGTCGGGGATCCGTGTTTCGACGCCGTGGACTACGCCCTGGATGGCGCCGGCCGCGACGGCGTCGACAATCGGTGCGCCGCCCTGGCCCCGGCCGCCGGACTGGACGCCGGCCGGCTCCATGCCTGGTGCCGCGCGATCGCGCCCATCATCGCGATCAGCCGGATCGGCCGTCCCGGCCAGGAGCAAGCCGTGGCCGAGCTGCTCACCCTGTCCCAGGCTCAGTAGGCCCAGGCTCAGTAGGCACGAGCGAAGATCACCCGCTTGCCGTAGGCGGACGGCTTGCCGCAGCGGATGCAGGTGCCCTGCTCGGGTTCGCCCGCCAGCGGGATGCAGCGGGCAGTGGCCGTGGTTTCCGCCTTGATCTCGTCTTCACAGGCCTGCTCGCCGCAGGCCAGCGCCAGCGCCCAGCCGACCGCCACGGCGGCGGTGAACTCGGGCCAGGAGTTGACCACGACGGTGTGGTCGTCGCGGAAGTCGGCGGCCCGCCGGGCCAGCATGGCCTGGAACGCGGTCAGCTCGGCCGCCAGCAGGTCCGGCGCCGCATCGAGCGGGATGGCCTGCTTGGCGGCATCCGGTTGCGGGTAGCTCAGGCGGCGGGACATCAACGCGGTACCGGCCGCCAGGTCCCGCGGGCCCAGCTCAAGCCGGATCGGCACGCCGCGCATCTCCCAGTCATTGAACTTGAAGCCGGGCGAGGCCTGGGGCCGGTCGTCCACGTGGGTCCTGATTCCCGCGCGCCGCAAGGTGGCGGCCAGTTCGGCCGCGGCCGACAGCGTGGCCTCGGCCTGTTCGCCGCGCCCGATCGGGACGATCACCACCTGGTAGGGAGCCAGGGCCGGCGGCAGCACCAGGCCCTTGTCGTCACCGTGGGTCATGATCAGGCTGCCGATCATCCGGGTGCTCATGCCCCAGGAGGTGGTGTGGCACAGCTCGGCCGTGCCGCTCTCGCCGGTATAAGTGATCCCGAAGGCCGCCGCGAAGTTCGTCCCCATGAAGTGCGAGGTGCCCGACTGCAGGGCGCGCCCGTCCCGCATCATGGCCTCGATCGTGAACGTGCGCTCGGCCCCGGCGAACCGCTCTCCCGGCGTCTTCTCGCCCGGCACGGTGGCCAGCGCCGCGACATCGGTCGCCACGTCCTGGTAAAAGCCCAGCGCCAGCATGGTCTCGGCGATCGCATCGGCCGCGGTGGCGTGCGCGGTGTGGCCTTCCTGCCAGAGGAACTCGCTGGTGCGCAGGAACATCCGCGGCCGCAGCTCCCACCGCAGCACGTTGGCCCACTGGTTCAGCAGCAGCGGCAGGTCCCGGTGCGAGCTGATCCACTTGGCCATCATCTCCCCGATGATCGTTTCCGACGTCGGCCGGACGACCAGCGGCTCCTCCAGTTCCTTGCCGCCCGCGTGGGTGACCGTGAACAGCTCGGGGGCGAACCCCTCGACGTGCTCCGCCTCGCGCTGCATATAGCTCTGCGGGATGAGCAACGGGAAGTACGCGTTCTGGTGCCCGGTGGCCTTGATCCGCGCATCCAGGTCCGCCTGCAGCAACTCCCAGATCCGGTACCCGTACGGCCTGATCACCATGCTGCCGCGGACCGGTCCCCGGTCCACCAGCTCGGCGCGGAAGACCACGTCGTTGTACCAGGCCGAGAAGTCCTCGCTCTGCGGGGTAACGCTGCGCTCGTCACGTGCCATGACCGTCAGGTTACCGAGTCGGCCTGAGTGCGTCTCCTGGGTTTTCCTGTCCAGGTCAGGTCCCGTTTTCCCGGATCAGGCGGGATCGTCGCGTTGCCGCTTCCCGCCAGGTCAGGGCAGGATAGCGGTATGCGGACCGAGCCTTACCCAGCGTGGGATCGCTTCCCGCGGCACCCATGAGCGCCGATCTCGACGAGCTGCGCCGGCTGCGCCGGGCCCGCGACAGGATGGACCGCGAGTACGCGCAGCCGCTCGATGTCCCGGCGCTGGCCCGCACGGCGCTGATGTCGCCCGCGCACTTCAGCCGGCGCTTCCGCGAGGCGTATTCGGAGACGCCGTACTCCTACCTCATGACCCGGCGCATCGAGCGGGCGAAGGCGCTGCTGCGCCGCGGCGACCTGAGCGTGACCGACGTGTGCTTCGCGGTCGGCTGCACCAGCCTCGGCTCCTTCTCCGCCCGGTTCACCGAGATCGTCGGCGAGACGCCATCCCTGTACCGCGCCCGCAGCCACGACGAGCTGCGCGCCATGCCCGCCTGCCAGGCCATGGTGCTGACCCGGCCGCGCCGGGGCCGGGGCCAGGGACACGCGGGAGAGGGCGGCTCCGGAGGGGCATCCGCCGCCGCACCCGCCTAGCATCGGTGCCATGACCGTTTCCCTGTGCGGTGTGCACGTCACCGTCGATGACCCCGATGCCGCCCTCAGCTTCTACCGCGACACCCTCGGCCTGACGGTGCGCAACGAGGTGGCCCAGGAGGGTTTCCGCTGGATCACCCTCGTCACCGACAGCCAGCCCGAGATCCAGATCGTGTTGTCGCAGCCGCAAGCGGGCCGTTCCCAGGAGGACGCGAACGCCCTCTCGGCCCTGCTGGCCAAGGGCGCGCTGTCCATGATCCAGTTCCGCTGCGACGATCTCGACGCGACCTTCGGCAAGATCGCCGCCGCGCCCGGCGTCGAGGTGCTGCAGGAGCCCGCCAGCCAGTTCTGGGGCGTCCGTGACTTTGCCGTGCGTGACCCGGCGGGCAACATGATCCGCTTCGAGCAGAGCTAGAACCGGGAGCGCCGCGGCCTCCCGCGGCATGACGGCTGCTGGTGCCTGGTCTTATTCGTCTTCGGGCTCGGGCGTGATCTCGGTCTCGTCGGCGGCGAGCAGGTCGAGGAACGGGCCGACCCGGAGTCCTTCCTGGGCGGAGTGCCGGAATAGGCTGTCCCGCTTCACGGTGTACATGACGCGCCGCCCGGTGCGGGTGCGGGTGAGGTACCCGGCGGCCTCCAGGTCGGCCACGATGGCCTGCACGGAGCGTTCGGTCAGGCCGACGACCGGGCTGATGTCCCGGATGCGGGCTTTGGGGTTGCGGGCGATCTCGACCAGGACGTGCCCGTGGCCGGTCAGCAGCGTCCAGGTGCCGCCGTTTTGGTCAGGGCCGCTCATGCTCCCTGAGTGTACATCTCGCGAGCAGGTTGGCGCGAGATAGAACACGCGAAATTTTTCTCACGTTTTATATTGACTCTTGGTCGCAGGGGACTGATCCTGGTAGTGCCCTGATCGGGTCGCCCCTGCGCAGGAGAGGGGGCAGCGGCAACCGCCGCGCTGCTCGCAGCCACAGGAGGTGCGCAGATGCCTGACGACAGGTTTCCGGTTGAGGTGGTCGGGGGCGTCCCGGTGGTGGCCACGCCTGAGGAGATCGACATCACCAACGCTGAGGCGCTGCGGTCGGCTCTGCTCAAAGCAGCCGGGAACGGTCACAGCACGCTGGTGGTCGACATGACCCGGACCCGGTTCTGCGATTCCTCCGGGCTGCACACGCTGATCGCCGCGCACAAGAGAGCCGAAGCCGAGGGCCGTGAGGTGCGGCTGGTCATCCCCAGCACCACCGTCCTGCGGGTCTTCGCGCTCACCGCCATGGACCGCGTGATCCCCAACTTCACCAGCCTGGCCGAGGCCCTGGCGCAAACGGCGGCCACCGCGAACGGCCACAGCCGCCAGCGAAATGAAGGAGATGCAGCGCCGCAGGCCAGCCGCGGCCCGGAGCTAGCCGGTGATCTGCTAGGCACCTACGCCACCCGGCCGCCGAAGCCGGCCGCTACGCCTCGAGGCTAGCGCGGTCCTGGCACCCTTCTCCCCGTCATGCCCGGCGCGCCTCCCATTCGGGGCTGGTCAGGGCGTACTCGACCTCGCCGCGCTCGGAGCCTTCGATGACGTCGTCTCCGTGGTACACGGTGGTGCCTACCAGGGTCATGCCGCATTTCTCCAGCACGTGCCGGGATGCGGCGTTGACCGTCATCGTGTGTGCGAACACCCGCTGCACGCCCAGGTCCGTGAACCCCATGCTGATCAGGGCACGCGATCCCTCAGTGGCGTAGCCCTGGTTCCACGCCGCCCGGCGCAGCCGGTAACCCAGATCGATGTTCGTGATATCGCCGCCGGGACCAGGGCGGAAATGAAACCAGCCGAGGAACTCCCCGGTCGCGACGGAATCGGCCGCCCAGGTTCCCAGCCGGTCGAGCCGCTCATATACACCCAGATGAAAAGGGATGATCTTGTCGCTGATCTGTTCGCGTGGCGTTGGCCGGCCGCCGGTCAGGTAGCGCGTCACCATTGGGTCGTTGTTCAGGTCAAACAGGTTGCCTGCGTCGTCCTCGGTGAACTGGCGGATGGTCAGCCGCGGTGTGCTCAGGATGATGTGCATAGAACTAGCTCCAGGCTCATGGTTCCGGCGGCCGGTGGGGGCGGCGCGCTGCGCGCAGCGCGACGGTTACCAGCGGCAGGGTGAACTCGCCGGCCGAGGTCTCCGGCTGGCGGTGCAGGAAAGCGCGGAGCGCGGCGAGCGTCCTGGCGCGTTCGGCCTCGTCCAGGACCAGCAGCTGCGACTTGGTCGCGATGGCGGCGACCAGCGAGTCGGTGCTGCGCAACTGCCCGTTGCCGAACTCGCGCTCCTCCGCCGGGGCAAACCAGCTGCTGCCTGCGTGCAGCGTGGCCCGTTCGGTATCCGGGTCTGGGGTTGACCGCCACCGTGACAACGTTGTCCCGCTCTTGCTGATGGCGGTGAGCCCGGCGACCCAGCCGACCCGGTCGTCATCCACGTTCCACAGCCCGGCGAGCACACCGCCGGGCGCCAGCACCCTGGCGATCTCCGGCAGCGCCCGGTCCAGGTCGAACCAGTGCATCGCCTGCCCGCACAGCACCGCGTCCGCGCTCTGGTCCGGCAGCGGGAGCGCCTCGGCGCTGCCTTCCACGGCTCGCACTCCGGGCAGCTGGCGGCGCAGTTCGGCGAGCATGGCCTGGTCCGGCTCTACCGCGACGACATCGGCACCGAGGCGGGCGAGCGCGCCGGTCAAGATGCCGGTCCCCGCACCCAGATCCACCACCCGCACCGGCCGCGCGTCGCCGACCGGTGCCAGGCACCAGCGGATCGCCGCTTCGGCGTAGCCAGCGCGGTGCTGCGCGTACTGCCCGGCCGCCATGCCGAATGAGCAGGCACGCCGGTCACGGTCGGCCGATGCCGCATTAGCTGCCAGGTGCTCAGCCCCTGTTTCCACCCGGCAATGCTATGACGCACCGTCACGACACCGCATTTTCGTGACGGTTCGCCCTGGCTAATTGCACGCTAATTGCCCGGCCTCCAGAGCCTGGAGACCTTGTAATCTGTAGATGTCCGTACCAGCGTCCGGAGTGGTTCAGATCAGTCCGTGGCCTCGGGTTCGTCTCTCTCCCGGTTGTCCATTGAGCGGTCGATCAGAGGCCGTCGGTCGCGGTGGGAGGTGTAGCTAGCGTGTCGGCAGGTAAGCCGTGGTGGTTCACACCGAGGACCGCTGGCCAGGGACTTGTGCTGGGCATCTTCTGGATCGTTCTGGGGTTGGCTGGTCTGCTGTGGGCACCCCACACGCCTGGCCTGTTGGCCGTGTCGGCGGTCTGGCTCGCCGTCGGCACTGGCAATCTGGTGGCGGCAGTCGTGCTGCACCGACGGAAGCGACTTCATCCTGCGGCTGATTCCCCTGGCCGAACCGGCTCTCCCTAATGCCGTATCAGACTTCACCTGGTGTAACGATATTAACTTAGCGTACCGATACAGATATAGTTCGCCCAGTTAGGTCGTTCAACCCCGCCGTCGGCTGCGAGGCCACTATGAGTGGGGCCATCTGTCACATCAGGAACGATAGCTATGACCAGCCGCCAGCCGGGAACCGCCCCGGGCGGTACAGGGAGTCGTGCTGACCCGGAGAGCCCGGCCAGCACGGGTCAGGAGCAGACGCCGCGCTTGGCCGCGGCTCACTACTGGCCGCCGGTACTGGTGCTGGCGCTGCTGATCATCCTGGGGATGGCCGGGCTGCACGGCTCGGTGACCGGACTGCGGTGGAACGGGCCGTTGTGGCAGGACCGGGTGGTCGTCGGCATCGCGCTTGAGATCATCCTGGGGATTCTGCTGGTGATCACGCTCAGGCGCCGGGCTGCCGCCTCGCGCGCCCGCCGTATGGTGCCGCCGCGCGGGCCGCATAACATAATGGCGGCCAACCTACGTACGGCGCTGATCTTGGTGCTCGGGCCGGGCATGATCGCCGTGCTGGTGGCCATTGACAACACTCTGCACCTGCGCGTGCGCCTCCCGGTGCAACCCTGCCCCTCCGGCTGTTCGCCACCCCCTCATCACCACCGGAAGCCGTCCAAGGTGGGGTCCGTGGCCGCATTCCACTTCCCGCTGACCGCGACTCTGTACGGCTTCATCGTGGTGCTGGTGGCCGTGGTGCTGTTCGGCATCTGGTGGTCCCGGCGGTTCCGGAGAGCCGCCGGCGACCGGGACGGTGGCCTCATCGCAGCGGACTCCGAGGACCTGATCGCAGCGGACTCCGAGGATCTGCGGGAGGCGGTGGAATCGGGCCGGTCGGTGCTGCGCACCGTGGAGGAAGCGCGCGCCGCCATCATCGCGTGCTACATGGCGATGGAGGACAGCCTGGCCGAGCGAGGTGCGGCCAGGGCGGTCGCCGATACGCCCGACGAGCTGCTGGCGCGGGCCACCAGCAGCGGCATCGTCCGCGGCCGGGCCGCAGGGCGGCTGACGGCGCTGTTCTACAAGGCCAGGTTCTCCAGCCATCCGGTAGACGGCGGCGAGCGCGATGCGGCCGAGCAGGCCCTCGACGAGCTCGCCGCGGCACTGGCCGGAGCCGACGAAGCGAAGGCGACCCCATAACCACTCGGCGGGCAGCCCGGGACGACCGCGACACGGTAAGTCAACGGACAATCGCCATGCGCGGCGGTCACGCCAGGCGTGCGCGTCCCGCGACCAGCGACAAATAGCGGCAGTTGGCTGCATCTGGCTGCGGTCGGTAAGAGCCTACGACGCGAGACTGATGGGTATAAGCCCAGGTCAGGACTTGTTTTCCGATGTCAGAGCGGAGGGCGTGGGATTCGAACCCACGGTGACGTTGCCGCCACAATGGTTTTCAAGATCATCGGTGAGACGCTGCCCGGCAGCGTTGCTAGCTGGGCTTTCAGCGGCTGTGCTCGCAGTGGCACTCAAGATCATCCCGTGTATATCCCGCGTGCCTTTCGGCGCCCTGGCCGCTTGCTGGCCGCCGAGCATCTGTTCCGTAGGAGTGGGCAGACTGTCCGGGGACACCCGAGGGATTCATGAATGCCCGTGGCGGCCGCCCAGAAGATGATTATATGTCATTACCCGTTTTGTAACGCGAGAGTGTGGCTCGGCCGCCCTTTTTGACCCGAGCAGCGGTGATCGTTGCGGAGGGAAAGAGGGTGCGTATGGAGGGCGGCGTGCGCCGCTTCAGCCGGGCATGTGCGCTGGCTCAGGTTTGCCGATGCGAGGTGCGAACGTAGTGCGTAAACGATCGGTGACGAATCCCGGCGACCCGGCTGGCGCGGCCGGTGCCGTCAGCGGCGGGCCAGCCGACGGGGAGGGTTCGGTGCCTCTTACGGGCGGAAGCGCCGCCGGTAACGGCTCGGATGCCGTCGGCGGACGGGACGCGGCGAGCATGGGACCCCAGGGCCTCATCGGCCCGGCCGCTTCCGGCGGCCAGGCGCCCGTGGTCGTCGCCCAGCCCCAGCCGGGGGCCCCGCTCCCGGCCGACAAGGTCGGGACCACCCATCTGCAGCCGAGACGGCCCGGCCCGGCCCGGTCGCGGTTCGCCCTGAGGAACTGGCGCGTCCGGTGGCGGCTGGCCGCCTTGATCGCGGTGCCGCTGCTGACCGCGGCGGTGCTCGGCGCGCTGACCATCAACGGGGACGTCAGCAACTGGCAGACGACCGGCCGAGTTCAGCATCTCGCCCAGCTCAACAGCGCGGTGGTCAAGTACATCCAGGCGGTGGAAGACGAACGCGACTATTCAGCCGCCGCCACAGCGAACAGGGCTGGCTATTCCGCCAGGCTGAGGACCGCACGGCGTGTCACTGATGGCGCCGCCGCAGAGGTCACCGCCTTGGCCGATGGCATCACGGTCGGAAACGGCTATCAGCTCGCCGCGGTGCAGGCGGTGAACGCGGTACAAGTGGGCGTGGAAACCCTCCCGCTCGTCCGCAGGACGGTGGCCGACCCGGAATCCCTCATGACGGCGATCATGCAGGTGTACACCGTGAACGTCATCGAGCCCGCGAACACATTCGCCAGCGTCGTCGGGAACGAGACCGGCAGTACCGATCTCCGGCGCGACGTCATCTCCCTAGGCGCGCTGCTCCAGGTCGAAGACGCCAAGTCGGTTCAGCGGGCCCTCCTGCTGAGGGCGGTCAGTTTCCCGCAGCCGACGCTGTCACCCGACGACTATGCCAGCCTCCTGCAGGCACACCAGCAGGAAACGGTGGATCTGGCCAACTTCTACGCATCCGTAGATCTCGCCGAGCAGCTGAACTACACCACCACGGTGACCGGGCCGCCGGTCGATAGCGCCGTCCAGCAGGAATCACTCGCGGAGGCCTTGCTGACCGGCCCCGGGCCGCATCCGCTTACCCCGTCGGAGGCGCGTCTCCTGTCCGCGGCAAACGTGAACGCCGACATGTCGTTCACCGTCGGCAAGGTGCGGCAAGTCGCCGACGAACTGACCGGCAACATCTCCGCGCTGGCCAATACGTCCAGGACCGATGCCAGCACGGGCCTGCTGGTCACCAGCCTGGTGACGCTGCTGCTGCTCCTCCTGGTCCTGCTCATCTTCACCATGGTGGCCCGCTCGCTGACCCGACCGCTGCGCACGTTAGTATCTGCCGGTTTCTCGTCGCTAGCAGGCGGCGGCGATCGCGTCGGCTCCGCGGGGACATGCCCGTGGACCGGCGTGCGCCGCGCGGGCCTCCAAGGCAGAGCGCGGCGCTGATGCCGGGCCGCCGCGCTTGATCTAACAACGGCTTAATTCGGCAACACTAAGCATAGGTATCGTGCCGACTAGGCAGTACGGTGCAGTGTCGCGTCACGCCATCTTTCCGGAGCGGGCACCGAGCTCGAGCGGTGCTGGAAACACAGCCGATGCGCCCGGGTTGGGCGTCGCACCGCAATCCCAGCCTGGATAGTTGTCGGCGATGTCGAGCACGATGGCAAGCGCGTCGGCGCTGTAGTACTCACGCCCGTGTAGCGGCTCAATGTCCGCGAGTTTCAGGGCTGCAATTGCGGCCACCTCCATCTCCGGCGCGACTGTACCGGGCAGGTCCTCGAGCACGAGTATCCGCTGGCTGTAACCATCGGCCTTGTGCCGTCGGAGCCGTGGTCGCGGGTTACCGGACGTGATGCCGAATTTGATCTGAGCAAGTGGGTCTGTAGCCACGACATAGAACACGTCCCACACGCTGCCCGCGCAGACTCGGCAGATCCCCTCGCCTCGGGCCACTCCGCTGGGTCGCGGTCTGCCCTCGTGTGCTGCTGCGCACCGCACCCGATGGGGAGTGTTGGTGCCGAGCCATTCCAGCTCCAGCATGGTGGCCCCCAGCTCAGCGAGCCGGGCACGGAACGCGGCCTCTGCAACGCGGGGGTCTTGCCCGGCGCAGGTCAGGCAGATCCCAAGTCCCCGGATGACGTTCCCAGGTCGCGGCGTGCACTCGTGTCCGGCCGCGCACCGCACCCGGTGCGGAGTGCTGACGCCGAGCCATACCGGCTCCAACATGGTGGCCCCCAGCTCGGCCAGTCGGGCGCGGAACGCGGCCTCCGGAACGCGGGGGTCTTTCCCGGCGCAGGTCCGGCATATCCCTCCGCCCTGCTGCATGCTGCCGGGTCGCGGGCTGCACTCGTGTCCGGCCGCGCACCGAACCCGGTGCGGCCGAACAGCCCCGAGCCATACCGGCTCCAGCAGCGTCGCGCCCAGCTCGGCCAGCCGAGCACGGAACGCGGCCTCGGCGGGTGCGCTATGCGGATCTATCCGAACGGCATATGCGCATAGTCGACAAACGTGCCTCCCGGCAGTCACACTGCCGGGAGTTGGCGAGCATTCGTGTCCGGCCGCGCACCGTACCCGATGCGGCCAAACGCTGCCTCGGTAGGGCTCGAGGAGGGTCGCGCCGAGCTCGGCGAGCCGGGCGCGAAACGCGGCCTCTGCTGCGCGCGCGTCGTTCCCGGCGCAGGTCCGGCATATCCCTTGTCCTTGCTGCACGCTGCCGGGTCGCGGGCTGCACTCGTGTCCGGCCGCGCACCGTACCCGATGCGGTGTGTTGGTGCCGAGCCATTCCGGCTCAAGCAGCGTCGCGCCCAGCTCGGCCAGCCGGGCGCGAAACGCGGCCTCTGCTGCGCGCGGATCTTTTCCGGAGCAGGTCCGGCAGACACCGCCGCCGCGAGCCACGTCACTGGGTCGAGGTTTGCTTTCATGCCCGGCCACGCACCGCACCCGATGCGGTGTGTTGGTGCCGAGCCATTCCGGCTCCAGCATTGTGGCGCCCAGCTCGGCCAGCCGGGCACGGAACGCGGCCTCGGCCACGCGGGGGTCGTTTCCGGCGCAGGTCCGGCAGATTCCACGGCCTTGCTGCACCTTGGTTGGTGATGGCCTGCACTCGTGTCCGGCCGCGCACCGCGCCCGATGCGGAGTTCCAGAGCCGAGCCATTCTGGCTCCAGCAAGGTGGCACCCATCTCAGTCAGCCGGGCACGGAACGCGACCCAGGCCTCTAGTGACTGCTGCTGACCGCAAACTCTACTGGCGCATTTCCGGCAGATTCCATGACCCTGCTGTACGTTACCGGGAGATGGCCTGCACTCGTGTCCGGCCGCGCACCGTACCCAATGCGGTGTGTTGGTGCCGAGCCATTCCGGCTCCAGCAGCGTCGCGCCGAGCACGGCCAGCCGAGCACGGAACGCGGCCTCAGCCGCGGCGCTGTCATGACGCGGGCTTGCGCGAACCATATGGCACCCTCTCGGTGATCGCCTGTCGCACATCGTAACGGCCAGGTATGACAATGCCTTCCGTCTGACCGCAATCCAGGCGATCGCAGCATCAAGGCCGCACAGCCCCGCATGACTGTCCATCTTTCCTAGGCCACCTGAAAGCATGTCCTGGGACTGATGCGGAAAGCGCCAGTCGGGACTAAGCAAGCGCATAGGTGTCGCTGTACACGGCCGGTCTGGTATCGGCTGCCGTCGTGGTCATACCGCCGGGCTGGTCGTGGTGCTGTCGTAGGGTGGCGCTCGTGATCGGTGCTGTTGTCTTCGATGTGGGCGAATGCCTGGTGGATGAGACGCGGGAGTACGGGACGTGGGCTGACTGGCTGGGTGTCCCGCGTCATGTGTTCTCGGCGGTCTTCGGTGCAGTTATCGCGCATGGTCAGGATTACCGGGAGACGTTCCAGATCTTCCAGCCGGGATTCGACCTGGCCAAAGCCCGCCAGCAGCGAGCCGACGACGGCAAGCCAGAGTGGTTCGGCGAGGACGACCTGTATCCCGATGTCCGGCCCGCCCTAGCGCGGCTCCGCGGTGACGGCTTGTGGGTCGGCATCGCCGGTAACCAGACGGCTCGGGCGGGCGGCATCCTCCGCAGTCTCGGACTGCCTGCCGACATGATCGCTACCTCGGATGACTGGGGGGTCGCGAAACCTGCTCCGGGGTTCTTCGAGAAGATG
>Ga0209420_1000919_pt1 | contig 14616 bp, 11 predicted proteins | sample BlaSpr_A8_OM1_O1_FD_187972 | JGI IMG/M metagenome (GOLD analysis project Ga0209420, IMG submission 187972) | Forest soil microbial communities from Thunder Bay, Ontario, Canada - Black Spruce, Ontario site 2_A8_OM1_O1 (SPAdes) (version 2) | ecosystem: Environmental > Terrestrial > Soil > Boreal... | reverse complement strand
CCGCATCGTCGCCAGCGATGAACGAAACACGGTGGTCCTCAAGCCTGTCCCTTAACCCTTGAACGCTCGCGTATTCACTTCGGTCGGGACGATTCGGGCCAATACCTCCGGCTAAATGAGGATTAGAAAACTTCTGGACTCCTCTTTTCAATCGGTTACAAATAAGTCGAATTGATACTGGGTATGCGTGACTATCGGGCTGAAATCGACGGTCGCTCGATGAAAAGCCGCATTTCGTTCCGCCAAGCCAGACTCCGTTCAATAAGGAGTTCACGCCAAGGCCTCGACGGAGCACGATGGGACGTCAGAACGGCCACATTAGAAAACTAAACCTTTCTAACGTCGGGGAGGAAAGCGGAGCGACCCAATGTTTATGGGGGTCGATAGGGACAGTTTTTGGAAAGGTTTTCTAACATTCATCAAAATCACTCTCTTTTCTCTCTCCGCCCTTAGAGGGTGCCTCTCAACGCACGGCAATGCGGAAAAACCACATCTGAATGGCCTTTTCGGGCCTTGATGGGCTGAGAGAACGGTTGGAATTCATATCCGAGTTCTCATACTCACGCGGGAGAATACTGAAAAACGGCCACGTTTTCGGTACCTTACAGTCCTATTCCCGGACGCGCCCTCGAAGCGCGCTCTGCAAACATTTTCATTACAATTCTCATTACAGTGCACCAGAATTGGTGCACCGCCACCTGACAAGGGATGTCTCTAATCTCTTGAAAACAAAACCCAAAATGTAGTGGCGGCGGTAGGACTCGAACCTACGACCTACGGATTATGAGACCGTCGCTCTAACCACCTGAGCTACGCCGCCAAACTCGAGGAGAATGCGCGAAAGGAACCTCGGCGCCGGCACAGCATTCGTCGCGCGAGGCAATCGCCCGGAGCGTTTGTCCGGCGTTCAATTCGATGTTCAATTCTAAGAGCGGCGGCCGCGTAGGTCAAACACCGGCGCATCAAGCCGGATATACTCTGCAGCAGGTCTTGTGATGCAACGCACGAGCGCGATAACGAAACGTCAATGTCCTGAAGGTCCATGAAAGCGATCGCTGTCATCCCCGCCCGACTGGCTTCCACGCGTCTGCCGCGGAAAATGCTGCGTGAGATCGCGGGCAAACCGCTGATCGGGGTGGTGTATGAAGCCGTTCATTCTTCGCCGCTGCTGGCGGAGGTCTTCGTCGCCACCGACTCGGAAGAGATCATGGATGTCTGCCGCCAGTACGGTTGGAAAGCGCGGATGACTTCGCCTGCGCATCACAGTGGCACCGAGCGAGTGCACGAAGTCTCCGTTCGCGAAACGGCCGACGTCTACATCAATGTGCAGGGCGATGAGCCTCTCGTGCGTCCCGAGCACATCGCCGCATTACTCCATGTCATGGAAAATCCTGCTGCCGAAGTTGGAACGCTGATGACTCCCGCGGCCGAAGTCGACATCCCCAACCCGAACGCCGTGAAAGTGGTTACGGATCTCAGTGGACGCGCGCTGTATTTCTCCCGCGCCCCCATCCCTTTCGATCGCGACGGCGCGCGGCCGCCTTACTTCAAGCACCTCGGCCTCTATGCCTATCGCAAACCCGCACTGGACCGTTTTATGAAATTGCCCGAGTCATCGCTGGAAAAAAGCGAGCGCTTGGAGCAACTGCGCTTTCTGGAAAATGGCATCCCGATTTTCGTGCGCGAGACTCCGCACGACAGTGTGGGTGTCGATACTGAAGAAGACCTGCAGCGTGTGATCAATATCCTGGGGAAGCGCTGATCTGCGCGGCGTTCAGAGTTACGGAGTCAGATCCTGCTTTCGCCCCCACTCTTTCGCGGCCGCCAGCCGTCGTGAGATAGCAGGATGCGAATGGAAAAACCATTCCACCCACTTCGAAGGCGTTCGCTCCGCAAGATTCTGTTCCGCCAATTTATTCATCGAAGTGATAAACGGTTCCACGCTCGAAATAGACTCGAAGGCATAGCGGTCCGCCTGCCTCTCGTTGAAGCGGGAATACGCATTCAGTGCGGGCATAAGCAGGAATGACAGTACCACGGAAACCAGCGCCAGCAAGGGCATGTCGGCGAAGTCCGACAGTTCCTCGAACATCCGCTGGTCCACCGCGTAATGAAGCACCCAATTCGCCGCCCAGAAACCGAACAGCGTGATCGCAGCCTGCACGAAAATACTCTTCAGGATGTGACGGTGTACGTGGTGCCCGAGCTCGTGGGCCAACACCGCTTCGATCTCTTCCGCCGTGTAGTTGTCGAGCAGCGTATCGGCCAAAATGATGCGGCGGGTCGCGCCCAGTCCGGTAAGAGCCGCATTCGCCTTCTTGCTTTTTTCTGAAAGTTTCCAGCGGTAGACGCCGCGCACCCGCGTCCCAGCGCGCTCGCTCAGCACCACCAGACGCCGGCGCAGGTCCTCATTATCGAGCGGTTCGAACTTATAGAAGATCGGAAAAAGAACGATCGGCGCCAGCTGAGCCAGAAGGATGAACAAGGCCATGAACAAGGCCCAAGCCAGCATCCACCAATGCTGCGGCCACTGCCGGATGGTGAGGTACAAGACTTCCACAACCACTGTCCCCAGTACGAGTCCAACCAGAAAACCCTTCAGTTCATCGCCTGCCCAGGAGTTGAATCTCTGCGTCGAAAGTTTGAATCTACCCTCCAGCAAAAAGCCGTAATAGTCGAGACCAATACCCAGCGCCTTACTGATTACCAGCAAGAGGACCAGGTATATGAACAGGGACAACGAATAATTCTGAAATCCCAGGCGATAAGCCAGGTCGCGAAGCCAGTTCGACCACCCCGTCACCAACAAAACAATCAGAAACAAGAACCCGACCACAAAATCGGCAATGCCGATCCACCGCCGGATGCGATTGTAGCGGCGCGCCTCAGGCGAGTCGGGTGGGGCCGAATTGGAATCGTCAGCCATGGTTGAATTATCGATCCCTATCTATGTATCGCACCTTCGGTCTGCGATGAGGTGGTGACCGGTCCTGCCACCAGACGTATCTCACAAATGTCCGGGGAAGGCGCGGCTTTCAGCTGTGCCGCTAGGAGTCCCAATCGACGCGGGGGTTTTGGCCCCTGAGGAACTCGCGGTTTACTTCATCAATTCATGGTGAGGTCATTCCCCGCTATGAACCACTATTCCTTACAAAATTCTCGCCCGTGACCAGCAACTCGCTCACCAACTCCGGCGATGAAGCCTCGGTGTAAAGCCGCAACAGTGGCTCCGTTCCGGAAGCGCGAAACAATACCCACGCTTCCGCCCCCTGCCCGTTGGTCGGTGCATCCAGGAAGAACTTTACTCCATCGAGATGCTCTTTCTTGAGCACGCGGTAGCGGTCAAGAGCCTGGGTACCCTCGGCGCGAGCCCGCTGAATCGCGCTCTGCTTCACATCTTCCGGAATGTGCAGATCCCGTCGCCCGTAATAATGCGGGCCAAACTCCCGCTGCAGGTCCGCCACCAGTTGCCCCAACGGTTTGCCTTCCTCCGCCATCACATTCGTAAGTAACAGGCAATTCAGCACACCATCGCGTTCGGGCAGAAATCGTGAATATCCGATGCCGCCCGACTCTTCTCCTCCAATCAGGATTTCGCGGTCCATCATCAGATCGGCAATGTATTTAAATCCGATGGAAGTTTCGTGCAGTGTGCGCCCATATTTCGCCGCGATACGGTCAAGCATGCGCGTGGTGTTGAACGCGCGAACCACATCCCCCGGCCACTTCTTGCGTTCTAAGAGCCAGCGCAACAACACGCAGAAGATCTTATGCGAGTCTACAAAGCTGCCGTCTTCAGCCACCGCGCCGATCCGATCCGCGTCCCCGTCAGTGGCCAGGCCGGCGTCGCACTTCTCGCGCACCACGGTCTGCTGCAGCATCGCCGTATGCGGCTCAATCGGCTCCGGGTTGATCCCGGGGAACAGCGGGTTCAGTTCCTGACGAATCGCGACGTACGGCACGCCGCGCTCGGCAAATATTCCCGCCAGCACGCCACGTCCAGAGCCATACATGGCATCTACGGCAAACTTGAATTTGGTTTTCGCGACGAGATCCATATCAGCAAAACGGCAAACGGCGGCGATGTAGGATTTCTTAAGATCAACTTCCTCGATGACGCCCTGGCTCCCTTTGGGTGCGGCATCCAGAGCAAGTTCTTCCTCGATCTTCTTCATGATCGCGGGCGTAGCCGAGCCGCCAAATTTGCCCTTGAACTTTACCCCGTTCCAGTTCCACGGATTGTGACTCGAGGTGACCATCACTCCGCCCGCCGCACCCGCATGTTTCACCGCGTAGGAAATCGCGGGAGTGGGCGTGTAATCGTTGGCTAGCTTTACCGGAATTCCGGCAGCAGCAATTACTTCGGCCACGATCTGCGCCGCCCGAGGCGACGCGAAGCGCGTGTCGTACCCAACGAACACTCCACGTTCCGCCTCCTCGTATTTCAGCACATAGGAAGCAATCGCTCCCGCCACCCGCCGCACATTCTCGAAGGTGAAGTCCTCGGCAATGATGCCACGCCAGCCATCGGTTCCGAATTTGATCTCTGGTGTCATGGGTACTCGGTGGTTAGCAGCTTACAAGTTCTGTCATAAATGGTTGGGAAGGGCACGGCCTCAGCCCAGCCGCTGGTGGCCGCAAACGAAATGGATTTCAGCCCCTGAAGAATGCCGCGTTTACTCCTTCGGTTCATTGGGAAATGGCTTTTCATAGCTGAGAAGACAATTGGCAATCGAACTTACTCTCCACTAATCGCTAGCCACGTTCCTAAGTCAACCTATACAGCTTCTTCTCATCGAGATACTTCACTACCTTGCCCACATCCTGCGCGTGTTGCCGGGTCGTAATCAGCAATGCATCCGGAGTTTCCACTACAATCAGATCACTTACGCCTATGGCCGCAACAAATTTGCCCGGTGCGTGAATATAATTCTCTCGCGCATTCAGCAGAAACACGTGGGGGGCCACCACTAAATTACCTTCAGGCGGCGTATTCTTCGCGGTATGGTGCTCGTGCAGCGCCGTCCATGAGCCTAGATCGTTCCAACCAAAATCGGCGGGCAGGCAATAGATGTTCCCCCCCTCCTCGCCTTTTGCCGAACGCGGCTCCAGCACCGCATAATCCACGCTAATATTTTCGCATTCCGGATAGAGCCGCGCGAAAGTGGCAGCAAATTTGCGCGTTCCGTAACTCCCTGCGATTTTTTCCAGCAACGACGCCGTCTTGGGTAAGTGTTCCGTCAGGGCTTCGACCAGAGTCTGCGCACTCCACAAAAACATTCCGCTGTTCCAGAAGTAACTGCCCGCCGCCACAAACTCAGCGGCTCGTTCAGCATTCGGCTTTTCCGTGAACCGGCGCACATGCAAGGCGTCGCCGTGAAACAGTCCTCCCGTCTCGATGTAGCCGTACCCCGTCTCCGCCCGATTGGGACGGACGCCCAGCACCGCTATGTTCGCGCCGGCTGCGGCAACTTCAATCCCACGCTCCAGCGTTTCGCGGTATCGTTTCTCATCCCCAATTACGTGATCGGCAGGAAATAATCCAATGATTGCGCTGGGATCCTGGCGCAACAACAAGAACGCGGCCAGTCCGATCGCCGGCGCCGTGTTTCGCCCGATGGGCTCAGCCAGTATTTGTGCCTTGGGCAGGTTCGGAAGCTGCTTTGCGATGGCGGGTCGCAGATCTTCGTTGGCAATGACCCAGAACTGTTTCACGGGAGCCAGCGGCAAAAGGCGCGCCACGGTCTGCTGAATCATCGTCTGCTTGCCAGCGAGCGCCAGCAATTGCTTCGCCCGCTTCTTGCGACTGAGGGGCCAGAAACGCGTGCCGCGGCCGCCGGCCAGGATTACGGGATAGAAATTGAAATTCTTCGCCAAGAGTTTTTCTCAGGAGATTCTGTCAATCGTAAAAAATTTCAAACGCTGCTACATTCTCGTTTCCGGCTCAGGCAGCGGCTTCCCGGGCACATATGCCTTCAGAAATTCCAGCGCCCACTGCGGCCGTACGCCGAATTTACCAACACCGGCGGGAACAATCACCGCGTCACCTTTTGCCAGCGTAACCGGATCCATGCCCGCTGCTTCAATTACTCCGCATCCTTCGAGGGCAACCAGAATCTGCACCGAACTCCGTCCCGAATCGTCATGTGTCGCGAGCTCTAGTCGTTCCTTCGCCTCGAACATATCCACTACAAAATAAGGCGCTCCGACCAGCGGCGCATGCCGATTTTTGCTGCCGACAACCTGCTGCGGCGCCGGGCGCAATACCTTGCCCGACTTCACCTTTTCTCTTACCGCCGCCATGCCATCTTTCAGATGCAACTCCCGCGGACGCCCGTAATCATACAGACGATACGTCGTATCCGACTGCTGCTGCGTCTCCACCACCACCGATCCTGGCCCCAGTGTGTGCACCGTGCCGCCGGCAACATAAATCATGTCCCCCGCATAAACATTGATCCAGTTTAGAACCTCCTCAGCACGCTTCTGATGAATCGATTCCTCCAGTTGCCGCGTGGTAATGCCGGGCTTCAATCCCAACGCAATCTGTGCCCCAGGCTTCGCGTGAGCGATATACCAACACTCGGTTTTCCCCCACGGTTGGCCCACGCGCAGGGCTTGCTCGTCGTCGGGGTGGACTTGCACGGAGAGCTTCTCGTGCGGGAAAAGAAATTTGAGCAACAATGGAAACCGTTTGGCGTCGCGCGCCGCCTCGCCCACCAGGTCGCGCTGATATTCCTCGCTCAACTGCGCAAGCGTTCTCCCGGCCAGCGGCCCGTTCCCCACTTTGCAATCGTCCCCGCTCAGCCAGGCCTCTCCAATTTTCTCCTCGAACCTGTGATTGGGATAAATCGGCGATAGATCCTGCGTACCCCACGGACGAGGATCGAATCCCGGAAGCATCAACAATGGATAAAGATCTCCCATACAAGTCTTTGATCACAAACTTATAGTCATAAAAAAGACCGCTCGAAAACAGAACGGCCTTTGCTGAACTCTATGATTCAAATCCCGCGCTCACTCGCCTATAGCGCGCCGAAAAACTTCCGCATGCGTTCCAGTCCTCGATCCAGTTCAGCCTTCGAAGTGGCATACGAGACGCGAATGTGATCGCTCGTGCCGAAGCCTTCGCCGGGAACGGTAGCGACGTGAGCCTCTCGCAGCAAGCGCCCAGCCACATCTGATGCAGATTTGAGACCCCCGCGCCCAAGAAAAGAAGAAATATTCGGATAGGCGTAGAACGCGCCCTCCGGCAGCGTACACGCCACCCCCGGAATCGAGCGCAGACCCTTCACCACATGATCGCGCAACTGAATATATTCGCGGCGCATCTGCTCCACACACTCCTGCGGTCCCTCGAGCGCGCCCACCGCAGCCTTCTGCACGATCGAAGTCGGGTTCGACGTCGACTGACTCTGCAGCTTCGCCATGGCGCTTACCACCGTCGCCGGCGCCAGGGCGTATCCCAACCGCCAGCCAGTCATCGCGTAAGTCTTCGACAGCGAGCCCAGCACCACCATCCGTTCTTTATATTCGCGCAGCGATCCGACAGAAAAATTCCTGCCGGTGTAATTCAGATACACATAGCACTCATCCGACAACACCCAAATCCCGCGCTGGTGCGCCAGACGAATGACCTCGGTCATATCCTCCGAACTCATCACCGCTCCCGAAGGATTCGAAGGCGAATTCAGAATGATGACTTTTGTGCGCGGCGTGATCAGTTGGGCCACCATCTCCGCAGTCACGCGGAATCCCTGCGCCTCGTCCGATTCCAGCAGAACGCATTTCCCGCCTGCATAGCGCACAATGTCTTTGAAAGAAACCCAGTACGGAACCGGCAGAATCACTTCGTCGCCATGATCCACCAAGACCTGGATAGCATTGAACAACGCGTGCTTACCGCCTGTCGAGGCAATCGCTTCCTCGCGCCGGTAGTCGGAATCGAAGTCCGCCGCATGGCGATGGACGATGGCATCGCGCAGCTCGGCAGTCCCAGCCACGGCCGTGTATTTTGTGAAGTTTCCCTGAATCGCGGCTATCGCTGCGTCCTTAATATGCTGCGGGGTCGCGAAATGCGGCTCGCCCGCGCCCAAATCCACTACGTCGATTCCCTGCGAGCGCAGCTTCTCTGCCTCGGCCACCACCGCCATGGTGGCGGAGGGCTCGATGCGATTGATTCTTTCCGTGAGTCGATGGGCTTCTGTCGTTGCCGTGGTCATGACTTCTTTTTCCTTTTCTTCGGGACTTTCATCACGTGCGGATCTCGAAGTTTGTACGCGGGCTCCAGTCTTTCGCGCAGCTTTTGCTCCACCACGTCCGGCACGAGTCCTCCCACCGGACCGCCCGCCTGGGCCACTTCGCGCACCAGCCGCGAACTCACATACGAATACTTGTCGGCCGGCATCATAAACACCGTTTCCAGCGTCGGCTCGAGTTTGCGATTCATCAGCGCCATCTGCAGTTCATATTCGTAGTCGCTGATCGCGCGAATGCCCCGCAACACGCATTTCGCGTCGATGGATTTGGCAAATTCCACCATTAGACCGTCGAAGGTATCGAGGCGAACATTTTTCAGACCGGCCGTAAGCTCTCGCAGCATCTCCAGTCGCTCCGCCACCGTAAACATCGGCGTCTTCTCCGAGTTCCGCAGAATCGCCACCACCAGTTCCTCAAAAATCTTGCTTCCTCGCTCAATCAGATCGAGGTGCCCATTCGTAGGCGGATCAAACGAACCGGGATAAACAGCGATACCCTTATTCAATCGTCCTCACACAAAGGCTGCGGGTTGAGCACTAGAGCACAAGCAATCTGAGCAACGGTGGAGCAATAGAAGATTTTATGCGGGCGGGAGCAACAATGGCAATCGGGAACGGCTTTGTAGCCTTCGATCCTGGCTTTCGATCCTGGCTTTCGATCCTGGCTTTCGATCCTGACTTTCGATCCTGGCTTTGTGAAGTTTGTCCGCAAAAGTTGTGGAAGTTTTCATCCCGCGCAACGCGGGGGATGCCGCCGTAATCAGCAACAACCTAGGTCCCTTGCTTCGCTCGAGATGACAATCCCAATTACAGTCTCAGCGCTTGGCTGCCACCGGCACCTTCACCGCCTCCGGCGGCACGCTCGGCATCGTAGTGACGCGGCTCATCGCCCCATTCGTCGGCCCGGAAGCCGACGATTGGGGTGCGCTCTGGGTCAATCCCAGCGCCTTCCGCACTTCGGTGTCCAGCTTTGCCATCACGTCCTTATTGTCTTTCAAGAACTGGCGCGCATTCTCGCGTCCCTGGCCAATGCGCTCGCCTTTATAGCTGAACCATGACCCGGACTTTTCCAGAATGTTGTTATTCACGGCAATGTCGAGCAGGTCGCCTTCCCGCGAAATGCCTTCTCCGTAGAGAATGTCGAACTCTGCTTCGCGAAACGGGGCCGCCACTTTGTTCTTCACTACCTTCACTTTGGTCCGCGACCCGGTCACCACGTCACCGTCTTTAATCGCGGCAATGCGTCGGATATCGACCCGTACCGAAGAATAAAACTTGAGCGCGCGTCCGCCAGTCGTCGTTTCCGGATTGCCAAACATCACGCCAATCTTCTCGCGAATTTGGTTAATAAAAATCAAACATGTTCTCGACTTCGAAACCGTTCCCGTCAGCTTGCGCAGCGCCTGCGACATCAACCGCGCCTGCAGGCCCATGTGGCTGTCGCCCATTTCGCCATCAAGTTCGGCCTTAGGCACCAGAGCGGCGACTGAATCCACCACTAGCACGTCAATCGCGTTCGAGCGCACCAGCGCCTCCGTGATCTCCAACGCCTGTTCACCATAGTCCGGCTGCGAGACCAGCAGGTTATCCACGTCGACGCCCAACTTCTTCGCGTAACCGGGATCGAGCGCATGCTCGGCATCCACAAACGCGGCCATGCCACCGGCTTTCTGAGCCTCGGCAATCACCTGCAAAGTAATCGTGGTTTTGCCCGATGACTCCGGCCCAAACACTTCCACCACGCGCCCGCGGGGAAATCCGCCCACGCCCAAGGCGGCGTCAAATGAAATCGACCCGGTCGGAATCACCGCGATGGGCACGATCGCTTCCTTCGATCCCAACCGCATGATCGAGCCCTTGCCAAACTGCTTTTCAATCTGTGAGACCGCCAGTTCAATCGCCTTGCCCCGTTCGTCCGCCATGGGAGTGGCTCCTTTAGAAATGCCTCATGAAATGAATCTGGCCGGATTATACATACACATTGAAGCGAATAAAAGGCGAATCTAATAAATAACGGTGGATATCGTTCCGAAATCGGCACAGGTGTACCGTTTTGTGGGTTGTCATCCCGATCGGAGCTTGTCATTCCTGACCGGAACAGTAAGCCCAGTGGAGGGACTGGCTGTTTCCACTGCGGTTACAAGCCCTCCGGCTTCAGCCCGGTGTATTTTTCAATCTTCTTCAACCCCACCCGCTCGGCCACGCATTCCCAAAAAGCGGATAGATTTCGGGGACGTTCTGATTTGCTCGGTCCGGTCGGCAATGACTCGAAGAGCCAAGGCGGTCACATTCACTTCATCATCCTGTTCGCTGGTCCCATCGGCCATGACGCCTGGAAGCTCAGGCACCTCGGCCAGCCATCTACCATCACTTTCTCTTTCAAACACCGTGCTGAAAGATTCACCATCGGGAGGATGGGGAACGGTTGCCAGGGGACCTCCTGCCGCATTATGGCGAGTTTAGATCGTCGCAGCGATCATTTGTCGCTCTGAGCCTGGAGTCAATCTTAATTTTTATTGCGGCGACAACGGAACGGCAAGTGCCGCAGGAAATTATCTCTGCAGCAAATCCACCGGCGCCGTCACGTCGTGCACCCTGAAATACTTAGCCAGCGCAGGATACTTCCGCGCCACCGCCTCATACATCGCGTAAGCCACATTGCGATAAGAAACATGCCCCGCCGGCGTGGTCCGCAGCTCGGCAATATAGGCCGCCTCGGCAAAATCCATTTTGAAGAGAGCGCGCTTGCGAAACGCCAGCGGAATTGCGTACTGCGAATTCTCTTCCGCCTCAGAGGTCTTGCGCGCAGCCAACTTCTCTACCGCCGTCTGCACACGCCGCATCGCCGCGTCGAAACGTCCCCGCATGCCGGCATCTTCCACATCGAGCAGCATTTCGTAACCATGCTGCGTGGTAAATCCCTGCATCACCTGGATGCACCGCCGATGCCGGTGCATGTCGCGAAAGCCGCCCGTATCCATCAGGATGTCGAAGCGGAACTGCTGTCCCGCGCGGAATCCGCGCAGCATCTCATCGTGCCTGCCGCGATGCCTCAACCCCAGGTCGATGATCTCCCGCCGCCGTCGTTCCCCCGCCACTTGCACGGCCTGCCGAATCTGCCGATAAGAATGGTGGCAATGCTCATAGAGCAGCGTCGTCGCAATCTCCACTTCGAGGGGTTCTTCATCGAGCAAGTCTACAATCGCCTTTGACGGCGCCAGGGGCTCGCCTGCCATCAACTCGCGCGCCGCCTGCCGCAACTCCCGCCGCGTCTCCATCTCATACGTGTTCGGGTCTGCATACTTCACCAGCGTCGGCGCCACTCGTACTTCTTTGAGCAATTCCTGCTCGGCCCGCGCGCCCAGTTCAGGGTCCGCCGCACGAATCGCGTCCACCAGATCGCGCAAAGAATCTGCGTTGACGTTGTACGCTGCACCGGTCGCGGCCTTCTTCAGCGACTCGCCCAGCCCGCGCACTTCCTTATGCGTATGCGACAACAGATGCGCCACCTGGGTCTCCAGCGTGCGCGCATTCACAATCTCGCCCAGCGAAGTATTGGTCGCCAGCGGCAGCAGATAGCGCGTAATGTCAAACGCCCGCGCCTTTAGCGTGCGCTCGTACGTTTCCTGTTTCATCTCGCCAGGCTTCGGCGTGATGCTGATCAGATGCCCCGTCATGTGCGCCGAAAGCGCTTCATATTCGGCGAACAGGAAATCCAGGGTCTCGCGATAGAGCTTGCGCGCGTCGTCATCCGCGGCGAAGTCCGGTGTGTAATAACCGCTCTTCTTGAAATCCTGATATCGCGTCGAGCGCTCCTGCCCGTCCCAGCGCTGCTCATCCGCCAGTTCGATCGCGGCAAGAATCGACAGCCTCTCGACCGCCAGCGCAATATGCGCCAGGTCCGCAATGGAGCGGTGCCCATACTGAAAATAAAACGTGTTAAGAAACTTCTCCGCCTTCTGCGTGCTGATCTCCCGCAGCGACTCCTTCATCGAAAGCGACGACCGGGAATACTTGGCCATGGCATAGGCTTGGATCTCGGGCTCAACCCCAAATACGGCAAACACTTCGGTCGAGGGCGCGTCGGCAGCAGCCAAGGGAATCGACTGCTCCGCAGCCGAAGCTCTCTGCGTCGAGCGATGTCCCGAACCAGCGGAACTCGCCGCGACGGTTGACAGATTCTTGTTGGAAGGCTCGGGCATCACGATCACACTGTTGGCAAGAGTCTGAGGCATGAGTGGGTGAATGTTACCCGTCGACCTTGTGGATTAGCAATGTGATTCGTTAATGCCAGTTTTGTGCAGACCTATAGAGACAGCCACTCTCGGCGGTCCCGTCGAGCCACTCCTGTGGGGACAGCCGCCCCCGGCTGTCGGGTCGAGCGAAGCTCGACAGCGCCCTCCCTTACGGCAGGTATAATTCTGCGTTCCATCGCATTCGTCACCCAAGGAATCGGGAGAACGCTAAAATGTCTCTTTCCACACGCGTGGCGCTAGTCACCGGAGCCTCGCAAGGCATCGGACGCACCTGCGCCCTGCGTCTCGCCAAAGATGGCGCAACCGTGGCCGTCGCCGCACGCAATCAGGAAAAGCTGAATGAACTGGTCAACGAAATCACCGCTGCCGGCGGCAAGGCGTCCGCATTCGCTCTCGACGTTGGCGACGAAGAGCACGTCAAGTCCACCATCAAGTCCGCTATCGCTCAGCTCGGCAAAATCGACATCCTGGTCAATAACGCTGGCATCACTCGCGATCAGCTGGTCATGCGCATGAAGCGCGCCGATTGGGACGCCGTCCTGCAAACCAACCTCACCTCCGCCTATCTCTGCATCCAGCAGGTCATCGGCTCCATGCTCAGACAGCGCTGGGGACGCATCCTCAACATCACCAGCGTCTTCGGCCAGATGGGCCAGGCCGGACAAGCGAACTATGCCGCCTCCAAAGCCGGATTGATCGGCCTCACCATGGCCATCGCACGCGAAGTCGGCTCCCGCAACATTACTTGCAACGCCGTCGCCCCCGGTTTCATCGAAACCGCCATGACCGCGGGCCTAAGCGAAGAATTCAAACAGACAGCCGTGAAACAGATTCCGCTCGGCCGCGTCGGATCTCCCGAAGACGTAGCCAGTGCCGTGGCCTTCCTGGCGTCAGACGAGGCTTCCTATATCACCGGGCACGTCCTGAACGTAAACGGCGGCATGCTGATGGGATAGTCAAGACCTTAATCACAATGAAGACACCGGAGCCCAGAGGAAGTGACGGCCAAACATCCAATTTCTCGGAGCTCCTCCGTATGCCTGTGTCCGGAGCCTGCCCGGAGCAAGACCGAAGCATGGTCAAGGGTGTTTCGCTTACGCGAGCCGAGACGGCGTCGCAAATCGCCCAAGCCCGCGAACTCTTCCTCGAATACGCGCAATCTCTGGGCTTCAGCCTCTGCTTTCAAAACTTTGACCCGGAACTCGCGGCTCTTCCAGGCGACTACGCTCCGCCCGAAGGTCGCCTTCTGCTGGCAACGTGTGAAGGACAACTCGCTGGATGCGTCGCCCTGCACAAACTTGAGCCGGGCATCTGCGAAATGAAGCGCCTCTATCTGCGCCCGCAGTTTCGCGGCCAAGGATTAGGCCGCGCACTCGTGAACCAGATCATCGCAGAGGGTCGCCAGATCGGCTACCAGCGCATGCGCCTCGACACCGTGGAACCGGTGATGAAAGATGCGGTTGCGATCTACCGCAAAATCGGCTTCCAGCAAGTCGCACCTTACCGCACGAATCCAATCGCGGGCGCTCTGTACATGGAACTTCATTTGTAATTTCGCCGCCACCTCGGCAAGAATTTCCGCTGCTCGACAATGGAGAACGAACCTATGGAGAGGCTCCTGATCCTTGCACTAGCTCTTAATACTCGCCGCCACTTCCGCCTTCGCGGCCGACGGCAAGCCCGTTTCTTACAAGAGCGGCGACGAAACAGTGCAAGGCATTCTCTACACGCCCAGCGGCAAAGGTCCATTCCCCGCGCTGGTCGTCATTCACGAATTCTGGGGGCTCAACGATTGGGTGAAAGTGCAAGCCTCGAAGCTGGCCGACCAGGGCTACGTCTCGCTCGCCATCGATCTTTATCGCGGCAAGGTGGCCACCACGCCCGACATGGCGCATGAAATCATGCGAGGTGTCCCTGAAGACCGTGCCAAACGCAATCTTCAGGCCGCCGTGGAGTTCCTCAAGTCGCAGGCCGACGTAAGCTAAGGACCGCCCCGGCGCGATTGGCTGGTGCATGGGCGAGGTTATGCTCGCGACGTGGCCTTGCAGGAATCGGACCTCGCCGCGCTCGTGATCAACTACGGCCGCCCGGCCACCGCCCCG
>Ga0209420_1000917_pt1 | contig 14639 bp, 10 predicted proteins | sample BlaSpr_A8_OM1_O1_FD_187972 | JGI IMG/M metagenome (GOLD analysis project Ga0209420, IMG submission 187972) | Forest soil microbial communities from Thunder Bay, Ontario, Canada - Black Spruce, Ontario site 2_A8_OM1_O1 (SPAdes) (version 2) | ecosystem: Environmental > Terrestrial > Soil > Boreal... | reverse complement strand
CGGGTCGACGGGCGGTATCCGCCTCAACCAGCCCATCGTCGGCATGGCCTCTACGCCCGACGGCGGGGGTTACTGGCTGGTGGCCGCCGATGGCGGCATCTTCAATTTCGGCGACGCTGCGTTCTACGGATCGACCGGAGGCAGCGACTATCCGGCGTTAGGCCTCATCGTGGATCCGGCGGCTGACCGCTACTCACTCGTATATATGAACGGATCGGAGCTTGCCTTCTCCCCGTCCGCGGCAAATGATATTTCTGTCGGCAATTCTGCCTTGCAGAATGTTGGCATTGGTGGCGGCGTTCAAGGCGCGGATTGTCAACCCGCCGTGACGCCCACCGCCTCTTTGGACTCCAACCTGACTCAGTTGTTCGCTGATCAAACGGGACCCGGTTGGCTCGGCGCAGACGGAACGTACTCGACCGAATTGCCGGATGGGAAAGAGTCCTTTGTCTTCTCCGACACGTTGATCGGGACCGCGCAGCCAAGTGGACAAACGACGAGCCTTACCGGAATGCCCAACAACAGCGAGCTTCTTGGCAACATGCCGAATCTCGACGCCGACATCAGCGGGACGTACGGAGCTCCCAGCTCCTTGATCCCCGACGGATCGGGTGGGGATCACTGGTGGACCACCTCGACCTACGTCGAGAACGGACTCCAACTGATCTACATCAACGAATTCCAGTCTGTTTCGGGAAGCACGTTTGACCCATTTACCGGAAGATCGGGCATCGCCGTGATGTCCCTTCCCCAAGGAGGGCTTCCGACGCTCCAGTCGATTACATTGCTGCTCACAGATCCCGATACACAGTGGGGCAATGCGGTTATGCAAACGGGGTCCTATGTCTACGTGTACGGGCTTGTGAGCAACCCATCGTCCGGCACTTTCTATGGAATGAAGATTGCTCGAGTACCCCAGGGCCAATCAATCGACACCAGCGCCTGGAACTATTGGAACGGCTCTGGCTGGGTCGAAGGCGAACAGAACGCCACGATCATCAACACTGGATCGATCCTGACCGGAGTTGAGCCGCAGGCGGGCGGCACCGGCTATGTTGCCGTGTCGACGCCCGGAGGAGTCTTCGATGACACGACCGTCGCTCTCTCCTATGCGTGTTCGCCCACGGGTCCGTGGAGTCCGCCAGCAGCCGTTTACACCATTCCGCAAATAGCTGAGTATCCAAACGAAATCGCCTACAGCCCCACGTTTCATCCGGAACTGTCTCAAGGCGGCCTTATCGTCTCGTACAACATCAACAACACAAACCCAGACAGCGTGCTTCAGGACGTTCACGAATACCAGCCGCAATTCCTGCTACTCACTAACTGAGCACGTTTTCCGAATTGCTCCCCGGGGCTGACCGGCCCTCGGTCAGGTGGCCTTACCTGGCCCCCCTACTTCGGTAGTCAAGGGCCTAACAGCCACGCAACCGAGTACCAGCGGGTCAGAACATATCGCTGGGTTGAATTTCTTACTGGATTGTTGCCGAATCAGGCCCGACGTAGGATCAGCATGAGATTCCAGGTTGCAACCTCGCGCAAGCCGGGCACATGGACTACCCAATTGCACCACGCCGGATAGTAACGAGGCCGAGCCTCAAGTACGGCCACCTCCGACCAGGACCTCACCCAATGAAGTATTGGGCCGACATGCGTGGCGAACAAGGTTTCACCGTATCGATTGATTGGTTCGCGCCCGTACACTCGTTTGTAACGCTTGAGAGCCCGCTCACCTCCGAAGTAGTGCCACGGCGACGTCCCGTGCCCACCCCACGGTGAGTACCAGTTGGTGAACGATACGTAAATGACTCCGCCGGGTTTGGTGACTCGCACCATCTCGGTAATGAATTCTTCAGGGCGAGAAACATGTTCGAGCACGTTCGAGGAAAAACACACCTCCGTGGTTGAGTCCGCGAACGGCAGGCGATAGCCGTTGCCTACAACTGATCCTACCCAGGCAGCCTCACTGAAATCCGAAGGGCTGCCATGCGGGCTAACGCTTCTCCCTCCGGTGTTGTTGTCTGCCCACAACTCGCGAAGTTCCGGTTCAATAAGCACGCAGCGTGCTCCCGCGTCGCGAAAGGCGTTGGTGAAGTATCCGGCTCCTCCTCCCACATCGAGAACGAGCTTTCCGACCAACGGCTGGTGGCGGACAACCTGACTCACCGAATCCTTCGCTAGGAGTCGATAGAACCGGTCGGGGTCACTCTTCTCGATGCGAAAGGCACGAAACAGCTCCATGGAGCGCCTAAAGTCCGCTCGCCCGTTTTCCCGCTGGCGGACGCTTGGTAGTCCTGCCGATGACTCTTCTGGCATTGCCCTAGTCAATCGGGGTCGGTAGATCCACGGCGAGTTGCTAAAGTCCCGTCGCGGCTTCCGGTACGAGTACAGCATCGGTGCTGACCACATCATCTTTCTTGCCTATTGCAAGGATGAGCAGACCCGCCAAGATCGATGCAAAAGCGCCCAGTCGGAAGGCAAGATGGGTTCCGCCATTTGGCAGATGTTCGTGGAAGAGTAGCGTGCCTGCAACGATGAAATAGCCGCTTGACGTGGCGTTGTTCACCGGCACGAACACCGACGCAGTCGTTCGCTGGAGTGCGGTCTGGAAGACGAGAAAGCCAAGAGCGGTGGAAACGACGAACAGGTAGAACCCCGGCGATATGAGAATGTGCCCCGTGCCAGCAGTCAGGCCGTAGCGCTTGACGATCGTTGACACCTCCTTGACTCCCAGTGCAGCTACGCCGTAAAGGAGTCCAGAGGAGAGGCCGAACAGCGGGGCCCGAAAACGAGAAGCCAACCCCGAATTTCCCTTCAGCTGGTCCGTGACAAGAAACAGCGACACGCCGACAGCAAGGGCAGGGATCCCGACCGCAAGGATCGCCGCAAGGCTGGTCGAGCGAATTACAAGTTCGTCGTTCGCGTCAACTGACAACCCAAGGAGGAGCAGGGCCACGAGCATTGTGGCAATACCCAAATACTCGATCTTGGTCAGTCGATCTCCCAACACAAAATGTGAAAGCACCAGAAACAGGGCGATCCCGCAGGCTGCCACGGTCTGCACAATGGAAATGGGGGCAGACGTGAGAGCAAGAACCTGAAATCCAAGACCGAGAAGAAGCAGCGCAAACCCAGTCAACCAAAGGGGATCGCGCGAAAGAACACGAATCATATGCACACCTTGTCGCGCGTGGACGGGAGGAAGACGGCGCGTTGCCGCCTTCTCGAGCACCATCCCGCTCGCATAGACCGTCACCGACAGAACCGCAAACACGATCCCCCAAGTCAGCTGGCTCATGAGCTCATCTCTGGGGAGTCAACAGCCAGTGAAGTGCCGCCGTTCCTCGGGCTGGGTTCCGCCCGTTCGCGTCCTTCCCGTTGACTTATTTCGTGTCCATGTGGCCTGTCGAACACAAGCGACGTGAGAACAGCAGCGATAGAGAGCAGGGCAGCCAGTTGAGCCCACGGGCCGTAGGCACCGATTCCGCTCTGTGCACCGTTTCCTATGTGCCATGCGGACACGAATCCCGCGGCGATCATCCCGGTCAGTGCGATCCATGGAAGGAGTCGAGGCCGTAGGCGTGCGACGATGACGAGTATCGGAACCGCGAACACGACTGGACCCCCCACCGAAAGGATCACAAGGGCACACGCCATTACCAGCAGCCAGTTCGGGATCACACCAGTCCACGGAGGAGCCTCAGCGGTCTCAGAACCCCATACGCCAAATCGAGTGACTCTCGTCAAGCAGAGAACCAGCAACAGTATTAGTAGCAGGACCCCAAGACCGCTGACGAACAATGCACCAAGGTAGATTGTCTCCGGCTGGAACGTGAGGGTCGCCACCCCGTGTGACCCAGCGGGCACCATGTAGCCCTGTTGCCATCCATCGAGCACGATTGGCCGCAGGGTCTGACCATTGAGTGTGGCAACCCAACCGCTGTTGAAATTCTGATGTAGTTCAAGGTAGGACCGCGTACCTGGCCCTATCAGAATCTCACGACTCTCCGACCCCCATTTCAGAACCGAGACCGCTCTCACGTGTTGCGTCGGTGTCGTCGGAGCCGGAGCGGTGCTCATCTTGAGGCCAGTCACCATGAAGGGTGAGACGCTTTTGGTCGACGGGATTGCGATCAGACGATGCGTGCCCTTGGCGAGACTCACTGAGAGCGGGGTGAACACGGTGGTCGATTGGCCCGGCTGGCACACCTCGAATCTCAGTGGCTGCAGGTTGTAGATCTGACCGTACGTGCCCCAGACGAATGTCGCATAGGTGTGTCCGTCGATCGAGATGGGTGGTCCGGCCCCGCAGAGTCGCGCAAAGGTGGTTTTTGGGTTGGGCGGACCCGTCTCGTATGCCTCCAGAGCGGGAAACTTCAGTTGTGTCAGGCCAATTGGGGTGGGAGACAATCCGCCAAACGAGTTACTGGTCTCTCGGGTCTGGACTTTGGGGAACGAGATTTGAAGTTCACGGGTGACCAAAGGTTCAAAGTTGACGAGGTCGGAACTGCCACTTACGTTCAGGTGAAGCAGTCGGTCCCCCTTTGGACTCTTTAGCAAAATCTCCTCCGGCCTGGCCGCAACCGTTGCCCCAGAGAAGACCACATCGAGTTGCTTCAATACTGCAGCCTTTGGCCAACTCAGGCTAAGCGTCGCTTCACTGCTACCAGCGATCCAATTGGTCTGAGTTTGCCCAGTAAACAGGTTCTGAGGACGCAACGACGGTAAGTTGTCAAAGGTCGAAGACGCCGAAACATGGAGGGCGGAGGTAGACAAGAGGGCGTTGAGAGCACCGCCAGTGACGGGCTGTGCCGTACCAGTGATCGTCATTCGGGTTGGTTTGGTTGTGGAGAAGATCCGTGCCATGACGGGTTCCGGCGCGCTACGGAGAATGGCCGTCGGGTCGACTTGGGCCGTCTCGAAGGAAAAGACGGTCGCCTCCGCACTTGCACCAACCGCCTCCTGGGGAGGCTTCAAGTAGGGCTGTACGTCAAGTCCCGGGACCGAGATGTGCCGGATCCCCGCATCACCTCCACCTGCAACCTGTCCGACGACCCTTACAAACGTCACCTTGAGCCACGTTGCTTTACCCTCGGGCGCTCGGAGCTTTTGAACTTGATCGGTGGGCTTCAAGCGATCGAACACCGAGCCCTGATTCGTAGAGACTTGCACCTCGGTGGCAATTGGTCGGTTGCCCGATGTCAGCAAGGAGATCCGGGTATCACGCAAGCTCCGTGGTTCGTTGAAGTGGATGTCGATCCACTGCCCAACAGATCCGTTGGGGCTGCCAGCAGTCCACCCGATCGATGTATCGTTGTCGAATACGTTCGCCGGGTTGTACTCGGGAAGGCTGAGGATCCACGAGCCGTATGACGAAGCGTTTACACTTGCTGCGCCCACATACTCCGCAACCGTTTGATGTTGGACACCTTGAAACGGCAGCATCTGCCGGGGCGGCTGCGGCCCGTCCGGAGAGGCCGCATTGGGTTGCACCAACTGATTTGGCGTCAAAGTGAATGAGTAATTGTCGTTCACGAGTCCGAACGTGTCATTCTCTCTTCGGAGTGTATCGGTTACTGCCAGAAGTGGACCCGTGTAGTGGCTGCCTTTCCAGTTCGCGGCCAACACGACGGCCTGATTCGTGCTGATGACTCCCTGGTTGAAGAGCTGAAGCTCTGATTCGGGTCCTCCTGTTACGAGAGCGGCCGTCGACGTCGGGAACGACTGAACGGGTCTGACGTTTCCATGGACCTTGAAAATCTGGATCGTCGGGTAGGACACTTCGAACCCGGAATGGACCGGCCTCAATGTCGGGTTGTCTTCGACGTAGGTCTCGATCGCTGGCCCGAACGAAGCCGCCACGAACAATCCCGCCTCGCTTAGAACCCGATTGATCGTGTAAGGCGAAGGTGAGTCCGAAAGCTGCGATTCGACGTCGTTTTGAACCACGACGTATGAGATCCCTGATCGAGTTAACAGGCTTGTCAGTCCAGGTTGCGGCAATCCCGTTCGTAACGCCTGATCGATGGTGTCGATGACCCGGGTGCTTCCAGCCCCTCCGTACGGCACAATTTCTCGGTCCACCCAAGGCGATTGTGCAAGAGCTTCGAGTGGCTCGTCGATGGTCCAACCCCAGGTGTAGAGGCCATGGGCCGAGGCCGGTACGACAAGTGCGGTGGTGCGCGGCGCGTGCTGGGCCAGATAGTCAGCTGTCTGGTACCAGTAGCCGGGGATTGACGGAAAAGAATTTGGTGTCGCAACTCTGCCGAAGGCGTACGGCGACGCCAAACAGAGAAGGCCACCAACCGTTAAGACCGATACCACCGCAATGGACAAAATGTGGCCAACGGACAACTTTCGATTGAAATGAGGTCGCACTACGTGCAACGTGTGCATAATGCCGAGGGCCATCGGAAGTGCAAGAAGCGGTTCAAACTTGTAAACGTTCCGGAAGGGCGAGAGGGCGCCGTCCAAGAGTGGACGCAGAAGGTGACCGAAGGGCCCGCCCAAGGGACCCCAGTACGCCGTCATGGCGAGCACTACCGCTGCCGCGAACACCAATAAGAGGAATCGGCGCTCGCGCAAGTCCCGACGGGCCAGGCCGAACAGTCCAATTGCCGCTATTGACGATGTTCCTATGATGGCGGCTGGCAGTGTGACTAGCGTTGCCGCCGCGGTGTCCCAGGCCTGACTGCCGATGCTCACGTAGCCGACCCAGTCACCGGTCCCTTGAAGAGCGGCGGCAGCAGACATCGTCGAGGTCGTGGTGACCGCCTGCTCAGTGTACGGAAGGAAATTGAATCCGTACTTTCCGAGCAGCAGCAAAGGAATCACCCACCACATGGTGGCCAGGGCCACACAAACGATCCACCAACCGACCAGTGATCGCTGCCGCGGGGATGGCTGCCTGGTGAGCAGGTAGAGAACAGGCACAATGAGGACGTCAATCGTGTCTGCTGCATTGACGCCGCCTATGAACAACACGGCCAACGCCGATAGTGTGGCAGCGCGTAGCGTCGATCCACCTTTGCATCCCTTGACCAACGGGATCATCACCCAAGGGAGAAGCTCACCGGGAGCGATCGCTGCAGTATGCGTACCAGCGAGGAACGTAAAGGTGGGCCACAGGGTGTAAGCCAATCCCCCGAGCAACCTCGTCGGGAGCGAACCGATCTCTAATGCTTCGGCGAGTCGGACCGCTCCCCAGAAGCCGGCTGTGACGAAAAGCGCTATCCACACCCGCTCCGTTATCCAAGCCGGAACCAACAGCAAATGCCCAAGAGCAAAGAGGGGAGCTGTCGGGAAGGCGTACCCCACGTATTGATCCTGGAGATACCCAAACCATCCATTCGGGTCCCACAGGTTGATGAGATGAGTCAGGAACGAGACGGGCGATGTAGTGAGATCGAGCTTGGTGTCGACGAACTGCCGACCGAATGCTTCGGGAATGACGCTCCCCAGTGCGACCGCGAAGGCCCCGACCAGCCACCAGCGGCTCGCCGGCGACTCCACAACATTGTCGTCATCAGGTTTCTGCGTGAATTCGGCGTCGTCGTCCGAAACCACATTGGACGGGGTGATCTGAGCCGTTGTGGCCACGGTCAGCAGAAAACTTCAATCCGGCGGGGTCGGCGATGAGGCAACCGGAGTAACCGCTTTGCCGCGTAGTCCCCGGAATAGGAATCGCGTAGTCCCCCCAATAGGAATACAGGACTACCCAACGACTTCCTCTCCTCCCCGAGGCACCTCGATCAGCTCACCACCCGACGGTTCCCAGCGTCTGGGCTGAAGCAAGTCGCCAATCTGACCTGCGTAATTCTGAGTTACGAAAACGGCAGGTTACATGGTCACATGCGGACGAGCATGCTCACCTCGCCGGGTCCAGCCGCATCGCTCCATAGTGGGCATCAGATCTGGAGGCTGCCCGTAAGCCTTTGACATAGGGATTGCAGCCCATTAGCCTCAACTCGACCCATCCGCTCGTTCCGAGCTTCTGCTTTGATCTGATTTCTTCACAACTGGACACTTCCGTCGTTCCGGCGCGCGACGAGGTCGACGAACCTCGTGAGCTCACTCCCCAAGGTGAACGCTCAACTTCGACGCTGGAGGACTCGAGTGACCTAGCGCGTCGGTTGAACGGGAACCTGACGGCACCGAAAGGGCCAAACTGAGACGTAGCGGAAGGAAGAGGATATGCGACAGACACCCAACGGACGAAGGCTTTCTCGGACAACGATTGGTTGAGAAAGACTCGCATCGGCGCCCGAGAGTGGCCCGCTGCGAAGGACGACCGACGGCCGTATTCACCCAACCAAACGCGACTCCCTGGGATGCCGATGGGGTCCCGCGAGTTCAGCGGGCCGCTGACGTTATAGTTCGCCACGCTCGTGCTATTTCAAGGGAGCAGTATGGAGACAGGCGAATCAGGTGGCCCGCGCACGGCTCGCTTGGAAGTCTCCCTGCCGAAGTATTCGACCGATCGCATTCGCATCCTCTACATCGGTGGCACCGGCCGCACGGGCAGCACGCTCCTTACGAAAATGCTCGATCAGTATCCCGAGTTCTTCGCGGCCGGGGAGTTGGCCTTTCTCTGGCGGTTCGGCTTTCTGAACGAAGGCAAATGCGGCTGCGGACTGCTTCTGCGCGAGTGCCCAATATGGAAGTCTGTATTTGAGTACTCATTCGGGGGGTCGACCAACGTAGACGCCGAAGAGATGCTGCGCCTTAGACGACGTTTCAATTCCAAGCATCTACCCCTGATGCTCACCGCGAAGCTCCGTGAGCGGCTCTTGAAGCGATCTGGAGAGTTCCCTTCGACCGTCGAGCGGCTCTACCAGGGAATCGCAGCTGCCACAGGATGCCGAGTGATCGTTGACTCATCCAAGGAGCCACACTATTCGTATATTTTGCGAACCCTTCCTTCGCTCGAAGTCTTCTTCCTGCACCTCGTGCGTGATCCGCGCGCCATCGCCTACTCTTGGAAGGAAAATCGCAAGAAGGAATCTGGACTTCCTTACCACGCCCTGATGGAACGGCGTGGTGCTATGACGAGTGCGACCTATTTCGACGTCTCGAACATTGCCGCAGAGGTGATGTGGGCCCGCCACCGCGACTACTACATGTTCCTTCGGTATGAAGATTTCGTTGCCCAGCCAGAGAAGACCCTCCATAAGATCGGGCAATGGGTCGGCCTCGACTTAGATCCAAGTCGAGTAATTCAGGATGGCAACGTCATTCTGGGTCCGTCGCATACCGCGTGGGGGAATCCCAACCGTTTCGAAGAAGGATCCGTGCCCTTTAGAACGGAAGAGTCGTGGCGCTCGCACATGCCACGACAGAGACAGCTCGCAGTGACGGCTCTAACCCTGCCACTAGTGAAGCGATACGGCTATCCGGTCCACGGTTCCGCCTAACCTCAGCCGCCCACGGACCAAACGGTAAGGACTTGAAGGCAGGACAGAGTTCAACGTGGCCAAGGAATTCAGGTCGGCTTTCGAGCAACGGCCAAGAGATTTGAAGACAGATCCGGCACGTGGCAGAGCAGGCGATCGAGAGGCCGCAAGAGTCCTGGTACATCATGATACGGAGCGCCCTTCATCTCGATGTCGATGAAGCCGGTCGCACGGAGGAGACCCTTCAGCGCCCGCCGAGTGAACAACCGTAAGTGCCCGACGACTTCGGAACCCGGCCGACCATAAATTCCGCGCAAACTCACCTCCGTGAACAATGGCTGTACGCCGCACGCAAGCAACACACGGTTGTACCAGGCGGCCAAGTTGGGCGTCGAAAGAAGCAGGCTTCCGCCGGGACGTAGGACTCGCCATGCTTCATCCAAGGAGCTGTCCGGGTCGACCAAATGTTCGATGATCTCGCTCATGATGACCACCTCAACGCTCGATGCCGCGAGCGGCAGTCCGCCCTCGTCAGTCGAAGCGCGCACCACTGGTACTCCCCGTCGGTGCGCTTGTTTTAGTGCCGTCATTGACCAATCGACTCCAAAGAGCCGGAGGCAGGCGTTCGGAACGGCGGCCACTGCCGACATCGCGACCCCGGTACATGTCCCGTCTCCGCATCCGACGTCGACAGCAACTACGGGGCCATCTGACGCAGCCACAATCTCTACAAGCATTCTGGCTTGACGTTCGGCCCTCCCCATGCCTGAGCTGAGCGTCGTGGCCGGATTTTCGTAAAGCTGTCTTAACGATGTATCAGGCACTGAAGACCGCCAATGAGGTTACTCCGTCTTAGCGCGCTCACACCCATTGCTTGACGCGGCGACCACGCATCCACGACCGAGTGCGGCTGCGTGATACGGCCTCAGCCGCAATCTGCTCGAAGGCGTCAACCGTGCTCTCCCACGGAGTGCCCAATGAGCGTTTCATCGCGGCTTCTCGAAATTGATTGCGAAGCAGAGCATCGTGCGCGAGTTTAATCCAATACCTTTTGAAAGATTGAGGGTCGTTCGCTAGTAGACCGGTCTCAAAATCCACGATCGCGTCATGAACGCCGGGGACATCGAAGCCGACGGCGGGAGTCCCTCTCGCTGCCGCTTCCGTGATCACGAGACCCCAACCCTCCCACGAGGCCGAGTGCACGAGCAGCCACGCCTCACACATGAGACGGTGCTTTTCGGCCTCGGAGACGTAGCCGGTAAAGTCAACCCCCTCGACGTGCATCCCCTCGAGTCTCGGTCGTGCCGGTCCGTCGCCGACAATGGTGAGCTTCCCCCCCGTCTGGTGCCGCACTGACTCCCACATCTCGAGGAGGAGATCGTAACGTTTGTATCCCACCAGGCGTCCCACTGCGATGAAATGCGGTGTGGACGATTTTTCACAAAGGGGAGGCGGTTCGGCTACCCCCTCAGGGATCACGCGAATCTGCTCCTCTTTGACGCCTATATCCAAAAGCGACGATCGCGAGGACTCGGACACCGTGACGATGAGATTGTTGCGGTGGATACGAGGCATCACCTCGCATTCGACCTTGCGGCCAAACGCTGCTACGAGCCGATTGAATCGAGCAGCCCATTGCTCGGTGTGGACATGGTTGACCAAAGCAAGAGTTGCCTTTCGACGCCATAATGGGGCCAAAAACGGCATCCCGTTGCACACTTCAACAACCAGATCAGTCTTGCGAAAAGCTCGCATGTACTGAAGGGGGGCTCTGACGTACTGCGAGTACTGGCCGCCCGAGTTCTGAACTCGATAAAGGGCCTTCGGCTCAATTGGCCCCCCGCAGAGCAGCGACACGTCGTACCCCCGCTCTGCGAGCCCAGAAGCCAACTGGTGGATGAGAAGCTCCGAACCACCTGCCAGCGGATTCGCGAGGTCCCGCCACGATACGAACAAGATGCTTGGCGGTGAAGACCATACACTTGTCTTGCGGGGGACTGCCGATTCGTCTAGCTCACGGCTATCTCGCGCAAGATCGCCCTGTGGTTCGTTATCCCACACGATTGGCCCCGTTGGCGTAGCGTGCGGTGCCGCGCGCACCGCTTGATTGCCCGCCGACTGAGACCTCTGGCCCCTGAACCAGATCGCATTTCACGGGTTCTGTCCTCCCCTTGCCCCGTACCCCTGAATCGCCACTGTGCTCCCAGGTCCGAAGGTCATAAACGGCCGGCCTACGCGTGCACGGAGGCCGATCTGAGTGCGCGAGTTCCAAGCGAGTCGAAGAACGCGTCTGTGGGTAACCATGCCGCGCGGAGTTCGCAAGCAAATGCGCCGAACCCGTTGACGCGTCCGTCCGCTGCAAGTAACTGGTTGGCGCACAGTTGCTCCCCTTCGCAAGCCGGCTTCGGAGTCGGTCACGATTCGGCAAATGACGAGGTGACAGCTATTCCGAACCACGTCGAACGATCAGGGTGGTTCCGCCAGCAAAGCCGCAACGTGACCCGCGATCACTGAACCATGCAGTCGGCCGTGTTTCTTCGAACCACTCTTTTTGCCAGCCCGCGATTCGCGCGCCAAGTTGGTGAACTACGTTCTTCGTTTCGGGAACCTCAGTAGGCGCGGCTCTGACCGCTACAGGAACTTCGTGCCCACACTCGGCCCTGCTCACCATGGGCGCGCGATACTCCAGGTAGCCAGATAGCCAAGCGGATCCCATCCCTCTCTCCTCCAGTTCCCCGAACCGGCCAGACGGTATCCCAATTGAACAACGGTTGCCACTGGAACTGGACGACGGCCAGCGATCAACTCGATATCTCTAGGCCATGTTTTCCTAAACGGCGGCTTAATAGAGCAAAGCCTGGCGAGCTTTCTTGGCGAACCGCTACGCTTCACGCGTCAAGGAGACTTGAGCACGGAAAGTAATGAGGCCAGGATCGACACGCGGTTCTAGCTTCAGGGCGCAGTTCGTACTGAAGAGGTACTTCTAGGTGTGGAGGTGCGCCAACAACGACTCGTGCTCGCCTGCCGCGTTGCGCACTAGAGGCCTGCCGACTCGAGGGGATCGATGCGGATTCCGGTCGGGTGCTATTGCTGCGGCGGTAGGAACGATCAGCTAGGAACGAGCCATACGCCCGGTTTGATCAGGCCTTTACATGCGTGGCGGAGTCGCCGCCAGCAGGACAAGAGCCGTGCCTCAGATGGAGGTCACGCAGACATTACGGGACTCGGCGCCGGTTTGGCTCCTCCCCTTCCGCCGACCGCCTATTATTGGCATTGGGTAACGGCCTCCGACAGAGGTCGGAGCACGTGCGTTGCGCCTTCGCCGTATGGCCCGCTCGAGGCCTGCGCGTCCGCGCGCACGTGAATCCAATTAAAAGGAGCTGTTATGACGAACCCCGTGCCCTTCAAGGTGGCCGACCTCTCGCTGGCCGAATTCGGCCGCAAGGAGATAGACCTGGCCGAGCACGAAATGCCCGGCCTCATGGCCATGCGCGCCGAGTTCGGCGTCAGTCAGCCGCTGGCCGGCGCCCGCGTCACCGGCTCGCTGCACATGACGGTGCAGACCGCCGTTCTCATCGAGACGCTGACCGCCCTGGGCGCCCGGGTGCGCTGGGCCAGCTGCAACATCTTCTCCACCCAGGACCACGCCGCCGCCGCCGTGGCCGTCGGGCCCGACGGCACGGTCGAGGACCCCAAGGGCGTGCCGGTCTTCGCCTGGAAGGGCGAGACGCTCGAGGAGTACTGGTGGTGCACCGAGCAGGCGCTGCACTGGCCCGGCGAGGGCGGGCCCAACATGATTCTCGACGACGGCGGCGACGCCACCCTGCTCGTGCACAAGGGCGTCGAGTTCGAGAAGGCCGGGGCCGTGCCCGACCCCTCGACCGCCGACTCCGAGGAGTTCGCCGTCGTGCTCGCCCTGCTCGGCCGCAGTCTGTCCGAGGACGCCGGGCGCTGGACCTCCATCGCCAACGGCATCCGGGGCGTCACCGAGGAGACCACCACCGGCGTGCACCGTCTGGTCGACATGGCCAAGAAGGGTGAGCTCCTGTTCCCCGCCATCAACGTGAACGACTCGGTGACCAAGTCGAAGTTCGACAACAAGTACGGCTGCCGGCACTCCCTGGTGGACGGGATCAACCGCGCCACCGACGTGCTCATCGGCGGCAAAGTGGCCGTCGTGTGCGGCTACGGCGACGTCGGCAAGGGCTGCGCCCAGTCGCTGGCCGGCCAGGGCGCCCGCGTCGTCGTGACCGAGGTCGACCCCATCTGCGCGCTGCAGGCCGCCATGGAGGGCTTCCAGGTCACCACCCTCGAGGACATCCTGCCCGAAGCCGACATCATCATCACGACGACCGGCAACAAGGACATCATCACGGCCGCTCACATGGCCGACATGAAGCATCAGGCCATCGTCGGCAACATCGGCCACTTCGACAACGAGATCGACATGGCCGGCCTGGCCAAGACGCCCGGGATCGAGCGGGTGAACATCAAGCCGCAGGTCGACAAGTGGGTCTTCCCCGACGGCCACGCCGTCATCATCCTCTCGGAGGGCCGGCTGCTGAACCTGGGCAACGCCACCGGGCACCCCAGCTTCGTTATGTCGAACTCGTTCACCAACCAGACCATGGCGCAGATCGAGCTGTACACCCAGACCGGCCAGTACGTCAACGACGTCTACGTACTGCCCAAGTACCTCGACGAGAAGGTGGCACGCCTGCACCTCGGCGCGCTGGGCGTGAAGCTCACCACGCTCAGCCAGGACCAGGCCGACTACATCGGCGTGGCGGTCGAGGGCCCCTACAAGCCCGACACCTACCGCTACTGATCGGGGTGCCTCAGGCCAGCGTGGCGGTGGCGATCACCGCCCCGCTGGCCGACACCACCTCGGCCGACCGCACGTCCTTGGGGTCCACGTGCAGCGGGGCGGCCCACGCCCCGTAGCCCTCGCTGGCCACGAAGCTGCCCACCCAGTGCGTCACGCCGTCGTCGGTCACCACCAGGCACCGGACCCGGCCGCGGGCGGTCGAGTCGTCCAGCGTCATCTGCATCCAGGGCCGGGCGCCGCCGAACGTCTCCACTCGGCCGACCACCTGGCCGCTCTCCCGCAGGTCGCCCGCCAGCAGCGCGTGATGCGAGCCTTGCGCGCTGGTGGACGGCGGCGATGGGGACGACGTCAGCGCCACCCCGAGTCCGACGGCCAGCGCCACCACGGCGGCCGCCACCGTCGCCGGCACCCAGTAGCGA
>Ga0209420_1000916_pt1 | contig 14641 bp, 10 predicted proteins | sample BlaSpr_A8_OM1_O1_FD_187972 | JGI IMG/M metagenome (GOLD analysis project Ga0209420, IMG submission 187972) | Forest soil microbial communities from Thunder Bay, Ontario, Canada - Black Spruce, Ontario site 2_A8_OM1_O1 (SPAdes) (version 2) | ecosystem: Environmental > Terrestrial > Soil > Boreal... | reverse complement strand
GCTTCTGCAATCGTTCCATCACGACAAACCCATCCCCACAAGGAAGCCCCAAGTCAAGAATCACAAGGTTTGGCTCTTGTTTCACTATTGCTGCGGTGGCAGAGAGCGCGTCTGCGGCCATCAGAACGTCATACCCATTCGCCCGCAATCGCAAGCCTAGGCCTTTTCTTATGTCAGGGTTGTCATCGACAACCAATATGGTGTTTTTCGTTGTTCCACCCATTAGTTCACTCCGATCGTAGAAGTTAGTAAATTTGCCTGCTCCATCAACTCGACACTGTCATAGGGAACATAGTCTCTGAGATTTTCAACGACGGCTCGAGCTCGAGAAGCGTTTTGCAAGATAATGCCGACGTATTCACGCTGTTCTTCTGAAATTGGGCCTGCCAGGCCATCGAGAAGAATAGTGCTAAATTGATGAATACACGCCAGCGCATTTCGTAACTCATGGGACTCACGAGCGACTGATTCCTTCCCATCCTCAATTTCCGCGATCAAGTGTTGACGCTCCATCGCATGCTTCAGGGTATTGACCAAAGAATCCGATGTGCATCCCTTCAGGGCATAGTTCTGCGCCCCTAAGCGCATTGCCTCCTTCGCTTTCGTCATGCCGCCTTCATTAATCAGAGCGATCACTGGCAGCCCCTTTGCTACCTCCAGGACTTCGGTGACTGATTCAATGTCGGGGAGAGTGGAGACGGAAATATCCAAAAGTACAATGCGGAAGAGTGCGCTCTGCATCTCCACCAGTCCCTCTGACAGGCTTCGCTTCCGCGTAATTTGGAAAGGTTCCAGCGATTCCCATTTCGAGGCAGTGCCCAAAAGCGGCAAATTATGGGAGCTGCCGTCGATCTGGAGAACTTGTACAGGAGTGGGATACGGTAGGTCGCCGATCGACTGGCTCGTCTCGTCAGGCCGAACATGATTCATAGGCTCGACTGTACAATAAAGAAACTGTCTCTGCTCTGAACGAAAGGCTGTGTACCGTGTCGTAGTGGCCGGCTGTCCTTGGTGCTCCTCGTTGCATTATTAGTTTCGTACCGTCACTTTGCCGTTTGTCTATGCTCGCACAGATTGCGCTAACGAATGCCATAGTGGGCTACATTGGGAAGAAGCTCCTGTTCACGGCAAAGGTGGCACGGGGCAGGAGGAGAGCGTAGTCGGTGGTTTGCAACAACACGGCCATCCGCTTGACCTCTCCAGCTCCTTAATCAGGACATCATCGATCGGCTTTTGGAGAAAGGCGATTGCTCCCGCATTTTGAGGCACTCTCCACCACGATGGCGACATACCCTCTCTGTTTCGTCCACAATGTCGCACACCGCCACCGCGTTGGAGGCCCGCTTTGTCCGGCCCTCGGGTCGGGATGCGCTCCTGCGAGGGAACCGATGGTGTGGACGATGCACTCACCACCCGCCTGTCCCATCGGCGTGGCGGTGCCTAATTTGAGTGTCCCTACACGGAAGCCTACGCCGTCAACAAAGGCAACGGATCATTGGCTCCTGTAGCTGGCTAGCCTTTTCTCCTGCCCGACGAGCAGAGCAGCTGCAGCCCAGCTGCTTTCGATCTCGGGTTCGGCCAGGACGGCCAACATCTGGTCGTCCCCGAGTTATGCGACGGAGTGATTGCCGTCTACAACGTCCATTCACACCAACGGTAAGCTCGCCAGCGCCCCAGGCTCTCCAGTAATCGATCCGCCTCCGGAGAGCGCTCCGCCGATTGACCTCGGCGCGATCGCACTCGATCCGTTGAACCGTTGGTGGTACGTGTACGAGGTTTTCCCAAGCGAAATTGCGGGAGGAGATATCGCGACTCTCCCGGCCCAAAACAAAGCCGAGAGGACCGGTCAGCAGTGCGGCGACATCATTCGCGCGGATCCCTCCGGGAGGTTCGTCTACGCGATCGGCAATACGACGGGAAATTCGGTTTGCGGAGGGTCCCTGGAGTGATTCTGGGATTCTCGGTCAATCAGTCGAATGGGAGTCTGACTCCATTGCCCGGCTTCGCGCTTCCATCTCCGAGCCGACTACTACGGTGAGGATGGCTTGGTCGTAACACGTTAATCGGTGTCCCAGGTTAGCGCCTGTTATGTGGCGCTAACCTAAACTGGGACAGTTTTTCGTGGAATGTAGCCCGCCCCAGTACAGACTGGCAATCCGCATTTTAGTCCGTGCGTGGAGTCGCGCTGGCGAGCGCGAGAATCGCGCCGGCAAACAGCAACGTGTCCGCAAAGTAGTTAATCCCCTCAACCTTGACTGCGGTGCTCGGGTCGGACATCTGCGTGATCAGGATCGGCCCATAGAGGAGCAACACCAGCAGTACGATCCAGGTACCGAGATAAGTTGCCGCCATCCGCGTCTTCTTGGCCAGCAGAATGCTTGCCCCGGCTACGAGAAGAATTGCACCCGTCAGGTAGCCAATGAGCAGGTGCCCCGGAATCCACACGGGCGTTAGTTTTTCGAGCGGGACTCCGGGGCATCCGGCTGGGTGCAGAAAATGCTCAACGCCAAAAAATATAGCGGCAATCGCGATCAATATGCGGCCCGCCGTAATGAGTTTGCTTTTGCCTTGCCCGCGCATCGCGTTTCCCGCAAGAATCCAACCTCCGCCCGCGAACGACATTTCGCGGATGACAATCACCCATGCAATCCGGTCTCTGGGGTTGGCAAGAGCTCGCGGGAAATGCAACATCGCCACAAAAAGAAACATCATGACGCCGAACAGCAGGCCGGACCAGCGGACCTGAATTTTTGTGGCAATGCTCAAGGACGCGGACAACAAAGCAAAGCCGACGAAATACGCCCAAAACAAACGCCACGGCATGTACGCAGGTACGCCGAGCATGATGAATCTTGCGCCCGAGAGATGCTCCGCGCCGAAGACCGCCAAGGGGATGGCGAAACACAAATTGCTCAGGACTACGATCTTGTCCAGGCCGCCGGCCCTCGCGATATCGGTCTTCGCAGCCCACAGCGCAACAACGAAAAGTACGATGCCGGCGCTGCACATCGAAACCGCCGTGCGCGAGATCTCAAAAAATGTGGCGAGAATGGTTGTGTGCATCTGGACGCCAAGTGTAGCTCAGGGTGTTTCAATCCTGGGGGGTTCTCCCTTGTCAATCCGGCCTCAAATTGTACAACGAAGAGTTGTGACGGGGAGTTTTCTGCCAGGGTTCGCCGGCTTTCATGTCCGTTGTCGCAACCAGCCGATTTCACTCAAAAACCCCTCCGGTGGGTTCGAATGGCTGTTATGGGATGAGCCAACGGGCCGGTAAAGACATCACCAGTACTGCCGGGGCAGCATAGGACGCAACGTTGATACGGGTTTCGGCATGGTGAACTCCCTCGATCCAGTGAGCTTTGTGCGAAGTCCTGATTGCTTGGACACCTCAACGAGGGCCATTGCGAACGAGAAAAAGCCCCTCGCTTGCGCGAGAGGCTTTCTCCGGGGGAGGGACTTGCGGGCGAGGCGCCCGTGGTCCCAAACATTGTCGCCGACAACCTCAGGGGTTAAATCCCGATCGATTGCAGCAACTGAGCGCGGCCTAAAGGCCGCGCTCCACAAAACTTACTTTGGCTGCTGCTGTTGATCGGCGCTGGTGGCAGGAGCTCCGCTATTGACAGAGAGCTGCTCCAGGTCGTTCTTCAGCAAGCTGATTTCAACGCGGCCGCCGCTGACGCGCTTGCCCTTGGTGGTTTCATCTGTCGTGGGAGCGGGGGCGTTGCCCATGCCGACCAGATAGATGCGATAGACGGGAATCTCATGGTTGAGGACGAGGTAACGCACCACCGACTCGGCCATCTTCTGCGAGTTAGTGATTGCGGTCTGAGCTCTGCCGGACGAGAAACCCTGAACTTCGATGATGTAGCCGCGCTGGCCCTTGACGCCTTCGGCCATGGTGTCGAGAGCATCCTTGGCATTCTTGCTCAACATGGTCTGGCCGGGACGAAAGCGGATCTCGGTCTGGTTTGACGCCTTGTACTGATCGATGTTGCCAACAACGTTTTCAACGGTCTGGACGCGGGTTGTGACCTGTTGGGCGCTCTGCTGGGCCGCGGTCGCCTTGTTGCCAGCATCAAGGGCGTGCTGGTCGGCTTCGTTAGCCTTGTCGGAGGCGAGCTTAATGCCAGCCTGGGTACGGGCGTCGGTGTCTTTGATCGCCTTGCCGTTGGAGGAGGTCAGTTCATCGAGTTCGTTGACCCGGTCGCGAATTGGCTCGGTCTGGCGCTGCACATATTTCTTGCGCGCAAAAGGATTGACGCGTCCCCAGAAGCCTTCGCGGGACGGCGCTGCCAGAGGCGCTTTGCCGCTTGCGGTACTGTTGTCGGTCGAGGTCGACTGAGTCTGCTGGGTGGCGGCAGGCTGAGTCTGATCGGAGGTAGACGAGGTGGTCTGCGCGATGGCCGGGAAGGCAAGAACGGCGGCCAAGGGCAGGGCGAAGAGTAGGCGGTTGTTCATAAAGGACTTCCTCCAAGTTGGGGGGGAGCATTTTGAGCTCCACTCCGACACGCCGATGCGTGCGTGAATTCAATTGCGTCTCTGTAGCGAGAACGAAAGCCAGCGATTTCGCTGAGCCGGCCAGCGCGGACGCAACGCTTGCCTGGAACCGTGGCGCCCACTGCGGCGCCTGTTGTTCCTATTACATGTGGGATGCCAAATCGGGCCTTAAGGTTGAACGGCTAAAGGCTTGATAGCTATAGACATCGTGGCCTGGCGATGGGGGGAAAGATAGGTTTGGGACGGCAGGCAGGGTAATTTTGGCAAACCTGATATAAAAACTGCGTGGAATCCACTTTGCGGGAGGCATGTTTGGCAGCTATCGGAGCAGGACGCGGGCGATGGAGAGGGGCTTGGTGTGGAGTATGGCTGGGGATGATTTTTTGTGGAGTGACGTGGGGCCAGGCGGCCCAGATGGCTTCTTCGCGTATTCCAGCGGACCATCTACAACGGTATTCCGACTTGGCAGTGACGTGGCTGCAGGAGTATCTGCGGATTGATACGACGAATCCCCCGGGAAACGAGATTCGGACCGTGGCGTTCTATAAGAGGATTCTCGATCAGGAAGGGATTGAGAATCGCGTGTTCGAGTACACTCTGGGGCGCGGAGATCTTTGGGCGCGGATCCCGCATACGACTTCTGCGAGCGAAACGAAGCGGCCAATCATCTTGCTCAACCATATGGATGTGGTGACCAGCGATGCAGCGCACTGGACGGTGCCTCCGTTCAGCGGGGAGATTAAAGACGGCTACCTGTGGGGACGCGGTGCGCAGGACATGAAGGATGAAGGCCTGGCGCAATTGGTAACTATGGTGATGCTGAAACGCGAGAAGGAGGCGCTGGATCGCGACGTGATTTTTCTGGCCGTCGCCGATGAAGAGGCCGAGGGAACCGGAACGGATTGGTTCATCGCACATCAGCGCGATTTGCTGGAGAACGCGGAGTTTCTGATCAATGAAGGTGGAGAGAATCTGCTGGAAAACGGCAAAGTGAAGTACGTGGGCGTCGACGTGGGCGAGAAAACTACGTACTGGTTGCGCGTGGTGGCGCATGGAAGACCGGGGCACGGGTCGCGGCCGAATCCGGATTCGGCGCCGAACCGGCTGGTGCGGGCGCTGGATCGGATCATTGCCTACCGGACGCCGCTACGAGTGTTGCCGGTGGTGGAGGAATTCTTGCGCGACATGGCGCCGCAAGAGTCGTCGGCAGACCGGGCGGCGGAGTTTCGTAATATCAAGAAGGCGATTGAGGACAAGAAATTTCAGGAGAAAGTGGAGAAGGACGAGTCGCTGAACTTTCTTCTGCGGGACACGCTTTCGCTGACCATGATGGGAGGATCGAAGCAGACGAATGTGATTCCTCCGGAGGCTTGGGCGAATCTGGATGTGCGGATTCTGCCGGGCGGCGATCCGAAAGCCGTGCTGGAGGCGGTGCGGCAGGTGGTGAATGATCCGAACGTTACCGTCGAGCCGATGAATGATGAGTTTCGCGTGGCGAATTATTCCGGGACAGATAATGCACTGTTTGCAGCCATTCGGCAAACGGCGGCGACCTATTTTCCGGGAGCGCCAGTGGTGCCGCACATTACCAGCGGTTACACGGAGAATCAGCGCTACCGGCCGCTGGGGATCAATGCGTACGGATTCAATCCGTATACGGCGACGGAGGAAGAAGGGAACACAGAGCACGGGAACGATGAGCGGATCCGGGTGGAGGAAGTGCGGCGTGGGCCGCGGGTGCTGTTGGACGTGGTGGTGGCGGTGGCGGGGCGGTAACCTAGCAGGTTCTCAGAAGCTAAGATTCCTGAGAATTGTCACTAACGCTAACGCTGCCTGACGGCTGGCTTGCAGTCGCTCGAAACGCGGGCCACTCATCGACCTATGGCAGCGCTGAAGCGCTGCGCCACACACCAGCGGCAGCCAGAAGACTTGAACTGGTGCAGTCCTCGAAGCGCTGGGTTTACTCATTGCGGGAGCGCATTTTCCATCGCCGGAAGCCGAGCTTCGCCCGGGCAGACAGCCCGGTCGGCTGTCCCCTCATCAACGAACCGCTTGGACCTGGCTTAGCCCGCGCCGCAGTGCTTTTCGTATTGTTCGAAGATGAAATTGTCGGTCATGCCGGCAATGTAGTCGCAAACTACTCTTGGGAGAGAGTCTTCCTTGGCTTTCTGCTGATAGTTTTGCGGAAGAGTCTCAGGGTGGGTCATCCAGAAAGTGAAGAGTTCGTTGACGACTCGTTCCGCGTCCTCTTTTTCTTCCGCCAGAGATGGACTGTAATAGAGATTTTCGTGGAGGAAGTCTCTGTTCCGCTTCCGCTCGGCTTCGATCGCCGGGCTGAAGGCGACGAGCCGTTCGGGATGTTTGCGAACGTCATCGAGGGTTTGGACTTTGGATTCATGTCGGCGGGCGCGCGTGTTGGTGATCAGATCGTCGACGAAAAGATTCAGCACCCGCTTCACGGCCTCGTTGAATTTCAGTTTGTCGGGTGCGTCGGGATAGATTTGCTCGACTTCACGATAAAAGCGCCCGAAGAGCGGAACGCCTTTGCGGATTTGTTCGAGCGAGAGAAGATGGGCTTCGTAGCCGTCGTCGAGGTCGGCGGTGTTATAGGCGATTTCGTCGGTCAGGTCGATGAGCTGGGCTTCGAGTGGCGGACGCTGATCTAACAGATATTCTGCGAGCTCGGGATGTTCTTTCGCACGATAATCGTGCGAATGCTTGATGATGCCTTCGCGCACTTCGAAGGTTAGGTTCAGACCGCGGAAGGCAGCGTAGCGCTGTTCGAAATCTTCGACGATGCGGAGGGCATGGAGGTTGTGGTCGAAAAGTAAGCCATGCTCGCGCATGGCGATGTTGAGCGCTTTTTCGCCGGCATGGCCGAAGGGTGGATGGCCGATGTCGTGGACCAGGGCTAGCGCCTCGGCGAGGTCGACGTTGAGGCCTAGCGCCCCGGCGATGGTGCGCGAGACTTGGGAGACTTCCAGGGTGTGGGTGAGGCGGTTGCGGAAGTGGTCGGAGTAGCGGCGGGTGAAGACTTGCGTCTTGGCTTCCAGGCGGCGGAAGGCCCGGGCGTGGATGACGCGGTCACGATCGCGCTGAAAGTCGTTGCGGTAAGGGTGTGGGGGTTCGGGGAAGTGGCGTCCGCGGGAGTGCTCGACGTGCACCGCATAGGCGGCCAGCATGTTTGGAGTCTAGCATTCTTGATTGTTGAGGAATGATTTTTGATTGCGCATTGAAATCGCGGCCTCCTTTAAGTCTGCGGTCAGCAGCGGCAGTGATTCAGCGCAACCGAAGGCTCATTTCGTTGCTGGCCTCGAAGCCCAGAGATTCGTAGAGATGGCGGCCGCGGTCGCTGGCATGGAGAGTCACGCGGGCGAAGCCTTCGCGCTGGCACCAGGCGATCATGGTCTCTAGGAGTTTGTGGGCGATGCCGCGGCGGCGGTATTCGGGATCGGTGTAGACGTTGAGGATGGTGGCGCGCCCGCATTGCAGGTCGTACGGGTGAGCCGGCCAGGGAGAGACGACTACCGCGCCTCCTGCGACGACGCGGTCACCGTCCGCGGCAAGCCACGCGCGCAAAGAGCGGTCGGCGATGGCAGTCGTGAGATAGACAGAGGACAGTGACACCATCGTGTCCAAGGCGGTGGGTTCGTGATAGTCCATATCTTCATACATCCGGCGGCGCTGGCGCAGGATTTCAGGGATGTCCGTTGCCCTCCCTTCGCGGATGGTGAGGTTGACGAGGTGATTGCGGCCGGGCATGAAGGGAGTCTAGCAAAGCAAAGGGGCCTTGGCCGGGCAGGTGCAAATCAGAGAGTTCGGCGTAGGGGATGGAGTAGCGACCTCAGCGGCAAAGCCCGCGCCCAGTGTGCACCGCTCGCGGCGCGGCTGGAAGCCGCGCCCTTTCAAAACAAACTCGGAGGTGGATTTTTTCCTCCTCGTGGAAGTCGCGCTTCCCGTTTCCGCTGTGCTTTCCTCAGACGTTCGTCTTCACAGGGCAACCCTTACCGCTTGTCGGATTCTTCCTTGGCCAGCTTTACTTTGGCGGCGTCGAGTTTTTGCTGGACCTTGGCGAAGGCTTCGCCGTCCTGTTCCGCGGGAACGGTTTTGCTCCATTCCTGGACGGCGCGGTCCCAGTGAGCGGCGGCAAGTTTCAGGCGGCCGGTTTTCTGGTAGAGGTCGCCGAGATGTTCCTGCACGGTGGGATCGCTTCCCATGTGGGCTTCGGCCTTGGTCAAATTTTCTTCCGCCAGGTCGTATTTGCCCAGCTTGAAGTAGACCCAGCCGAGGGAGTCGAGATAGGCGCCGTTGTTGGGCTCAAACGTCAAAGCTTGCTTGATGAAGTTGAGCGACTCGTCGAGCTTCACGCCGCGATCAGCATTCATGTAACCGAGATAGTTGAGCGTGGCTGCGGCCTGCGGATCGGTGGGCGTGGTTACGGCCAGAACTTTCTTGAATTCGACTTCGGCCTGGTCAAACATCTTCTGGCGCTGATACAGATCGCCGCGAAGGAACTCGACATAGGCCTTGTCGTCCGACTTGGTGGATATCTGCTCGGCTTTGGAGAGGGCTTCGAGGGCGTCGTTCCAGCGCTTGGTCCGGGTATAGATAATGCCCAGGCGGAGATAGACTTCGCGGTCTTCGGGGCCGCCTTTCAGCATGGAGCGAATGTCGGCGACGGCCTTGTCGAATTCGCCGGTGTCGGCCAGTTGCGCGTCGAGCACCATGCGAAGGTCGCGATCGTCGGGCATCTTTTGCACCGCTTCTTTGGCGACGGCGGTGGCTTGGGGCCACTGCTTAGCCTCACGGTAGGTGTCGATAACCTCCTGATAGCCGCTGCGTGCGTTTTCATCGCCGAGGGTCAACATTTTGCGGAAGGTGTCGACTGCGGCGCTGTAGTTTTGCTGTTCGCGATAGACCATGCCCAGGCGCTCGATGAAGATGGCGCGATTGTTGCGGTCGGCCTGACTCGATCCAGTTTCGCTTTTTTCCGTTTTCTTCAGCAGACCCTGCAAGAGCTGAATCGCCTCGTCGTAGCGGCCCTGCGCCTGGTAAACCGCAGCCATGCTGTAGGGAACGTCCATGGTGTCGGGAACCAGAGTGTCGGCACGTTTCAAATCTTCGAGGGCCAGATCGTACTTGGCCTGGCGACGATAGATTTCGGCCATGCGGACGTAGGTTTGCGCATCTTCGGGATTGGAGTCGGCGATCACTTTGTACTGTTCAAGTGCCATTTCGAGTTGGCCATCATTCAAGTAATTTTCGGCCAGCCCGCGGATAGCGTCGAGGTTGTCGCGATCGAGAACGATGGCGTGCTTGTAAGCGTCAATCGCGGCCTTGAAATCCTTGCGCTGTTCATAGGCTGCGCCGAGAGCGGCGTAGAGTTTGGCGGAGCGCGCGGAGTCAGGGATGGAGGCCAGAACTTTTAACGCGTGGGCCGTGTCGCCTTCGTCGGTGTAGAGCATGGCGAGCGTGGTCACGGCTTCTTCCGAACTGGGGTCGATTTTGATGGCCGTCTTGAGTTCGCCTTCCGCTTTTTGCATATCGTTGTTCAAGCGGTAGAGGCGGCCCAGCAGCAGATGATCGTCGACGCTCTCGGGATCGAGCTTAACAATTTGCTCGTACTGGTCGATGGCTAGCTTCAGGATGTTGTCGGAGCCGGAGCCGCCGGGCATATCGCCGAGAGAGCGAAGATAAATGCGGCCGAGCAGTTTGTGGGCTTCAAGATTCTTGGGATCGCGCTTGAGGATGTCTTGCGCTTCTTTGACGGCATCTGCGATTCGGCCGGTCTTTACATAGAGTTCAGCCAGGCCAGAGGTCAGGAATTCGGACGAGGGATCGGCTTCGATGGCGAGGCGGTATTCCTCGGTCGCCTTGGTGGCCAGGTCGCTGCGCCCGTAGGCTGTGACCATTTCCTCATACATGTGCGCCATGGTGTAGTGGTAATAGGACGCGGCATGATCGACTTTGCGTGGCGAAGCCTGCGGCGACGATTGCGGGGAGGGCGGCGAGGATTGAGTCTGGGCGTCGGCCGGCTTCGATTCCGACGGAGAGGACGGGCTGGTTTGGCTCACCACGGCGGTTGCGGCCACCGCGATCAGTATCATAAAAAAAAGGCGAAAAATTCGATTCATGCTCGACCTGACTGCGCTGGAAGCGCGTTTCCGAAACCTCAGCTTGTTTGGATGCAAAGCCGCCGGGGAAAAGGTGCTTTTATTCTAACCTGCGGAACGGCAGGATGGAAAAAACACTGGCCTGGACGGGGACTGTGGCGCAACCAGAAGGTCAGGGACTGCAGGAACTGCGGATTGCCATCTGAGGCCTGGCAGGCTGCTCCGATGGATATCTTTACAATCGGCAATCAACCATTCGGCAATCAACAACTCGCCAATTAACAATTTATTAATGGCGGAAGTGGCGGACTCCTGTGAATAGCATGGCCAAGCCCAGACGGTCGGCCGCAGCGATCACTTCGGGATCGCGCTGCGAGCCGCCGGGTTGAACGATGGCGGTCGCGCCGGCCTTGGCGATTTCTTCGACGCCGTCGGCGAACGGAAAGAAGGCGTCGGAGGCCGCGACGGTGCCTTGAAGCGGGAGTTGGGCCTTCATGGCGCCGATTTTGGCAGCGTCCACGCGGCTCATCTGACCGGCGCCGACGCCCACGGTCTGGCCGTCACGCGCGTAGACGATGGCGTTGGATTTCACGTGCTTGCAGACTTTCCAGGCAAAGAGCAGAGCCCGGGTTTCTTCCGGAGTGGGGGCGCGTTTGGTGACAACTTTAAGATCGACGTCCTGCAGCGGGCCGGCGTCGATGTCCTGCACGAGGAGGCCGCCGGAAACATTTTTTAAGACCCACTTCTCGTTGCACGGAGTCACCTGTACGAGGCGGAGATTTTTCTTCGTCGCGAACTTTTTCTTTGCTGCTTCATCGAAGCTGGGGGCGGCGATGACTTCGAGGAAGAGTTTGTGCATTTCTTCGGCGGCTTCGGCGTCGATGGGGCGATTCACGCCGATCACGCCGCCGAAGGCGGAGACGGGATCGCATTCCAGGGCGCGCCTATAGGCTTCGACGAGAGTGTTGCCGGTGGCGACGCCGCAGGGGTTGGTGTGTTTGATGATGGCGCAGACAGGAGCATGGAGTCCCGGCTCGTCGAATTCCTGTGCGAGATTCCAGGCGGCTTGCAGGTCGACGATGTTGTTGTAGGAGAGTTCCTTGCCTTGCAGTTGCAGGGCATTGGCAACGCCCGTATCCGAGCCGTCAGAGTACATGGCGGCCTTCTGGTGCGGATTTTCGCCGTAGCGCAGGTCGAGCTTTTTGTGAAACGTCAAACGCAGGGTACTGGGAAACGCGGTTGCTTCCGGCTGCAGCTGAAACGAGTCTGTGGAGATGCCTTCGAGGGTAGAGGCGATTGCGGAATCGTATGCGGCTGTGGTGGCGAAGGCTTTTTGCGCGAGGCGCCACTTCGTCGGTTGCGAGAGCGCGCCGGCGGAACGAGAGAGCTCATCGGCGATGGAGTCGTAGTCTGCGGGGGAAGTTACGACGGCGACGTCGTGAAAATTCTTGGCGGCGGAGCGGATCATCGACGGACCGCCGATGTCGATGTTCTCGATTAATTCCTCGAACGCAACTCCGGGACGGGCTGCGGTTTTCTCGAAGGCGTAGAGATTGACGACCACCATGTCGATGGGAGCGATGCCGTGCTCGGCGACGGCGGCCACGTGCTTCGGGTCTTGGCGGCGATGCAGGATTCCGCCATGCACCTTGGGGTGCAGCGTTTTGACGCGGCCATCCAGCATTTCGGGGAAGCCGGTCAGTTCGGAGATGTCTTTGACGTTCACTCCGGATTCGCGCAGAAGTTTGGCGGTGCCGCCGGTGGAGACGAGTTCGACGCCCAGTACGGTGAGCTTGCGGGCGAAATCTACCAGACCGGTCTTGTCGGTGACGCTGAGAAGGGCGCGCTGAATGCGGGAACTGCTGGGGGACATATTCGACCTCTGGTGTGAACGATAACTGCGGAGCGACCGAAGATTTTATCAGCAATCAGGCGCTGGCAGGTTTGCCCGCAGCTCATTCCTAAAGCTGAGATGCCCGGTGTGATTGCGATCTTTCGCCAACGATCGATCGGTCCCGGGATCTGTGGTTATCAATTGCTTGGAATATTCTGCGCGAGGATGGTGCGAAACGCGCATCGCTGATCGGTCGTAAATGCGCGTCTCGGAACGACCGTGAAGAACACCGCCGACGGGGGAGAAGAAATTGATTCCTAACCTCCAACCGGCGGATGAAATGACTCCACCCCAGGTCGCTGGCAACCTCCCGCCGTCGTAAATGAACGCCTGCCGCGTCTAACAGACGCGTTCTGGGCCCTTGTTGTGAGGGTTGCTTCCCGAATACCCGCCTGGCATTGAGCCACGGAGCTACCATATTCAGCATGTCCAGATCGCCGCTAGCCAGCAAGCGGGCAAAGTTCGAGAGTGTCTGATGGTCTCGGCTGATTGCGAGTTGAAGCAAACCAATCGTCCGCGGGCTTCTTACGTCTTGGCTTTGGCTTTGAGTTTGACGTGGCCGTTGGCGAGTTCGACGGAGTATTCGACGTCGGCGCACTGGTATTGCTTGCGGATTTCTTCCGTCTTCTTCTGAACGAAGACCGTAAAAGAATCGAAGTTGCCGGAGACGCTTTCGCCGGCCTTCTTCTTGGCGGCCACCAGAGTGTTGTAGAGACGTTCGACTTGCTCGCGATCCCCCTGGTCGACGCTGCGCAGGGTGAAGCGGGGGGACGAAACCGCGCCCGCGGCAGCCACGGATGCATGACTCACGCCATACACCGGATGGTGCTGCTTGTGATCTTCTTCGGTGGTGCGAACTCCCTGAACCGAAAGTAAAGCATCCTGCGGACGGCGATAACCTTCTTCGCGGATGCGGGACTTCTTCCGCCATAAGTCGCTATAAACCGCATAGCGCTGCGCCATTTCGTTGTAGCGGTAACGCTGGGAGAAGCTCATGCGGCCGCCGTCGGAAAATTTACGCAAAAGGCTTAAAACCTTCCACTCAACGTCGGTGGGAGGCCGCTTGGTCGGATTGCTGAAGTAGATCTCGTACTCGATTTTCAATCGGCGCAGTTGCGAGTCGAGAGTGTTCAGTTCCTCGTCGGTGGTCACACGTGTCTCCATGCACAGTGTAGTGAGAACGTAAGGTCGGAGCGAGATGCCAGTGGGTCACTCAGGGACATGGAACGAAAGTAAGCTGTCAGCCTTCAGCCAAATCGGAAACTCCGCGAGCTAGCCGGAGTGGCCGCTAGGCAACGCACTGCGATGAATCGGTTTGGCTTAGCGGAGAGCGAAGAGCCAACGGCGAACTGCTACTTTCCCGAATTCGACGCCATTTTTTTGACCATGGCAAGAACCAGTTTGCGGTCGCTGTCATTCAGACTGGTGGAGTAGCGGCGGATCTGGCTAAGGAAGCGGACTTCGTCGTCGGAAAGTTGCGGCAGTCCCTTGGAGCCGTTGTTGTGGCCGGGTTCGGCGAAAAACTGCGACAGTGGAAGTTCCATGGCGCCGGCGATTTTGGAGAGCGTGTCGAGCGATGGAATGGTATGGCCGTTTTCGACGCGCGACAGGTAGCAGCGCAGCAGGCCGGTTCGTTTTTCGATATCGCCCTGGGACATGCCTTTCTGGAGTCGGTAGTTGCGGATGGTCTCGCCGATATTCATGGTAGGGAGCATGACAGGATGGGTCATAGTAACCAGATCAGTATCTTCTGGCAAGTGGGAAATTCGTGCCATGAGCCGGACATGAGTGCCATCAGAAAATACGCCTGACATCCATCCGAAAACCTATTTCTTAGACGATGTAAAAGCAATAGTCCGGGGCAAGCAGAATCCAGCGTCCGGCGCGTGTTTTGGGGCGGCTTGCGTTTTTTGTCCTATTTTTTTAGGGTCATCGCCAGAAAGTCGACCGTACGGTTCCATGCATCGGCGGCGGCGCGGTACCCGTCTTTAGTTATTGGGATTTTCGAAAGCGTGGCCGGCGTCATCGTAGATCTTTACCTCGACCTTTTCCCTCAATTGATCCATTGCGGCTCCGAACTTTTTACGTCGTCCGGTGTGATGCCACAATCTTGTGCGCCGAACAGGCCCAGGGTGGA
>Ga0209420_1000914_pt1 | contig 14686 bp, 10 predicted proteins | sample BlaSpr_A8_OM1_O1_FD_187972 | JGI IMG/M metagenome (GOLD analysis project Ga0209420, IMG submission 187972) | Forest soil microbial communities from Thunder Bay, Ontario, Canada - Black Spruce, Ontario site 2_A8_OM1_O1 (SPAdes) (version 2) | ecosystem: Environmental > Terrestrial > Soil > Boreal... | reverse complement strand
CCCGGCCGCGGCAGCGAGCGCTACGCGCCGCTCAGCGACTGAACACCGGCCGCGGCGCCGTAGGCCCGTGCCACGTCCTCGAGGCGCGCCACCCGGCTGCCCTTGATCAGCACGGCGTCCCCGGCGCCGGCCTGGCGCAGCACCGCCAGGGCGTCGTCGACGCCGCCGACCTGGTCCGGGCCGTAGAGATCCGTCTGGTAACCCACCACCTCGACCCCGAGCTCGCCGGCCAACCGGCTCATGCGGGCGTGCTCGGCCGCGGTCTCGCCACCGAGCTCGGCCATGAGCCCGAGCAGCGCCACCCGCCGCCGCGCCGGCAGTGCGGCCAGCGAACGGAGGGCCGCCTCGGTCGAGGCGGGATTGGCGTTGTAGCAGTCGACGACCAGCACCGGGCCCTTCGCGGCGCGGTGCACCTCCATGCGGAACGGCGAACCGGTGGCCCCGGCCAGCGACGCCACCACCGATTCCAGCGCGACACCGCACCACAGGGCGGCCGCGGCGGCGGCCAGCGCGTTGGGGACCTGCTGGACGCCGTGCACGGCGAGCGCCACGTCGCCCTTGCCCCAGGGCGTGACGAGGCGGAACCGGGGCCGCAGCTCGGGGTCCAGCACCACGTCCTCGGCCCGCACCTCGGCCGTGGCGTCGGCGCCGTAGCCCAGCACCGGACACGGGCTGGCCGCCGCCATGCGGGCGACCCGGGGGTCGTCGAAGTTGAGCACGGCGACGCCGGACGCCGGCAGCGCGGCGACCAGCTCGGACTTGGCCCGGGCCACCCCCTCGAGGTCCCCGAAGTACTCGACGTGGGCCATGGCCACGCTGGTGACGATGCCCACGTCGGGTCGGGCCACCCGAGCCAGCCGCTCGATGTGGCCCATGCCGCGCGCGCCCATCTCGAGCACGACCCATTGCACGTCCGCCGCCGCGTTGAGGAGGGTGAGCGGCAGCCCCAGCTCGTTGTTGAACGATCGCTCGCTCGCCGCCGTCGCGAAGGCCGGCGCGAGGCAGTGGTACAGCAGGTCCTTGGTCGTCGTCTTCCCCACCGACCCCGTGATCCCGACCACGTGGCCGCTCATGCGGTGCCGCGCCGCCACCCCCAGGTCCATGAGTGCCCGCCCCGTGTCCTCCACCACGATCGCCGTGGCGCCCACCGGCTCCCGCTCGGTCAGGTAGGCCGGTGCACCGGCGTCGAGCGCCCGGGCGATGAAGGCATGGCCGTCGCGCTCGGCCACGACCGGGACGAAGAGCTGCCCCGGCCCGATGGTCCGTGAGTCGATGGCGGCCCCGTCCACGGTGACGTCGGGCCCGACGGGTGTTCCGCCGAGGTGGGCTGCGAGTTCAGCTGTGGAGAAGCGCATCGTCCTCGACGTTCGATTGTGACCTTCGATTGTATAGCCTCGGTCGATGCCTGAACCCGGTGAGTTGGCGGTGATCTACGGGGGACCGTCGGCCGAGCACGAGGTGTCGTGCGTCTCGGCCCGGCGCATCGTGGAGACGGCGCTCGACGGCGGGTGGTCCGTCACCGTCATCGGTCTCACGCACGACAAGCGATGGGTCGACGCCAACGCGGTCCTCGTCGACGTCGCCGCCGGTGACGCGCTGGACTCGCCCGACGACCTGGTGCTCAAGTACCCCGACGCCGAGCTGGCGCACCTCGACGCCGGCCTGCCCGCCGGTGCCGTCGTGTTCCCGGTGCTGCACGGCCCCTTCGGCGAGGACGGCGTCATTCAGGGTCACCTCGAAGCGCTCGGCGTGCCCTACGTCGGAGCGGGGGTCCTGTCGTCCTCCATCTGCATGGACAAGGGCATCGCCAAGTCCGTCCTGCACGATCACGGCCTCCCGGTGGCCGCCTGGCGCGTCGTGGGCCGTTCGTCGTGGACCACCGACGTCATGGAGGAGGCGGTCGGCGCGCTCGGGCTACCGCTGTTCGTCAAGCCGGCAAACCTCGGCTCGTCCATCGGCGTGACGAAGGTGACCGACGCCGCTGCCCTGGGCGACTCCGTGCACCACGCGTTCGAGTTCGATGATCACGCGATTCTCGAGGAGTACGTGCGCGGACGGGAGCTCGAGCTCTCGGTGCTGGGCAACGAGGAGGTCCGCGTGTCGCAGGCCGGCGAGATCCTGGCCAGCCGCGAGTTCTACGACTACGACGACAAGTACGTGCTGGGCGCGGCGGAGACGGTCGCCCCGACCGACCTCACCCCGGCCCAGCTGGCCCGGGCCCAGCACTTGGCCGAAGCGGCCTACCGCGCGCTGCGCGTGGAGGGCCTGGCCCGCGTCGACGTCTTCCTCCTGGACGACGACGAGATCGTCGTCAACGAGGTCAACACCATGCCCGGCTTCACGCCCATCTCCATGTTCCCCATGCTCTGGGAGGCGGAGGGGCTCTCCTTCGCCGCCGTCGTCGAGGAATTGGTGGCGCTGGCGCAGGCCCGGCACGCCCGCCGTCGCACCCTACGGACCCAACGGGTCCTCTGAGACGGGGCGACCGGGCCGGCGCCTCGGTCGGGCCGCCCGCCGCGCCGCCTCCTTGGCCCGCATGCCCGGGAGCACCTTCAGCACGTAGAGGGCGCTGAGCACGCCGGCCAGCACGATGATGACCAGGGGGGCCGGGTTGAACTTGTCGTCGACCGACACCGAGGCGGTGAGCGCCAGGAGCCCGAACAACACGATCCCGATGGGACCCAGCACGGCCAGCGCGGGCACGCGGAACGGGCGCACGGTGTCGGGCTGGCGCCTGCGCAGGCGCACCGCGCAGACGCCGGCCACCGCGTAGATCATCCCCTCCAGGGCCGCACCCACGGCGACCAGCACCTCCCAGGCGTGGGTCACGGCGACGACGAGCGCGACGACCGCCGACACCGTGCCGAGAATGACGACGGGCACCCAGGGCACGGCGCGGTCGTTGAGCAGGGCGAGTTGGCGCGGCAGCGAGCCCTCGCGCGCCGTGCCGTAGATGAAACGCGACGCGGTGATGAAGCCGCCGTTGAACGTGTTCAACGCGGTGACGGCGGTGACGGCGGCCATGACCCACAGTCCGGAGTGCCCGATGGCGGCGACGCCGAGATAGAGCTGGGGATAGGCCGACGTGAGCTCGTGGTGTGTCAGCGTGTGGCTCATGGCGACGGTGGCCACGCAACAGACGACGCAGAGGATGCCGATGGCGATCAGCATGCCGCGCTGGATCGACTCGGGCTTGCGCACCTCCTCGGCGCTCGTCGTCACCCACTCGAAGGCGCTGTAGAGGAAGACGCCGAGCGCGATCGCCTCGAACAGGTCGCCGGCGCTGTGCCCGTGCAGCGGCGCGAACGGCGTGTGCAGGCCGTGGCCGCTGCGCACCAGGGCGAGAAGGCCGATGGCCAGGGTGGCCAGCACCACCACCGACGTCGCCAGGTCCTGCAGCAGGCCCGCCACCGTGATGCCCCGCAGGTTGCAGACCACAGCGACCGCGAGCAGGCCGACGATCCAGATGGCGGCGACCCAGGCCGGCTCGCCGAAGGCGTGGGCCAGCGCGCTGCCGACGATGAACGCATCGGACGCGATGACGAGCACGATCGTCGACATGTAGGTGAAGGTGATGGTCAGCGCCACGCGGTCGTCCATGGCCCGCTGCATGTAGAGGCGCACGGCGGCCGCGGTGGGGAACATCCCGTTGAGCTCGCCGAAGAAGCCGTAGGCGAGCAGGGCGAGGGCTCCCGCCACGATGATGGGGATGTAGGCGGAGTCGCCGGCCACATAGGTGACGAGACCCGCGGCGGCCAGGTACTCCAGGGCGGCGAAGGCCAGGCCCGTCGAGGTGGTGACGACGGTGCGCAGGCCGAGGGCGCGTCGCAGCGAGGCCCGGGGCGCGAGGGAGGCCGCGGCGTCGGTCACGGGCGCCGGGCGATCAGGCGTCGAGGAAGGCCACCATCGAGATGGCGTCGATCCGCATGACGTCCTCCTGCGAGCCCTGCAGGGTGATCTCGCCGCTCATGTACTTCTCCGACGGGTTGAGGTCGCCCCAGAACATGTCGCAGAAGTCCTCGCTCGTGCCGGTGACGACGACGTCACACTCCTCGATGGGCCCGGTGTCGAGCTCGGACAGCTGCTGGTTCTCGACGCGCATGGAGAAGCCGAGCCCGTTGTCGGTGGTGCGGAACTGGATGACGCGGTCCCAGCCGCGCACCATCTTGGTCAGCCGGGGGTTGCCGTTGGAACGGCCGCGCCACTCGGCGTAGGCCTCCCCGAGCTCCTCAAGGGTGGCCAACGTCGGTGCCCTTCAGCGCGGCGTGCACCTCGTCGGCGGCGCGCCGGCCGGCGCTGAGCGCGCCGTCGAGGTAGCCGCACCACTTGGTGGCGGTCTCCGTGCCGGCCCAGTGCAACGGGCCGACCGGCCGGCGCAGCGCCGGCCCGAGCGCGGTGAGGGCGCCGGGCGCGCTCACCGCCACCGGACCGCCGCGGGTGAACGGCTCGGCGCACCACTGCTGCTCGACCAGCTCGAGCGGCGTGCGGGCCTTCGCCCCGAAGGCGGCCTCGAGCTCGTCGAGGATGGCGGCGTGGCGGGCCCCGGGGCCGGCCTCCTCCATGCGCCGGCAGTCGTCGCCGGCGATGAAGCCGGCGATGGCGCCGTGCGAGCCGTCCTCGGGCGAGTTGTCGAACGTGCTCTCCATGACGGAGCGGGGCGCCACGATTTGGCCGTTGAGGCCGTCGTCGCGCCAGAACGGCGCGTCGTAGATGGCGTGCACCTTCACGACCGCGCCCATGGGCATGCGCTGGCTCAGCTGGTCGCGGTTGCCCGGGAGCGGCGGCGTGTAGGCGATGCGGCTGCACAGGGCGGGCGCCAGCGCCAGGATGGCGCGGCGCGCCCTGACCCGCAGCGGCTCGTGCGGCGCCTCGGGGTCGGCCGGGTCGGCACCGGCGGTAACCAGGCGGGCGGTCACGGTGACGTGTTCCGGGCCGTAGGCGACGGCCTGGACGGGCGCGCCCAGGACCACGCGCTCGGCCAGCTCGGCCGCCATGCCCTGGGCCAGCTGCTGGGAGCCGCCGTCGAAGCGGCCCTCCTGGGCGCCCCCGGTCGTGCGGGCCAGGTTGGTGAGGCCGCCGCCGGCGCCGAGATAGAAGAGCGCGAAGAGGAGTGACAGCTCGCCCGACCCGGTGCCGAAGATGGCCTTGACCGCGACCTCCAGGACGTCCCGGGCCGAGGGGGACTCGAGATGGGTATCGAGCCAGGTGGCCAACGTCTGCGCATCGAGGCTGGCGGCGTCGGGGGTCTCCCACGGTGCGTCGAGCGGGATCTCGAGGGCGGCCAGGTCGAGGTCGAGCATGGCGGCGATGCCGTCGGCGGCGCCGTGGGGGTCCGAGGTGGGGATGAGCCCGGCGTAGGTATGGCGCTCGCCGTCGCGCAGCTCGACACCCTGCCCCGACGTGTAGGTCGGGAAGGTGGCCACGCCCAGCTCGGCCGCCAGGTCGGCCAGGTGGTCCTGCGTGGGCCCCATCCACTGGCCGCCGCGGTCGATGGTGAAGCCGGCAGGGGTGCGGTCGGTGAAGGAACGGCCGCCCACCCGGTGGCGCGCCTCGAGCACGAGGACGTCGACGCCGTGGCGGTGCAGCTGACGGGCGGCGGCCAGGCCGGAGAACCCGGCGCCGACCACCACCACCTCGCACTCGCGCTCCTCGACCGCCATGGCCATGGACCTTCTTCCCTCGCCGTTATCTCGTCGCCCCCGTCGCGGCGGGCAACCTCTCGAGTCGCCCCGGGCAAGCTCTCTCGTCGGCCCGGGCAACCCCATCTCGCCCCGGGCAACCTCGCTCGCCCCGCGCAATCTCTTCTCGTCGCTCCGGGCAACCATAGGCGCAGCCGCCCGACCAGGGCCGTTGCGCGCACCCCTTCTGTACCCTGCAATTGTGGTGATGACCTTCGAGGGCTTCGAAAAGGAGACGTGGGAAGCCCTCCCAGGCGCCGCCCGCCTGACCATGGCCCAGCGCGAGGCGATCGAGTCGGACGAGCCCATGCTGTCGGTCGTGGCCGGAGCGGGCGCGGGCAAGACCCGGGTGCTGACGCTGCGGGTGGCCCGGAGGGTGCGCGACGGGTCCATCGACGCCGACCGCACCCTGGTCACCACGTTCAGCCGCAAGGCGGCCGAGGAGTTACGCACGCGGCTGTGGTCGCTCGGCGTCTCAGGGGTGCGGGCCGGCACGTTCCACCGCACCGCGCTCGGGCTGCTGCGTCAGCACCGCGAGCTGCGCGGGCGCCCGGCGCCCCAACTTCTGCCCGACCGCCGGCGCCTGATCGCCGACGTGACCACCGGCGACCCGCGGCGGAACCGCGCCCTCGAAGGTGAGATCGGCTGGGCCAAGGCCCGCCTCGTACCGCCGGACCAGTATGAGGCGGAGGCCCGCCGGCACCGCCGGCGCAGCGGCATCAGCCACGAGCAGGTGGCGGAGACGTACGCCCGCTATGAGGCGGAGCGGACGAAGCGCCGGCTGCTCGACTTCGACGACCTCATCGGCGCCTGCGGGGACGCGCTGGCGGGCGACATCGACTTCGCCGACCGCATCCGCTGGCGCAGCCGGCACCTCTTCGTCGACGAGATGCAGGACGTGAACCCGGCGCAGTTCCGCCTGCTGACCGCTCTCCTGTCCGACGAGCCCGACCTCTTCGTGGTCGGGGACCCCAACCAGTCGGTCTACGGCTTCAACGGCGCCGACCCCACGCTCCTCGACCGGTTGCCCGAGATCCTGCGGGGCACCAAGGTCATCCGCCTGGACGAGAACCACCGCTGCACGCCGCAGGTGGTGGCGGTGGCGACGGCCGTCTTGCGCGACGGTGGGTCGGGCGACGTGGTGCCGCCCCGCACGACCCGGGTGGACGGACCGGTGCCCCAGGTGGTGCGGCACGACACCGACCAAGACGAGGCGGCCTGGGCGGCCTCCCGAGCCAAGCTGTCGCGTGCGCCGGGTCGGCTCTGGTCGAGCATCGCCGTGCTGGCGCGCACCAACGCCCAACTGGCCACCGTCCAGGCGGCCATGGACGCCGCCCGCGTGCCCAGCCTGGTGGCCGGCGCCGACCTGGGGCCGGCCAGTGACCTGCGCCCCGAGAAGGACCGCCGGGAGCCCGACGACGCCGAGGACGGTCCCCGGGCGCCGTCGCCCTCGGAGCGGGACCGGGTGGTGCTGACCACGTTCCACCGCGCCAAGGGCCTGCAGTGGCCGACGGTCCTGGTACTCGGTCTCGGCCAGGGCCTCATGCCGATCGCGTCGGCCCAGACGACGGCCGCCGTCGAGGAGGAGCGCCGGCTCTTGTACGTGGCGCTGACGCGTTCCGAAGAGGAGCTGTGGTGTAGCTGGTTCGAACGGTCGGGCGACGGGACGTCGGGTGCGGGTGCGAAGGGACCCAGCCCGTGGCTCGAGCCGATCGAGGAGGCCATCGTGCAGCTGCAGAAGGAAGCGGCGCCGACCTCGGCCACCGAGGTCTCGGCCCGCGTGGACGAGCTGCGCCGCCGCCTGGTCGACGGGGTGGAGGGCACCGACGCCGGGCCGTAGCGGCCGGTAAGGTCGAGCCGCCCGATCGACCCGAGGTGGGGGTGGCTCGCACATGTCGGAACTCCTGGAGCAGCTGCGCAAGGCCGTCGGTGAGACCAACGTGCTCGACGGCGAAGCGGTGCACGCCGACTACACCCATGACGAGACGCTCACGGTCGCGCCCGTAAGGCCACTCGTCCTGGTGCGGCCGGGCTCGACGAGCGAGGTGGCCGAGGTCCTGCGCCTGGCCAGCGAGCACGAGGTGCCGGTGGTGGCCCGGGGCAGCGGCACCGGCCTGTCGGGCGCGGCCGTCCCGGTGGCCGACGGCATCCTGCTGGCCTTCGACCGCATGAACCGGATCATCGAGATCGACGTGGAGAACCAGGTCGCCGTGGTCGAGCCCGGGGTGACCCTCGAGCAACTCAACGGCGAGCTGACGCCGCTCGGGCTGATCTACCCGGTGTCGCCCGGAGAGCAGAGCGCCTCCCTGGGAGGGAACGTGGGCACCAACGCCGGCGGCATGCGCGCCGTGCGGTACGGCGTCACGCGCCACCACGTCCTTGGGCTCGAGGTCGTCCTGGCCGACGGGACCGTCCTGCGCACGGGCGGGAAGTTCGTCAAATGCTCGACTGGCTACGACCTGACGCAGCTGCTCATCGGCTCCGAAGGGACGCTCGCCGTGACGACCGAGGTGATGGTCAAGGTCCACCCGCGGCTGACCGAGACGGCCACCGTCCTCGCTCCGTTCGGGACCCTGGCCGAGGTGACGCACGCCGTGCCGCGCATCGTGGTGAGCGGCATCGACCCGACCATCCTGGAGTACGCCGACGCCCTGGTGCTGGGCAGCATGACCGGAGCGGCGGGACTCGACCTCGGCATACCCGACGAGGTGAAGGAGGCGGCACAGGCCTACCTGATCGTCGTCCTGGAGCAGTCGTCGGCCGACCGGCTGGACGAGGACGTCGAGCGACTGGGGACGCTGCTGACGGATCTCGGGGCGGTCGAGGTCTACGTGCTCCCCCCGCATGCCGGTGCGGACCTGATCACGGCCCGGGAGCGGCTCTTCTTCGTGACCAAGGCGGCCGGCGCGGACGACATCCTCGACGCCGTCATCCCCCGGGCCGCCATCACCGACTACCTGGCCCGGGTGGGCGAGCTGGCGGCCCAGCACGGCTCCTTCGTCTTGGGCTGCGGGCACGTGGGCGACGGCAACGTGCATCTGGCCGTGTTCCAACCCGACGTGGAGCAGCGCAAGGCGGTCACCCGGGAGATCCTCCGGGCGGCGGCGGCGGCCGGAGGTGCGGTGTCCGGCGAGCACGGTGTGGGCACCGAGAAGGTGCCCTACTTCCTGGAACTGGCGGATCCGACCGCGCTGGCGCTGATGCGCTCCATAAAGAAGGTGTTCGACCCCAAGGGGATCCTGGGCCCCGACCGGGTGTTCGGCCCATCGGTGACGGCCGCCTCACCGACAACGTCCTCCCAACCGACAACCTCCTCATCGACAGCAGAGTCAGGAGAGAACTCATGAACGGTGCCCGCGCCCTCCTCTCGACGCTGGTCGACGCCGAGGTCGACGTCTGCTTCGCCAATCCCGGTACCTCGGAGATGCATTTCGTGGCCGCCCTCGACGATGTGCCCGCCATGCGCGGCGTGCTCTGCCTCTTCGAGGGAGTGGTGACCGGGGCGGCGGATGGCTACGGGCGGATCGCAGGGCGCCCCGCGGCGACGCTGCTGCACCTGGGGCCGGGTCTGGGCAACGGACTGGCCAACCTGCACAACGCCCGACGGGCGCGGACACCGATCGTCAACATCGTGGGCGACCACGCCACGTACCACGCCCGCTATGACGCACCTCTGGAGTCGGACATCGCGTCCATCGCCGGCCCGGTGTCGGGCTGGTACCGGTCGACGGCGCGGGCCGACGACGTGGCGGGGGACGCCGTCGACGCCGTGGCGGCCGCGCTCGGCCCGCCGGGGTGCGTGGCCACGCTGGTGCTGCCGGCGGACGCGTCGTGGTCGGAGTCGTCGACTGGGCCGAGTGCTCCACGACCGCGGGGGCGACGGGCGGTGGTGCCGGCGGACACCGTCGACGAGGTGGCCAAGGCGCTTCGCTCGGGGGAGCGGACGGCGCTTCTCCTGGGCGGGAGTGCGCTACGGGCGGACGGGCTGCGAGCGGCCAGCCGGGCGGCGGTGGCCACGGGCGCCGCGCTGCTGGGCGAGACGTTCCCGGCCAACCTGGAACGCGGGGCGGGCATCCCGGCGGTGGAGCGCCTGGGGTACCTGGCCGAGATGGCTCAGGCGCAGCTGGACGGCGTGCGCCATCTGGTGCTGGTCGACGCCAAGGCGCCGGTGTCCTTCTTCGCCTACCCCGGCAAAGCCAGCGACCTCGTGCCGGGCGGGTGCACGGTGCACACACTGGCCCGGGCGGGAGAGGACGCGGCGGGCGCCCTCGAGGCGCTGGCCGACGCCGTGGGCGCACCCGGTCACGCCGGAGCGCCCGCACCGGCGGCCCGCCCCGATTCGCCGACTGGGGCGCTGACGACCGAGTCGCTGGCCGCGGCCATTGGGGCAACGCTGCCCGAGGGCGCCATTGTGGCGGACGAGGGCAACACCTCGGGACTGTTCGTGGCAGGGGCGACCGCGGGCGCGCCGCGGCACGACTGGCTCACGCTGACCGGCGGGGCTATCGGCATCGGGTTGCCCATGGCGACCGGCGCCGCGGTGGCCGCCCCGGAGCGCCCGGTGCTGTGCCTCGAGGCCGACGGGAGCGCCATGTACACGCTGCAGGCGCTGTGGACACAGGCTCGCGAGGGCCTCAACGTGACGACGGTGGTGCTCTCGAACCGGAGCTACGCCATCCTCAACATGGAGCTGCACCGGGTGGGGGCTGACGCCGGTGGGCCGATGGCTCGACGGCTCTTGGACCTGACCGATCCGGACCTCGACTTCTGCGACCTGGCCCGGGGCATGGGCGTGCCGGCCCGGCGGGTGGAGAACGCGGAGGACTTGGTGGCAGCGCTGGAAACCGGGTTCGCCGAGCCGGGTCCCACCCTTATCGAAGTGCCCGTATAGGGGGGCGATTTAACGCGCCGACAAGGCACTGACAACATTGGGGTGCATCGCCACCATTAGGTTCGAACGGCTCTATAGGGCCCCGCACCTGCCTGTCACGATGGCAACGTACCCAGGCGGCGCACCTCAACTCCTTGGGGGCGCAACAGAAGGTGAAGAGGGGCCCAATGCGAGCGGATAGTCATGTTGCCGGAACCCGACCGACAGACGAGGCGCTCGTGCGGCTTCGCCGTGATCTCCTCAACGTCACCCCCCTGGAGTCGGATGAGAAACTCGAGCCGGTCAACTACGCCGCCGTGGAATTCGAACTCGAGCGGTTGAGGAAGCGGCTGGACATTTGGCAGATCTTCATGAAGCACATGAAGAACGGCGCCGACACCTGGACCCAAGTGCACGACTCCCTCACGCAAAGCGACCTCGAGCAGATCGTCGAGATTTGCGACGGGACGTCGCTGCGGGACCTGTTGCTCGACGAGGGCTGACGCACTTCTGGTTCGGGGGCCCGATGTGGCCGCCCGACACCACACCGGCCTCTCGGCGCTCGTGCTCGAGCCGGCCCTCAGATGTAGTTGCGCCGGTGCACAAGTACGCGGCTCGTATCGAGGCCTCTCGGCATCATGTCTAGTTGTAGGTGAACTCGTCGCTTGGTTCGCTGTAAGGGTTCCCCGGCGTACCCGGATATCCGGAGTTGCCCCAAGACGATGGGGGTCCGTATGCGACGATCGGGTAGTAGACCGCCCCTGACGTCAGGTTGCTGGGTACGGGGACGACGATTTGGTTGGTACTTACGATGTCCTGGGACGGCACTGCGGTCGGTGAGCCCGCGGCGTTTCCTCCGCCGGGGTTTACGCAGGACGCGCTGTAGTAGGGGGAGGTGCTCGTCTGTTGGCAGTAGCCAATGTAGATGCCCGTGACGAAGTTATACCCATTGATGGTGATGGAGCCGCCGGGCGCGACCGGGGTCTGAGGGGTCACGCTCGTCACGACGGGTACGAACAGGGCGTAAGTGAATTGGGCCGAGCTCGTCAACGCGCTGTACACGTTGTTTACCTCCACCTGTACGTCGTAGGTGCCGACGCCACTGGGACCCACGGCTGGTGACTGTGCCGTGATTTCCGCGGGTGTTGAACCGCTCGGCGGCGAGACGGTCACGCCATCGCTCGTGTTACTCGGGCTGGCGGAGCACGAAGCTCCCGTGGTGGGGCAGAAGAACACCTGCGCGGGGATGGTGCTGCTCCCCCAAAAGCCGGTGCCCTGGATCGTCACGGTGCTGCCTCCGGTGACTGGACCGCCCGTCACCGCGCCCGTTAGGCCCGTGACGACCGGTGTCCCGGCCTGATACGTGAAGACGGGCACGTAGGGGCTGGCGGGCGAGTAGGCGCTGGTGCCGCCGGGGGTCGTCACCGTCACAAAGTAAGTGGAACCGGACACCACGGTGGGCGTCACCGCTTCGAGACAGGTCGGAAGCGCACAGCTTGCCGGGGGGTTGGACACGAGGGTGGCCGAAACGGGCGGGTTGTATCCACTTGTAGGCGCACCACCCGATTCTTCAAGAAAATTGACCGTATCGCCGCTGACGAAACCAGAACCATTGATTTGGATTGTTGTGCCACCTGTAATTGGGCCGGACGAGGGACTGATGGAGCTCACAGCCGGAACAACCGGGTTCCACTGCCAACTGAGCTGCGTCATGGTCTCGCCGCAGTTGCCGTTATTGGCAATCGGCGCACACTCCGTAGGGTCGATTGAGGGAGCCACTGTCCCGGCTGGATAGTCGTCAAATCCGACGACGGCCTGTAGGAGAGGCTGAGCCGCACAAGCGGTGGCCGTGCCACCGCTGAGGCAGGCGGAATAGGTGATGACCCGGCTGTACCCGTCCTGGTTGACGGTGTACGCGTTCGCCCCGTTGGGCTGCCACACCATGGTGCAGTACACGGCGACGGAACCCGACCCATTGTCGACGGGATAAGCGGGGGACAAGCACGACTGAGGCGAAGACGCGTCGAGCATGCTGTTGGGAGGCGGTTGATCGAAGGAGTAGCGCGTGTTCTGGATGGCCAGGTTCACCGCGTTCGAGGCCGCGTTGTCAACGTTTCTTTGGTTCGAGAACACAGCACTTGCGTTCAGGCTGGTGCCCAGCCAGCCCAGCAGTCCCATGACGATGAGGCTGACGGCCACCAGGAAGACCAGCGCCAGAACCAGAGAGGATCCCGCCTCGTCTCCGTGTGAGCCCTCACTCGCGGCTTGGCGCGTGGAGAGACGTGAGATCCATGCCTGCGGCTGTCGTCGCACGGTACCCTCCATGGCGCGAGTGCTCCGGGAGGGGCGGCGGCTCACCCGGAGCGATGGGAAGTGGTTCGTCGCTGGCATTACGAGTGCCCGATCTCGAGTGCGATGGTGCCCCAGTCCTGAGTGCCCCCGAAGCCCAATGCGCTGGCCGACTCGTTCTGCTGGCCTGGGCTGGCCGAGTTCACCTGCAGCGATGCTCCACCCGTATTGGTCGTCGCATTGTGGAAGTAGAGGTTGGTGCTGGTGGGGCTCCAAGTGACCGCGCTCGTGCCAATTTCGTCGTCGCTCGCCAAAATCTGCAGAGTGATATCGCCGGTTGCGGGGGCATTCGCCGTGTTCGCACTGATCGCCGTGAGGCTGGTGCTCGATGCCGTGGTGGTATTGGCGGTCACGATGGGCGTGGTGGTGCTGTTCCCAGTAAGGGCGACCACGTCCACCACGCTGGCCTGTGGTGTGTTGGTGAAGTTCAGACTGACGGTGGCCGTACCGCTGGAACGAGCGTTGTACCACCAGGACCACTCGTAGCAGTCGTTGGCGGCGCAGTTCGGAGAACTGGTGCCACCGAAGTTGTTCGTCACGATCGCCGTCGGCGTCCCGCCACCGGTGACCGTCGGCGTCGGTGTCGTCGGCGTTCCGTTACCCGAGGAAGACTCGTACGCGGTGATCAGGTACGTGTCGCCACTGGTTTGGGCGAACGTACTGCTCGTGACGGAGGTGGTCCCCGTCCCCGAGGCGACGCTCGACGCCGTCACGACCTTATTGGTCTCGGAGAAGTTCACCGAGGTGACGCCTGTGGCCGAGGCCACGACGTTGTAGGGGCCACCGGCGGTCGTGTTGGCCGTGTAGGTGTTCGAGGTGGCCTGGCCGTTGGACCCGGTCACCGCGGTGGCCGAGGTCGTGAATGTGCCCGAGGCGCCGCTGCCCGGCGGCGTGAAGGTGACCGTGACGCCCGAGACCGGGTTGCCGTACTGGTCGGTGACCGTGGCCACCAGCGGGTTGGCAAAGGCCGCGCCCACCATCGCGCTCTGACCGCTGCCGGAGGTCGCGGTGAGGGTGTGGGCCGCACCGGCGACGTTGGTCATGGAGAAGCTGATCGTGGGGGTGGCGCCGGTAGCCGAGGCGACGACGTTGTAGGGGCCGCCGGCGGTCGTGTTGGCCGTGTAGGCGTTCGAGGTGGCCTGGCCGTTGGACCCGGTCAACGCGGTGGCCGAGGTCGTGAAGGTGCCCGAAGCGCCGCTTCCCGGTGCCGCGAAGGTGACCGTGACGCCCGAGACCAGGTTGCCGTATTGGTCGACGTCCTTGACCACCAGCGGGTTGCTGAAGGCCGTGGCCACCGTCGCGCTCTGGCCGCTGCCCGAGATGAGGCTGAGTGTGTCACCGGTGGTCTTGGCGGTGTTGGTCTCGGAGAAGTTCGCCGAGGTGACGCCCGTGGCCGAGGCCACGACGTTGTAGGGGCCTCCGGCGGTCGTGTTGGCCGTGTAAGTGCTCGAAGTGGCCACACCGCTGGCATTGCTCACGGCGGTCGAAGACGTGAAGGTGCCCGAGGACCCGCTGGCCGGCGGCGTGAAGGTCACGGTCACACCCGAGACCGGGTTGCCGTACTGGTCGGTGACCGTGGCCACCAGCTTGTTGGTGAAGGCCGTGGCCACCGTCGCGCTCTGGCCGCTACCCAAGGTCGCGGTGACGGTGTGGGCCGCACCGGCGAGGTTGGTCATGGAGAAGCTGATCGTGGGGGTGGCGCCGGTAGCCGAGGCCACGACGTTGTAGGGGCCGCCGGCGGTCGTGTTGGCCGTGTAGGCATTCGAGGTGGCCTGGCCGTTGGACCCGG
>Ga0209420_1000913_pt1 | contig 14701 bp, 11 predicted proteins | sample BlaSpr_A8_OM1_O1_FD_187972 | JGI IMG/M metagenome (GOLD analysis project Ga0209420, IMG submission 187972) | Forest soil microbial communities from Thunder Bay, Ontario, Canada - Black Spruce, Ontario site 2_A8_OM1_O1 (SPAdes) (version 2) | ecosystem: Environmental > Terrestrial > Soil > Boreal... | reverse complement strand
AAATGCCGCATCTAGAACTTCGTCGCTTCCTGTGAGGGCACCCGTGTGCGATGCCGCGGCCCGAGAAGCGGCCTCGGAGCGGCCAGCCTTGATCACGATAATGGGTTTGCTAAGGGAGACTTCCCGTGCGGCGGAAAGAAACGAGCGTGCATCGCCCACAGACTCCATGTAAACCAGGATGCTATGTGTATGCGGATCATCGCCAAGATAATCGATCAAGTCGCCCCAGCCTACATCCAACATTGAGCCAGTCGACACGATCGCGCTGAATCCCACCTCTTCGCGTTGACTCCAGTCCAGGATTGCGGTCAGCAACGCACCGCTCTGGCTGAGGAACGCAACGTTACCAGCCTTGGGCGTGCCTTTGGCGAACGTGGCATTCAGGCCAATTGCCGGATTCATGATGCCGAGGCAGTTGGGACCGATCAGTCGCATTGTGCCGCGTCGCAATTGTTGTCGGATCTGTTGCTCCAGCGCCGCGCCTTCCGAACCTCGCTCTCGAAATCCCGCTGAGATCACGACGGCCGCTTTTACTCCTGCATCGACGCACTCGCCAATGACATGCGCAACTGTGAGTGCCGGGGTGACCACTACGGCTAGGTCCACTGGCTTGGGAATGTCGCCAACGCTTTTGTAAGCCCTAAGTCCGAGGACCTCCGAATGGCTGGGATTAACGGCATATACCTTCGACCGAAAACGGCTTTCAATGAGATTCGATAGAACCGTGCTGCCCACGGTACCGGGCCGCTCGGTTGCCCCGATTACTGCCACAGAGTCAGGGATGAACAAGGCGTCCAAACCAGACTTCGCTCCAGCCTTCGCCGACTTCTCCGCCGTAGTCCGTGTTTGCTCACCCAGACTCTCATGCATGTGACTCACGGAACCACCTCGCCAAGGAAATCCGCAGACATGTAGCCCGACATCCTCCGACCGCTGTGAATGCTCAATGATCTCGATTCGGGCTTCGAACCTTGATTGCTGCTGGTGCACATGAGATTGGGCACAGCGTATTGGCTTTATCCAAGAGCCTAATCGCATGCAGCCCTTATCTTCGATCAACCAGATCTTTGAACGCCTTGAACAGGGCGACGTGCCGTCACGCGTGTTCTTCGACTTTGCCCCAACCAAAACAAAAAACTGGCGTTCGGAGGTAGACCAGCATTTCGCAGTCAAAGGTGCAGGTTTTCCAAGCCAGGGTTAGTTCGAGCAACGAGGATTTCTAGCCACCAGGTTCGAGAAGAACATCAGTTGGGACTGAGTCTGACTCATGCCTCTTTTCGGCTTCTAAAATGCTCACGTTGAGATTGCGTATCCAATCATCATCTGCCGCGCATCCCAAATCTGACAGGTAGCAGGGGACTTCCGGCCTCGGGGTTAATTTTCGGGACGTGTGCCGACTTGTTTCTGCGATGGTGCGTCACAGGGTTGAGCAACCTCATTTGCATCAACCGTCTCGGTGCATTCACCTTTTTCGTCGTAATCGCAGACGTGACCGGGATGGGCTTGTTTGCATTTCTGGCATAGTTGAGTAGCCAATCCACTTCCTCCAATTTGCAATCAAATATTTCGACGATGCGACATGATCGATTGAGATGCACCCTACGTTACGCGGTATTCCGATCGCCGTATGGTCAAAAACGACCACTCTGGACAAGGCCTGCGCAACGGGTGGCGCTGGCGTCAATTGACGTAACATCGCCACTACTCGCTCATTGAGAAATGGCCGCCCGGGCCCTTTATCTGACCTTCTGGACGACGGAGGTTAGTTGCACAGCGGCGAGAGTGCGCTTCCCCACGATGGCGTCGTAGAGGTTCTTCTCGACGGTGGCCAGGTCCGCTTCGCTATCGAGCACAAGATCGGCGTAGCCCTTGCTGGGAAGCACGTATTGACGCATCGCCGGTAACACCGCATTTTTGTACTGCCACAGGATGAAGTCCAGGGAACGCTGACGCTCGGTAATGTCCCTCACCTTTCGGCGATGAAAACAGACGTCTTCGGAGGCGTCCAGGTAGATCGACAGGTCGAAGTGGGGCCGGAGTTGCGCAAAATGCAAAGCCAGAATGCCTTCCACGATCAGGAGCGACTTGGCAGCAATGTGTTCGTGCCGATCGTGCACGCGCAAGTGTTGGGCAAAATCATAGATGGGAGTCGCGATGGCATGGCCTGCGGCATAGTCGTCGATATGCTTCTCCAGCAACTGCACGTCCATTGCATTCGGGGCGTCATAGTTCTGCTTCGCTCGTTCTTCCAAGGGAAGATGATTCATTTCGAGCGAGTACACCTCCATAGAAATAACGTGCCCGTTCAGACGGGAGGCGACGCGCTTGGCCACGGTCGACTTACCGCTGCCGGACGGACCCGCGAGTCCAACGACGAAGATTTCTTCGTGCACCGGAGAAGTGATCATGATGCGTTAGTCTTGCCGCAAGGACTCTCGCTCCCGGAGTCAGCGTCCTCTGCCCGGAACACGGAGTGCTGCGTTTCTCAGATACGAAGCGTCCGCTTTTAGCCGCCCAAACAACACAATAATCCCTGAAGAGTCTCTCGAACTGATCAATGTTGAACATCACCGCCCCTGATTGGTAGAGGATCGTTGGCGTAACCAGACGGGCTGAGAAGGCCGCAGACTTGATGTTGAAAGGATGCCGTCGTTCGCGCCCAATATGGTCGCGCTTAGCAAGCCGCTTCGTCCTGTGCGGCGTCGTTTCTTGTTGCCTGCAGTTATCCTTAGAGGGCTCGTTGATAAAAAAGATGAAACATCCATCACATCACCGGTAGACGGTTCCGGACGTGTAGTTTGAATGCCAAGTTCAGCGACGGGTGCGTGGCATACGAACGGCTGAACGCAACGGGAACTTTGGGTCAGAAACAACCACTGAGGCTCCTCACCAAGGGGGCAAGATTGGAGCAACGCGACACAAACTGGATCGCTGGAGAAAGACTCTTCCACAACCAGGGACAGTAGCCATGGAGGCAACGATTTTCGCCGGCCGGAGGCGGTAATTCGGGTCACCCTCACGACCGGCAAAACAAGCCTCCGGAAATTACTTGAAGCCCAGCTTTCTCCCTCGAGTCTGAACCGTTCTCCCGTTTTGGCACTCTCAGTGTTCCCAGACACTTTATTTTGTGACCTGGATCACAGAACTTTGCCGGTCTGCGGGTAGACAATCGGCCTGCAGGGCGCCACTCCGCGGTCAATCGACTGCTGAGAGCAATTTGCACTAGACAGGTATCTCTATTTGATTCTTTGCGAGTTGAGCAATTGTGAACAGTCTTGGAATTGTAAGACACATTAAAATTTCTGCAATTTGCAGGAAAATCAAACTGGTGACTGGGGGCGTCTCGCCCTGCTTAGTGAGATGAAGCTGAGGGACTCAAGCTTATGAGCCACGAACTTTATCACAAAGCCTGTCGAGTTCTTCTGTTCTCCTCGCTGTGTCTTTTCGTCGCGCTCGCTTTTGCCGCCGGCCAGGTAAGCCAGCAGGCTGCCGATAAGAACGCCCAGTCCGCCAGCGCACCTACGGCCGCTGCGTCTTCTCCCGAAGCTTCCAAGTATGTGGGAGCCGAGACCTGCAAGACCTGTCACGAGGAAATTTATGACGCTTGGGCGAAAACGCCGCACTGGAAGACCACACTGAACACGAAGGGCGGTCCTTCGAAGCAAGGCTGTGAAGGTTGTCATGGCCCCGGAGCCGACCACGTGGCGGGCGGCGGCGACAAGACCAAGATATTCGTGTTCGAAGGAAAATCGCGGCAGGAAACCAGCGCTCGCTGTCTGACCTGCCACGGCGAAGCACACGAGCAATCGCATTTCGCCGAATCCGCCCACTCCAGCAGCGATGTGGGATGTCTCGATTGCCACTCGCCTCATCACGCCAAAGAAAAAGAGTTCCTGCTAGTCCGGGAGCAACCCCAGTTGTGTTACGGCTGCCACATCTCCGCTAAGGCAGACTTTGCCAAACCTTATCACCACCGCGTCAACGAGGGCTTGATGCAATGCGTGGACTGCCACAACCCGCATGGCACGGCAACCGTACGGCAGTTACGAAGTCTGCCGAGCGGCGATGCCATTTGCTACAAGTGCCACGTCGATAAGCAGGGTCCTTTCGTCTACGAACATGTGCCTGTGAAGACTGAGGGTTGCACCAGTTGCCATTCGCCCCACGGGTCGACTAATCCAAAGCTGCTCAACGTGATGCCGGTGAACATGCTCTGTCTGCAATGCCACACGTTCTCGACCACGTTAACGGCCGGCGGCCCAATCGGGCCCGCGCATAATCAGTCGGCAAAGTATCAGGCCTGCACCATGTGTCATACGCAGATTCATGGCTCCAATTTCAGCGATGTCTTTTTCAAGTAGGGGTACCGATGGAGCCCATAAGAAAACTCGCCCTGCAAACTTCGCTAGCGGAGAGATGGGCGTGTCTGCGCCCACAGACCGAGAGCAACTCGTCGGCCATCCGGCGTCGATGCAAGCGTCGAATCGCGACGGCTATTGCGGGGCTTTTGTGCGCAATTGCAATGATCGTGTCGTCATCAGAAACACTTTTCAGCCAAACTCCGGCAGCGAGTCCAGTTCCCGCCCCGGCCGCCGCTCCACCTGCCGAAGCCGACGGCATAACCAGCGGCGGATACCAGATTCACTCCTCAGTCGAACTGGGTTACCGTTCCACCGATGTGACCGGGAGCGGCGATATGTACGACACACTGGTAAATCTGCAGACCGGCCCGCGAATCCTCGACCAGACGCTTACGATGCAGTCGGTCGATCACGAGGGCCTGCTGTTCGACGATCTTTACCTCAACAGTTTTGGATGGGGAGGCGACCCTAACAACGCTTTACGCCTGCGCGCGGACAAGAACAAGTGGTACAACCTGCAAAGCAGTTTCCGGCGCGATCAATATTTCTCTGATTACGACCTGCTGGCGAATCCACTGAATCCCGCGCCTCCGCCTGCTCCCGGGGGCTCAACTCCCTCGATCCCGATACTCGACTCGCCGCACCTGTTCGATACCACGCGACGCATGAGCGACATCGATCTCACGCTGTTCCCGCAGTCCCGAGTGAGCTTTCGCCTGGGGTTTTCGCATAACGACATGACCGGACCCTCGTACAGCAGCATCCACGAGGGTACGGAAGCTTCGCTTCTGCAGGACTGGAACACAACCATGAACTCCTACCGCTTGGGAGTGGACTTTAGAATTGCGCCACGAACCGTTCTCAGCTATGACCAATTTCTCGACTACTACAAGGGAGATACAGACTACCAACTGAATCCCATTAACGAAGCGCTCTTGTCCACCATTCCGGCAAGTTCTGTTTCGTTGGGCTTGTCGATCGACACTGCGAACAAGGAACCCTGTGCCGTAGTGCCGCCGGCAACCAGTCTTATAGTCAACGGGGCCTTGACCAATGTCACATGCAGCGCGTATTTCAGCTATTCGCGGAATCAGCGGATTCGCACTTCCACGCCCACCGAGCGCGTCAGCCTGCGAAGCAATTACTCCCGGCGAGTAGACCTAGTCGCTTCTTTCTCCTACAGCTCTGCAACTTCGAGCACGCCATTGGACGAATCGTTCGACGGCTTGATCACCCGCACCGCCACCCGTGCGTTTCTCGGCACTGGGGTAGCCGACGCCAATCGAATTTCGGACGTACTCGATCTCGGGGCGACCGTGCATCTCGCCACACATCTGCGGCTCATCGAGAAGTTCTATTTTTGGGCCTACCGCATCCCACAGAATGGCAATTTCAACGAAGTCGACAGTGACTGTCCAACCACCACGCCGCCGACACCGTGCACACTGCTGACTCCTCTGAGCGCGACCGCGCCCACGGCAATCCCCACCGTTATCCAGTCATCCTTCAACCAGACCTGGACGAGAAATCAGACCGAACTGGCCTGGGACATTTCGAAAAAAGCCGGGGCACGCATCGGCTACCGCTATGGCGACCGGGAGTTCAACCACTTCAACGATTTTCTGCCCGGCGACTTGGACCATTTCGTGGGATTGGAGAAAACCGCGCTTCTCGGGTTCTGGGCACGTCCCACCCACGCTTTGCGATTCAATTTCGATCTGGAGCACACGAACTACAACGCCGTGTTCGTCCGCCTGTCGCCGCGCAAAGACGCCCGCTACCGCTTTCAGATGACCTACACACCGCGCTCGTGGGCAACCCTGGGAGGTTCCATCAATATCAGGCAAGAATCCAATAGCGACTCGCAAACTCAGTACCTGGGCCACAACCAAAACTATGGGTTGACCGCATCGCTCGCGCCGCGCGAACGCTTCGGCCTGGATCTCGCATACAACTTCAACAGCGTGATTCAGAACGCCATCATCTGCTTCAACGACACGCCGCCAACCGGAGTAGTTCTTCCTTTCGTGAACAATGCAAATAACAACAATTGTGGTGGGAACGATGCGGCCAACAACCTTATGGCCAACTCGTACTACACCAACCACACTAATTTCGGAGTGGCGACCGTCAGGTTCAAGCCTGCGAAGCGAGTGCTGGCTAACATCGGCTACAGTATCTCTAGTGTTGACGGCAGCGTACCGCAGTTCAACATTCTGCAGCCTCTCGGCACAGTGCAATACAAGTATCAGCAGCCTGTAGCCAACCTGAGCGTGGATATTGGCCATAAGCTGGCTTACAACATGGGCTGGAATTATTACCAGTACGGGGAAGGTTCCTTTGCCGGCCCCACCGCGCCGCGTTATTTTCACGCCAACTCCCTAACCGAGTCTCTGCGTTACTCATTCTGATGCTCTCGTTTTCGCGGGAGTGCAGGGTCGGCCAACAGAGACCCCAACGTGCACCACGATTCAGAGTTGTTGGACCTAGCAAATTTGAAAACCGAATCGACTGGAGTTTGAATATGAAAACAATCAAGATGCAAGTGTTCGCCACTGTGACAGCTATCGCCGTCGTGTTTGTTCTCACGTTGTCGGCTCACGCACAGAACGCGCCGGATGCCCTTTACAAGTCGAAATGTGCTGCGTGCCATGGCGCCGACGGAACCGGTTCGGCGACGGGAAAGAAAATGGGCGCCCACGATTTTACAACGGCTGACGTGCAGGGAATGTCGGACGCGGAGATCTCTACTATCATTACGAACGGCAAGAACAAGATGCCCAAGTATGGGGCGTCTCTGAAGCCAGAGGACATTAAGGGACTGGTGGCCTATATCCGGACATTCAAGAAGTAGTCGCGTGGTTCAGGGTGGCCGAAAAGATCCGCCGCGAAGACGAGAATGTCATCGCAGAACCGGATGGACGCTACAAGGAAAGAGGGTGGCTGTTTCCAATGAATCTGCGAGAACGAATCCGAGACTCGTTGCAGCCAATGTATTTTCTGGGTCAGAATCCTGTATCGCTCACGGGTGCGGTGATCACGACGAGCGCGGCGCTTACCACGATCGCCTTCTGGTTCTATGAGATCTTCCTGCCGGGACCGCCGCATCCCTACATCGGTATCCTGGTCTTTCTCACCCTCCCAGCCATTTTTGTACTAGGCCTCCTGCTGATTCCTCTTGGAATCTGGCTCAAACGGCGAAGTTTGCGCGGAAGTGGGCAGCTGCCGACGGTTTTCCCCGCCATTGACCTGCGCCTGCCCGTGGTGCGGCGCACTTTGGAGTGGGTAGCAGTGGCCACCGGGCTCAATCTTCTCATCATTGGCACCGCATCCTACCGCGGCGTGGAGTACCTGGATTCGACGAATTTCTGCGGAACGACTTGTCACGTTATGTTTCCGGAGAATACCGCGTACCACGCTTCCCCGCATGCGCACGTGGCTTGCGTGGACTGCCATATTGGCCCTGGACTGCCTTGGATGGTGCGAGCCAAAGTGAACGGCTTGCGGCAGGTCTATATGGTCGCCACTCATACCTATCCGCGCCCCATCCCTTCTCCGGTAAAGGACCTCCGTCCGGCCAGCCAAACCTGCGAACAATGTCACTGGACCGGCCGTTTCACTGGCGACAAATTGCTGGTTCGCACCAGCTACGCGGAAGATGAAAAAAACACAGCGCAGACAGACGTTGTGATGCTGAAGGTGGGTGGAAGCAATGGTCAGGGAGTGAGCGGAATCCACGGGCACCATCTCGCCGACGCCGCCCGCATCCGATACGTTTCAACCGACCCCCAGCGGCAGACGATTCCGGCCGTGTATTACACCGACGATAAAGGGAAGACCACCGAATTCCTTTCCAGTGACGCCAAGCCAACTCAAAAGCAGTTGGACCAGGGAGAACATCGCGTGATGGATTGCCTGGATTGCCACAACCGGCCCGCGCATGTTGCCGAGCTGCCAGAAAACGCTGTGGACAAGCAAATGTCGATCGGGCGCATCAGCCCGGATCTTCCCTACATCAGGAAGAAAGCGGTCGAGGTGCTTAAGGTGAATTACACCACTCGCGAAGTAGCCGAGCAGACCATCACCAGCGAGATAACCGGTTTTTATCGGACCAATTACCCTGAAATCGATCGAGCGCGGAACGCTGCAGTGCAGCAAGCCAGCCAGGAAGTGGCGGATATCTACCTGCGAAACATCTTTCCAGACATGCGTGTGACCTGGGGCACACACCCGAACAATCTCGGGCACAATGACTCTCTGGGCTGTTTCCGCTGCCACGATGGTAGCCATACTAGTGCCGATGGCCAGACCATTACCAATGATTGCACCGCATGCCATCAAATTATTGCATCCGGAGAAAACAAGCCCAAGATCCTGACGGATCTGGGAATGAAGTAGCAGAAAGCGTTGGAGGCTGCAAGGAATAACGGCGCTCGGCATATGTGGATAGGAGCAACAGGACAATTCCGCTGGTTCGCTTCAAAATTCAGTGAGCGAATCCGAGATTGAGGGTGGATGCGCTCATTCGACCTGCATAAGCGTCGATCGCACCGCACAGGAGATGGAACGAAGGCGCTACCGATGCTCCAATTCCCGGTAAAGCCCTAACTTCATCGGAAAGCATTTTCATCTCTGCCCAGGCTACTCTTGCATGTTCCGTAAAATAGTGCTTACCACGCTCGGATCCAAAAAACCGGCGCCAGTAGGCGATTGCGATACGCCTCGGCATCCAATCGAAGATGGCCCGTAGGTTGAACGGCGGGGGCGGAAGGCCGAGCGTTCGGAGCGACCGTAGTCCTTCGCGGACGCCATTGACGAACAAGACCATGGTTTCTGAGGACCGCGCCAATTCATAATTGTCAGCGCCAGCACAATAAAGCGCTCCGCACACAGCGGTCACGAACACTGCATGAGTTTTCAGCCAAGCATCCATATTCTGGCTCAGGGCAACATTGAATCCACTTTCCTTCAGCATGGCTGCGATTTCCCAAATGCGAGGTGCAGGTGGGCCTTCGATTTCGCCGAGCGTCGTGGGCTGTTGCGGAATTAGCAAGTACTTAACGACATTGCCCTGGCGGGAACCGCTAGCTCCGGCAAAACCCAACAAGACACGCTCGCGTCCGACGGCGGCGACCAACTGGCCGGAACCTCCAGCGTGATTGTGCATGAACAAGACCGACCGGATGCCCCGCGCCGCTGAAAGAGCTGGTAACACGTCTCCAATCTGCTCCCGGCGAACGGGGACCATCGCCAGATCGTATTCGTCGCAAGGAAAGAGTTGGTCGACAATCGGAACGCGTGTCACTGTGCGCCGCTTCGAGATTCTGTCTTCGAGGATTATCCCTTGAGCCCGCAGGTCGGCGAGCCTGAGCCCACGCGCAAGCAGGCTCACGTCATGCCCGGCCTCGAACAATCGCGCGCCATAGAGCGATCCCTGCACACCCGCGCCGTAGATGAGAATTTTCATCCTCAGTTTCGAGTTGCGGAGAGTTCCAACTTAAGTCGCCTCAACATCTCCAGCACAAATGAATTCCGTTTGCCGAAATAACCGATATTCATACGACCTCACTCCTGCGCAGGTGCGGCGAATGACTTTGACGTGCCCAATCTTTTGTACAGTCATATAAACAATTTACTGCAGGGACCGAATGCGCGCGGGACTAGCTCTCCTCACCTTGTTGCGCTAGCTCGCGAAATTCTTTGGCTTATTTGTGACTGGCCTTCACCTGAAGCTGTGCGAGCTATCGAGATTTCTCACTGGGCATAAGCAAGACCAAGCCTTCAAGTTCAGTTGCCGCGTCGCGTGCGTGGCCGGCTTGTTTCAACATCAAGTGTTCAAATTTCCGGACTGACTCATTGTGATCCATATTTCCCTCTTGCAGAAAGTACACCCAATAGGCGGAGGAAGAGTGAGCACTCTTGCTCAGAAGAACGAGGGGTCCATTGTGAAGCTCGAATCTCCTGATGACAAAATGAGGAGCTATCCATGTCACCCAAGATGCACGCCGCGGTGGTCGAACAATTCGGGAAACCGTTGGAGCTCGTGGAACGAATTATGTTGCTCATATTCCTGCCGGCCTTACGGCGCGAGATACCGCGCCACTAATTTGCGCTGGAATTACGACGTACAAGGGGATCAAAGAGACAGAGGCACGGCCCGGCGAATGGGTCTCTATCTCGGGCGCCGGCGGACTCGGTCACCTGGCCATTCAATATGCGAAGGCGATGGGGCTACTAGTCCGCGCAATCGATATCGACGACGGCAAGCTGGCCCATGCTACCCGTCTGGGGGCCGACTTTGTGATCAATGCCAAAACTGGGGACCCGGCAGCCGCTGTGACGCCGTGATCGCAAAGTTCAGGCTGCCGCCGCCCTCATCAATGCCGCCGAAGTGATGATTCTGCGCGTCTGACATCATCGATTTTTGATTGCCTGTCCCGAACAAACTCAATCTTCCCTGTCACTTACTCTCGTTCATCCTCACGTCCTAGAATGTTCAGCCTTCCCACCCCCACACCTTGGGGCATTCTTCCCGCAACTCCACACTAGCATTTTTTGCTACATTATTTACAGGGCTCTTGGGAAAGGAGGAGACACATGCGACCTCAAATTGCCGGTACATACGCATTCAAGTGTGCTCTTCTCTTTTTGGCGTGTGCCGTATTCAGCTGGGGATTGCAGGCAAAGCTGTCCCTTTACAAGACTCCGCAATCTCCGTCTACCGTCATAGTTGCCAAACTCTTGACGGAGAGACGTTCCGCCCAAATCATGGCTTTGCTTGAAAAGGCCCTCAAACCAGATCCGGCTCGGACGACGTTGAGCCTGATTCCGCTTTTGGTTTTGGCCAAGGCGATTTTGTTTCTTACACTCAGGTTTTACCGAGTTGAAATGAACTTCTGCAGGTCTCGCAGATGGAACTTCTACGATTCGCACCTCACGCAACGTCCCCCTCCAGCCTTCTTTTAGTCCCTCCACAGCGATATATTTACGACAAACCCGGCCCGTTCTCAAACACGGAATTAGGACCGTTGAGTAATCGCCAGTCCCTTTAAGTTAAGGAGATGTACTGTCGTCGATTCCAATCCCGGACTTGCGGGATTGAAAGTAGGTGGCTCCATGCATCGTAAGCGAATCCTTTGGATTGCGGGGCTTCTCTGCCTTTTGTTGGCAGCTATCTTCCTGATCGTTCGAAGTCACTATGGCAAGGCCCCTGCCGAGCAGCCGAGGGCGGCCGCAGTCGTCGCGGTCGCGCGTGGCAATCTGGCCAGTTCGCTTTCGGTTGCCGGTCAATTTCAGCCCTATCAACAGGTGGACCTTCACGCCAAAGTCTCGGGATATATTCGCTGGATCAAAGTCGATATAGGCGACCGCGTTCGTCAGGGCGAAGTCTTGGCTCTGCTGGAAGTTCCGGAGTTGCAGGACCAAGTGGAGGGCGCTCAGGCCGAGGTCCGCCACAGCCAATCTGATATCACTCGTGCACAAAGCGAGGTCGTCAGCGCCGAGTCGACGTACTCCGCGGTGCACGCTGAATATACCCGTCTGGAAGAAGCTTCTAAAGAAAGACCAGGGCTGATCGCTGAGCAGGAGTTGGATGACGCACGAGCCAAAGACCAGCAAGCTGCGGCACAGGTCGGCGTCGCGAAGGCCTCGCTGGATGCCATGCAGCAACAACTCGGCGTCTCCCGCGCGACCCGCAGTCGGCTCGAAACCATGTCCAGATACGAGCAGATCGTTGCCCCGTTTACAGGAGTGGTCACAAAACGCTACGCCGATACCGGCTCGCTGATTCAAGCCGGACAGGACAACAACACGCAGACACTTCCTGTCGTAGAAGTGGCCGAGAGCGACCTGCTCCGTCTTCGCATGCCCGTGCCGGAAAGCGACGTACCCTACATTCAGCTCGGCGGAGATGTGCAGGTGAAAGTCAACGCGACCGGGCACACATTTACAGGCAAGATCATCCGTTTCTCGCGCGCTCTCGATACCAAGACCCGAACCATGCTGACCGAGGTTGATGTCCCCAATCGTGATCTGAGTCTTAGTCCAGGGATGTACGCAGAGACGACGATTCAACTCCAGCAGAAGAAAGACGCTCTTATTTTGCCAGCACAGGCCGTGGTGCAAAGTGGCGATCAATCTTATGTGCTGGTGGTGGATGCGACGAACCATGTCGAGAAGCGAACTGTGACGCTCGGAATCCAAACCTCGAACCGCGTGGACATTACCAGCGGCCTGCAGGCTGGGGACAACGTGATCGCCTCTGGACAGACCGGCTATCAGCCCGGGGAAGTTGTGTCACCCCACGCGGCGTTTATCCCAACGGCGGCGCAGGAGGTAAGTGAGTAATGTCCTCTTTTGCCATCAAGCATCCATTCTTCATCCTGATGCTCTGTCTCATGGTGATCGTCGTGGGTGTTACGACAGTCGCGCGTATGCCCGTCGATCTGTTTCCAGAAATTAATATCCCGGTTGTCGTGGTCGCGACCTTCTACGCCGGCATGCCGCCGCAGCAGATCGAGGCGGACATCACGGACAGCTACGAGCGTTTCTTTACCCTTGGAAGCGGAATCAACCACATCGAGTCGCGATCGCTGCCCGGTGTGAGCCTGATCAAGATCTATTTTCAGCCGGGCACAGACGCGAATGCCGCGGTCAGCAATATCTCGAATCTCGCCATGGCGAATTTGCGGCGACTTCCGCCGGGGACCCTACCTCCGGTGGTGCTGAAGTTCGACGCTTCGAATCTTCCTGTGTGTCTGGTCACGCTCGAAGGTCAGGGTCTCGATCAGACACGGCTCAAAGATCTGGCGCAGTTTGAGGTACGGAATCAAATCGCCAACGTTCCCGGCGCGTCCGTGCCGCAGCCTTACGGCGGCAAGTATCGGCAAATCCAGATTTATGTCGATCCGGTCAAACTTGAAGCTCACCAGCTCTCAGTGATGGACGTGGTGCGCTCGGTGAATGAATCGAACTTGATTCTGCCGGCCGGCGACGTGCGCATCGGACCGAAGGACTACAACGTCTATGCAAATAGCCAGATTCCGCTGGTCGACGAAATCAATGCCATGCCGATCAAGACGGACAAACAGGACCATATAGGGGAGTCCGTATTCGTTGGCGATGTTGGGAAAGCGGTGGACTCAGGCCAGTTGCAATACAACATCGTCCGGGTTGACGGTCAGCATTCCGTCTACATTCCGATCTTAAAGCAGGGCGGCGGATCAAACACAATCAGTATTGTGAATGGCATTCGAGAAGCAGTGAAACATCTGCTTGATATTCCGAAGGCGCTGAAAACTGCGGTCGTCTTTGATCAATCCGTCTTCGTAAAGATTGCGGTGAAGAACGTGATCAATGAGGGCAGCATTGGTCTGTGCCTCACTGCACTAATGATACTTCTTTTTCTCGGAAATCTCCGCGCGACGATCTCGGTACTGCTTTCAATTCCTATTTCGTGCCTCGCTGCCTTCATTGCGTTGAACCTGGGCGCAAGCACCATCAACACCATGGTGCTTGGCGGCATCGCGCTCGCCCTTTCCCGCTTGATTGATAACTCGGTAGTCGTTCTTGAGAACATTTTTCGTCACATGGAATTGGGCGAACCGGCGGTTGAAGCCGCCATCAACGGAGGCAAAGAAGTCCAGCTCGCTGTGCTGGCAGCTACGTGCAGCACGAGCATCGTTTTCTTTCCTGTCATTATGCTCTCAGGTGTCAGCAAATATATCTTTAGCGCTCTGGCCCTCGCGGTCGTGCTGGCGCTCTTTGCTTCTTATGCCGTCGCCATGACTGTCGTGCCGCTCTTCTGCGCGAAGTTCATCCGTCTGGAACCTGAACACAAAGACGCTTCTTATAGTACGGTGGGCGGCGCCAGGGAGGCGGTACAGGAGGTCGAACGGGAACAAAGAATAAACATCGCGAACATTTTTCGACGCATCGTCATCGCTTTCAATCAGCAATTCGAACGGTTGCAGCAAGCCTACGAAAAAGCTATCGCCGTTTGTTTGGATCGCCCCGTATCGGTCGTATGCGGATTTGCTGGTTTCGTGGCGCTGAGCTTCGCGTTATTTCCATTCCTTGGCGTGGCTTTCTTTCCGCGCACCGATCCCGGGCAATTTGTCGTCAATGTCAAAGTTCCGCCCGGAACTCGTCTTGAGGTGACTGATGAATATGTCGGGAAGATGGAGCAGGATATCCGCGATGTAGTGTCACCGCACGACATGAATATAATCGTGTCGAACATCGGCATTACGCCAGATCTTTCGGCCATCTATACCAGCAATTCCGGAATGCATACCGCCTTCATTCAGGTCAGTCTCAAGGAGGACCATAAGACCAGCAGC
>Ga0209420_1000912_pt1 | contig 14727 bp, 19 predicted proteins | sample BlaSpr_A8_OM1_O1_FD_187972 | JGI IMG/M metagenome (GOLD analysis project Ga0209420, IMG submission 187972) | Forest soil microbial communities from Thunder Bay, Ontario, Canada - Black Spruce, Ontario site 2_A8_OM1_O1 (SPAdes) (version 2) | ecosystem: Environmental > Terrestrial > Soil > Boreal... | reverse complement strand
TATGGCGCGAAGCAGAAGCAGTGGCAGATTGAGTTTGCCAAGCAGCGGGGTTTCCACGTGATTGTAACCAACACGCGCGCGAGCAATGTCGCGATGATTGAGTTGAACCTGAAGATGGGCTTCGTGATTCGTGGGAGCGCTCCCCATTTTTATTTGGAACCTGACGAAACTGCGATCGTAATGGAACTTCCACTGTAAGCTGGGACTCCGAATAGCACCACCGATCAATCGCAGGGCTGAAGTCACTCGGTGGTATCATCCCCGTTCGTCTTTTCTGCGCACCGATACGATTTTTGATCGCACGCAAGGTTTCGCGCGATTGAGAACGGTAGCCTAGGGAAGTCTGGAATGGCAGACGCCGGGAAAGCCCAACATCACACCGGACGCATCAGCTGGCTGCGCGCAGCGGTGCTCGGCGCGAACGGCGGCATACTGTCCACTTCTACCCTGGCGCTCGGATCTACGGCTGCCCATGCGAGCCACGGCAACGTCTTGCTTGCGGGCGTGACAGGGCTGGCGGCGGGAGCCATGTCGATGGCGGCGGGAGAATATGTTTCGGTCCACTCGCAGAAAGACACAGAAGAAGCCGAGCTTGAACTCGAGCGCGCGGAACTTAATTCAGACGATAAAGGCGGGCACAAAGAGCTAACGGCAATTTAGGTTGAACGCGGATTGGATCCCACACTCGCGAAGCAGGTGGCTGATCAGTTGATGGCCCCCGATGCGCTGGGTGCGCATGCGCGCGACGAGCTGGGAATCTCAGAGACGGTTCGTGCGCGCCCGATTCAGGCTGCCAGGGCATCCGCAGCGAGTTTCGCACTGGGAGCGGGAGTGCCTTGGGTGGTTGCAGCCGCAATCCCCGGAGGAATATTGATCCCGTTTGTAGCCGGGACTTCCCTGCTATTCCTTGCGCTGTTGGGCGCGTGGGCGGCTCTCGTCGGAGGAGCGCGGGTTCTTTTGGGCGCACTGCGTGTTGTGTTCTGGGGCCCGCTGGCGATGGCAGTGACTTCAGGAGTGGAGGCTTTGTTTGGGATGGCTCCGTGAAAGGGGAGCGGAACAATTGAACGCCACAGCATTTATGAAGAGAAGAATTCGAAGCTCGCTCGCGAGGAAGGTCGTACCTGCTGCATCCCGTAAAGGACGCGATCGGCAATCCGCGGGAGCCCGGGGCGGAGTGCGCGACTCGGTTACGGGAGACGCGGCAGTACCGCGGAGTGCGAAACCGTGGAAGGCTGCGCGATCGATTCACGAATCGATCACAAAGGCGGACTTGCGCGCGGTTTGCATAATTTGCGCCGTAGCTTGCCTGTCACTCTTTTTGCTGGAATTTGTGGGCGCGGAAGAGACCTACGCGCGTTTGTATCCGCCGAGCCCATATGAACCGGACCCCTACTGGGTGTTGCGCGTGAAAGCGTGGTGGGTGATGTGGATCCTCATCAGCTTCGTGGTGCTCCCGCTGATTGCCATGCTTTGTATGCGGACCAACGGTCTACGCGATTGCAATCTTTCGTTCCAGGGCTTCGCAAAACACTTTTGGATTTATGTGGGGCTGTTCGTCGCGGTGTTTCCGGTGATCTGGATAGTTTCGCAGACGAAGGATTTTTACACTTACTATCCGATGTATCCGGCGGCCGGGCGTTCGTGGAAAGACTTTCTGATGTGGGAAGGAATGTACGCAGGGCAATTCATCGCGCTGGAATTTTTCTTCCGCGGATTTCTGGTGGGCGGATTGTCGCGTTATATGGGACTGCTTGCGGTGCCCGTTTCGGTGATGCCCTACATGATGCTGCATTTCGCTAAGCCGGCGCCGGAAGCGGCAGCTTCGGTAGTGGCGGGATTCGTTCTAGGCTGGCTCGCGTTGAAATACAGGTCGATCTGGGGCGGAGTTTGCGTGCACTGCGCTGTCGCTGTGTCGATGGATTTACTGGCACTCTCGCATAAGAACCAGCTTCCCTGGGCACATCATTAGCAAACGAGGTAAGGCTAGGCCTTAAGCTTAAGCAACCTATATTCGTAATTCGAACGTGCCGGACTTAATGCACCTCACATTTTTTCGCGTTTCCCTTGATCAGCGGAATGTAAAAGGACAGAAAACTAGCGGCGACCAAACCGATCATTATCGCGGGCCAGAGGGTGTTCGCGAGGATAGGCTCATCGGCCGGGCGGTAGCGAACAATGAAGTAGAGGTTCATCCAGACCAGAATGCTTGTGCGTAGCCCGGGTGAATACTCGCAGAAGTGTCTCGTCCACCAGACGTGCCAAAAGCCGTGCACACGCGCTCGATCGACCATGCCAGGGGAAAATCAGCCAGAGCCCGCCGCGCAGGTCATAAATCACGACGCTTGCAATCATCAGGACAAAGGAACCGGTATTGAACTAGAAATTTTCCTCCAGGAATACTGCGGCCACCATAGCATTGAGCGCTTCCTTAAGACATTCCGATGCGCTCTAAGGACTTTCAAATCACTTCCAGAATTAATCGGTGGGAAGCTCGGGCAGGGCAATGTCTTCGCCGGCTACCAGCAGGAATTCATTCTTTACGCCGGTGATGCGATTGTGCTTGTAAGGCTTGTACTCTGGGCTATTATAAAATTCTTCGGCGACTTCTTTGGAAGGCCACTCAATGATGATGAAGAGCGGAAGAAGTTTTCGCTGGCCTTCTAGTCTTTTCACATCCTTGGTGCGCGCCAGGTAGCGACCACCGCGGCGCTCGACCATCGGCGTTACATTCTTTAGGTACTCCGCGACCCAACCAGCGTTACTTACTTCACTCTCTACTACGAAATAGCAGCTCATCGGATCCTTCCTGCGTTGTATGGAAGTGCGAGCTATGTATACCTCACGGCCGGGGTGGGAAGCAATGCCCCGGCAAAATCGCAGAAACCGGGTCGAGTTGTAGTTTGGGATTTGTTGAGCGGCGCGCTCGCACCGCGCCGCTCAGGTCCGCTTACTATTACTGAGCTTGTCGCTCGCTGGCGGTTTGGGCTGGCGGCTGTTCCGCTTTTTGCCAACTGGAATCGGGGTCGAATCCCTTCATATCCTTGACCAAAGTTTCCGTGTGCTGGCCAAGATCTTTCTGATACACGACCCCGTCCTGGTTGACGACCAACGTCACTACACCGGAATTGCGATACTCGGCGGGATAGGCGACGAAGGCAAAACCACGCGTCATCTTTCCGTTCACCACATAATCCTGCGCGCCACCGGGAGCATGTTTGCCTTGGCGAGTGAGAACGCGGAAGTAATAGCCGTGGAACGGGACCGGCCCGGTTTGAAGGTTCTTGGCCAAGTCGCCAGGGCTGCCGGCGTTGGCGACGAGCGGACCGATCGGGCTTTCAAATTCATTATCGGTGCCGAGCCAGTATAACCCATCGTGTTGTCCCTCATTGCTGACGAATCTCTGGGCGTACTCGCTATGCTCTTTCGAGAAATACTCTTTCTGCGCGGCTACCAATTCCTGACAAACGCGAATGGCCGACATTTCATTCTGGCCAATGCGGCGGTACAAAATTTCCTGCTTGCCGGCGCCGGTATCGAAATACCAGCTGCCGCCTTTCTTCACGAGCGGGATCGGAGTGGGCCAGTTTTCCACCCCGATATAAAGCGTGGTGGTCCCGTCCGGCTCCATTACCAGCCGGTGCATTTCATGAAATTTGGCTACAAAATTCGCCCGGTTGGCCTGGTCTTCGGCTGGATCACCGGAAGAGATAACCTCCCTCCCCTCGGGCCCGAGAATCTGCAATAACGTTTTATCGTCATCGTTTTTTAGCGCCGTCACCAGCGCATGAGAGGCTTCATCCGCGGACGAAAACGTTTTTTGGCCCTGTTGCTGGGCTATTACCCGCGGGGCCAAGCATGCCAACAGAAGGAAGGCGGCTCCAACAGCCGTGAAATAACTGGATAACTGAACATTTCGCAGGTTCAACTTCGTATGACGCATATGTTCTTTCTCCATTTATGAATTTCAAAGGTGTTATAAATGGCTGCGCTAGCGCGTGAGCACTACCGCAACCGTGGAATTGAGATCAGCGATGATGTCCGCCACCGCCGCCGAATCCGCCGCCGCCGTGGAAGCCACCGAAACTAGATTGCCCGCGTGACGAATAGCTGCGAGTTTCTCCGCCATGGTCGTAGCCGCTGAAGGCGCCCGAGCGCATGTTCGATTGACCGCGCGATTCGCTAAAACCCCGCGCAGCATGGTTGTCCCCGTTAAACGGATGGCTGCCTGCACCGCTGCGATCAAATTCTCCACCTCGCGCAACTCCGCGGTTCACGTTGTTTGCAACGCCGCGCTCACCGCCCCCGCGGTAGTAGTTGCTGCGATTGTAAAATGTGTTGGAATGCGAGTAGTAGCGGTTATGGTTGTAGATCGCGTAGTGGTTGTGCCAGTCGAATCCCCAATTTCCCCATCCCCATCCGAAACCGCCGAACCAGCCAATGCCGAAGCCAATTCCAAAGGACAGGTACGGACCGCCGAACCATATGCCGGGATAGTTGTACCAATAGGGCCAGGGCGCTATGGGATATCCGTAAACGAGCCAGGGGTCGTAGGCTGGAACATAGACCACATCCGGCTGAGCAGGTTGAATCACAACATTGTTGTCTTGATCCTGTACCACCTGCTGCGGTGTCGACTTCAGATTGCCGGCTGCTTCCGCTTTTCGGCGCATGCGCTGAATAGCGTCCATCACGTTTTGCTGCTGGTTGTAGTAAGCGTCGCCCAGCGACGAGGTCCAGGAAATATTTTTGTCCATATTTCCCAGCACAGTCGGGAAAGCGCAGAGTGCTTTCACACTGGGATCCCAAGGTTGCTGATCGACAGCCTTGGCTAGCGCGTCACCCTTCAGATCCGGATTCGCCTGAACCCAGCGATCCGCTTCAACGATTTGCGCCGGGAAAGTGGATGCGGCTAGAACCTGGGCCACGAGCGAGTCCGGATACAAAGCGATGGGCGCCACGAGTTGATCCAACTGATCCGACGTCTGCGGTGTATATGCAGGCGTAGCGTCAGGTGGCTGAGGAGCTTGATCTTGCGCAGACTGGTCTTGGTCCTGGTTTTCCTGCGCGGCAAGTACATTCTGCGGCAAAGTGGCAAACAATAACCCTATAGCCAAAAGAAATGCCAGAAATTGCCGCACTAAACGAGGCCTGGAAAATTCCGAACGATTAGCGCGGAACGTAACCTCGCGCTTAATTAGAGCTGGAATCGCTATCACTGTATGCCTCCTACCTATGAGATTCACCTAAACGGGCTTAGGTTTCATAAGCTTCGATCATCGCTGTAAATAACCTGAGCGCATTCTTGTTACATGTCGTTAAACCCTCCTAGGCAGCGGAAGTTGCATCAGCATTCCGTTGTAAACCTCCGCAGGAAAGCAGGATAGCAGGGATGGCGCAATTGTCGATGGAAGGCAGCGGGAAGCTTTACAAGAGTTGTCGCGGCGGTTTCAAAATTGTGGCATGCTGGGTGAATGGGAAACAAAGATAAGGGTCGTCGGGAAGTAAAAAAGCCGAAGAAAAAGACGCCGAAGGCTGAGCCAGGGCGTCCGGCCGTCGCTTTGGTCACCAAAGTTAACGGCCCCGGGCCTGGGCCGGTCAGTTAGTCGACGATAGCTTGCGCCGTTGATGATCGTTCGCGAAATCGAGGCACCGCTTTACAAGGCGGCCTCCCTCGGCAGGTGGGCGCGGCAGATACATCTATCTTCGAACCTGCCTCCAACTCCCGCATTGAACTTTCTGCAGACAAGAAGCGTTTAACCACGGGTGTGCTAATGTTTGTCCGCGAATTTCAAATCTAACTTCAAGAGCACCATAAAAACTACCGACGGGCGACGACTTGCGCGGCACTGGGCTACATTTCGCAGAGCAGCAACAAGCGGCACTGACCGATAGCCGGAATTCGGCCCGCGGGGACTTTCTCACGTTGTGTGCAATCGCTCTCGGCATGGTGATTCTGCACGTCGCCACAAACGGCAGGTACGGCTTCCATCGCGACGAATTTCAGGTGCTGGACGACGCGCGGCATATGAACTGGGGATTCGTAGCGTATCCACCGGTGACGCCATTCATCGAGCGAATCGGTTTGGCGATGTTCGGTACTTCGCTAGTCGGGCTGCGAATGTTTTCGGTGTTGGCGCAAGCGATAGCGCTGGTCGTCACCGCATTGATGGCGCGCGAACTCGGAGCCAAGCGCCTGGCACAAGCGGTGGCTGCGTTGGCCGTCGCTGTGTCGCCTCTTCCACTGTTCGAAGGAACCGAATTCCAATACTCATCATTCGACTATTTGTGGTGTGTGCTGATTGCATACTTTTTGATTCGTTTGCTCGAGTCGGGCAATCCGCGCTGGTGGATCGGCATTGGAGCCGGAATCGGCCTGGGTATGATGACGAAATACACCATGGGCTTTTTTGTCGCGGGAGTTGTGGCGGGAACCTTGCTCACGCCCGCACGGCGTTATCTGAAAAGCCCCTGGCTATGGGGCGGCGCCGCGTTGGCAATCCTAATTTTTCTTCCGAACCTGATCTGGCAGATTCGCCACGATTTTATTTCGCTCCATTTTTTGCGCTACATTCATGCGCGCGATGTGCGTCAAGGCCGCGCAGACGGCTTTCTGCGCGACCAGTTTATGATCAGCACAAATCCATTTATCGCGCCGCTGTGGATCGCAGGACTCTATTATTTTTCCTTTGGGCAGGACGGAAAGCGCTACCGCCTGCTGCCCTGGCTCTATGTGACGGAGTTTGCGCTTTTCTTTTTTGCCCAAGGACGCGGCTACTATTTGGCTCCCGCGTATCCGATGCTCTTTGTTGGAGGAAGCGTGCTGTGGCAGCGATGGATTGCTTCCCTGTCGCGCGTGTGGTCGTTCGTGGTGCAGGCGGTTACGTTTGCGGCGCTGGCAGTTGGCGGAGTGCTGGTGCGCGTTCATCGTCCCCATTAATCCGGTGATTTCGAAGGACAATTTCGCTTTACGGAATAACGGAGATTTGCGCGAGGAAATCGGATGGACTGATTTGCTGTCGGCCGTGGCGAAAGTTCGCGATTCCCTTTCGGCGGACGAGCGAAGCAATTACGGAATCGTGACGGGCAATTACGGGGAAACTGGCGCGATCGATCTGCTAGGTCCGGCTTACGGGCTGCCCGAAACGATCAGCAGTACAAACTCGGGGTGGTTACGCGGTTTCGGTAATCCGCCGCCCAAAACTCTGATCGTGGTGGGGCTGCCGCGCGATTATGTGGACAAAATGTTTCAGTCCTGCCGGCTCGCGGGACATAACGGAAATGCTTACGGAATCAAGAATGAGGAAAGCGAGGATCATCCCGACATTTTTGTGTGCGGACCGCCGCGCAAACCATGGCCACAGTTTTGGGATGATTTTCAGTCGTACGGATGACGCCGTCTGAACGCCTTCTGGACGTCTTCCTAACACCTTCAGAGCACTTTGAAGACGCTTTCGTAGCCCTTTCGCAGCGCCGGGCCCGACAGCCTTCGATGTCTATGCCAACCAAACCGAGATGCCGCACTGAAGTGCGGCGCTACGAAAGTCAAGAGCCACCCGCAGATTTAGCCGCCCCGGACTCTTTGTGGATCGGGGCGTGGCGTTTCATCAACAACTCTTCGCCGAGTGGGATGGTGGTCAGCACTTCCACAATTTTCTCGGACGCGAATCCTTCGCCGTAGGGATTGGTCATGCCTTTAAGGCGGCCACGGAATTCCACACTTCTGGCTCTGGCGATCGCGGCAAGTATCGAGGCCATGTCCGGCGCAGCGTCGACCACGTTGCGCGCGCGTTCCCTGCCCTGCTGACGAAAACCAAGGTTTACGGTCGGCAGGGCGAAAGAAGCTGACTCCATAATTCCGCTGCTCGAATTCCCGAGCAACACTTCAACGTGCCTCAACAAGCTCCAATAAGTCAGAGCGTCGAGATTGACAAATACCTGAACGCCTACTCGAGAGGCCGCGAACGATCGCGCGCGCGCAATTAAATTGCGGCTGCCGGAGTCGGCGTTCGGGTAGCAAAACACAATCGGATCGGAAAGCGTCTGCAAAGCGCCGAATAGGGCGTCCGCTTCGCGCACAGTATCGCGCGCAAGCGTGACGGGATGATAGGCAACCAGAATTGTCGGACGGTTTAGCGTAACGCCGAGTTGCTCTTCCAGCTGCTCGCGACTATAAAGCGTTCGCCTGCGCAAATGATCGAGCGAAGGCGCTCCCGCTCGATGAACGCGCCAGGACTCTTCACCCATCGATATCACTCGCTCGCGCGCACTCTGCGTTGAAGTGAAGTGAATGTGACTCATCATCGTAAGCGCATTCCGAACCGCGTCATCGATTGCGCCTTCGCTGATTTCGCCACCTTCAATATGCGCGATGGGAACGCGCAGAGCTAAAGCCACCGAAGCAGGCGCGAGCATTTCGTAACGGTCGGCGATGAGCAGAAGCAAATCGGGGCGCATGCGACCAAGCGCGTCGGCAAGACTGAGCGTGGCGACGCCGATTGTTTTCGCCATGCCTACATCGGTATCGGAGCTAAGCAAGCATTCAATTCGCTCGGCGACTTCGAAACCGTCACGCTCGATTTCTTGAATGGTGGCGCCAAACTCCGGCGAAAGGTGCGCACCCAAGGCGATGATTTCCAAGTCTAGTTCCGGATGTGCGGAAAGATCTCGCAGCGGCCAATACAAATGGCTGTAGTCCGCGCGAGAAGTTGTGACCACGGCGATCTTGCGTCTCATAGTCGGATAGTCGATTCCGAGCAGATTATAAAGAGCATCGGAGCGAATGTCTCTGTTCGAATTTAAATAGCGCGAACGAAATCGGACTGTGATTTTTGTCGCGCCGTCACATTCGAACTCGGTATACGACGCAAGGCAACCGATATTCAGGCCTTGCGGCTTGCAGATACGGGATAAGCTTCTCGCTCTCGGGGGACTAGGAGGTCGACTTTTGCGGCGGCCAAGGTTCCAGGAGTTGCTCTTTTCGATAGATCAGAGCGTTTATATCGGAGGGGGCCAATTCGATGTCATGACCGTGGGTGATCGCATCTGTCGGACATGCTTCTACACAATAGCCGCAAAAAATACATCGGGAGTAATCGATGTTGTAAACCCTCGCGTAGCGCTCCCCGGCCGAAATGCGGTCGGCATCGGTATTTTCCGCAGCCTCGATGTAAATGCAGTTCGCAGGGCACGCTGCCGAGCACAGGAAACATCCCACGCATTTTTCAAGGCCATTTTCGTCTCGCTGCAAAACGTGGATTCCGCGATAGCGCGGTTGAACGCTCGCAGGCACGTCCGGATAAGACTCTGTCGTGGGGGAACGAAACATGGTGCGCAGAGTGACACTGAAGCCCTTATAAAGGGTTAGAAATGTCTCCCCGACTTCTTTCACGATGGATGGCATCACCTTGACTTTAGCAGAGTGTTCGGTGACAGGCAATTCAGCGAGCCGCGATTACTTCCGAGTTTAGCGGGACGTTTCGAACTGCAAGGGATAGGAGGAATACAAAGAAGTTCCAAGTTAACGATTACAACGAAGCTGACTCTACTCTCCCGGAGGAGAAACCGGCGGTTTCTCGTTCAATTTCCCCTTCCCGGTGATAGCGGCAATAATCTGGCGTCCATGAAACCGTCCGTTCTCGATAAAAATCTCGGCGGTGTGTTTTCCCCCCACGATTACTCCCGCCAGATAAATCCCGGGAACATTGCTCTCCAAAGTTTCGGGGTTGATTTCCGGCTTCAGAGAACCACGATCCAAGCGAACTCCTTGTTCCTTGAGGAATTCGAAATCCGGATGGTAGCCTGTTAATGCAAAGACCTGAACCGCCGGGATGCTGTGTTCGCCGTCTGCGTTTTTAACCCAGACTTTCTCCGGCTCGATTCGGGTCACCTGCGTATTGAACATCGCGCGAATTTCCCCCGCGCGTATGCGATTCTCAATGTCGGGCTTCACCCAATATTTCAGGCTCTTGCCCATTTCCGGTCCCCGATGAATCAGAGTAACGCGTGCGCTCGAACGAAATAGATCCAGGGCCGCTTCCGCAGCAGAATTTCGACCACCGATGACAACGACGTCCTGGTTCCAGTACGGATGCGCTTCGCTGAAATAGTGGCTTACGTGCGGCAGATCCTCACCAGGAACGCCGAGGACATTCGGCAGGTCGTAATATCCCGTGGCCAGAATAATTTTGCGAGCGTGATATTCAAGTCCGACTCCATCCTCATCGGCTGAGTGAACTACAAAAGCGCCATCGTGCCCGGTGACATTTTTTACCCGCTCGTATTGGCGAACGTCGATTCCGTAATGTTCAACCGCGCGACGATAATATTTCAGCGCTTCGCCGCGGGTCGGTTTTCCTCCGGAAATCGTCATAGGCAGATCGCCAATTTCCATGCGCTCCGGAGTGGTGAAAAACAGCAAATTAATCGGATAGTGAAACAGCGAATTGCAAAGACATCCCTTGTCGATCACAAGCGGGCGTAACCCTGCGCGCTTAGCTTCGATCGCGCTCGCGAGCCCGGTAGGCCCAGCGCCGATACATATCACGTCGTAAGAATCGCTCATTCCCATAGTGTGGCTGAGCAGTGTTCAACTTTCAACTGATCGGTGGCAAGCTCCTTGCCGCGGCTATCTGCCTTTGCCGGAGGTTGTGCGCGGTGAGCTTCTGTCACCCGCGGGGTATTACGCGCGCGCTTGCGACGCGCACGAATCCTTTGCGATTTTGCGGAGCGCCTGGCCCCTAGACGGACCTGCATTGTTTTTGGCAATTTCGCGAAGATTAGTGAATAAGCGTGGCTTAGCAAGTGCTCGACTTCGGTACGCGAGAGCGCGTCGCTTGTCTCGAGTGAGACCCAATGGGCCCGGGCCAGATATGGCGCAGGAATAATTCCAGGTCGTTCGACCAGTGCAACAAAATCCTCCGGTGCGCATTTGAATCCAAGCCATGGATCGCCGGGTTCGAGCGCGACCACCGCATACATCTTTCCGCCGATCTTGAAAACGAGGTTGTCTTCCCATTGAACTTTCTCCGTTGTGTGCGGGAGCGCGAGGCAGTATTCGCGAACCCAGTCGATGTCCATACAGAAAGCCTAGCGCCGGAAGATTTGAAAGTCGATAGCCGGGCTAACGCAGCCTAAACCCAGGCCCCTAACTTTTCAGTCCTGGAGTAGAAGCAGCTCCGCAAGTTCCGTCGAGAAGGCACCGAACTCATCGAGCCGCGCTTGCGTCACCTCAAGCTTGTCTTTTTTCCATACGAACCAGTCGCGGCCCTGTTGCGTTATTCGCACACTGAAGTTTCCGCCTACCAGATACGCTGGCTGGCCGTGGATTTTAAACGAGCCCTGCGCCACCGGGGCGAGAAGCGCTGCGCAATTCCCTCTGCGCACACCGATGTAATTCGCGTACATCGGGAAGGCTACAATCTGAAAATCGCTTTTGTGCAGTCGTTCGAGCGTCGAGATTTGCCGCGCAGTGAGATCCATTGTGGGACAGAATGCTAACACTTCGCAGGTCACAATCGAGATCACATCGCCAGTCCCTCGGCCAAGGCCACCACCGCCCTTCAGCCGCCGACAGCTTGGGGAAGGCTCCAATGCTGCCACACACTAATCACTCGCAGTGAAAAACAAACAAGCCCTCCGAGGATTGCCGCCAATGTTGGAGGAAGCCGTAATTTCGTCGCCCCAATCATAACGATTGCTCCAGCAAGCGCCGCGCTGGCGTATATATCGGCCCGCAAAACCGCTGGAACCTGCGCCAGCAAAACATCGCGCACTGTTCCGCCTCCCACGCCGGTGATCGTTCCCAGCAAAGCGGCAACAAGAGGATGCATCTTGTAAACTAACGCCTTCTCGGTGCCGGCCACGGCAAACAGCGCCAACGCCGCGGCGTCGAGCGTGATAATAACGGAAGCAGGAACTTGTCGAATCACAGGGTGCAAGAAGAAAACGATTGCTCCGCCGGCAAACGCAGCAGCCGGGTAGCGCCAGTCGCGGAGTGAGGCGGGCGGTACGGCGCCTATCAATACGTCGCGTATGATTCCACCCACGAGCGCCGTAGCAAATGCGAGCACCATCACGCCGAAGAGGTCAAGGTTGGCAGCGACCGCAGCCAGCGCCCCTTCGATTGCAAATAAAAGCGTCCCCGCCAAATCGACCGTGAGTAAAAGTTTGCTGGGAGTGAAGATCATAGCGAGCGAGGGAAGAATATGACGCCGCAAGCAACAAAGACAAGTCGCAACCGAAGCAGCAGAAGCGGCAAAAAAGTAGCCGTCGAATCCTACAGCGTCACAGCCAAATATTACGATGCGGCCTACGCCACCAAACAAGATTTGGTGGATCTGCCGTTCTACCTCGATTTGGCAAAGCAGTCTAGCGGCCCAGTGCTGGAGATTGCCTGCGGAACCGGCCGCGTGTTGCTCCCCATCGCGCGCGAAGGCATCGCAATTGAAGGCGTGGACAATTCCCTTCCCATGCTGCGAGTCCTGAAATCGCACATGGAAAAAGAACCTGCGCGAACTCGCCGCTGCATAACTGTCCACCACGGAGACATGCGCCGCTTCCGTTTGCCCAAGAAATTCCCGTTGGTCATTATTCCCTTCCGTCCTTTACAGCACATGTACACCCTGCACGATCAGCGGGAGGCTCTCACCACCGCCGCATTTCATGTACAGGAGAAAGGAATCCTCGCCTTCGACGTCTTTTATCCGAAAATGGAATTGATATCGGCGGGCCTAGACCAGGAAATCCCGGACCTGGAGTGGCCCGTAGATTCAGATTCGATTGTTCGCCGCTATTTTAGAAAAGACTCCGTGGATAAGATCAACCAGGTTTTCAGCTTCACCTTTATTTTTAGAACCTATAAACGCGGCAAGTTACTGCACGAGGAATCGGAACTGTTCAAGCTTTCTTACTACACCTATCCGCATCTGAAAGCCCTGTTCCGCCTCGCGCGGCTGGAACCGGTAACAGAATACGGCTCCTTCGCCAAGACGCCGCTAGACAACACCGCAGAACAAATGATCTTCCTGCTAAAAAAGATCTAATCCGAGCGATACTCTTGCGCGAATTCAAAGCGCCGATTCGAAAAAGAATCAATGGTCGCGCAAGGAGCCTCGGGAGTAAAATCGCCCCGGCTCCGCTCGGAGGAGCAGGGGCAGCGTTTCCCCCATGCGCGGGCGGCGATCACAATAGGCGCATGCAAGTGGAGGTGTGAAATGGCGACAGCCCATCCAACCCAGGGATTGCAAGGGGCGGACAAATTCGTGAAGAAAGCGAGTGGCTTATACATTGCGATGGCGGTTGCGTTCATCATTCTCGGGATGGTGGCGATTGTTGAACCCGGAGTCGCGGGTTTGGCGGTGACAGTTCTAGTAGGCTGGCTGCTGATTTTTGGCGGCGGAGCGCATTTGGTTGCAGCTTTCAGCGGAGGCGGGGCGCGACGTGTACTGTGGCACGTGCTGGTCGGACTTCTGTACCTCGTCGGCGGAATTTACTTTCTGATGCATCCGCTACTAGGGCTAGGATCGCTGACTTTGCTGTTGGGCGTAATCATCCTGGTGGCTGCAGTATTTGAGCTTGTGGCGTATTTTCGCGTGCGCGGTGAAGCCGGCTCGGGCTGGCTCTTAATGAATGGCCTGATAACTCTGCTGCTCGGTGGGCTCATCTATTTGCACTGGCCGTCGAGTTCCGTGTGGGCAATCGGAACACTCGTAGGCGTGAACCTTCTGATGACCGGAGTTTCGAGGCTGATGCTGGGTTTGGCGGCGCGAAAACTCGTAACAGCTTGAGCGGACGAGAATTGCCGATCCTACGTTTCGCAGCTCAGGTAAGCGCCGGCAACCGACCCGTTACGCCGCTGAAGAGGAAATAGACCCGGACTCGATTTCGCGCAAAATTGTGCGAAGTGCGGCCGAGAGTTCTTCGCGGCTCACGTGGCTCTTGCGAAATTGGACGCGCACGTGGAATGCATCGTCCTGCGCACGATAGTCAAACAGAAACGGTTGCGGCCTGGAATCCGGCCCGGATTCTTGCTTGCGCGCTTTGCGCGCTTCGTCGCGCGTTAATCCGCCTTGCGCAATGCGATGAACCATCTCATGCATCTTCTTTTCGTTGGGCTGGCGCGACACTTGAAGAAGCAGCGACTTCGAAAATATCCCGCGCTCGATGCATTCCTTGCGAACCGCGTCCGGTATCACGGTGAGAGACATGGTCTCGCTCACCGACGACCTGGCCCGCCCAATCTTCTTCGCGATATCGTCGTGGGTGTAATCGAAATGCGTGGCCAGACGTTGCAAGCCATCCGCTTCTTCAAACGGCGTCAGGTCCTTGCGCTGTAGATTCTCGATCAACCCAATCTCGAGCGTCTCCGCATCGTCGGCAATCTTCTCGATGCAAGGCAGCTCGTGCAATCCAGCCGCTTTCGACGCGTGGTATCGCCGTTCGCCGGAAATAATGTAGTAGGTATCTTCGCGGGGAATGAAGCGAACCAGCAACGGCTCCAGCACGCCCTTTTCGCGTATCGAATCAGTCAGTTCGCGCAGGTCGCCTAACGCTTTTCGCGGCTGGTCCGGATTTGGACGCACCTTGTCGAGCGGAATCATCCGCCCGATCGACGCTCCACTGAAGCTGGTCAGCGTCTCAACATAATGCGCGTCATGCCGCATCTTGAGAGTGACGGGTAACCCGATCCTCTTGGACACGTTGCAATACCTCCTGAGCAAGCTTTTTGTA
>Ga0209420_1000911_pt1 | contig 14729 bp, 16 predicted proteins | sample BlaSpr_A8_OM1_O1_FD_187972 | JGI IMG/M metagenome (GOLD analysis project Ga0209420, IMG submission 187972) | Forest soil microbial communities from Thunder Bay, Ontario, Canada - Black Spruce, Ontario site 2_A8_OM1_O1 (SPAdes) (version 2) | ecosystem: Environmental > Terrestrial > Soil > Boreal... | reverse complement strand
TGGATGCATAGGGCAGGGAGGTTAACGGCACAACAGCCAGAAGGGCAGCGAACAGCATTCGGTGGTAGGCAGCCATGTTTTCTCCTGAGATTAGAATTTCCCTGTGGTTCTCGAGTTTAGACTCAAGATGCAGTCCCACGGACGGCACGAGGAACCCGAGGGCGCGGATGTTAGCATGGGTTGGTCATCGCGGAAATATCGGAGCGGGGACGTACGGTTCGCACCAGCTCCGTGGCCGGGTCTGGCGCCGGTAACTGAGGCCGCGGGCCCTGTCGGAAGAAAGAGGAAACCGAAGACTGTGCTGGTCATTGCGCATCGCGGGGCTTCCGGCCACGCGCCCGAAAATACACTGGCGGCATTCAAGCGCGCTCTCGCGTTGGGAGCCACGTTCATTGAGACCGACCTGCAGCTTTCGCGGGACTCGCACTTTGTCGCCATTCACGACGACACCGTAAACCGCACCACCAATGGCCAAGGCAAGGTCCACGACCTGTCGCTTGGGGAGTTGCGGCGCTTGGACGCCGGCTCGTGGTTCGGCAGCGAATTTACGGGAGAGCGGATTCCGACACTGGACGAAATTCTCGAGTTTTCGAAGAAACATGACGTGGTGTTTTATCTGGAGCTCAAGCCGGCCGGATCATGGGGTGGCGAACATTCCTTGATCGCGGCCTTGCGCAATTCAGGAGAGATTGCACGGACCATTGTGATTTCGTTCGACGCCGGTATTTTGGAGGCGCTGCGCAAGATCGAGCCAACCCTGATGACCGGGCTTCTGTTTGACGGTCAGATCGATTCACCGCTGCAACGCGCTGTGGACATCGGAGCAAGGCAATTGGCAATACGCGGTGACCTGGTTACACCGGCGCTGCTGGCGGAAGCTCGGAAACGGGACTTGCAGGTAGTGTGCTGGACTGTCAATCAGCCCGCGCACATGCGCTTGCTGATTGAAGCCGGGGTGGACGGCATCATGAGCGATTATCCGGATCGCTTGGTAGCCGCACGCCCGAAAGAAAAGAATACGCCGTAGACATCCGGGCGAGTCGGGGCGCTGCCGTGCTTCGCCCTGCAGAACGTTTACCAAATTAGCCGCGCTGAACACCCGGCCCATGGTTGTTGCCAACCAACGTCACTGGGTTTTGGCGGGGACAAGTGCTCCCTCCGTCACACCTCCCGGTTTTGCTCGGTTCGCTGGGATGCAAGTTCTCGATGAAGCCGAGCGAGGAGGGGGAGGTGGAGTTGCTCCGCGCGGGCGTCGAGCCGGAGACCCAGCCGCTCCAGAGCTTTGCGAACGTCGTCGGGGCTGGCAATCGATCGTAGGTTATTCACCAGCGTTTTTCGTTTTTGCGCAAAACACAACTTCACGAAATCCAGAAACTCAGCGTCGTTGGTCAAGCCGAGCTTCGCCCGTTCGCCCGGGAATCGCAGGGTAACCAGCGCCGACCCCACTTCCGGTGGCGGGCGAAATGCGTCCCGAGGTATGCGCAGCACGATTTCAGGCCGCGCATAGAGTTGTGTTGCCACCGACAGGTATCCGTACGGTTTGCTGTTGGGTTGAGCCGCCAACCGCTCGGCAACCTCGGTTTGGATGACGATATGCATCTCGTCGATCACGTCTGCGAACGCAAAAAGGTGGTGCAGAATCGGCGACGTAATGTAATACGGCAAATTGCCGTAAATGCGCACACGACGCCCCGCGGCAATCGCCGCGATGTCGGTTTGCAGGATGTCGGCGGGGACGACGGTCAGGTTGGAAAATTGTTGCGTCAGGTGTTGAAGTTTGCGCGCCAGCAAAGCGTCCAGTTCGATTGCGCAGACCGAAGCGCCGGTAGCGGCCAGGTGCGCGGTCATCTCGCCGTGACCTGCTCCGATTTCAATCCAGCAATAAGGTTGCGGCCCGGACTTACCGTGAGCCAAAGACGACGGTGCAAGTGATTGCGCCGAGACGCGTATCGCCCGAGCGATTTGTTCGCGCCAATCCAGATCAGCGAGGAAATGTTGGCCGAGACGTTGACGAGCCATTCGGAAACAGTGTAACAAGACGCGGACCCTGGAAAAATCGCGCGGCCCGAAATACCGATGCAATCGATCCGGAAAGGCATCCCCACAGATAGCAGCCAAGGAAGAGCAGCAACCCCAATGTGGGCGACAACACGAACAGAGCGACAAGAAAGTTTTCTGGTTGGGCCAGGGAAACCGTCGCGCCGCTCTCGCTCGTAGGGATGAAGTTGGTCTTCACAAGCCTGCAAACACGGCGGCGTCGCAAAAGTTGTGCTGGTTGATTCTGTGGAATTGTGTGGTTTAACCTGCGGAATCGAGCCAACTCGCCATGCTTGACGGGTTCCCAGGGGTTGGATAGCGTAAAAGCATCGTCGAATCCCATGATGACAACACTGTGAGAATCCTTTTCGTGGCATCGGAAGGGCTCCCGTTCTCGAAGACCGGCGGCCTGGCGGACGTGATCGAGGCGCTGCCCAAAGCCTTGGTGGCGCAAGGCCACGAAGTCGCGGTGGTTTTGCCGCGCTATCGGGGCACAAGAGTGGGTGGCGTCGTGGTGCCCAGTTTGACGGTCTCGATCGGCGGCCGGTTGCGATTTCCGGCAGTCGCCGACGGCGGCGTGCTCGGCGGAGTGCGTTACTTTTTCGTCGATGACCCCGAGTATTTCGATCGCGACGGACTGTACGGCGGACGCGGCGGCGATTATCCCGACAACGCCGAGCGCTACAGCGAGTTCTGCCGCGTGGCCATCGAAATCGCCAAAAGTGTCTGGCCCGCCGACGTTGTTCACTGTCACGACTGGCAAACTGCGCTGGTGCCGGTGCTTCTGCGTACAGCCTATGCCCGCGATCCCGTGGCGCAAACGCTGCCGGTCGTTTTCACCATCCACAATCTCGCCTATCAGGGTCTGTTTGCTCGCGACGTCTTGTCTCGCGCCGATATTCCCGTGGCCGTATTTCATCCCGGCGGCATCGAATTCTTCGGCAACGTCAATCTCCTTAAAGGCGGGCTGATTTTTTCCGATTACCTGACTACCGTCAGCCACAAGTACGCGCAAGAAATTCAGACTCCGGAATTCGGTTATGGTCTCGACGGCGTCGTGCGCGACCGTGCGGACCGGTTGGTCGGAATTCTCAACGGTGTGGATTACGCCTTATGGAACCCGGAAAAGGACAAGCTGATCGCGGCGCGCTATTCAGCGAAAGACTTGAGCGGCAAGCAAGTTTGCAAACAAGCGCTGCGAAAATTGTTCGAGTTCCCACAAGAGGAACTGGCGCGGCCGGTCATTGGAATCGTGTCGCGCTTTGCGGACCAAAAGGGTTTCGACCTGATCGCCGAGCGCGCTCACGAACTGATGCAGGAGGAAATGACGTTGGTGGTCCTGGGCACCGGCGACCGCAAGTACGAAGATTTATTCCGCTCGCTCGCCACAACGTATCCCAGTCGCGTGGGCGTGAAGATCGCCTACGACGACACCGTTGCGCATCAAATCGAAGCGGGTGCAGATTTGTTTCTGATGCCGTCGCGCTACGAGCCGTGCGGCTTGAACCAGATCTACAGTTTGAAGTATGGTACGGTTCCGGTTGTGAGGGCGACCGGCGGGCTTGATGATACGATTGAGGCGTTCGATTTAGAGTCCGGCACCGGCACTGGCTTCAAGTTTGAAGAGTATTCCGGGGCAGCGTTGGTGCAATGTGTGCGGCGCGCGCTGCAGCACTATGAAGACGAGCGCATCTGGAAGCGCATCCAGTTGAACGGCATGGCCAAGGATTTTTCGTGGAAGGGCTCGGCGACGGAGTATGCGAAGGTTTACGCCGCCGCGCGAGGAGCAAGAGGGTTAGGGCCAACAGCTTCGAGCGGCGGTCCCGCCACACGAAACCAAAAGCCTGTTGCAACATCTAATTAAGCTGTATAAGGAGAGATTTGACGGCGACTTGCAGTAAGCCGTTAAGGACAAAAGACATGGCTGATAACAACATTTTGGCGATCACCGACGGAAACTTTGAAGCGGAAGTTTTGACAGCCAGCAGCACGCAACCCGTGCTGGTGGATTTCTGGGCCGAGTGGTGCCGCCCGTGCCACATGCTGGCGCCTACCGTCGCCGAAATCGCGCACGACTACGCGGGCAAGCTCAAAGTAACCAAGCTTAACGTTGACGAAGCGATGAATTCCGCCGGACGCTACAACATTCGCGGAATCCCCACGCTGCTGGTCTTCAAGAATGGACAAGTCGTCGAACAGATCGTCGGCGCGGTGCCGAAAGAGCAGATCACCAAAGCGCTGGAACGCCACGTGGCCTCGTAATCTTCAGCGCTCACGAGCGAAAATCGAATAACGAACAGGGCGGATCGTGCAGTAAAATGTCACCGCCCTGTTTTTTTTGCGTTACAACACGGCTTTTGCGCGACGCCGGCGCGTGGTAGCGAAGCGCGCCGACTAGGCAACGAAACGTACGACGAAAGCGCGGACCACGTTGGCTACAGCGAATTCGACCGCGACGCCCATTTCGCCGGCGCCAGAGCCGGCAAGCAATCCGCCGCTTCCCACGGAGGATCGCGGCCCAAAGCCGATGTCGCGGCCAGGCCTGAACGAAACCGTCCTGGATATCCTGAAGCCCCTGCCTCGCGGCACGATCTTTGATTGCCCCGCCGGCGAAGGCGCTCTCGCCAAAGACTTGGTCGCCGCAGGCTTCTCGGTTCGCTGTTGCGATCTCTACCCACAATTGTTTCGGTTGAAGGGCGTGGAGATTAAAGCCGGCGATCTGGCCGGCACGCTTCCATATTCGGCGGGCTCGTTCGATTACATCACCTGCCTCGAAGGCCTCGAGCACATCGACTCACCGCCACAAGCCTTTCGCGAGTTTAAGCGCCTGCTGAGACCCGGCGGCCATCTCATTATCAGCGTGCCCAACATAATGAACGTGGAAGAGCGCCTGAAGTGGCTGCTCTTCGGCTACACCTCGCACTTCAAGCCGCTCTCCGCGCAGTCGAAAGCGCAAATTCACGACTCCAGCGCGGGCTTGGACGAAATCGCGGTGCATGCCAATCCCATTGGCTACAGCGAACTGCGTTACTACCTGGAGAAAAACGGCTTCACGATTCAGGGTGTCCATCGCGATCGCAAAAAAGCGAACCAATGGCTCTACTGGCCGATCGTCGCGCTAATCAAGCTCCTGGCGAAACTGACAAGCGAGTCCCGCCAAAAGGATCGCTGGACGCAGGACCTGGCCTCCGACCCCGTCTTGCTAGGCGGAAACACCTTGATCATCCATTCGGTCCGGCAGGCGTAACGGCCACCGACCGTTGAACCTGGGCTTAGAAGGGTGCCGGGCGCTTTTCGAAGTCATAGGACACACATCTCCAATGACCGAGCCATCGCCAAAGCTTGTCCGCTGCCGCTGGGCTACCAGCGGGATCAACATTCCTTACCACGACGAAGAATGGGGTGTCCCCGTCCACCATGACCACACTTGGTTCGAGTTCCTAACGCTCGAAGGCGCGCAAGCCGGCCTAAGCTGGGACACCGTCCTAAAAAAGCGAGCCCGTTACCGCGCAGTCTTCGCTAATTTCGATCCAAAAAAAGTAGCCCGCTATAACGCAAAAAAAGTGAAAAGCCTGTTGGCTGACCCCGGCATCATCCGCAACCGCCTGAAAATCGCCGCCACGATCAGCAACGCCGAGGCGTTTCTGCAAGTCCAAAGCGAATTCGGCTCCTTTGACGCCTACATCTGGCGCTTCGTCAACGGCCAATCAAAGCAAAACGCCTGGAAAACGCACAAGAAACTACCGGCCAGCACCGCCGAATCCGACGCCCTCAGCAAAGACCTGCAAAAACGTGGCTTCCGCTTCGTAGGTTCGACTATTTGCTACGCCCTGATGCAAGCCACCGGCATGGTGAACGACCACACGGTCGACTGTTTCCGCTATTCCAAGTTGGCGCCAAAGTAGTTACTTCCGCGCCGTGTGTTTCCCAGACGGCCGCGCCGTCTTGCGTTGAACCCGCCGCAAGCTTACGATTAGAAGTCTGCCCGTACCTGGTTATTCCCATCAGTAGTAATCCGCCGTGGAAAGTGCGCGGACCAGTGCGGTCAACGGGAGCGTCGGAATGAAATCGGTGGTAGTCGTAGGAGCGCAATGGGGTGATGAAGGCAAGGGTAAGGTGGTGGACTACCTGGCCGGCTCGTTCGACTATATCGCGCGCGTCGCCGGCGGACACAACGCCGGTCACACCGTCATCATCGGCAAGCACAAGTACGTGCTGCAGCTTATCCCCTGCGGCATTTTGCGCCCCAAACAGCACGCGGTGATAGGGACTGGCGTGGTCATTGACCCCGGCGCTCTGGTATCCGAGATTGAAACGCTTGCAAAGGCCGGCATCGAGGTGCAGGGCCGCCTGCATATCAGTAATCGCGCCCACTTGATTTTTCCGTACCACCGCGAATTGGACAAAGCCGCGGAAACCGCCCGGGGCGCCAACAAGATCGGCACGACCTCGCGCGGCATTGGTCCCGCCTACGAGGACAAGATGGCGCGTCGTGGCCTGCGCACGTGCGACCTACTGGATCCCGTGTTGTTTCGCGAAAAAGCCGCGCGCGTCGTGGCGGAAAAGAATCGCTTGGCGAAAGGCGCATACGGCGCCGACATCGATTTCTCCCACGAAGTCGAAGAAACGCTCCGGCAAGGCGAAAAGATTCGCAAATATATCTGCGACACCGCGGAACTTATCAATCACGCGCTCGACGAAGGCAAGTCGGTGCTCTTCGAAGGCGCCCAAGGCACCATGCTGGACATCGACCATGGCACCTATCCCTATGTGACCTCGTCCAGCGCTATCTCCGGTGGCGCCACGGTAGGTGTCGGCGTCCCACCAACCAAAATCAAAAATGTCCTGGGCATCTCGAAAGCGTACACCACTCGTGTTGGCAGCGGTCCATTCCCCACGGAAATGCCGGATCTCGACGCGCAGGAAGTCCGCGAGCGCGGCAAAGAGTTCGGCGCGGTCACCGGACGGCCCCGCCGCTGCGGCTGGCTCGATCTGGCCTTGCTGCGCTACTCGAAGATGATTAACGGCATCGATTCGCTGGTGGTCACCAAACTCGACGTCTTCGACACCCAACGCGAAATCCAGGTCTGCGTGGGCTACAAATACAAAGGCAAAACGCTGCAGGAGATGCCCGCGCTCTCCGAAGAGTACGAGCAAGTCAAGCCCGAATACAAAACCTTGCCGGGCTGGTGCCAATCCACCTACGGAGAAAAAGATGCCGGCAAGCTGCCAAAGGCCGCGCTCGATTATCTCCGTTTCATCAGCGAATTTTTGCAGGTAGAGATCGGCATGATCTCCACCGGACCGGAACGCGACGCCACCATCGTGCCAGAAGGCACACTGTTCGCAAGCTGGCTGTAGCCAGCCTTTCCCGGTGCTAAATGTTCTGTCGGTGTCGCAGACGCGAACGTGATCTTGTAGGGGCGCAGGATTGCTGCGCCCCATGTCCACAAAATTGCCGGAGCTAGGAACGATCGGCCCAACCACCATGCTCACCCACGAGCAAGCCCGCCAAACCGTAATCGACCACCTGCTGCAAAACAAAAGGCCCCGCGCAACCACGGTCGTAAACGTCTGGGAAGCCCTCGGCTACGTCGTGGCCCACGCCATTCAAACCGACCGCGAATACCCGCCGTTTGACCGTTCCACCCGCGACGGCTACGCCGTCCGCGCGGCCGACGCTTCAAAGGGGGCCGATCTCCGCTGCGCAGGCGAGGTCAAAGCGGGCGACCCCGCCACTACCCCGCTAGCGCGATGGACCTGCGTGCAAATCATGACCGGCGCCGCCCTTCCACCAGGAGCCGACGCCGTCGTGATGATCGAGCACACCCAACGCGAAGGCGACAAGATCCGCTTCGATCGCGATACCCGCGCGGGCCAGAACTTCGTTCCGCGCGGCAGCGAAGCAAAATCCGGCCAAACGATTCTCACGCCCGGTACACGCCTCGGATTCGCGGAAGTGGCGCTGGCCGCGCAGGTAGGCCAGACCGAGTTGCTGTGCGCCGCGAAACCCCGCGTCGGCATCCTTTCCACCGGCGACGAAATCGTCCTGGTCGATCAAAAACCGGGACCCTTCCAGATTCGCAACAGCAACAGCGTGTCCCTCGCCGCGCAAACCAAACTCGCTGGCGGCGAACCGGTGCTGCTGGGCAACGCCCCGGATCGCGTGGACGTCTTGCGCGCCAAGATCGAACGCGGCCTCCGGGAAGATGTCCTGGTGATGTCGGGCGGCGTCTCGATGGGGAAGTATGACTTGGTCGAAGCGGTGCTGAAGGACCTCGGCGCCGAGTTCTATTTTGACGCCGTCGCCATACGTCCCGGTAGGCCGGCGGTCTTCGGCCGCTGCCGCGACACGTTTTTCTTTGGGTTGCCGGGGAATCCGGTCTCAACCATGGTGACATTCGAGCTGTTCGTAACCGCTGCGATCGACTTGCTGAACGGCGCAGAAGCGCGAGCGTTGCCGTTGGTGCAAGCCCAACTCGGTGAAGCGTTGAAAGAGAAAACTGGGCTGACTCATTTCCTGCCAGCTCGCGTGCAATGGCAAGGAGCAACGCCGGAGGTAAAGCCGCTGACCTGGCAAGGCTCCGGCGACGTAGCCGCCCTGGCCCGCGCGAACTGTTTCCTGGTCGTCCCGGCCGATCGCGAAGAAATCGCCGCGGGAGAAACCGTCTCCATCCTCCTCCGCAAGGAGGTAGTGTGATGCATCCGTGTCCGCGATCTCTGTTTCCCCCGAATTCCGTGCGGGCGCGGCACCACCGTGCTCAACCCCGCGCATCCAAGTAAACTCATCCCATGAACGAACTCTCCCACTACGGCAAAAAGGGTGACGTCCAGATGGTGGATGTCTCGACCAAGCAAGTAACCACGCGCACCGCCGTAGCCCAAGCCTTCGTGAAAATGAAACCCAGAGTCGTAGCCGCCATCCGCCGCCTGAAAAACCCTAAAGGCAGCCCGCTCGAAGTCGCCCGCATCGCCGGCATCACTGCCGCGAAACGCACCGCCGAGTGGATACCTCTTTGTCATCCTCTCCCGTTGACTCACATTGATGTGACCGCACGCCTGTGCCAGAATGGCGTTGAACTTCGTTCCACAGTTGTGGCGACCGCCCAGACTGGCGTGGAGATGGAAGCCTTGGTCGCCGTTTCAGCCGCAGCCCTCACGGTCTACGACATGTGCAAAGCCCTCGACAAAGGGATGGAGATCACAGATATCTGCCTGGTCACCAAGACCGGCGGAAAGAGCGGCGATTTCCACCGCGCAGCAAAGTCGCGCCCAACAAGCTTGCGTAGCGGCCGGACAACGGCGTCTACCCGTCGGCGGAGCGGTCCGCGATGAGCGCTGCGGCGGTAGCCGGCGGCAAGAGCGTCACGCTGCTTCTGGTCGATGACAATCCTTTGGTGCGCGACCTCATCGAACGGGGCCTAGAACCTGTCTGCGAGGTGGTCATTGCCGCGGACGGCGCAGACGCCCTGCTGAAGGTAATCGACGAGCCTCCCGACGTAATTCTCTGCGATTACAAGATGCCAGGCTTGGACGGCCGCCAACTGTTCGAGAAGCTGCGTGGACGCGAAAAGACGCGCCACATCCCGTTTTTGTTCATGGCCGGCCGCGCCGACATCGAAGAGCGCTTGCGCCCGTTGGTCGACGGCGTAGAAGAATTCATCACCAAGCCGTTTTTGGTTAAAGATTTAGTCCGCATCACCAAAAAAGTCGTCGATAGGCTCCATCTCGAGAAACTCCAGAAGACGGCGTCGCGCCCAGGTGTGATTCAAGGCCGGCTCGAAGAGATGAACATGACCGACTTGCTGCAATCGCTCGAAATGGGCCAGAAGTCGTGTCGCCTGATCGTCCGCAAGGGCAGCGAGAAAGGCGAACTCTATTTCGCCGGCGGGCAATGTCGCGACGCGAAAATCGGCGGGGTCGAAGGCGACGATGCCGTTTACAAAGTGATCCTCTGGACCGAGGGCGAATTCGAAATCGATTTCAACGCCGCCAACACCTCCACCCGCACCACTACCACCCGCAACACCACCGGCTTGTTGATGGAAGCCATGCGTTTGATGGACGAAGCCAGCCGCGACGCGGTGGAGACCCAGTAGCCGCCCGATGCGAGTGGCGGTCGTCACCATCAGCGATTCGGTAGCCAGAGGCGAGCGCGAAGATTTGTCCGCACCCGCGGTGGTCGCGTATTGCCGCGGCTTGGGTTGGGAAGTCATGGCCGGCTTGCGCGTTTCCGATGATCCCGCCGAAATCCGCCAGCAACTCCGCGAGCTCGCCGACTCCGGCCGCGTCGACGTGATCGTCACCACTGGCGGCACCGGAATTGGCCCCCGTGACAACACGCCCGAAGCCACCCAGGCCGTCGCCGACCGCCTAATTCCCGGCATCGCCGAAGAGATGCGCCGCAAAGGCCTTGAGAAAACGCCGACCGCTGTGCTGTCGCGATCGGTTGCAGCCGTGCGCCACCAAAGTTTGATCGTAAATGTGCCGGGAAGCCCTAAGGGTGCGGTGGAATCGCTCGAAGTGGTCGCGCACTTACTGCCACACGCGATCCACGTCCTGCACGGCGGCCGTCACGACTGACTCGCTAGGCGGTGCACACTTCGGTTTGGGTCAGCTTTTGCCTTTAGGACCTCAACCTGACCGGACCGCGGTCGTAGCGGGCGGACGCCGTTGGTCGCGAAATTCCGTACTCCGCTCGCAGCATTCACACGGACTGTTCGGCCGGAATCCTTGCGCCGTGAAGGCGTGCGCGTGTTCCGGCCGCCGGTGAGGGCAACATCTTATAGTGCAGTCGAATAATGGTGATCCCGAGGAAAGAAACAGTGTGATCGGTGCGCAGTACTCCTTCGCTGTCGAGGTAAACGCGAAACAGCTCATGCAGTGTCGTGAAATTCCTCACCCGCCAATGATCCGGCCCGCCATCCACCAGCCGGTAAAATCCCGAGCGCCCAAATCCCGATCCCGAAGAATCCAGTCCGAACGACCCATCCGCGTGCGCAACGGGCCGTAAATAAACATTCGCGCTACCGCGACACGGGAACGTCACCTTGACGCACGGATTTTCTTCCCCCGGAATTTGCACGGTGGAATACAAACCAGCGTAAATCACATTTCCCGAGGATTTCAGCCGCCGCAGCCAGCCAGTCGCCACCACAACTCGCGATTCCGGCTCGCGCAGCTGGATTACCTCGCTGCTCATCCCCTTTGCTACTTCCAGCGATGAAATCGGAAAGTTCAGTTGGTCCATGCGGCGGCTGATGAACTCCACCAGCAGCCACAGAAAGAAACGCCCGGCTAGCGAAACTTCGCTCCACACTTCCAGCTGATATTGCGCGGCATGCTCGTAGAAATCGCGAATCTCCGGCCGGATGGCGTAGGGATTGAACGAGGGCCCGCGCAAGGCGCTGAACTCCGGGATCAGGCCGGCGTCTCGGGGTGCGTCGATGCGCAGCCCTTGTTCCGCGGCGATGCGCTCGTAGATTGCGGTACCGATGCGTCCCGGTTCGCCGAGAAAGCAACTCAGCCAGGAGGCCTCGGTCTTGAGCACGCGCTTACCGGTCACGCGCACCATGATTTCGATTCCCCACTCGAGACACAACCCGATCGTGTCGCGCACCATCGGGCCGACACCTGACCTTGGCCGGCCGGTCGGAGCAGTCTCGGGGCCGACGCGATGCGAAGGGGTGGGCATGGCGGATGCCTTATCTTGCCATCCTCGCGCCGCGTCGCCAGACCTCGCGTTGGTCGAAGTGCTGCTTGGATTACTAGCTTTCCCGAAAGCCCACGCGCAAAGCCGCCCGCGAATCTGGCGTTGACCAGATGGCCGAACACGTCAACAATGTCTGCACCATGACACTGAAGCTATCCGACAAAAAATTGGCGGTTTTGGGTACGGGAAAACTCGGCGGAATTCTGCTGCGCGCTTACTTGAAGCAGGGATTGTTTGCGCCGAACAACGTCACCGCGACAGTGAAGCACGCGGAGAAAGCTGCTTCTCTGGCAAAGGAACTCGGCGCGTCAGTGACCACCGACAACCGCAAAGCGGTGCACGGCGCAGACATCGTGCTCCTGGGCGTAAAACCCCAGGTGGTCAGCGAAGTGCTAAAAGAAATCGCGCCGGAGTTGGGCGAGAAGACTCTGGTGATTTCCGTTGCCGCCTCCGTACCGACCAGTTACATCGAGCAACACGCCGGCGCCAAAGTGCCGGTGATTCGCGCCATGCCGAATACGCCTTCGACAGTTGGCTGCGGCATGACCGGGATTTGCCGCGGCTCCCATGTTTCGCCCGAGCACCTCGAAATGGCGCAAGCCATGTTCGACGCCGTGGGCCGGACGGTGGTGGTCGACGAAAAAAATATGGATGCGGTGACCGGGCTGTCAGCGAGCGGCCCGGCGTACGTTTACATCATCCTGGAATCGCTCGCGGAAGCCGGAGTGAAGGTGGGTTTGCCGCGCGACGTGGCGACGTTGCTTGCCGCGCAAACCATGAAGGGGGCAGCCAGCGTGGTGCTCGAGACCGGCGATCATCCCGCGCTGCTGAAAGACGCCGTGACCACGCCCGCCGGCTGCACCATCGACGGCATCCTCGAGCTCGAGGAAGGGAAGCTGCGCGTGACGCTGATCAAAGCGGTAGTCAAGGCGACGCAGCGCGCCGGAGAGTTGCTCTTCGAGAAATGAGCAGGCTGTGGCCCTGTGGGCTTCGCCGGGGGGAGCCGCCGTGGCGGCCGCGGACAGTCGCGACCGCTTTTTTTCAGAACGTCGCGAGGAGCTATTTCTTTGGGTGAAAAGCCAAACGAACCGCGACAACTGACCCCAGTCGAGCAGAAGACGAAGAAATACGTCGGAAACGCAGCTTTAGCGATGGAGCTTCCGTTCACCATCGTGGGCGCTGTTCTTCTCGGTGCGTTGCTGGGCTTCTTTCTCGATCATTGGCTGCACACCAAGGTTATTTTCACGCTCCTGCTTGGCGGCGTCGGATTTGCGGCTGGGTTGAAAGAAGTGTTGCGGCGTCTGGATTGATAAAGGCGGTGCCTGTTTCGCGGCTTACCTGTGAACAATGATCTCCATCCTCAGTTCCATCCGAAGCAAGCACCGGTCGACAGCGCTCCCGGCGCGGCAACGGAGCGGCGGATCGCCTGGCTGACTTTGGTGACGGGAGCCGCGGCCGCCGGCGTCACCGGCATTTCGTATCGGTGGATCTGGGCCGCAGGCTTGCTCATTGGGTCCGTGCTGGCGTGGTTCAACTTTCGCTGGCTGAGGCGCGGAATGGATGCGCTGGTAGCCGCCTCAACGGAGGGGGCCGATGCTGCTAGGTCGCGTGTGCTGGTCGGAACCTATTTTCGAGCGTTGTTCCGCTACGGGTTGATAGCCATTGCCGTGTATGTTATTTTTAAAGTTCTTGGCATTCCCCTTGTGAGCATGGTCCTTGGTTTGTTGGCTTTAGGAGCCGCGGCAATCGCGGCGAGTGTGTATGAAGTGTGGCATCCGGTCGAAATGAAGAGCGAAACTCAAGGCGTGCGAGGCTTAAAATAGCGACATGGAACAGCACGTAAGTTGGATCACGCAAATCGTCAATCATTACCTCGGAGGGGTGGCGCTCGCTCTGCTTTCGGCGCTGCGCATCCAGCCTAGCCACCCGGACGTGCCCATTCCCGAACACGTGGCCATGGGGTTTTTCGTGCTGGTTGCTGGCACCTTGCTGGCATTGCTGGTGAGATCGCGATTGTCGGTGGAGCGACCGGGCGCGGTGCAGCAAATTGCGGAACTCCTGCTGACGAACAAAGAAGGATTCGGAATCAACGACATTTTGTCGGAGAATGCCGGGCATCACTGGCGAGAATACGTGCCCTTGGTGGGAACGATTTCGCTTTTCATCCTGCTGGCCAACTTGTTTGGCGTTTTCCCGGGATTCAGCTCGCCCACCGCGACCGTCACTGTCCCGCTGGCCTGCGCCATCATCACGTTCGTATATTTCAACTGGCAAGGTATTCGTCACCACGGGCCATTGGGTTATGTGAAGACTTTTACCGGTGGCCTGAGTTGGCCGCTGATCCCGCTGATCTTTCCCGTGGAAATCATTAGCACCTGCGCGCGGTTGCTTTCCTTGACGGTGCGTCTTTGGGCCAACATTTTCGCCAGCGATCTTATCTATGGCCTCTTCCTCGGGTTGTTCGCGGCGCCCGCGTTGTGGGGGTGGACCAAGCACCCGGCAATCGGCCTGGCGCTAGGCATTCTTCCCGCATTGATCCCGATCGCGTTTATCTTGCTGCACATTTTCGTCTCGGTAGTGCAGGCCTATGTCTTCACGATTTTGCCAGCGGTCTATATTGGTCTGGCGACAGCGGAAGAGCACTAGATTCCGCGCATGAATACCCGGTAGAGCCAGCATCCTTGGCGGCTCTTCGATTTCGACGCCGTTTTGGTGCTGGGGTCGCGCGAGTTTGTATCAGCCGTTTCAGTGTGAGCCCGGCTGCACGGTGTCCGGGAACCACCTCCTGGCGGCAATTCAAGAGGAGGCAGTACATGAAAAAAGCAGCGGTAGTATGCATGGTGCTGCTGGCGGTGATGTTGATCGCGCCAGCGGCGTTCGCGCAGGACAATAATGCTCCGGCCAAGTCGCCGATTAACACGACGACGCTGGTGCTCGCCGTCGGCTTCGGCGTGGCCGTCGCGGCGTTTGGCGGTGGGCT
>Ga0209420_1000910_pt1 | contig 14729 bp, 14 predicted proteins | sample BlaSpr_A8_OM1_O1_FD_187972 | JGI IMG/M metagenome (GOLD analysis project Ga0209420, IMG submission 187972) | Forest soil microbial communities from Thunder Bay, Ontario, Canada - Black Spruce, Ontario site 2_A8_OM1_O1 (SPAdes) (version 2) | ecosystem: Environmental > Terrestrial > Soil > Boreal... | reverse complement strand
CCGCCGCACGCAGCTTTAGTGGCGGCGCTTCCAACGGTGGAGCATTCCATTCCTTTGCAAGTGCCGGACGCTCCGGATCGAGAGCGGCAAGGTCCGGAGTATCGACGCTCTCCGCCTCGAACTTTGGCGGTTCTCGATTTGGCGGATCGGCGTTTGGCGCGTCACGATTCGGTGGCTCAGCCGGCTTGGGGGCATCGCGCCTTGGCGGCGGAGGCTTCGGCCGAAACGGCGCATTCAGCGGAGCGTTTCGCGGTGGACGCTACGGCGGCAGGTACGGCGGTTACGGCTGGGGCGGCTTTGGTTGGGGCTGGGGCGGACTTGGTTTTGGCTGGGGCTGGGGTGGATTCGGCTTTGGCCTCGGTTGGGGCGGGTGGGGACCGTGGGGCTACTACGGCTTCGGCTATGACCCCTGGTATGACCCGTACTTCGATCCTTGGTATGAGCCCTGGTGGGGACTCGATCCCTACGCGGGCTATTACAACAACAACTATCTGTTGCCCAACGCAAATTTCAGTTACGACTACGGTGGCTACGGCAGCTACGGCCCTCCTTACAACTACGACGACAACGACCACAGCGTGCCGTACGCTCCCGACGGGCCGCCTAACGGAACCTACAATCAGTAGACTTCCTTGTAGAGGAGCGGCATATCCGCGAGCTCGATCATCATCTCGAGTCCGAGTGCGCGGATCGGGCCGTCCCTGGGCGACCAACGGTCAACGATCTTATAACGCCCGCTGCGAGACGCCTCCAGTATCCATTGCGCGCCATCCAGACCGAGAGACTTCCCGCGCGGCTCTTCGGTGGGAAGATTCCAATACTTGAGTTCGTCCACGCGTTGGAGAAACCATTTCATTTGCTCGGCGGAAATAGTTCTTTCACGGTTTTCGATAAGCCTTCCGGGCGCGTAGCCGCCAGCGCCGTCCGTGGTTTGGATAGTTAGAATCGCTGATCCATCGGGCCGCAGTTCGAGCCGGACCGCGACGGGATGGCTGAACGACCGCAGCCAGAGAAATCTGTATACCTGCTGATTCGAACGTTGCGACAGTTCCCAAAACGAGGGCTCGCCGAGCGCCTTCAGTGGTTTCGAGTACCACTCCACGACGAATTGATTTCTATGTTCATCGCTATAAAAAGCGTGGTCCGGAAAGTATTGCTGGCCCGAGACGCTACCGGCTAGGCACAAAATGAACACCATGAGGAACGCTCGTCTCATTACTCGTTAGCTTACTTCAGCCGGAACGGCACGAACGGTCTTTTCTCGAGTGCCTAGCAATTGAGGTGTGGGAAGGAAGCGCCCTCTTTCAGCGAAGACCTTACGCGTCCAAATCGTAGGCGATCTTTAGCCACCTCTTCACTTCGGCGTCAATCTGCGCGGCGCTGGTGATTTCGATGCGGTGCGTGATGCGATCTTTTTTCGCGAGGCCGCCCGTATCAATCAAGCGCTTCGGCAATTTCCCTTTATATTGGGCCAGCGCGAAGCCGAGATCGATGCGCGAGCTCGTGGTCGGCTTGATTTGTGCGAACACATGCTGGCGATACAACGGCACCATCGTTTTGCAGGGACACGCTTTCACATCATCGCCCTGCGCTTTTCCGAGGGCTAAGAGTTCGTCATACATCGCCCGCAATTTCTGTTTCGGTCCGGCGTACTGCTCCTCCACATAAACCGGCGCGATCTTCAGGTAGGCTTCCGGAGAATCTTCCGCGCCGCCCTTCCCTTCCGCGCGTTCGGCGATCCACCAGGCGGAGTTCATGCCCAGCTTGTGCTTGGTCTTCAGCCAGGCGCGCCGCGCGGTTTCGCCCTGTGGACCGTCCTTCTTCACCAGCGCGACCCATTCGTAGAGCGTTCGGCCGCTAGTATCCTTCAGCTCCGCCAACCATTTCTGCACACGCGCCACGCCGGGGTGCACTCCATACAGCGATCCGCTTTTTGCCGCGCTGGCCTTTGGCATGCGTTGTCCCTCGTCAAATAAATCCGAACTTGTACCATACCCCCGAAAACCCGACAAATCGTTTGCCACCTGCGGCAAGGAGGCGTCGAGGCGATGGACAACAGTTATCGGCTGCTCGATTTAACGGTCTACGGAAGGCAGGAAAAATTTGAAGATTCGCCAGCCGGCTGGCCTCAGCAGTGCAGCTATACACGCACTCGCAGCGGCCCGCCCACTTGGGAACCGTCGTGGCCGGGCGGGCGCCCCATCGCCCAATGGCCTCGCCTGGAGGCGGGATACTCCGATGACCTGGGAACCGCCCGAGGCCCGGAGACGTAGGCAGCGGCCGACGACTGGACCTAGCCATCCAGCGCTCGCGGCTTGGCGCCTTTGATGATGAGCCACAGCGTAAGAGCTATTTCCCCAAAGAAGGCGGGTTGGAGGATGGCAAAAAGTTTGTCTTGGTATTCCGGTGCGAGTATTGCCACAAAGCTCAAAATCAACCAGGCAAATCCACCGAGAGCAAGCCAAACGCCGAGCACGCGCGGCAGAAAGCGTGACCGGTATACTAGTGCCGCCAACGGAAGCAGCCAAGCACCCGCAAGCACGAGCGAAGCATCGATTTGAAAACTGTGCAAACGCAGGAATACCATCGCCAATGCGTCCCGCTGAGGTTTGTCGAATGCGGACAAGAAATCGGCGCCGCGGACGATCATCAATGCGCCAAGGTCATTCACCACGTTAACGAAGTAGATGACGGCGGGCATCACTCCGCCGAGGATTACCACCAGCACGGCGAGATACTGATCCACCCCTTTAAACAACCGGTAGAAGGCCAGCACTAAGAAGACCAGGATGACGCCGCCAACTAATTCGGCAAGAATGCCGAAGCGGAAGAGCAGCTCGTGCGCCGCGACATTGTTGATCGTGGAAGCCGCGTTCCCCTTCACGTAGAGTTTGCCGGGAATGTAGATCAGGAAGAATGGCCCAATAGCAATGAGGAGCAGATACCAGAGTCCCGCAACTCTGCCTGGGTTATGGGTTGAGCTCATATTCCCTCGCTCGTCATAAGGATTCCAGGAGTAAAGGTTCGCCATTTCATACGGCGAGAATGAGCGAAATGTTCCTCAAACAGCTCACCGCTGACCTCTGGATGGAAATCCGGCCCCCATTCCGGGCAGCATCACGGGCCATCCGTAAAGTTGACCTCCGAAACAGCTTTATAATTGACATTGCTTCCGGGTTGCCGACAATCAGACCGTAGAGAGCAACTCGGAATCGGCCGGATGTTGAGAGCCCCAAAAAAGTTTGCTTAGCGGGAAAAGAAATCCGCGCATGTCGCGCGACGAGAAGTGCAAGCATCGCGGTTCGGCACGCTGCGGAGGTCGTCCATGACTGGCCTTCAGCACAAGACGAGTCCGATTCGAATTTGTGCCGTATCAATCGTGCTGAGTTTGGCGTTTGGATTTCTTAGCACTTCCTTGCAACATCTTTCCGCGCAAGACCAGGGAGCATCTAGCGCCAAGGATTCCTCCAAGCGGATGGCAGACGGCAAACAATGGACCACACATAATCTGGACGTGAAGAGTGTCCCGTCCTACTGCTACGAAGATGCGGAAGCGAATTGCCTCCGGTATGGCCGCTTGTACACATGGGAGTCAGCGCGGCGAGGATGCGAATCGTTGGGAGATGGATGGCGAGTGCCGACGGACGACGAATGGCGGCAAATGGCGAAATACTACGGTGGGTTCTACGAGGATTCCGCTGACGGCGGTAAAGCGGCGTACCAGGCGCTCTTGATCGGAGGAAGCTCGGGCTTCGATGCATTGCTCGGTGGCGGCCGCGCCGAGGATGGCGAGTATGCGCGGTTGGAAGCCCACGGTGTCTACTGGACGGCGTCAGACAGTAGTCCGGCCGGTGCGTGGTATTACAACTTTGCTCACGGCGGACTCGCTCTCTATCGTCAGAGCGATGGAGAGAAACCCAGAGCCTTCTCCGTTCGGTGTGTCAGGGATTGACGCCCCTGGACCCCGCTCCAGTTGATACGCACGGATTTATTTGGCTATGATCCGCGTCTGGAGTTACTCCGATGCCGAGACGGCCCAAGAAATCCCCTAAAGCTGCCAAGTCGCGGACGCGCCCAGCCGCGGACAAAAAACCACTCACCGGAATGGTAGCGGTTGTCGCCGGCGCGACGCGTGGCGCAGGACGCGGCATTGCGCGAGCGCTCGCAGAAGCGGGCGCCACGGTTTATTGCACGGGACGCAGCGTGCGTGGCAACCGCTCTCCGTACAATCGCCCTGAAACCGTAGACGAGACCGCCGAGATGATCGTTTCCGTCGGTGGCTCCGCCATCGCGCTTCGCGTGGATCACACCGTGGAAAGCGAAGTGGAGCAGCTCTTCGCGCGCGTGGATCGCGAGCGTGGTCGCCTCGATATACTCGTCAACAGCATCGCCGGTGAAGACCCGCTGATGTCGCAGTGGTGCTTTTTCTGGAAGACCGATCTCAAGAACGCCGAGGCGGCCCTCCGTCAGTCGCTCGTCTCCCACATCATCACCGCTAAGCATGCCGCTCCCTACATGATTCGCAACCGCCGCGGGCTGATCGTGGAGGTCACGGAAAACGACATCCTGAGCGCTGGCGGCAACCCGATCACTCAGACGGTGAAGTTTGCTCTCAAGGGATTGGCACTGAACATGGCGGCGGAATTGCGCCCGCACGGTGTCTCAGCCGTTGCGATCACGCCCGGCTTTCTGCGATCGGAAACGATGCTGGGGCATTTTGGCGTTACCGAGGGGACTTGGCGCGAAGGCGGAAAGAAAGACAAAAACTTTCTCGAATCGGAATCCCCGCTGTTTGTCGGAGGAGCTGTGGCCGCGCTCGCAGCCGATCCCGCGATATTAGAGAAGTCTGGACAGCTTTTCAGCTCTTGGGAGCTCGGCCGCGAGTACGGATTCACAGATGCCGATGGACGCCGGCCGGATTGGGGCGCCGCCAAGCTCGATTTCTCGGAGCATCCGGCGGAATTGATGCAGCTTCTGAGAACCGGTTCGGAGATCCAGCTTCAATGGTTGAACGAACTGGCGCGGCGCACGAAGCACTTCTTAGGCCGCTTACCGGGATAAGTCTTCAGCTGTCGGCTAGAAAACTGGTAGGGGCGGTGGGGATCGAACACGGCTCCAAAACCACAAGTCCCGTGAGGCACTATCCGGCCAATATCCTCACTGCCTTGCTTCGCGTTGGCGCGATCTCCGGCTACCAGTGGCACGTAGGTGGTGGTAGATAACTTGGCTCGCCCGCCATCTCAAAGAGGTCGTGGCTCGCCCTGCTTAGCAGATCCTGCAACGACGTCTTGCCCAGGGGGCCAAGCGGCGGGTTCAGGTCCGGGCACGGATTCATTTCCGCGTACTGAATGTCCACGTAGTCGAGTTCCAGATACTGCATGGGTGCCGGGCCCCTCGCGCCGCCGTAGAATGCGGCGGCTGGCGTCCCGTAGAAAAACACGGTCATCACGTTGTATGCGGCCTCCTCCGGGGTCAGACTGCACGTGGGACCCTGAACAGGAGTACATCCTTCCTGCTGTATTTCCTTTGGGTTCGAGACGGCCAGATCAAATTCGGCCCCGCCTAGAAACGAGGGCGATGGCGGAGGCCAAAGCGATGTAAGCAGCTTTATGCCGGGGACGCCAATATCGCCAAGAGTAACGGCGCTCGTGGCTGTCATCCCGCCGACCTGGGTGGCCTTTCCATTGGGACCGTCCACCGTGACGAAGTTCGACAGAATCTCAGTTTTCGCTTCGCAAGACATGACAACCCCAGGAGCTTCCTTGCAGTCCTGAGCGAATAGTGTGTTGTCGTGGTGCACAGTTACGTTTTCGCTGAACTCGGGCAGGTCGTTGCCAGCGTCAGGGCTGACGAACAGGGTCACGCCTCTAAAAATATTCTCATACGCGTCAATCACTTGCTTCCATTGATCAATGAACACCTGGTCCGAGTTTTGGTATTTGCTGGTGTAGGGAAAGGAATGATGAATCAGCGCGGTCCACATCTGGTCTGGTGACTTGCCTGATGGTTGCGTCGGCGTGTTCCCGTCCGTAGGGAGGATCATCTCGGTTGACGCGCCCACCGGACCCGCGATGGCGATAGAGACGAATGCGGTATTGGAATTGTATCGGGCGTTGAGATGTGTGAGGAAATCCACCCACGCCTCCTTATAGACGCTGTTCCAGGGCAGCGGAAGCACGTTGCCGTCGGCGCGATCCGATTCCGGGTAATTCACAAAGGTCACCGTCCCGCAATCGTCCGGAGCGGTTCCATCGCCAGGGGGAAAAAGTCCGTCGCAGGAGGGGATTTTATTTTCAGCCAATAGCCATTTTGGCGAATCAAAGCCGGGTGTGATGATGAGTTGAATGGATTTGTGGGCGAAATTAGCCTCCTCGAAGGCATCGTCCAGGTAACTCCAATCGTAACCATCGGAGTAACCATAGGAATGGACAGGGTCGGTGAGCTGGATGTTGTCCCAGTGCGCCCCCAGCGTGATCCCCGAGACGGCCCGGTCGGCTAACATACTCGCGTAGAGCTCGCGAAGGTAGACATGCAATTCCTCCGACGTCGGTGTACCAGGACCCGGATATTTATTTATCGCGGTCTCGATATCGAGGTGGGCATAGACGCCCAACGGCCTGCGCACACTTTCCCGATCATCTGCCCGAGATACACTTGCGCATACCAACAACAATGCGCAACAGGCGCACGAGGCAATTATTTTTCGGACCATGATTGACCTCAAATTGAAGCTGGTATGTCGTCGAAGCGTGGCCGTGACCAAGTTTATCTATTTGATCGAGAATTCCATTTTGAAAACTAGATTCCTTCTTGGCTTTCCGGTGTCGCATAGTGTACAGCAAGTCACTTCAATTGCGACCAAGTCTTGGCCGCGTATCGCCGGAAGCCGTACCAGTATTCATGGAACGTGGGCGGTTTGCCTTCCAGGCGGAGCCAACGGGCGGCTTGGATGCGTTTCGGAAAGTTTGTTTTCGCGAAGGCTGGTAGGGGCGGTGGGGATCGAACCCACGACCTTTGGCTTAAAAGGCCACTGCTCTACCACTGAGCTACGCCCCTAAAATCGGTCAGAACATCTTACAGGAAAGCATTTAGCGGACCTAGGCCGCCCGCGCCGTCACGCTCACGAGCGCTCGGCGAAAAATGCCACTCGATCACGTTCCGGTTGCAACGCGCACGGTCACCATGCAGCATTCACCGGCTGCCGCGCGCAAACCGGCCGTCCATAATAGCAAAGCGGGCTGGTGACGCAATGCACGCGCCAAACGGCTGCACCGTCATCCGTAACAATTGTGCAAAGCTGAGTCTAGGCGAGCACTGCGGCGCGGGGACGTTTGCGTTTCCATTCCGAATCATGACGCAAACGCGACTGATGTTTTTTGATCTGCGAGGAAAGTTCCGCAAATGCGGTCTTCAAACTGCGAGGAATATCGGCGCCGGTGCCGGTGCAATGCAGCGTCCCGGTCGGCAGGCTCAGATTGAGTGAAACGTTGTATTCCGGTTTGCGAGCCTGCTTCTCGAAGCAGGCGTGGAGTTGCACCGCGTCGGGCGCATAACTCCTGAGCAGTTTTTCCATCTTGCCGACCTGGCGATTGGCTTCCAGTTCCACCGGCTCACGCACTTCCACATTCTTGTACGTCGTCGCAAATTTCATCGGGCACCTTTTTCTGTGTGAAGGTTTGAAGGGGTGGACCACTGCGCGAAAAGCGGAAATTGGGCCGTGGGCATCGTACATCTGCAGGATAACAAGTCCCCTTTCGCGTTGTAAACTCGAAACGCGAGGCGTTGTTGCCGCCTACAAATAGGATGCGGCGAAGCGCGCAGGAGGAATGTTTCCGCTCATTTTTCCGCGAGAAGTTTCCGTCATCTTGCAATAAAGGGGCCGTTTCGGCATCATGCGCATCAAATACTTGGGTGGCCGATTTTTCGCAAATGCTGGCCTCCGGCATGCGCTCTCCGCCGAGACCTATGCCCGATAGAACCGCGCCGCGCCGCGCTTCCGCCAAATCCAAAAAGAGAACAAACGCTTGCGCCGCCATCTCCTCGGCCGAACCCGTAGCTGTCGGCGCGTTTGGCCAGGATCCAAACTCCGCACCGGCTGAGCCCGAGAACCAGGCGCAGATTCGCATCGGACCGGCGGGCTGGTCCTACACCGATTGGGGCGGTGTGGTCTACCCCTCGCCCAAGCCGCGCGATTTTCACGAAGCCGCCTTCCTCGCCCAATATTTTGACACCATCGAGATCAACACTTCCTTTTACCAGCCGCCGCGCCCGCAAATCACCGAGCAATGGCTCGAACGCATCAGAGCGAATCCGCGTTTTCAATTCACCGCGAAGTTGTGGCAACGGTTCACGCACGAGGGCGGCGGCTCGGCAGAAGATGAGCGTCTCGTTCGCGAAGGCTTCGCGCCGCTGGTGGCCGCCAAAAAACTTGGCGTGGTGCTGATGCAATTCCCTTTTTCGTTTCACAACACACCCGAAAATAACGTCTATCTGAAGCAGCTTCTCGAGCGCTTCGGCGATTATTGCCTGGTGGTGGAGGTGCGGCACGCCAGTTGGAACGACAAAGAGTTCTTCGCCATGCTGCACAGCCGCGGCGCGGGTTTTTGCAATATCGATCAGCCGCTGATCGGCCGCAATCTGAAACCCACCGAGCGCACCACCGGACCCGTCGGCTACATCCGCTTGCACGGCCGCCGGTATGACACCTGGTTCAGCGACGACCCGGAAACTCCTCCGGAAGAACGCTACAATTATCTTTACAACGACGAAGAACTTGCGCCGTGGGCGAATCGCGTGCGCCACGTGTCCGAGCACAGCCGCGCCACTTACGTCATCACCAATAACCACTATCTCGGGAAGGGCGCGGTGAACGCGCTACAACTGATGAGCCTGCTCAGCGGCGCAAAAGTGAAGGTCCCCGAACCGCTGCGCGAGCATTACCCGCAGCTCGATCAGATTGCCGATCAGCCGCAGCAGCAGCCGACGTTGTTCCCAAATCCCATCGAGTAGCATCTATTCCGACTTTTGTAGCCCAGGGCGGTTCCATAGCCCTGGGGCTTTTCTCGAAGCCGGAATCTCTGCTCCGGCGCTCGCAAATGTGGGCCGGCGATTGTCGCGTTCGGCCCCAGGCTTTTTGTGCAGCCAGGCTCTACCCGCCCCAGCACTAATTTAGGCCGTCGCTCAATGAAACCGATGCGGGTCGTATTCCAAATCCACCAGCCCATCCCGGTAATCAATCTTCATGTCAATCATCCGCAGCATCCCAAATCCGAAAATCCCCGAAATCTCCGTGCCAAACGAGTTACTCACATTTGTGACGTCAAACGTGATCAGGTCATGCCGGTCCTGCTTCAGCCGCCCAAAGCGCAGCACCAATTGGTCCGCCGTATAAACCTTGTTCACTTCCCCGTTGAACCCTTTGATCGTCATGTTGCTGTCGCCCGTGATGTGCGTGAACTGCTTCGCCATAGTCGGTGAAACCGTATCGTCAAACGATCCGGTATCGATCAGAAAAAGGCGGTAAGGCGTTTCGTTCACGCTCGTGGGAATCAGCAACGCGTGCCCGATGCGGAACACCTGCGAATAGCTCTTCATCTCCGGCGGCACGTAGCGATCGTGCAAATGCGCACCACTCGACGTTTCCGATTGCAGCGATGCTTCCTTCGCGGGCTGGTCTGGAATCGCCGGCAAGGGACTCAGCTTGAATTTCGCATCCGGAAAATCCAGGTCTACCAGGAAATCCTCGAACACGTCCGCGCCGATCAAGCCGTCATCCTCGAGCGCGGACTTGCGGTCCACCACATCCACATAGCAGCCCTGAAATTCCAGGTCGCCAATCTTGATCGAATCGGCCACGCCAATTGACCCGCTGGCCGCCGGACCTTCGCCGATACCCTGCAGCGTCTCGCTCGTAATCAGCTTGATGTTCGCCTTCTGCGCCATCTTACGGCCCAGCACAATCCCCGATGCGCCGGTATCCAATTGCAGATTTGCGGTAGCGCCGTTCACTTTTACGGGCAGACCGTAGCCGCTGATCCGGCTGTCCATATCCATCCCCACCGGATCGAACTTGGTCTGTGTCGAGGTTACTTTCGTCACCAGCTTGCACGAGTGCGTCGGCGTACTGACCTCGTCTTCGAGCACGGCAAGCTGATGTTCCAAGCCCTCGCGATGCGCCGCATCTTCATTGCCAGGCGTGGCCAGATATTCCTTCAAATACTTCAATCGGTCGGCGCCGCCGAGTGTCGCCACCCACGCCCGGCCAATATCGGGATCGGTGGGATCGAGCGTGTGCGCCGCATTGATCGATGATTTCGCGCTCTTGTAATTCGAGGTGATCTCGTAAATCCGCGAAAGGCCCAGATACGCCCGCGCATCCGCGGTGCACGGCGCGCGAAACGCTGCCTCCGCCTCGGTAAACTTCCCTTGCCGGTAGTACACTTCGCCGAGCGCTACAATGGCGGGAGGCGCGTTCGGCGTCAGCGCGTTCGCCTTCTGCGCCGCGTCGTATGCTTCGTCCACTTTGTGCAGCTTCAGGTTAGCGCGGGCCAGACCCGCATACGCGTAAGGAGCCGCGGCCTTGTCGCCGGCGGCAATCACCGATTCATAGCCGCCAACCGCCGTATCAAAATGCCCAGTGCGATATTTCTGGAGCGCGGTATCGAGCGTCGCGGCCGCTTCGCCCGTCGGCGAAGGGGCATTCGCGCACCCGCCGGCCGGCGCCGTGACGGCCGGCGCTTTTGTATTCACTTGCCCGCTTCCCTGCGCAAACGCGAGCCGCGCAATGGCGAAAACCAAGACAATCGAAAGGAAGATTCGGACAAAAGGGCTGGGCATAGGACCTTCCTGGGCACGCCGCAAACGCGGCTTCTGCATATGTAACGCGAAGCGCGAAAACGACCGGTTCGCAGCAAATTGTCCGAAATGATTCCTATGCTGTCAATAGGAGAAATATCGAAATTACGCCTTCGTAACGGTAGACCCTTCCTTTCCCCCTTCACCGCATGAATGATGAGCGTATTGCCTCCGGTGAGCACCGCGCTCGAATTCAGCGCGCGCGTCCAACGTTCGCGCCTCTTCTTTGCAGGAACGGTCAGCGGGTGCCGCAGTCACGGATGCAGCAGGTAGCGGGTGCCCCAGGTGCCGTATTTGCACCTGGGGTCTTTGTGCCCATCCAGCATCGCTTCGCCTACGTCTCCATCCACCCCCACCGGCAGCCAAACCCTCTATCGCGCGCTTTTCACCGCGTGCATCACCAGCGTATTGCCTCCGGTGAGTACCGCATTGGAATTCAGCTCGCGCGTCCAACGCTCGCGCTTCTTCTTTGCAGACACCGTCAGCGCCAGCAATTGGATCAACAATGTAAGCGGAGCGTAGAGCCACAGTCGCGGCTTTCGCCGGTCGCGAAACGCACCCTGCACCTCGAAGCCTGCTTTCTCTAAACTGAATCGCAGCTCCGAATACGATATCGGGTTCACGTGCAGCAGCACTTCATCGCGTCCGCCGGCCCGCTCCCGCGTCGCCGCTACGTGTTCGCGCGAGAGTGGTTTGAAATGCGAGGTGTAGCCGAAGAGCAGCCACTTCACCCGCTCCTCGATATTCAATATATTGGGAGTGCTGACGACGAGATGTCCGCCCGGCTTCAGCACGCGCGCGAACTCACGAATCGCCTGCTGCGGGTTCTCGATATGTTCGAGACCTTCCACGCACGTGACGTAGTCGAACTCGCCATCGCCGTACGGCAACGAAGCGCTCAAATCCCCACGCCGAATCTCCACGCCGCTAAGCCGGAAAATCTCCGGATACAAATCGCAGCAATGGACGTCAAATCCCGCCGCCACAAACCGCGCGGCCAGCGCCCCTTCGCCGGCAGGCACATCGAGCAATCGTCCCCGCGCCAGCGGCTCAAGTATCGCAAACACCGTCTCGTGCGTTCCCGGCCGCGCCAAAACTCCCGGCGCCAACGTCGCCGTCCGCTGCTGCGCCGCCCCGCTCACAAATGTGGACTCACAAACGTTCCCTCGCCGCGCCGCACAATATCACGATTCTCAAGTTACAAAGGCTTGTCTATCAATGGCGGTGCGGCTTGGACAATTCCTTGTGGCGGAAGCAATCGGTGGCGTGGTCGTTGACCATGCCGGTGGCTTGCATGAAGGCATAGCAGATCGTGGAGCCGACGAAGCGGAAGCCGCGGCGCTTCATCTCCTTGCTCATGGCGTCCGATTCGGGAGTGGTGGCCGGAAGTTGGCTGCCGCGCTTCTGGCGATTCTGGCGGGGAGCGTGTCCGACAAATTGCCACACGAAGCGATCGAAGGATCCAAATTCCTTCTGCACCGCGAGGAAGGCCTGCGCGTTCGTGATCGCCGCGTCCATCTTCAGGCGGTTGCGGATCAGGCGGGCGTCGCCGAGCAGCGCGCGCACTTTGCACTTATCGTATTTGGCAACTTTGGCGGGATCGAAATGATCGAACGCTTCGCGATAGGCCTCGCGCTTGCGCAACACGGTGTTCCAACTGAGCCCGGCTTGATGTCCTTCGAGGATTAGGAATTCAAAGAGGGCGCGATCGTCGTGCAGCGGCACTCCCCACTCGAGGTCGTGATAGCGAGCCATGTGCTCGCTTTGGGCCCAGTGGCAGCGCCGCTGCTCGGAACGCGATGGCAAGGGATTGCTTACTGCGTCGCGGCAACGCCGATGTGGCGCTCTAGCGCTTTTTGGATATTCTCTTTCGGCACCGCGCCGACGATCTGCTCGGCCACCTGGCCGCCCTTGAACACCAAGAGCGTCGGGATTCCGCGAATATTGTATTGGCCGGGCGAATTGACGTTCTCGTCCACGTTCATCTTGACGACCTTCAATTTGCCGGCATATTGCGTGGCGATTTCCGCCACCGTGGGCGCCAACATCAGGCACGGCCTGCACCAGCTCGCCCAGAAATCCACCATTACGGGCTGCGTCTTGCTCGCCTCGATCACTTCCGTCTGAAAATTGCTGTCGCTGACGGCCGCTACATTATCAGCCATGAAACTCCTTTCCCTTCGGAGAAGCCACGCCGGCCGCTCCGCCTCGCGCACTCGGATTGGATGCTGCCGCCAAGTGAAGGTTTCGGGCCTTCCTAGCTACCTCATAAAGCTGGGCATATTCGCCGGCCGAGGCGCGCCACGAAAAATCCTTCGCCATGCCATTGGCCTGCACCTTCTGCCATGCCGGCGCATTGCGATACGTCTCCAGCGCCTCGCGAATGCATCCCAAAAGGGCCGCCGCTTCGTACGGCTCAAACTTGAAGCCGGTGCCCTGCCCGGTCTTCGGACTATACGGCTCGATTGTATCATCCAGACCGCCGGTCGCGCGCACGACGGGAACGGTGCCATATTTCAGGCTGTAAATCTGGTTGAGTCCGCAAGGTTCGTAGCGCGAAGGCATCAGGAACATGTCCGAGCCGGCTTCGATTTTGTGCGCGATGGTGTTGTCATAGGCCACCTTCACGCCCACCTGCTTCGGATACTTGCCCGCCAGTTCGCGGAACAGCGCTTCGTATTGCGGCTCCCCGGCGCCCAGCGCGACGATGGTAACGTCTTCTCTCACCAGGGCTGGCGCAATCTCTTCAATCAAGTCAAAGCCCTTTTGCGCGGCGAAGCGCGAAACGATACCGATCACCGGACGCTTCAGATCGGAAGTATCGAGATTGAATTGTTCGAGCAGGTCTTTCTTGCAGGCTTTCTTGCCGCTCATATCTTTCGCTGAATAGCGCGCCGCGATCAGCGTGTCGTTTTCCGGACCCCAGATCGAATAATCGACGCCATTCAGGATTCCCCGCAGACGCGAAGCGCGATTGCGTACCACGCCGTCCAACCCGTGGCCATATTCCGCCGTCTGGATTTCCTGCGCGTATTTTCGGCTCACGGTGGTGAGGTAGTCGGAGAAAACCAGCCCTGCCTTGAGGAAATTCACCTTGCCGAAAAATTCCACCGCGTCCATGCGGAAAAGCGTTTCGGGCAAGCCCAGCGCCGCCAGCGTGTCGCGCGGGAAAAGTCCGTGGTAGCCCATATTGTGAATCGTGAAGACCACGGGCACGCCGCGCAGCAGCGGGTCGGTTTCGTAAAGGGTGCGCAACAGCACGGGCACCAGCGCCGATTGCCAGTCGTGGCAATGAATCACGTCCGCGGGCCAAACGTGTTTGGCCACCTCGACAGCCGCGCGGCTGAACTCGCCAAAGCGCTCGGCATTATCAATGTAATCTTTGCCGCGCTCGCCATAGAGCTGATCGCGATCGAAATATTCCGGATCGTCCACAAAGAAGTAGCGCACGCCGCTCGCGACGGTGCCGTCGGCAATCGCGGGGAATCGCAGCGTCGCGCCCATGGGCACGGTCAGGCTCGGCATCACGATGGCGGTGGCTTTGGTGTTGCGATAGCGCGGCAATACCACCGCGACCTCGTGTCCCAGCTCGACGAGAGCCTTGGGCAGGGCTTCAACGACGTCTGCGAGACCTCCGGTCTTGGAAAACGGCAGGCCTTCGGATGCCACAAAGAGGATGCGCATAGGGTTCAGGGTGCTCTCGAAAAACGGTAACGGAGGGCATCGGCGGCGTCAAGGAAAACGGCAGCGCAGGGTGCGCGGTAGGGACGGGCACTGCGCTCCGTGCCGGGGAACTTAGGACCGGCCCTCGAATGGCTCCCTCCGCTCAAATTCCCGATTTGGGTCAGAGAATATGCGGCAGCCACCCCCCCCCC
>Ga0209420_1000909_pt1 | contig 14730 bp, 13 predicted proteins | sample BlaSpr_A8_OM1_O1_FD_187972 | JGI IMG/M metagenome (GOLD analysis project Ga0209420, IMG submission 187972) | Forest soil microbial communities from Thunder Bay, Ontario, Canada - Black Spruce, Ontario site 2_A8_OM1_O1 (SPAdes) (version 2) | ecosystem: Environmental > Terrestrial > Soil > Boreal... | reverse complement strand
CGCAAGCCGGCGCAGTCTTTCGACCCGGCCGACGACCCGAGCCGCTACGACGCCGCCGTGCTGGGCGCCGCCAGCGGTGAGGCGCCCGAGGTCGTCTGCCCGCCCCACCGGTGGTACGAGGTGGCCATGGCGCCGCCCATGGCGGCCGACGCGTTGGGGCGACCCTCCTTCTCCGTCGCCGATCTCTCGGCGGAGCTGTGCTGGCCCGCCGCCGCGTCGCCGCCCGACGTCGGGTTGGTGGAGACGGCGGGCGGCCTGCGCTCCCCGCTGGCGGCCGACGGCGATTGCCTCGCCTTTTGCGCCACCCTGGATGCGGACCTGGTGTTGCTGGTGGCCGACGCCGGGCTGGGCACCATCAACGCGGTGCGTCTCACCGTCGACGCGCTGAGCTCGTTGGCGGTTCCCATCGTCGTCGTGCTGAACCGCTTCGACGTCGCAAGCGCGTTGCACGTGCGCAACGCGGCGTGGCTGCGCACGCAGGACGGGCTGCGCGTCGTCACCATGCCCGGCGATGAGGCGGGACTGGTCGAGCTGGCCCGGACCTGAACCGCCCGGGTCGGCTGACCTGAGCCACCGGGCGGCCCACAACGCGCGTCCGCTTGCGCAGCTGATTCCCCGCCTGGGACGTCTAGGGAGAGTCGACCAGGACGAACTCCAGATGGAGGATCTCACCGAAGGTAATCCCGCGCGCGCTCGCCGCCTCGCGCCGCGACGCGGCGGCCCCTTCCGCTTGCTTGTCCAAGGCGGCCCTGTCGGCCCACACAGTTCCTACGTATCCCTCACCGGTGTCGCGGTTGACCATGTTGCGCAGGGAGCAGAACCCCGGAGCAGCCTTGATCCTGGGCACGATTTCATTCTTGAAGAAGTTGAGATTCTCATCGATCGTCGCCGGGTCCATGCTGAACGGCGAGACCATGAGTGCTGACCCTGGCATTGGTGGGTTCACGACCTCGGACACCAGTTCTTCAAGCTTCTCAACTTGAATTGTCCCTCCGATGATTTCAGTAGCTTCGTCGCGGGCTTTGCTCATGGCGCCGTCACTGGCGTCGCGGTCCGCCTCGCTGTCCCAGGTCGAAAGGATGTGCAACCTCCCCATCGATCGGTCAACCGTTGCGCTCAGGCCCCGGTAGCCCTTTTGCTGGTGAATGAGCGGGAGCGCTGTATCACGCAAGTACTCGATTCCACCATCGATATCGGTGGCATTTGTCCAGGTAATCAACCGTGTGAACATCGCCCTTCCCTCCTTTGCGGACACCATTTCAGCCGCGGGGCGAACGCTATACCCGCGGCCCTCGTGGCGCCTCTGGGAACGACGCTCGCGCCCAGGGAGGGTCCCCGCTCCGACCATGGCCGATGACGACGAGCTGACCGACGAGGTCCGTCGATTCCTGGCTGCCCACGTCGCAGCCTGATGGCCAGTCGCTCCGCCGAGCGGCACAGGAACAAGGTGCCACCCTACGCATCGGGTAGGCGCGGGCCTTTACCGCCGCATTACCCCAAACTCGTATCGTCACCCTGACAACGATGGGCGGTCTTCCAGCAGACCAGCGCCTATTGCCTCAGCTGTTCGACCCCGCACAGCTGATCGATCGAAGGAGTGATCTCATGGGCCCTCACGGAATAAGCAAGAGGCAGCACAAGAAGCTTGATGCGGCACGCCGGGTCGCCGAACCTGGCTCCGAGATCCTGGCCTATGGCACCGGCAGCGGGCATGCACGGATGTCAAGAGGTCTGGTCGGGCTTGTCGTCGGCTTCGCCGTGCTCTTCGTGGTCCTTCTGGTGGCGGTCCATGTGGTGCTGATCCCCGGAGTGGTTCTCGTCGTGTTGGCGATCGCATTGATCCGGCCAAAGCGCGGTGTGGCGCTGACCCCCGACGCCGTCCTTGTGTTCCACGAGAGCATGTGGAACGGCAAGCCCAACCGTCTCATTCTGAGCACCTCGGCCGATTCGTTCTCAGCCTCGAATGCTCCGAGCACTGGAGGTTCTCGAGTAAGCGTTCTCTTGGGTACCGAACGCGTCACCTTGAAAACGAATGAGTACGAGCGCCTTCTCCGTGCGGTTGTACCTCCAGCAGTCGAACACTCAGGCTGAACGCAGTTCGGCATGGTCGCGGCAACGGGCCGACCAACCAGTCGGAGTGACCGTGACCGTCAGCCGGCGCCCGCACTCGGGGCAGAAGCGCGGCGGGTCGAGCGGGCGCCCGCACCCGGCGCACTCGGTGATCACCCGGCCACAGCCGGTGCAGTGGGAAGGGCCGACCGGATCGCTCCCGGCGTGCCCTGCGTCGGTCACCGGCGGGCTCAGATGGCGGCGGTGAGGGCGCCGATGGGCATGCGCAGGTCCTCGAGCATCTGGAGGTCCTCGTCGGCGGAGCGACCGAGCGTGGTCAGGTAGTTGCCGACGATCAGCGCGTTGATGCCAGCCGTCATGCCGATGGCCTGCAGGTCGCGCAGCGTCACCTCACGTCCGCCGGCGTAGCGCAGAATGACCGAGGGCAGCGCCAGGCGGAACAGCGCGATCCAGCGGACCGCCTCCCAGGCGCTGAGGATCGGGCGGTCGCCGAGCGGGGTGCCCGGGCGCGGGTTGAGGAAGTTGAGCGGCACCTCGGTCGGCTCGAGCTCCTGCAGCTGGGTGAGCAGCTCGACCCGCTGGGCGTCGGTCTCGCCCATGTTGAGCAGGGCGCCGCAGCACAGCTCCATGCCGTGCGCCTTGACCAGACAGCAGGTCTCGGCCCGCTCGTCCCACGTGTGCGTGCTGACGATGGAGCCGAAGAACGAGCGCGCCGTCTCGACGTTGTGGTTGTAGCGGTGCACGCCGCCCTCGGCCAGGCGGCGGGCCTGGTCCTCGGTCAGGATGCCGGCGCTGACGGCCACGTTGAGCCCGGTCTCGTCGCGCACGAGCGGGACCAGGTCGAGGATGCGCTGCAGGGTGCGCTCGTCGGGCCCCCGCACGGCCAGGACGAGGCAGAACTCCGACGCGCCGAGCTGGGCCGTCTCCCGGGCCGCCGCCAGCACCTCGTCGGGGTCGAGGAAGGGCGTGGCCTTGACCGGCGTGTCGAAGCGCGACGACTGCGAGCAGAATTGGCAGTCCTCCGGGCAGCCCCCGGTCTTGGCCGACAGGATCCCCTCAATCTCGACCCCGGGACCGCACCAGGTCAGGCGGACCTGGTGGGCCAGGGCGGCCAGGTTCATGACGGCGCCGTCGGGCAGGGCGGCCAGCGCCGCGAGCTCGTCGCCGTCGAGGAGGCGGCGCTCGTCGAGGAGGGCGGCCTCGGCGCCGGCGATCACGGCCCGGTCCGCCGCGCCGAGGGCGGCTTGGGGCGGAGGCGGGCCGCCGGCAGGCGCAGCGGGGCGGAAGGCGACGGGGCTGGAGGTGGTCACGGCGCTCACGGTAGTGGCAGGGTTGGTGCCGCCGGAAGCTGACCGAGCGCACCGGCCGATGGGGAGGATGGAATGGCCTGGGATTTCTCGACCGAGCCCGAGTTCGAGTCGAAGCTGGAGTGGATGCGCGGCTTCGTGCGGGAGGAAGTGTTCCCCCTCGAGACGCTGGACCTGACCTACGACCAGATCCGGGTGCTGATCCGGCCGTTGCAGGAGCAGGTGCGGGGCCAGGGGCTCTGGGCGGCCCACCTGCCGCCGGCGCTCGGCGGCATGGGGTTCGGCCAGGTCAAGCTCGGCCTGATGCACGAGATCCTCGGGCAGTCGCCGCTGGCCCCGGTGGTCTTCGGCAACAACGCACCCGACTCGGGCAACGCCGAGCTGCTGGCCGTGGGCATTGAGGCGACGGGCGACGAGTCCCAGCGCACGAAGTGGCTGCAGCCGCTCCTGGACGGCGAGCTGCGCTCGGCCTTCTCCATGACCGAGCCGAATACGGCTGGATCCGACCCGACGCTGCTGACGACGTCGGCCGTGCGCGACGGCGAGGAGTGGGTGATCAACGGCCACAAGTGGTTCACCACCAACGGGTCGGTGGCCGACTTCCTGATCGTCATGGCGGTGACCAACCCCGACGTCCACCCCTACTCGGGGTCGTCCATGATCATCGTGCCGGTGGAGACACCCGGCGTCGAGATCGTGCGCGACGTGGCCACCATGGAGGACCCCGGCACCGAGTTCGGGCGCTTCGGCAACCACGCCGAAATCCGCTACGTCGACGTGCGCGTGCCGGAGGGGAACCTGATCGGCCACGAGGGCTCGGGCTTCGCCCTGGCCCAGCACCGCCTCGGCCCGGGCCGGATCCACCACTGCATGCGCTGGCTGGGCCAGTCCCGCCGGGCCTTCGACATGCTGTGCGAGCGCGCCGTGTCGCGCTACGCGCACGGCTCCACGCTGGCCGAGAAGCAAACGATTCAGAACTGGATCGCCGACTCCATGGCCGAGATGGCCGCCGCCCGCCTCATGACGCTGCAGGCCGCCTGGAAGATGGACCAGGAGGGGGCGTCGGCCGCCCGGGTGGAGATCGCCATGATCAAGTACTTCGGGGCGAAAGTGCTCTACGACGTGATCGACCGCTCCATTCAGGTGCACGGGTCGCTCGGGTTCTCGTGCGACCTCCCCCTCGAGTCGATGTACCGGGCCGCCCGGGCCGCCCGCCTCTACGACGGGCCCGACGAGGTGCACCGCCAGACGGTGGCCCGCCAGGTGCTGAAGGGCTACACGGTGCACGAGGTGCCGACCGAGCACATCCCGACGCGGCGGGCCGAGGCGCAGCGCCGTTTTGCCGAGTTGCTGGAGACGCTGACGGTCGATGCGTAGCGGCGCCCGGCGACCCGCGGCGCGGTCGCGGTCGCCTCGGGCGCTGTTGCTGGTAGCCTCGGTGCAGGCGGCTACGGCGCTGGCGCTTACCGCGTGCGGGGGCTCCTCGTCGCCGCAGAGTGTGAGCACGACCTCGAGCTCCGGCTTGAGCGGTGTCGGGTCCGGTGCGTCGACGTCGACCACGGCGACGTCGGCTGCCACCGGCGCGACGGTGGCCACGCTGGCCGTCGTCCCCTGCCCGACCACGTACGCCATTGCCGTCACCACGACGACGACGTTGCCGACATCGGTCCCGGTCAGCGTGCCGGCGGCTGCGGCGGCCAATCTCGTCGTCTACGCCGACGACAACGGGTTCATGATGATGATCGGACCCAAGGGCTGGACCTGCCACGCCGCCTACGGGGCCGATGGGAGCGGCGGCCTGCTGATCTCGCCGGCCGGCGAGTCCGTCCCGTCCGATCCCGACGGCGGGTGGCACCTGCCCGCGTCGTCGTCGGCGCAGGCCATCGTGGGCTACGAGGTGGGGGCCAGCACGGTGCAGGCGGCGGGGCTCGCTTGCCCTCTTTTCAGCGCGGCGACCGCCGTGTACCAGCAGAGCTTTGGGCACGCGTGCACACCGCACCCGACCGCGGAGTCCGTGGCGGGCACGGGGTCGACCGAGGCCGACTTCGTGGACCCGGCGGGTGTGGCGGGTGACGGGATGCCCTCGGGCGGTACGAACCCGGCCAACGGGGTCATGCTCTACCTCCCGGGCGGGTCGGGCAGGTCCGCCGGCTACCTGGCGACGTGCACGCTGCCGGTGGCCCAGCACGACGTGTGCACGGCCGTGCTGAACCACTTCGTTTCGCTGTACGGCTGAGCCCCGAGCATCACTCGGGGGAATGGCCCGGCCCGACGGACCGGTCGACGACACGCACTTCGAACTCGGGCACCAGCCGCGACGACCACGCCGCGATCGGCACACTTCGTCGGGCAGATCGCGACGCACTCGTCGTTCGCCACCCGAATCGAGAACGCCAAGGCGCTCACTCGGCCCTCGCTCCTGACCCACGAGGTAATTCGCCCCGTTGCTACGGTGACCCCCCATGAGTCCACCGAGCTCGGCCGATGTTTCCTCGGGGGGCACTCGAGATCCTCGGCCGAGGACCGGCACCGTGAGCCCGGTTACCGCGTGGGCGGGAGGCACCGTACGGGGTGATCACTCGGTGCACCGCCCGTTGGGAAGTGGCGGCGGACCTCGAACGCCTCCCCGCATTCGAGGTGCGTGACGAGATACACGGTGGGTAACCACCGCCCCCGGCTCGCCCTCCTGCTCTCCGGCCTCCGCTGGCGGGCAGGAACCTCCCTGGCCATGTTCGGCGTCGCCGTGTTCGCCGTCGGCGCCGGCGCCTTCGGCCCCATCTACCTCCACGGCGCGGATCAAACCATTCTCAACGGCGTCCTGAGAGAGGCCCCGGTCGGCAACACGGGACTCACGTTCGAGGCGAAGTCGGGAAACGGATCTCCTACGCAACTGCTCAGCGCGGCGGCCTCTGTTCCCCTGCGCCGGAGATGGTTCGGAAACCCGATCTCCACCGACCTCGCCGGCCTGGCCTCAGCGTCGGTCCGTCAGCCCTACACAGCCAGCTTGGTCTCGCGCTCGGGGGTGTGTGCTCACCTCGACATCGTCGCGGGACACTGTGCCGGGAAGAACGGCACCGTGGTGATGAGCACCCGCAGCGCCGCGGAGCTGGGACTCACGTTGGGTCAGGCCCTGGTGACGTCTCCCACCCGTTCGCATCGAGTGGTGTCCCTGACGATCGTGGGGCTCTACAGGGCCGGCAATCCCGATGCCCCCTACTGGTGGGGAGTGAACCTGTTCGCGTTCGGGGAGGGTTCCCCCGCCAGGCCCGAACTCGACGCCGTCTTTGCGAGTCCGCACACGGTTCGGGCGACCGCGCCACCTTCTCTGATCTCGTACATGGTCCAGCTGCCCTATCGACAGGGTTCACTCGCGGTGAACGACGTGGCGGCGTTCGAATCCTCCATCACGGAGTATCAAAGCGAGCTTCTGGCCCGAGACGGGATTGTGGTGTCGACGCAAATGCCGCAAGCGCTCTCGCAGGCCACGTCGATCGACCACACGACGACGACCATCGTCGCGGTCATCGACCTGCAGCTCGTCCTCCTCGCCGTCTACGTCCTCTACTTCGTCTCCGCTCGAACCGCAGCGGAGCGAGAACCAGACGTCCGGCTCGCGGCCATCCGTGGATTTCGGCAGCGCAGCACCATCGCAGTCGCCATGATGGAGCCGACGGCGATCGTCGTGGCCGCGGTGCCCGTCGGTCTTCTCGTGGCCTGGCTGGTCATGCTCCTGGGCGCGTCGAGCCTGTTCGGGTCGGGGGTCGGTGCATCGGTGACTCTGCTGGCGGTCGGGGCGGCGATCGTCACCGGGCTCTTTGGCGTGGGGGCCACGTTCCTCGGGACCCGCCGGATGCTCGCGGCAGTCGAGGCGACATCGGCATCTGACGGCAGCTCGACGGCCCAGAGGTTCTCGACCTGGACGGTGGTGGCCGACGTGGCCGCCGTCGCCATTGCCGGCGCGGCGTTCGTGGAGCTCGCGGCCGCCGGGGTTTCGGGGACGACCAGTGTGTCCCATACCGATCCTTTGGCCGCCTTCGCCCCGGGGCTGCTGGCGCTGGCCGTGGGCATCCTCGGAGCCCGACTCCTGCCCCCGCTTCTCCGTTCCACGTTTCGATGGACCTCCCACTCCCACAAGCTCGCGTTGGGTCTCGCCACGCGCCGGGTGGCGCGCCGGCGCGAGTTCGCACCACAGGTGATGCTGCTCAGCGTCGCGGTGGGACTGACCGTGTTCGGCATAAGCGGGTGGGCGGTTGCCGCACACAATCGGGCCGTGCAGAGCGAGTTCGACGTCGGCGCGGCGAAAGTCTTCACCGTCGCCGTACGGCCCGGCGTGGATTTTCTCTCTGCGGTGCGCCAAGCCGATCCAACGGGGCGAGCGGCCATGGCCGCGGTGGTGGAGAATGCGAGCAACGGGACGACCCTGGCGGTCGACTCGAGCCGCATGAAACACGTGATGTCGTGGCCCCCGGGTCTCGGTGCCGGGGGAATCGAGCAGGTGGCGGGGCAGCTCGTCCCGTCTCACCTCGCTCCGGCCGTCAACGTGTCCGGGACAGCCGTTCGCGTGACCGTGGACGCAGACGTCGCCGCGCAGCCCCCACCCCAACTGTCGCTCGACCTTTTCGACGAGGGTTACCAAGCCCCGCAGCAAGTGACGCTCGGAAGCCTCTCCTCGGGTCGTTCGACGTACCAGGGTTCATTGCAGGGGGTGTGTCCAGCGGGCTGCCAGTTGGTTGATCTGGCTCTCACGTGGGCTCCGGCGGCCACCACCGTGACACCCAGGGGATCGGCGAACGTCCTCGTCGCCTCGCTGTCGGTCCGTTCGTCCGACGGGAACTGGGAGCCGCTTGCCGCGGGCTTGACCAACGTGCGTCGCTGGTCCAACCCTTCAGGCGGAGCACGGCTCAGTTCGGGGTCACAAGGGCTCCGCGCCGTGGTGGACCTCGCCCCCGACGGGGCGCCGGTCACGATCGCCCCGGCGGACGTCCCGAGCGAGCTGCCCGCCGTCGTCACGCCCACCAGCTCCATTGGTTCGGGATCGGGGCTCTTGCTGGCGGGCCTCGACGGAAGCACGGTCAGAGGACGAGCGATCGGCCAGGTCCCCGCGCTCCCACGCCTGGGCGACGATGCGGCGCTCGTCGACCTCGACATGGCAGAACGCCTCATGAGCGGGCCCTTTGTGAACGACACCACCGAAGTCTGGGTATCTGCCACAGCTCCGGCGAATATCGTCCCGCTCCTGGCCGCACAGGGCGTCGCCGTCGTGAGCGTGGACACCACCAGCGGGCGCGAGAAGGCGTCGATCCACGGCGGCGTAGAGCTCGCCTACACGCTGTTCTTCCTCTCGGCCATCGCCGCCGCCGCACTGGCGATCGGTGCGACGGCGTTCGCGGTGACGGCAGGAGCCAGGCAACGGCAAGGGGAGCTCGCCGCCCTGCGCGCGGTCGGCATTCCGGCCGCGTCCCTGCGCCGCTCCCTCGAGGCCGAGATGGGCCTGACGCTCGGAACCGGAATGATGTTGGGGGCGGTCGCCGGCATTGTGGCGGCCGTCTTTGCGCTCAAGTCGGTGCCCGAGTTCGTGGCCCTGGGTCCGGGTCCACCGGTCGAACTGGGGCTCCCGGTGTTGCTCCTGGTGGTGACCCTCGGCGCGCTGATCTTGGCGTTGGGTGCCGTGGTCCTGCTCGGAGCGACGGTCTTCGTCCGCGAGGCGTCGGCAGACCGGCTTGGTGGAGCCCAGACGTGATCGAAGAGCCGGTATCCCCCGGGGGCGGCCCCCGACCCCCGATGCAATCCGGGGCGTCGGTACGTCTCGTCGGCGTGGTGCATCTCTACCGTCGAGCGGGCGGGGACGTGGTGGCGCTCAGAGGGGTCGACCTGGACATTGAGCCGGGCGAGATGGTGGCGCTGCTCGGTCCGTCGGGAATGGGCAAGACGACCGTGTTGCGCCTCATGGCGGGACTCATGCAGGCCTCGGCGGGAATGGTGATGGTGGGGGACCGCGATCTCGGACGCCTGACGGCAGCGGAGCGCCGGGCCCTGCGCGCCGGCGAGATCAGCCACATCGTCCAGGGCACCTCCCCGAACATCTTGCTCTACGCCACGGCGTTGGAGAACGTCTGGTTCTCCCAGCACGCGGCGCGCACCCGCGGCCACGTTCCCCCGTGGGAGCCTGACGAGCTGCTGGGGATGCTGGGTCTTCAGGATCTCGCGCACGAGCGCCTGGCGGAGCTGCCGCGGGGGCTGCAGCAACAGGTTGCCGTCGTCGCCGGTGTTGGGACCGGGCCTCGTCTCTTGTTGGCAGACGAGCCGACGTCGCAGCTCTCACCAGACGCGAGCATCAACGTCATTCGACTGCTCCAGCGCGTCAATTCCGAGTTCGGCACCACGGTGGTGATCGTCACCCACGACCCGACGGTGGCCCAGCTGTTTCCGCGCACCGTCACCATCCGCGACGGGCGGGTGGGAGCAGAAGGCCATCGTGGTGAGGAATACGCGGTCGTGGACGGCTCCGGGTCCGTTCAGCTTCCGCCCGATGTCTTGGAGATCCTGCCCCCGAATACGCGTGTGCGCGTGATCCGCGGGCCGCACGGAGTCGAGCTGCGCGGTCAAGAGGTGGATCCGTGAGCGGCGAGGAACTCCGGGAGCAGGGGAGGACCCTGGAGCTCGAGCAGGTGGCGGTCGATTTCGGCGGCCACGGCGTGCTGGAGGGGATCGACCTCGTGGTAGGTGCCGGCGTTCCGGTGGGGCTCACCGGGCCTTCGGGCTCCGGCAAGACGGTCCTCTGCCTGGTGCTCGCCGGTGCCCTGGCCCCGACGCGGGGCCGGGTGCTGCTCAACGGCCGGCCGTTCGTTCCCGGCGATGAGACCCCGGTAGGGCTGATCCTCCAGACCCATGGGCTGGTGGCGGGTCTTACGGCAGAAGAGAACGTCGCGCTGCCACTGCAGGCTCGCGGCCTGGACCGCAACGAGATCGGGGAGCGTTCGTCGCGGGCACTGGCCTCGGTCGGCCTGACCGGCCTGGCCACCCGCTCGGTGGAGGAGTTGTCCGGCGGGGAGCATCAACGGGTAGGTATTGCGCGCGCGCTGGCCGGCGACCCCGTGGTGCTGATCGCGGACGAGCCGACGGCTGAACTCGACCCGGAGAACCGGGCGATTGTGCTGGGGCTCCTGATGGCACATGCGGCGGGGCCCAACATCGTCGTCGTTGCCTCGGACGACCCCGAAATCGTTGTCGCACTCCCTCGCGTGGTCGAACTGGACCGGGGCCGGATCGTCAATGACCTCGTGCCCTGAACTCCCCTCCGCTGAAGAGCCGAGCTAGTCGACGGTGCGTGCCTCGACGTTGTTCCCGTCGGGATCCCGCACGAAGGCGCCGTAGTAGCTCGGGTCGTACTGGGGCCACAGCCGGGGTTCGTGCAGGACCTCGGCGCCCGTGGCCACGGCGGCGTCGAAGAAGGCCCGGACGGCGGCCCGGTCGGGTGCCGCGAAGGCGATGTGGGTCTCACGAAACCCGTCGCCCGTCCGCTGACGCCCGATCCAGAAGCTCGGGGCGGGAGGGAGGCCGTAGCCGATGGCATCGCCGTCCTCCATGACCCGGGTCCCGCCGAGTGGGGCAAGCACGGCGTCGTAGAAGGTGGCGCTGGCCAGCAGGTCGGCGCACTGGATGGAGACGTGGGCGAGCATGGCCCGAGTCTGCCAGGGGCCCGATCGGTGTCGTTGCGGCGGCGTGCCCTCTAACCTTCGCCCGTGATCGCGACCACGGATTGGGCGACCGTCGCCACGTTCGCCACCGCCATCGGGACGCTGGTGCTGGCCGTCGCCACCTTCGCCGCCGTCCGCTCCTCGAACCGCTCGGCTCGGATCGCCGAGGAGGCGTTCCAGGTGAATCTGCGACCCGTCCTGGTCACGTCACGCCTCGATGACCCCATCCAGAAGATCCGCTGGGTCGACGACCACTGGGCCCGGCTGGAGGGGAGTCAGGCCAGTGTCGAGTTGGTCGATGGGAGCATCTATCTCGCCATCTCGGTGCGCAACGTGGGCTCAGGGCTCGCAGTGACCTTTGGATGGTCCGTGCTGACCGAGCTGGCCAGGGTCAACGACATCCCGCACGCGGCGCCCGAAGACTTCCGCATGCAGACACGCGATCTCTACATCGCGCCCGGCGACATCGGGTTCTGGCAGGCCGCCATCCGGGAGGCGGAGGATCCGGACTACGCCGCGCTGAGCCACGACATCCGCAACGTACAGCCGTTCACGATCGACATCCTCTACGGCGACCACCAAGGCGGCCAGCGCACCATCACCCGCTTCGGGATGATCCCCCTGCTGACGGGCGACGACACCAAGTGGTTCCCGAACGTGGCTCGCCACTGGAACCTGGATCGGCCCGACCCGCGCTAGGGGAGCCGCCGGCACGGCCTGGCCCAGGCCCGGCCCGCAGGTCGTGGTGCACCGTCAGGGACGGAGGCCCCGCAGCATGGACGTGCAGACCCGCTCGAAGCCGGCGTCCTGATCCTCCACGAAGCCGATGCCGAGAAGCTCGAGGGAGACCCAGCCGTGGATGCTGGACCAGATCAGCTGCGCCGTCTCGGTCGGCGGCCCTTCGGCGATGACGCCCGCCGCCATGGCGCGCTGGACGGCAGCGACGAGGCTGTCAAAGGCCCGGAAGGCCACCTCGTGCGCGCCGTCGGTGGGCTCGTAGCCCGGCACCGTCCGCAGGAACATGAGCTGGTACGCCATGGGATGGGCCAGGGCCAGAGCGCGGTAACGCCGGCCTCCTTCGCGCAGGGCCTCGTAGGGGTCCTGGATATCGGCGATGGTCGTCAAGGCCTCGCCGAGCCGCTCGAAGCCCTGCTTGAACAGCGCGTCGATGATCCCGTTCTTCGAATCGAAGTGGTTGTAGACGCCCATGGGGGCGACCTTGGCGTCCGCCGCGATGCGCCGGACCGAGAGGGCGTCGGGGCCTTCGGTCTCGAGGATGTCGGCGGCCGAGGTGAGGAGCGCCTCGACCATGTCGGCGCTGGGCGTCCGGGTCCGGGCGGGCGTCCTGCCGCTGGTCCGCGGGGTTTTCATCACAGCTCTAGCGTACTAAAGAACATCGTGCTATAACAATAGCACAGCGTTCTACTACGTCAGGAGGACCCCATGGAATCGGCACCGACGCTCGCCATCACTGCCGCCGGGAGCACCCCGCCCACCGGCTCGGACCGCCGCTGGCTGGTCCTACCCGTCCTGTGTCTCTCCGTCTTCCTGGTCGTGGTGGACAACACCATCGTCAACGTGGCGCTGCCCACGCTGAACCGCCAGCTGGGCGCCTCCATCACGTCACTGCAGTGGATCGTCGACGCCTACAGCCTGGCCTTCGCCGGTCTGCTCCTGGCCGGGGGCGGGATCGGCGACCGCTTGGGCCGCAAAGGCACCATGCAGGTCGGGCTGATCTTCTTCGGATTGTTCTCGGCGGCCGCAGCGCTGTCTCACTCGACGGGGACTCTGATCACCGCTCGGGCCCTCATGGGCGTGGCCGCCGCCTTCATCTTCCCGGCCAGCCTGGCCATCCTGACGACCGTCTTCCCGGACCACGCCGAGCGACAGAAGGCCTTGGGGATCTGGGGGGCCACGTCGGGGATCGCCGTCGCCTTCGGTCCGGTGGTCGGTGGCGCGCTGCTCGAGCACTTCTGGTACGGCTCGATCTTCCTGGTGAACGTGCCCATCGTCGTGGTGACTCTGGTGGCCGGTCAGGCGTTGATCCCGCGCCTGCCCAAGGTGGCGTCGCATCGCTTCGACTTCCGGGGCATGCTCATTTCGACGGTGGGGGTGACCAGCCTGGTGCTGGCCATCATCGAGGGTCCGCAGTGGGGATGGGCGTCCATCGGGACGCTGGCCTGCTTCGGTCTCGCCGCGGTGATGCTTGCCACCTTCACGTGGCTGGAGCTGCACACCGAGGGGCCGCTGCTCGACGTGCGGGTGTTCCGGATCCCCCGCTTCACCGGTGGCGCCCTGTCGATCTCGGTGGCGTTCTTCAGCCTCTTCGGCTTCATCTTCCTCATCACCCAGTACTTCCAGTTCGTGAAGGGGTACTCGACGCTGTCGGCCGGCGTGCACACGCTTCCCTTCGCCGTGGTGGCGGCCGTGGCCACGCCGCTGGCCGCCGTGCTGGCGCTCAAGATCGGCACCCGCGTCGTGGTCACGACGGGATTGCTGTTGATGGCGGGCGGCCTGGCCGTCACCGCCTTCAACTCCACGGCCGCGACGGCGTACTGGGGTCCGATCGTCGTGGCCATGGTGCTCTTGGCTCTGGGACTGTCGTCCATCACGGCACCGACCACCGAAGCGGTCATGGGCTCGGTCCCCGACGAGCAACGGGGCGCGGCGGCGGGCGTCAACAACACGACCCGCGAGCTGGGCGGCACCCTGGGCGTGGCCGTCTTCGGCTCCCTCTTCGCGTCCGCCTATGCGCCGCGCGTGATGAGCGCCTTCAAGCCCCTGCCCATTCCGGCCGGCCCGAAGGCGGAGGCGCACCAGTCCGTGGCGGCGGCGCTGGCGGTGGTGAAGCACGCGCCCCACTCGGTGCAGCCCTACCTCGAGAACATCGCTGTCACGGCCTTCCACAGCGGGTTGCAGACGGCGTGCCTGGCCGGAGCCGGCGTCGCCGTGGTCGGGGCGTTGACCGTCTTCCGGCTTCTGCCGGGTCGTCAGCCCGGACTGGCCCGGGACGTCACGGTCGACGAAGAGCCCTGCGGCGACATGGCGCTGGCCCGGGCGTAGGGATGCTCACACGGCGCGCGGCGTCCGCCTACGGCACAGGGCGCGAGGCCAGCCGGAGTCGGTAGACGATGAAGCTGGGCAGATCGGCGACGGCCGTCAGCTCGTCGGGGAAGCGCACGAGCGCCTCGGAAGAGGGTCGCGCCTCGGCGACGTCTTCGATGACCAACCCGGCCGCGGCGAACTGGCGCACGACGGCGCCCAGCGGCCGGCGCCAGAAGAACTGGGTCACCTCCACGCCGGCCTTCTCCCAGGTGTCCGCCACCAGCTCGGTGTCGAAGTACCCGCCGGCCTGTCCCGGGAGGGGAGGGCCGAAGGGGTGGTCGAGCGACAGCACCACCCAGCCGCCGGGCCGCAGCGCGCACGCGAACGAGCGGAGCGGCACCGCCCAGTCCTCGAGGTAGTGCAGCACCAGGGAGCAGGTGACGCCGTCGAGCGACCCGGCTTCGAGCTCGAGCGGTTCGGCCAGGTCGGCCCGGGCAGCGCGGAGAACCACTGGTCGCAAACCGCGAACTGACTGGCCAGGGTGCTGATCACCGGCACCTGCGCCCGGGTGAAGCAGGCCATGGCCGCGCCGAGATCGGCCAGCGCCGCCT
>Ga0209420_1000906_pt1 | contig 14734 bp, 12 predicted proteins | sample BlaSpr_A8_OM1_O1_FD_187972 | JGI IMG/M metagenome (GOLD analysis project Ga0209420, IMG submission 187972) | Forest soil microbial communities from Thunder Bay, Ontario, Canada - Black Spruce, Ontario site 2_A8_OM1_O1 (SPAdes) (version 2) | ecosystem: Environmental > Terrestrial > Soil > Boreal... | reverse complement strand
TGCAGCTTCACGTTCTGCTCCGCATTCTTGCCCTTGACCACATCTTTGTAGTTGAAGGGCAGCCGCACCTGGGTTCCATCCGCATTCTGCCGCAAAACATAGACGTTTTTCTGCTTGGCGAAATCGCGAAAGCCGCCGGCCAGCGCGATCGCATCCAGCACCGTCGCAGAGTTCGAAATCACGTAGGAACCGGGCTTGTTCACCATGCCCAGAATGTTGAACTTCTGGCTGTTCACCTGCTGCACCATCACGGTCACTTCCGGTTCCGCGATGTAATTCTTCAGGCGCGCGGCAATTTCCTGTTCCAGTTTCAGAGGGGTACGGCCCGCGGCCTGCAATTCTCCAACCAGGGGCAGCGAGATCTTTCCGTCCGACCGCACCGGGATGGACTTCGATACATCCGGCTCTTTCCACACATTGATGGCCAACACATCGTCGTTGCCGATGACGAAACTGTCGTCGTGCGCCTTCGTTGCCGCGTCAACGTTCTGGATGGGCGAGGACGCAGGGCTCGCTGTGGACGGTGCCGGAGTTTCTGAACCCGCTTGCGCGAAGACTGTTGCGGACGCAAAAAGGAACATCAGAACACCGAACATGACGGTCGTTCCCGAACTTGCGCGGTGGATCGTCATCCCGATTTCTTTACTCTCCGCACACCTGCTGATCGTCGCTTGACTCAACTTGCTTTTCCGTTCCCTTTGGCCTCAGTCGAAACCGCCGATCTGGTGTTCGACAAGGACGAGATATACGACTCCGGAGCGCACATCTGGTACTGCTCAATCTTGTACAGAATGGAGCGATAGCTTACACCCAATAGTCGGGCTGCTGCCTTTCGGTTCCAACCGGTTTTCTGAAGCGCTGCGGCGATGGCACTTCTTTCGGTCTCCGATCGCACGCTTTGAATCATCGACTTCAAGGTTGTGGATGTGGAATTGCCGGCCTTGGCTTCTAAAAGCCCACGGTTTACGTCGCTTCGAGCAGGCAGTTCCCCAGCGGGGCTGTAGAATTCTTCATCGCCAGCCACCAGGTAGCGTTTTACATAGGTCTCCAATTCTCTCAAATTTCCCGGCCACGAATGGTTCTGGCAGGCGGTCAACGCCGATTGCGTAAATTCTCGCGGAGGCAGGCCGTAGTGCTTCGCCATCTTGTGCATCGTGTATCGCAGCAGAAGTTTGATCTCTTCTTTGCGCTGCCGCAAGGCGGGAACATGAACCGTGAATGCGCTGAGTCGGTAATAGAGGTCGGTGTCGAGTCGCTTCTCTGCCAGAGCGCGGTCCAGCTTATCGCTGCTGGTTGCAAGAATACGAACATCCACCTCGACCGGCCTAGGATCCCCTGATCGTACAAACCTTCTGTCCTGCAGTACCTTCAGCAGCCTCGTTTGCAGAGACAGTGGCATCTGCGTGATTTCATCGAGGAGAAGCGTGCCCTTTTGGCCGATTTCGAGTTTGCCCAGATTGGCCCTGCGAGCGCCTTGCGAGGAGCCGGAGTAATCATTTTGGCGGCCGAAAAGTTCGATCTCCAGCAGATCTCCCGGCATCTCAGCGCAATTCACTCTCAAGAAATTAAACCCGGAATACACCGACATCTGGTGGATCATGCGGGCCAGGGTGCCTTTACCAGTCCCAGGCTCGCCCACAATGAGCACCGGGACATCTGCCTGCGCCAGCAATTCGACCTGGGCGCGAAGCTGCTGCATGACAGGAGTGATACTAAGGAAAAATTCGTCGTCGCCCACGGATTCAATGTCTTCGCTCGCGATCTCCGCCTCTTCGCAATCGTTCGCCGCTTGTAGATGCCGGCTCACCAGAGATTCAATCTGTGCCTGAGTGACGGGATGAGTCAGAACTTCCTTCGCGCCCATGCGGGTCGCTTCTTTCTGCCGGCCTGCATCGTCGCGGTCGCACAGAACGACGATCGGAAGCTCGGGGCGAAGCCTGCGCAGCCACGGCAACACGTGAAGACCATCGCCCTCCCCTCGCGGAAGATCGAGCATTAATAGATTGGGCGCAGTGTCGGATTGTACTCGCTCCATCGCGTCCCAACCGCTCGCCGAGGTTTCCAGACGCCACGAGTTGGACTGCGCGGTTGAGCCCAGCAGACGAAGAACCGAAACTTCGCTGCTTACCAGAAGCAAGCGAAGGGTTTCAATTGTATTAGGAGCCATGGGAGGTAAGGTTTGCACTGCTGGGAAACGCTATTTCGAAATGATCAGGCCGGTTCGACTTCATATCCTTCGACGCGAACCGCAAGCGATCGTTGGATCGCATCGATGGAAATCACCAGAGTTTGGTCACCATTGCGCGAGAGAAGAATGCCTTCCATGCCATCGAGAGCGCCGCTGCGAATGCGCACTCGCTGACCGATCTTGAGAAAAGGGTGAGCGGACCACGGCAGTTCGGTTTCGACCAGATTGCGAACCGCCTCGATCTGTGTATCCGGAATCGGCGTACCTTCGCCTCCGGCGCCCACCAGACTGAATACTCCATCGACGCGAAGCGCTCGTAAACGTTCCGCCCGGTTCGGCGCGAATTTCGCGAACACGTAGCAACTGAACAACGGCAACTCTACAGTCTTCTTGCGATCGCTCCAGCGGTGGGTTTCGGTAATCAGAGGCAGAAAGGCTGTCACGCCCCGCTCCTCTAGCCGCCGCGCCACAATCTTCTCGTGCCGCGGTCGTGTTTGCAGGCCATACCAGCACTCCGCCGCGACTTCGGCCGAAGCAGCCGCCTTCGAAAAATCCATCGCTACACAGCTGACAACCATAGCTTCGCCCTCTAAGTCACACTTCTCAGAGTGACCCCAAAATCAGACACACCTAGCCAATTATTTTGAAATCTCAGTCACGAGATTTCCGGGGGGAGACACCAACGGTCGGGTCGCCGGGGGAGATCTGGCTTCCCGCTACCTCAAATGCCTTTTCGTCTCGATGGATCGTTACTCAATTTACTCGATGCAGTGACAGTTTCCCACTCCACGGAAGTGCTATATCAAATCGGGCGGCAGGCCCAACAATCTCGACTATGCCTATTGTAATAATGCCATAAAAACTCGCCTTATCGCTGCGGGTGCTAGAACGTCACGTTCAATTGTGTTTCAGGGTCGTTAAGCGTTACTACGATTCTTCGCACGTCCCAAACATGAACGGCGGCACTGGGGTGGGGGGAGAAAACTGCGCCGCCCAGTCAAAGTACACGGCCATTGCAGATCTCTGCAATGGCTAGAAATACCCTAGGATTATCTTCTCAAACCGTGTGGTACAATCTTCCTGTGACTAGGATAAAAGGCCTACACAGTTCATGTCTCGTTCGCCTGAACACCTTATCCTAAAATCCGACGTAACTCATTTAATATGAATATGATACTAAATTTATTACTCGCCGAAAGCAAAGTCTGTCTGAATGTGAAGCGAACATTTTCTCGCGAATCTTCGCGGCAGATCGATGAGTGAAAGACCTTGCAACCTAGGATGGGAAAAATTTGTAACATTCGCCACCCACTTCGTGGTGTAACGGGCGTTATGTTATGAAGAGTGCCAGTCGAGCCCATGATCTCACTTGTGACAAACTGATGCGTAAGGGTCATCGATGCTAAGCGATACGAAAACCCGAAAAATCATCCGAGTGCTCGTTGCCGATAGTTCTCCCATTCATACCCAACTGCTCGCTGAGGCCTTAAAGCGCGACGCCCAGTTTGAAGTTATTCCTTTCGATTCAATACCCAACCGTTTGGCGCCCGCAGTGAGTGGATTGGATATTGATGTGCTTGTGATCAGCGCCGATCTCGACGAACAGCCTTCTCGTGGGTTTGAGGTGTTGCGCGAATCGCGCGCGGTAAGTCCCAACGTTAAGGCTGTGGTTTTGATGGACTCGCGGAACGACGAAATGGTTGTAAACGCATTCCGCGCAGGCGCCAGAGGCATTTTCGGCAAGAGCCAACCTGTCGAGATGCTTGGCAGGTGCGTGCGCTGCGTACACCAAGGGGAGATATGGGCGAACACTCGGGAGATGTCGTTAGCGGTGCAAGCATTGGCCAGCGCTCCAACCGTCAGGACCGTCAATGCACGTGGCCTAAGTTTGCTTTCGAAACGTGAGATTCAGGTAGTTCGTTGTCTAGCTGAAGGTCTGAGCAATCGCGAGATTGCGGAGCGCCTGGAATTGAGCCAGCACACAGTCAAGAATCATCTGTTTCGAATCTTCGATAAGCTGGGCGTTTCCAGCCGCATCGAGCTTCTGAATATGACTCTAAGCCAGGCTGTTCCGGGCCCATTGAGTCTGGAAGGTAGCACGAACGCCTCGGATCGTGTCGGATTCCGCGATGACTTCGTCCTGCTTCAGAAGGCAGCGGGTGCGGGTTTGCCGGCGGCTCAGCTGACACTAGCTCAAATATATCTTGCGCGACGAACTGGTCCGAAGGATGCGGTTCGAGCGTACACCTGGTATCTGGTGGCGCTCGAACGAGCCTCGCAAGCCAAGAGTCTGCTGACCAAAATGCTGACTGCGGAGCAGATTGAGGAAGCGCACAAAGAGGCAAACGCGAAGCTGGCCCGGCCCGAAATTAGCAGAAATTTTGAGTGGTCAGAGACCGACGAAATACGAGAGAGTTAACGTTCCTTAGAACGCGTTATAGATAGACAAAAGGCGTGCCAAGTTCGGCACGCCTTTTGTTTCGTACTTTTAGGGAAGGGTGATTTCGTCTAGGCGGCGCCAATGTTGCTCAGTGGCCGCCGAGATCGCATCAGTATCGCTCCCGAGCAGCAAAGCCCGGCCAGGAAGAGATACCCTAGAGCTGCTCCGCCCTCTGGAACCACCTCAATGAATTCTTGTTCCGGGCAGCTGCCGGCTGTACAGGTGCCGCCAGCCACTTCAGGTGTGAGTATCAGAACGTTCGAGAATTCGCTAAGGGAAAAGGAAGTGGGCAGGCCCGCCAACAAGCCACCAAGCCCAAAGACAGCGTTGTAAGTGGTTGTATCCCCATATGCCAGCAGCCAGCTAGCGACGCCGCTCGGGTCAAACACGGCCCAGACTGCGAAAGAATAATTAATCTGGCCTGGGGAACCTGCGGCCTGCCGAAGCACTCCGAGCGTGAGCCATGCCGCCTCTTCGTAGAGCTTCAAGGTCGCCGCTGACGCACCCAATTCCGCGCCCCATGCCGTCGGGATATTCGAGGCAGAGAGGCTGGAAAATGAGGTACTGCTGGCACTCCACGAAGCGTTAAGATAGCTCTCGTCGGCAAAGTCATCGCAGACGATTGGTGTATTCGGGACGCCATTTACGGTGGCGTAGTAAGGGCTAACGTAGACCCCGTCAGCCACATTATTTCCTGCGCTCGTCAGAGTCACGCTTTGTGCAAGGGCCCACGGCGCCAGACACAGCGCTGCTATTCCCACCCACAGAAAAATTCGTATTGTTCTATTCGTTGTCATCCCTACTCCTGGTGGGGGGAGGCTACTAGTGAGAGCCCTATGGACTCTGCACTATTGACACTTTAGCGCGAATTCCAAGCCTGTCAAGCCTGATAATTTTTGCAACAGGTTGCAAACGGTTGCAACTACTGACCTCCCGCACGGTTTCTTTGACAAAATGCCTTTTTGCTAATTGTGGACAGCGGAAAGCGCAACGGGGTACTTCAGTTTCTTGTAGCGCTCCGATTGCTCCCGTATAGTTTTGGAACAGACGAAACAGCAATATCGCTGTTTCTGGAGGCTTCGTAGTGGGGATTTTTACCGCCTTCCGTTTAACCTTAATTCTGGCCCTGATCGCGGCTCTTCTGACGGCATGCTCGCGTGATCCAAACGTACGCAAGCAAAAATATTTGGCCAGCGGGCTAAACTACTTCGAAAACGGAAAGTTTGAGGAGGCCGCGATCGAGTTCCGCAATGCCGTCGGCGTCGACTCCTCATTCGCGGCGGCTCACTACGAATTGGGAATGACGTACCTCAAGAGTCAGCAGTGGGCGCGAGCAAATCAGGAACTCGGCCGTACGATCGAGTTGCAGCCCGGAAACTACCCGGCTCGTGTAGAGTTGGCGAAGCTGCTAATCGCTACCGGAAACTTCCAGCAGGCGCAGGAACAGGCAGACACACTCCTCGAGGAGCGACCAGACGATGCCAAGTCTCATTTCATTGCTGCCAATCTTCTAGCCGCGCAAGCTCGTTTCCCCGCCGCAATCCAGGAAATGCAAAAAGCAATCGCGCTCGATCCGCGCGACTGGGATTCGTATCTGAATCTCGCACTGATGCAATTAAGAAATAAACAGGCGGAAGCCGCTGAGACTAATTTCAAAAAGGCGATCCAGTTCAATCCCAAGGCAATTGATCCACACTTGATGCTGGCTAACTATTATGAAGTGCGTAGCCGATTTGCGGAAGCGGAGCAGCAGGTACGTGATGGAATTCAAGCCGACCCCAACAATCCCGAACCGGCGGCCGCACTTGCGCGCTTGTTCTTAGCTGAGAACAAGAAAGCCGAAGCCGAAAGCTTCCTACTACAGACAAAGCAGAATTTTCCCGGCAACCCCACCGGCTATCGCATGCTCGGCGATTTCTATTTGGGCACCAATGACTTGAACAAGGCCACGACCGAATATCGTGCGCTGTATCAAGAGCACCCCAAAGACCTCCAGGTTAAGGAGAATTTTACCCAACTTCTGATCCTTACAAACCATTTGCAGCAGGCGCGCGAACTGGACGACGAAATTCTGAAGGCTAATCCGAACGATAATGAAGCTCTCATTTCTCGTGGGCAACTACAAATTCGGGCGGGAGATGCCAAGGCTGCCATTGGGACGTTGCAAACGGTCATCAGGAACGACCCCAATAATGGGCTAGCCCATTACCACTCAGGCATTGCATTTCAGAAGACCGGGAACTTGGAGGGGGCAGAGAGCGAATGGCGGATCGCGGTACGTTTGCGTCCCGATCTTGCAGATGCGCAACGCGAACTGGCCATATTGGCAATGCGTAGGGGGGACATGAGCACCCTCGAACAGACTGCCACTCAAATCATCCATCTGCAGCCGAGCTTGGCGGACGGATATGCTCTCCGCGCCGTTGCTGAGATCAATCGAAAGCAATTCCTCGCCGCAGAACAAGACGCACACAAGGCGATTGAAGTGGCGCCTGGCAATTCAACGGGATATGTGCAGCTCGGAAATCTGAACTTCGCTCAAAAGCGATTCAAAGAGGCGGAGGCTGGCTACCGTCAAGCTCTTGACCGGGACCCCAAATCTAACGATGCTCTCCGCGGCCTAATGAATAATTACGTAGCTCAGAAGCAAACTGATGCGGCTGTTGCCGCGGCGAACGTCCAGATCGTCAAGGTACAAGACAACAGCGGTTTTTATGATCTGCTGGGAACTATCCTGTTCCAGCAAAAGAAAGACCTGAACGGGGCCACGGCCGCGTTGAATAAAGCCATACAGTTCGATAAGAACAACACGGATGCGCGGATTAAGCTGGGGCAAGTACAAGCGGCCGACGGTCACGTCGACGATGCCATCGTCACCTATCAGCAAGCGATCAAGGACAATCCACAGGAGGCTACTTATTATGTTCTCCTGGGCCAACTTTTGCAGGCCCGACGAGATTTGAACGGTGCGACCGATGCATACCAGAAGGCACTTGCCATCAAGCCGGACAATCCCCTGGCATCGAATGATCTAGCATCGGTGATGTTGCAAACCGGTGGCAACCTCGACGTCGCCCTCTCGCTGGCGCAAACCGCTCGTCGCGCCATGCCCGATTCCCCCCGTGTCGCCGATACCTTGGGATGGATTTACTATCAGAAAGGCGCGTACCGGTCGGCAGTCGACTACTTGCGGGAAGCTTTAAGGCTGGGCCAGGCGAGCAACGCTCCGGACAATCCCGCGTTTCACTATCACCTGGGAATGGCCTATGCGAAAAGCGGACAAGCGACGCTTGCCCGGCTGCAATTACAACAAGTGTTGAAACTCAATCCCAATTCGAGTGACGCAGCGGATGCAAAGAAACAACTCGCGGAATTGAAGTCTTAGATTGAATTCTTAAATACTGGCACGGCTGACGACTCTCTAATTCGACCGCGTAAACATTCCATGGTGCTCCCGGCCCAAAAATCAAGTTCTAAAGTGTCGCCGGTCTTACGCTTCTCTGTTCTCGTCGCGATTTCTTTGGTGATTTGGTGGAGTTCTCTTATCTCTTCTTTCACTCTGGCACTGCGTGACGACCAATACACGCACATATTGTTGATTCTACCGGTCAGCCTCGCATTAATATTCCTGGAATGGCAGTCGTCCGAATCCGCTGCGGATCTGCGTTCTACCCCTGGACTTATTTTGCTGGTCTCAGCCGTTGTGACGACCGTGTTTATAAGATTGCAGATTTTTCCGCTGCTTCACGATGAGCAGCTTGCGCTGAACATGCTCGCGCTTGTGGTGTGGTGGATCGGCTCTTTCATCGTCTCTTTTGGCATTCGCGCTTTTCTGCGTGCCCTCTTCCCTCTTTGTTTCTTGTTTTGGCTCGTTCCAATTCCCGAGTTCGTGCTGAACCCGATCATACATCTGCTGCAAGCAGGTTCAGCTCAGTCGGCGCGCTTGCTTTTCGAGGCCGCAGGTGTACCGGTAGCTCAGGCCGGAGCACGAATTACGGTTCCGGGATTGACGATCGAGGTTGCCCGGGAATGCAGCAGCATCCGTTCCAGCTTGATGCTGGTGGTCACAACGATGGTCCTGGTGCAGATGCTTCTGCGCTCAGCCTGGCGAAAAGCCTTAGTGATTGCAATAGCGATCCCGCTCTCAGTGGCTAAAAACGGCCTTCGCATATTTGTCCTCGCAATGCTGACGACGCGCGTCGACAGGAGTTTCATAGAGGGGAGACTCCATCATCAAGGTGGGATTATTTACTTTCTGATTGCTCTGTCGGCTATTATCCTGCTGATCGGGTTTGCTCGCCGTGGCGAGAAGAACGGATTAATCTTGGCGAAAGCTCACCGGTGAAGATGGCCGATACTCGGCCTGTGCCACCAACAACGGAAACCAATGGTTCGGAATCAGTACAAAGTTAATTTACAGCCGCTACACTTCGTCGTCCTTCTAGCGGGGTGCGCGCTGGTCTTGCTTGTTGGGTATGGATTTCGACTCATTGCTACCGAGGGGCGGGATGGGCTTAGCGGGAATTTGTTGTCGAGAGAAGCTCCTAAACCGAATGCAAAGCTTCCCACAACGGCGCAATCGAATCTTCCTCCTTGTCCGACGACAGTCACTCCCATGGCGCAACCGTTGGCGCAGCCGGGACATCACAAGGTGACACTTACATGGAATGCAAGCCTTCCTACTTCTGACCCAGTCAGAAAAACCGTCGGCTACTGCTTGTACCGGAGCACGACGCAGGGCGCGGCAAAGCAAAACCCTCGATGCCCGAATTGCGAGCAGATTAATAAGCTTCCTATCATCGGCACCGGTTGCGTCGACGACCTCGTGAAAGATGGCACGACGTATTTCTACGTGGCTACGGCGATTAATGCTGGAGGAATGCTCAGTACGTCCTCAAACGAGACCCCAGCCCCAATCCCTGCAACCCAGCAAGCTGCCGGTCCCGTCACTGTGGCCTCTTATCCCCTCTGTCGGGCGTCGAACGGGTCGCAATGAAGGGCGATTACGGGATTTGGGTCTTGTTCTTGAGGGCGGCGTCGATCAGGCGAGTCCGCTTTGTCTGGCAAGTTTCAGCGCCTCCAGGGCTGCGCCCCGGGCCCCGGCCGTATCGCCGTTGGGCATCACATGAATAGGAACGTTCGCCTGTTCCTCGCGCTGATTCGGCATGCCGGCGCGGATCTCAGCCAGAAACCATTGCTGGAATTCCGGGCTGGTTTCAAGGACACCACCGCCCACGATCAAAGCATCGGGGTCGAAAGTATTGATCATTTCATCGAAAAACAGTCCCAGCGCGTGAGCTTGAACCCGAAAAATCTCTTTGCACATGGCATCTCCCTGGTCCGCCAACCCGCGAACGAGCTTGGCCGCCTGATGTCGATCCTGTTTTGCCAATGAATGGGTCGGATCGCGCTGCAAAAAATATGGAAGGAGTGTTTTCTCAATGGCGGTGAGAGAACAAAGCGATTCCAGGTCGCCGATTCTTCCGCAATTGCATTGCGGGTGGATGCCGGCAATTCCCGCAATGCTCTGATACGGGATCAGCACGTGGCCGAGTTCACCACCGAATCCGTTCTTGCCCTTCACCACATTGCCGTCGAGGATGATGCCTCCTCCATTGCCCGTACCAACGACGTCGGAAATCGAAGTTTCGCGGCTATTGGCGCCAAAGATTGCATAGTGTCCCCAGAGCGCCGCTGCATTGGCATCGTTCAAATAGGAAACTGGTTTGCCCAGTTTGTGTGCCAGACCCTCGCGGATATCGAATCCCGCCCATTTCGGATGCACAAAGTTGGTCGAACCCCGGGCGCTGAGCTGGCCCGAAGCACTGGACGGGCCGGGAGTATCAAGGCCGATGGCTACGATGTCATCCAGAGCAATGCCCCCCAGATCAGTGGCAATCGCCAGACCCGCAGCAATCTGCTGCAGGCAAACCTCCGGTCCTTGTTTTGAAAGCGCGGGATGTTCGCACAGACCCTCAATGAGGAACTTTTCCTCCCGATTCATCAACGTATAATTGATGGCGGTGCCGCCAAGATCTATGCCAGCCACCACTTCCACAGTTTTGTCCTCGAATCTCGATGTACGCCGCTCAGCTTATCAGAATTTGTCGCCGCGTGACCCGGCATGACTGGACTTTGACAGCGAGGCTATTCGAAGCTCGAAATGTTGGTCGACACCGACACCACGGGTACGACCAGAAAGACGCGCATGCGCCGCCAAGGAGTCGTCGGTGCAGCGCCGCCCTCGGCTTTGGGTTATTTCGCTTGGACCAGACGGCGTTTGCAGGTGACGACGATCGGAATAGAAGATGATTAATATAGTCATATCTGTATGATTGCGCCATGAAAACGGTCAATATCGCCGAACTGAAAGCGCATCTCAGCGCGCATCTTCAACTCGTTCGCGATGGTGAAGAGGTGCTGGTGTGCGACCGGAACAAGCCCGTAGCGCGCATAATTTCCTGCCGTTTAGACGAACACTCGGAACAGGAGCAGCGACTGGTTGCGAATGACCTTCTGAAGCCGCCCCTGAGTAGTCGGCCAGCTTCTGTCTCTTGGCCGGAGCCTCCGGGAAACGTCTCTGACGAGGTTGTAAAACAGATATGGCGGGAAGAGCGGGAAGGCCGGTAACGCGAGTTCCCTCTATGGAACCTATGAAGTTGTCGTGTGGTGGGCGACACCCATCGAGATAGCAAGTGCGCCGGCCCGACATAAGCAAATGCAGGAACTCGATTCCCTCGACTGGCCAAAGCCACTCATCTGGGGAAAAAAGCTTTCCCGATTGTGGTCCGCAATTCAGCCTTCGGAACGTGTGCCGGGACGTCGATCGAACTTGTGGGTCGCTTCGACCTGCGAGCCGCGGACTCTCTTCAGCTGGCGACGCTGGAATAGTGTGAATAAGCTCCTCGGGACCGCGTCTTTCTCACGGCGGATCAAAAGTTGCGAGATGCGGCTATACTCGCCGGCTTCGATGCCAAGCAATTGTGAGTTCCCGCCTACTTCGCAACGCTTGCGTAACCGAAAATGGTTTTCAACTCGAGGAATTCCTCGAGCCCGGACTCGCCCCATTCCCGGCCATTACCCGACTGCTTGTAGCCTCCGAAGCAGCCAGCGAAGTCAACTCTTGCGCCATTGATGTGTACATTTCCCGCACGAATTTGCTTAGCAATCCGGTGCGCGCGCTCCAGATTTCCCGAAGTCACAAAGCCTGACAAGCCATACTGGGAGTCGTTCGCAATTCGAACCGCTTCCTGTTCGCCTTCATAAGAAATCATGCACAGAACCGGCCCGAATATTTCTTCCCGGGCGATCGTCATCTCATTATGGACATCAGAGAAGACGGTGGGTTTAACAAAGTAGCCCTTAGTAAACCCATCCGGACGTCCCGTCCCACCGGTGACCAACTTCGCACCTTCTTCGATTCCCTTTTGAATCAGGCGCTGTACTTTGTCGAATTGCGCCTTGTTCGCAAGCGGACCTACCGCTGTATCCTCGGCAAGTGGGTCGCCAACCTTGGTGGCTTCGGCTGTCTGCTTCGCGGTAGCGACCGCAGCAGCCATCTGGGATCGAGGAATTAACATCCGCGTAGGCGCGTTGCAGGATTGGCCCGTATTGCGAAAGCATTCCTGCACGCCCAGCTTGACCGCTTTTTCCAGGTCGGCGTCATCCAGAATGATGTTGGCCGACTTTCCCCCCAGTTCCTGGGTCACACGCTTCACGCTGGGTGCCGCGGCCTGCGCCACAGCGACGCCAGCTCGCGTCGATCCAGTGAATGAGACCATGTCCACATCAGGATGAGCAGAGATCGCAGCGCCGACAGTTGGTCCGTCTCCGCTCACCAGATTGAAAACACCCGCCGGTACTCCAGATTCGTGGAGAATCTCCGCGAGCAAATACGACGAAAGCGGCGCAAATTCACTGGGCTTCAGCACTACGGTGCATCCCGCCGCAAGAGCGGGTGCAACTTTGGCCACAACCTGGTTCATCGGCCAGTTCCACGGAGTGATCAGACCGCACACTCCCACCGGTTCCTTTCGCAAGAGAGTCGATCCCTTCAATTCCTCAAACTTGAAATTCTCCATCACCTTTACGATTTCCAACAGGTGTGCGAGACCGGCAGGAGCTTGAGCTTTTCGCGACAACGAGATGGGAGCACCCATCTCCTGCGAAATGGTGGTGGCCATTTCTTCCAACTTCGACTTGTAGACGTCTATGATGCGGCGCAATAACCCCAGGCGGTCCTGGGCGCTTACTTCCGAATACGATGCGAAGGCTCGCTTGGCCGCGGCCACGGCCCGGTCCACATCGTCGGCACTCCCCAGGAAGATCGTGGCAACTGGCTCTTCAGTCGCCGGGTTGATGACGGTGAAGTCGCGGCTCGCGGTGGAATCGACCCACTGTCCATCGATGTAAAACCTCGTGTAATCCTTCATGGTTTCCTAGTTTTGTCGTCGGAGACAATGCCGATGCTCTTTCGTTTGCAGGCATTTGCGCAGGACAACCGGTTGTCAGCATGGCATTCCCTGCTCGCCCGGTTCTAACTGAGGATGCAGCAACGGAATCGCAACAGGAGAGGCCGGAGGAAGTAGCCAGCGTCGAGGCACTTCCGTCATTATACCGCTACCGTCACTTAGGAATTCAGGCGGAAAGATTTTAGGTAGTAGTGCCGCTTTGTTTCCACAGGCCTTACGCCGATCGGAGCAGGCACGTTGGGATTAGCAAATTGCGGGCTTGTATGTCACTCAACTGCAGTGAGAACCCAGCAAAACACGTACATTCAGGACAATGACAAAACCACCCGTTGTCCTGCTGAAATATGAGCACTTTTTGGCGACAGATTTTGAAAAGCGAGGAACAGTGAAATGTCCTTAGGCTCCGTTTTCGATTCTACGCCGCTGGAATATCGAAAAATAAGCCCAGGTTCCAAAGAACGAGCCGACGCACCCACTCAGCAAATGGAGAACTTCATGGATATAGTGGACCTGAAACAGTTGATGGAGCGTGCTTTGGATCATTTTGTGCCTCCAATATGTGCCTTATACGTCGCAAGGGCACTTCTAGAACACTACTTCTCTTCCGTAGACTCAGGCACGATCCGCAGCGCATTCTTCCTGCTGTCTGTGGGCTTTGCACTTGTGTCGAACTGGGTCTGAAGATCAGGATCGTTGAATTGCGCGTTGCACCGTTCGCAGATGCCAAGCCCATGTTTCACGATCCGCAGTTTGCGCTTCGGTTTCGTTCAAAGGCTCCGAAAGAATCTTGGATAGTCTTATCCCGTTAACCCAGCCAGGAAATCCACAGCTCCTCCCCTGGGCTCCCCCCTGGGACGCGCTTGCCTTAAAGGGAGGCTACGAATACGAACACGCTAATGATGAACAGCATCGAATGCCACAGCCGTCGCCGAGGATCCGATGTTCAGAATGGAAACCGCTCGCTCGAGTTTGTGATGTCCTGTCTTATGAAAGAAGTAACTGACGGCCACGACGCCAACCGCCTCGCCGGCGAAATTCACAGCCAGGCCGGGAGTGCTGCCGGAAAACATACGCGTCACGGGGTTTAGTTCCTGGCCGCCATTGCGGAGATTGTTGCGGGTCGCGACAAAATCGGCGGTGCTGAAGGCCGCATTGGTCGCGAAAAGAATGCTATTTTCACGATCCCAAAATCGATGGCTAGGAGCCTCAGGCAGCGTCACCGGTTCGACGACGGCCCTCACCATCGGGTTCGGTTCGATCGAAACGGGCCGCAGCAGGGCGAAAGAAACCTCCTGCGCCAGTGCCGGTCCGCAGAGACCGAAAAATACGAGCAGTATGGCAGATTTCGGTTTAAGAATCGTGCCCAGCCAGGTTGTCAGCATATTACGTTAGTGAGGGCCCGAGTTGGCCATCCGTACTAGTACTAACGCAATGCCGGGCCACGGAGAATGGCCCCTCGGTGCTACTCAAACTGGCTTTGGAGTAAAAGGCGGGTTACTGAAGTACTTCGCGCACTGGCGACGGAGTCGTTGCGTCCGTCGCAATCGGCAATTGCCCGGCCACCGCAACGAGGATCGGCCGGTAACGAGGATCGACTGACGACGAAGATCGGCTACGTGTTTCGCTAGCTTGAAA
>Ga0209420_1000905_pt1 | contig 14734 bp, 11 predicted proteins | sample BlaSpr_A8_OM1_O1_FD_187972 | JGI IMG/M metagenome (GOLD analysis project Ga0209420, IMG submission 187972) | Forest soil microbial communities from Thunder Bay, Ontario, Canada - Black Spruce, Ontario site 2_A8_OM1_O1 (SPAdes) (version 2) | ecosystem: Environmental > Terrestrial > Soil > Boreal... | reverse complement strand
GAAGGGGAAAAAATCCCTATCTTCCTCATGTCCTTCATGTCCCTCCTGTCTAAATTCGCCTGCCTTCAATACCGTTAATCTTGTTTATCCTGTCATAATTTCAGCTTTGACTTTGGGCGCGGTTCTTATTTACTGATCCATGCATTTCACCTCGGCACGGCTGGCGGAAATCCTTGGCGCGTTTTCCAGCAGGAAAATTCTGGTCATTGGCGACCTGATGCTCGACGAATTTCTCTGGGGCAAAGTCACGCGCATTTCGCCTGAGGCGCCGGTGCCGGTGGTCGATATCCAACGGCGCGCGGCGTACCCGGGCGGGGCGGCCAACGTGGCGCGCAACCTGGCGAGCCTCGGCGCGCAGGCGGGGCTGGCCGGCGTCATCGGCGAAGACCAGCCGGGCGAGCAGCTCGTGCGCATTCTCACCGGCGAAGGCATCGCCACGCGGAGCATCCGCAAGACCGCGCAACGGCCCACGACCCACAAGACGCGTATCTGTGCGATCACGCGGCAATTGCACGATCATCTCGAAATCGAGGACCAGCAGCAGATCGTCCGCGTGGACCAGGAGCGCCGCGAGCCTTTGCCGAAGCCGATCGAGGAGCGCCTGATTCGCGCCATCAAATCCGCGGCAAGCGAGCTCGATGCGCTGGTGATCTCCGATTACGACAAGGGCGTGGTTACCGACGCGCTGGCGGATCGAGTGCTGGACGCCTGCCGCCAGCGAAATTTGCCGGTGCTGGTGCGCCCGAAGACTTCACGGCTTTTTGCCTATCGGGGCGCTACGGCCATCGTCTGCAATGCGAAGGAAGCCGGGTTTTTCGTGACGCGCACGCTTTCCGATTCCGAGTCCGTGGAGCAAGCAGGACGCGCGCTGCTCGCGCACTTTGGCTGCTCGGCCATCGTGATCACCATGGGCGAAAAAGGGCTGAGCCTGATCGAGGAAAGTTCGCCGCGCCACCTGCACGTGCCCGCCACGGGTTTTGAGGTGAGCTACGCGCGGGTCGGCAAAGTCGGCGTGGATAGCGAAGCTACGGGCCGGCAGGTGTTTGACGTGACCGGTGCTGGCGATACGGTGCTGGCCACGCTGGCGCTCGCCGTAGCCGCGGACGGCACGTTGCCGGACGCCGCCGTGCTCGCGAATGCTGCCGCGGGAGTCGTCGTCAGCAAGCTCGGCACCGCGACGGTAGAACCCGCGGAGTTGCTCGCCGCCATACGCGAACTTTCTTGACACGCTGATTGCAGAAATCAGCGACCATTTCCGGTCCTCAGGCGCGCCTTGCTACTATTCTTATGATTGATTTTTCTAGGATCGTGCGCCGATCGATTGGCGAGCCGTCTAGCGCGAACGTTTCATATCCCAAGCGATCTAATTCATCCAATGCTGCGTTTGGGTTACCGCCATCGGCAGCAACCATCTCAGTATGCAGCTCCAGGAACAACTCCGGCGAAAAGCGCCTTAAGGTTTCACGGCCACCACCAAGAGCGGCGGCCTCGTGGCCCTCGACATCGATCTTGATGTGCGTGGGTGCGCCGAACTCCGATGTCATGCAATCAACCGTAGTGGCATGGACCTTAGTAAGCTCACTCGATGGCCGCCCGCGCACGAGCCTGGCATAGCCTTCCGAGAACACTCCCGAGCTCAGCATCCGTAGTTCCCCGTCTGTGTCGCTCACCGCGGCTTGCAAGATACGGACTTGCGGCTGAACGCGGTTTAGCTCAACGTGCCGGGCAATCATCCGAACGGCGATTGCAGAAGGATCGACCGCGACCGCTCTGCCCCCACGGCGGGCGGCTGCGAGACTGAACAAGCCGTAATGGGCACCAATGTCAAAAAGAACCATCTTGCTGTGGCAACAAGATAGAAAATTCTGAAATTCGGCATTTTGCTCTGAATCGGCGAGTTGGCTTCTGCAAACAACTTTGAACGCGTGGGGATGCAATCGAATGGGGACTTCCGGAAGAAATTGAATTGTTTTTGTCACGCCAAACGAAAATCGGGCGCTATCCCAAATCCACTCGATGGATTTGGAAGGCGATCTCAACCAGTTACGCAGAGGCCTCGGAACCGACCGGCGCACAAAGTTCTTCAGAAATTTGGCGGAAGGCGTCATACAGATCGACTGATACTTCTACCAGAATGCAACTCCGAGCGGGGTAAGTTCTTCCCTGCCAGCGTTTACCTCTGGAGCCACATTTAACGATGCAGTAAGAGACTTCGAGGGTGCCCTTCGCACCGAAAGGCACCCACATTCGCGCGTCTAGGCCGCAAATGTTGCGCGGCGCTCTTACAAACCGATATAAAATCAAAACGCTTCACACGCGGGGCCCGTAGCTCAATGGTTAGAGCAGCGGACTCATAATCCGTTGGTTCTAGGTTCAAATCCTAGCGGGCCCACCAACTTCACGAAATCGTGCTCGTCCAAGCGGCTGCGGTTTGCGCCAATTCCTGCAACACATTCGCGTCGTCTTTGCCCGACGCCTTCAACACATGAAACGAGTGGTCGGCGGTTTCGATCACGTGCAGGGTCACGCGTGGGCCAAGTTCGGCGCATATGGGCCGTAGGAGTTTGAGGTCGGCGAACGCGTCGCGGGTGCCCTGGAGGAAGAGCATCGGCTGCTCTACATCGCGCAAATGCTCCGCGCGTTTCCTTCCCGGCTGATTGGGAGGATGGAGCGGGAAACCGAAAAAAATCAGTCCCAGGACACCATCGAGCGTATTCTGTGCGGCCGCAAGCGAAGTCATTCGCCCGCCCAGCGACTTTCCTCCCGCGAAGAGCGGCAGGTCTGGAGCGGCTTTTGAAGCGGCGTGGACGGCGGCTTGAACCGTGGCCGTAAGGAGCGGGGGGCGGTCAGGAACCTTGCGTCCCTGCTCCATGTAGAGAAACTGAAACCGAAACGTCGCGACCCGCGCTGCCGCGAGCTCATTGGCCAGCGACTCCATGAAGGGATGCGCCATTCCGGCGCCAGCGCCGTGCGCCAGCACCAATAGAGAAGAGGCATTCGGCGGATGCAAGAGAATCGCCGAGGTTTCGCCTTTATTTTGAACCGCGAAACGGATGTCTTTACGGACCGGCATTCTGTTGCGGATTCTAACAGCCCGTTACGCGACCCCGAAAGGTTCAGGGACTGTGCCCAGAGCCTGTGCCCGGCTATTTCCTTCCGCCCTTTGCTCCTCCCTTTGGGTGGGCATCGGTTTTGGCGTTGTGCTTATCGCGGTAGATCTGACGGCTCTCCTTATTCTGCTGGTGCTCGATCTGGTTGTGCTCTCCGGGCGTCAGATGGCCGCCATTCGCCGCGCGATCGCTGCGCGCTTCGTTGTGGATGGCGGTTTCGTTTTTTTCGATGTGCGAAGTCTCTCCTCGCGTCAACTGACCGGAGTGAACTCCTTGATTGATGCGATTCTGCTGCCGATCCTGGCGCGCGTTCACGCCCATCCCCTCCGGGTGAGCCGGAGTGCCGTGGTTCACCGACGCATAGTTGCTGCGGTCAACCCGGGCGTAGTTTTGATGTGAGATCTGATCCGGAGTCCTGCCGAAATGCTGCTCGTTCATGGCGGCGCGTTCACCGGCGGTGGGAGTGGCGTGAATGCCGCCCTCACCATTGAAGCTAGCATGGTTGTACTCGCCCGGATGGATGAACGTGCGATCTTCGTAGACGCCATGGAAGCCGGCGCCTACGTGCCACGCTGCCGTGTTGTAAAGAAAGTGGCCGCCTTCCCAGCGTCCGCCCCAAAAACCGACGCCGCCGTAGCCGAAGCCGTAGTTAATTCCGCCGTAGAATCCTACGTGTGGTCCCCAGTAACCCGCGTGCCAACCGTAAACGCCAGCCCCGAAGCCCCAGTAGCCGGGCGTCCAAAGCACACCAACTCGAGGAGGCGCAATCCACACGCCTGGAATCCAGTAGTAGCCGCGCACGCCGTAGCCCCAATAGCCAGGCGTCCAAAGGAATCCTTCGGTGGGACAGGGCGGTTGCTCATACACCGGCAGCGCCGGTGGCGCAACGGTAATCGCAACGCCGACGCCAACCTGCGCGTGCGACACGGCGGGTATGGCGAACAGCAACGAAAAGAGCACAAGATGGCGAGCCCTCAGCAACGTTCGCATGTGCGAATTCCTCCGTTTTCTGGACGCCTCCCAAAGCACGCAAAGCGGGAAGCGCGGCAATTCAGGTGAGTATGCTACAAACCCAGCCGTTGACGTATAAAAAAGCAGATCCGTTGGTACTAGCTACAACCCGCGAGCGCGCGAGCTATCACCGGCCCCCGTCGCGAGGGAACGTCATGCTGCGGGAATGGGAAATGGGCGGACGAAACGAAACGCTTCCGCAACGGAGCCGTCCGCGAAATTCGGGAATGCGGAATGCACAAGTTCTAACTGCCGCACGAAGCCGCACTTTTCCAATACGCGCTGTGACGCGCGATGCGTGGGGTGGCAGAGGGCAGACAATTCTCGAACCTTCAAAATTTCCGCAAGGTGCATCATCGCATCCAAAGCTTCTGTGGCGTAGCCAAACCCCCAGGCATCTTTCGCGAGCACGTAACCCGTCATGGCGCGATCGGTACCTTCAAAAGCAAGCCCTGTGCTGCCCAGTAACCCGCCCTCTCCCGCGCTTTCGATCAGATAGGGGCCTGCGGGCCATTTCTCCCATTCGGCATCGCTGAATTGCAAAAACGCATGCGTTTGCTCGACGGAAGTGTGACGCGGCCAACCGAGAAACTTCGTCACCTCCGGATCGGAAGCATAGCGCCGAAAAACGAGTTCGGCATCGGCGAGCGCCGGCCGGCGCAGGCGCAATCTGATTGTCGTGAAATGGTCGGGCGCCTTCATGCGTGCCGTCAAAATTGCGGCACAATTCTCTCACGAAAAGGAGGCAGGTTGCCCGCCAGAGACGCAACGCGCCGGACGGCAATGGCGTAGAATAAAGCCTCCAGCATTAGCGCCAATGCAACTGCAGTTGGTGCATCCGCATCCCTTTTTTTTGCGCCTCACCGCACGCCCCGGAGGTGATTGATGCCGCAATGTCATGCACCTCGCAAGAAACGAAAAGTGTTCCGTCACGGATTTAGAAGTCACCGCCTGATCGCGCGGACCGGTGTTTGCGCGATTTGCCTTTGGGTGGGCGCCGGCGCCGCCATCGCGCGACCGCAGGATACTCCGCTTCCGGCTGCGCCATCGGAGACGATCGCGTTAACGGTTCCAAAGGGCACGCCGGTGCAGATAGCGCTCGACAAAGAAACGCGCGTGGAAAAAGTGGGCCAGCCGGTGCGCGGGCATGTGGTCGAGCCTGTATATGCCTTCGATAAGCTGGTGGTCCCGGTGGGCACCGAGGCGGACGGCCAAATCACAAAGATCGAGGGCGTTTCCAATGGCAAGCGCACGCTCGAAGCGCTAAACGCGGATTTTACCCCAACGCGAAAAGTTGAAATTGAATTCAACGAGTTGGTCCTCGGCAACGGACATCGCATCCCGGTGCAAACGAGCGTGTCGCCGGGTTCCGGACAAGTGATTCGCTTCGTGACCGCCAAGGACGGCAAGAACAGCAAGAAAGACACGGTGAAAGACGCGGCTACGCAAAAAGTGAATCAAGCGAAGCAACAAGCCAAGCAGGATTGGGACAACGCGATGAAACAGGTGCAGGAGCCGGGCAAGGTCCATCGCGCCGAGCGCTACGTCGTGGCGCAACTTCCCATCCATCCGCAATACATCGACGCGGGAACGGTGTACTTCGCCGAATTGGAGCAGCCGCTCGATTTTGGCGGCGAGCCGATGACGCAGCAGATGGCGTCCGGAATCGACAGTACGCCGCCGGACGGGAGTTTAGTGCGGGCACGGCTATTGACGCCACTCAGCTCCGCGACAGCACACAAAGACGACGCGGTGGAAGCAGTATTGACGGAGCCGCTCTTGGACGGCAGCAAGCTGATCCTGCCACAAGGCAGCCGATTGAAAGGATATGTCGCGCAAGTGCGTCCGGCGCGGCGCATGAATCGCAATGGCCAGCTTCGCATCACGTTTCGCGAATTGATTCCGCCGGACGGCGTCGAGCAGAAAGTGGAAGCCACGCTTCAGGGCGTGCAGGCCAGCGCGGGAGAAAATGTGAAGCTCGATTCGGAAAGCGGCGCCGAGGCGACAACCCCTAAGACGCGCTATCTGGCGACGGGAATTTCGGTCGGACTCGCGATGGTCTCCATGGGCGGTGATCGCGACGGTGGCGTGGGGAGCAGCACGGCAGGTAATACCAGCAATCGCGCGCTCGGCGGAGCCGGTGGCTTCAAGCTGGTGGGCATGGTGCTGGGCACCGTCGTGCGGTCGCGCGTATTCGGAGCTTCCATGGGAGCGTATGGCGCGGGCGTCTCCGTCTACACGCATTTCATCGCGCGCGGCCGAGAAGTGATCTTTCCGCGCAATACTGCCATGGAAATCGGCATCGGCACGCACGCGACACCGGCAAGTCCTGCGAGAGAACCAGAGGCCGCGCAATAACCTGCGGGCACCAGGCGGCTTCGAGATACTCCGGCGGTACGAAAACTCCAAAACATAAGCAGCGACGCGAGTGATTGGGTAGAATCGCGCGCAAAGGATGGCAGCCGAATGGCGTCAAGGGAAGGAGGGCGCATATTTTTGCGATGGAGCACTGGACTGGCGCTTCTGCTGGTCTGCGGGTCCGGGACTGGGGCAGCCGGTGCGGGCGACAACCCCTCACCGGTGCGCAGATCGCAAGCTGCGGCACGAGCGCAATCATCGAGTCCGCCGTCAAAAACAGTGGCCGTGTTCTGGGAGGACGGCTTTCCAACTGCTGACACGGCTGCGCCAGAGCGAGCGCAAATTGCAGGCACATTGCCGGACGCCGCCATGGTCGCGGCGGATGCCCTGGCCGGTGCCCTTGATTCCACCGATACAAAGCTGCTGGTGCTTCCATTCGGTTCGGCCTTTCCGGAGGAGGCGTGGCCTGCGACTCGCCGGTTTCTGGAGCGCGGCGGAAATTTGTTGGTGTTGGGCGGCAGGCCTTTATCGCGCGCAGCTTATAAAGACTCGCAGGGTTGGCATTTGCGCGAACCAGACCAAGCGTTTGCCCGCTCGCTTTTTCTGAACGACTACCAGGAGACACCAGGTTCGGCGAAACTTAGCTTCACACCCAATGAGGATTTTTCTTATTTGCGTTTGCCGGCATTCGCGTGGACGAGAGCCTGGAGTGCGACGGTCCGCTTAAGTGACGAGAGTCTTTATCCACGAGAAGGTTCGGCCGGCACGCTCGACACGCGGCTCGATACGCTGGCGTGGGGTGTGTCTGACAAACGCAAATTGGCCGCGCCTCTGATCGAGATGGATCATTTGCAGAATCACTTCGCGGGCGGGCGCTGGATATTGTTGTGCGCCGAGCTGCCTGCAACATTCTGGACGGACATCGCGCCGAGGATAGTCTCCGAGCTTGCGCAGCGAGCTCTGCACGGTGCGGAGGATTTTCGCGCGCAACCTTCCTGGCCCGTTTTCCTGCAGGGTGAGCCGGTTACGGTGAACCTGCATTGGATGCGCTTTTCGGAGGCGTCCGGTCCGGCGCGGATCGAGCTGCGGATGGATGGGGCGGATGCGCCCGCAAGTCCCGAGGCAGCGCAACCCTACAACTTTACGCCGGGCGTCTGGCCGTTCAGCTCGCAAATCACGCTCCGCGCGCTCATTTCGCCGGGTTTGCGCACCCTCACAGCAACTCTGTATCAAAGCGGCCGTCCGTGCGCCGTGTACCGCACGGGATTCTGGATTCGCGATGAGGCATATTTGCAGTCCGGGCCGCACGTGAGCGTTGCAGGTGATACGTTCACGATGGACGGCAAGCCGATTCTGGTGGCCGGCACCACTTATATGGCGAGCGACGTCCAACGACAATTCTTTCTCCGGCCGAATCCTTATGTGTGGGACCGCGACATGGCGCAGATCGAGGCGGCGGGGATCAATACCATTCGCACGGGGTGGTGGACGGCATGGGATCAAGTGATGGAAAACAGCGGTACGCTGCACGAAGAGATGTTGCGTACGCTCGAAGCTTTCCTCATGTGTGCGCGCCGTCACAACCTCGCGGTGCAGTTCACGTTTTTTGCGTTTATGCCCGAAGTATTCGGCGGCGCCAACCCTTATCTCGATCCGGAAGCGGTGCGGCGGCAGAAGGAATTAATCCTGGCGTTTGTGGAGCGCTTTCGCGATGTGCCGTTTCTTTCCTGGGATTTGATCAATGAGCCCAGTTTTTCCAATCCCGCGCACACCTGGCAAACGCGTCCCAACGGCGATGAATATGAGCTTCGCGCCTGGAACGATTGGCTCGCAAAACGCTACACGAACCGGAGCGCCCTAGCGGAGGCTTGGCGAAGCCTGACCGTACCGAATGACGCGTCCGTTCCGCTACCGGGCGAAGCGGAATTTTCCTCGCGCGCGGCGTATGAAGCGTGGCCGAGCGATAACGCTTTGCGTGCGCTCGACTACGAGTTCTTCGCGCAGGACGCTTTCCGCCATTGGGCGCAGGAAATGCGCGATGCGATTCGCGCGGCAGGCAGCAAGCAATTGGTGACGGTTGGGGAAGACGAGGGCGGAGGAAACGATCGTCCATCGCCAGCCTTTTTTGGCGACGTGCTGGACTTTACCACCACGCACACCTGGTGGGCGTCTGACGCGCTGCTGTGGGATTCACTCGTGGCAAAACTACCCGGGGAGCCAATGCTGGTGCAGGAAACGGGCGTGAGCCGCGAAGTACAGGAGGATGGCGAAGGCCGGCGAACGTTGAATCAGGAGGCGGCCCTGTTTGAACGTAAGCTGGCAATGGCCGCGGGTACGAGCGCCGGGGCGATCGAATGGCTCTGGAACATGAATGCCTACATGCGCGACGATCGCGAGGCAGCGATTGGCGCCGTGCGTCCCGACGGCACGGAAAAACCGGAAGCGGAGGCGCTGCGGCGCTTCGCACAATTTGCCGCCATGGCGGGTCCGCATATGGGAGGTGCAGTGGCGCCAGAAGTGGCCATCGTCACTGCGCAGTCCTTGCAATTTTCTCCGTTCCAGAATTTCGCGTTGGAAGCGCAGCAGAAGTCCGTTCGCGCGATGAATTACGGGTGTGCAATGCCAGCCGAGGTGATCACGGAAAACCGATTGGCGCTCACGCTGGCAAGCGGACGGGCGCCGAAACTGATCATTCTGCCCGCGGCGCAGGCGTTCAGCGAAGAAGCGTGGCAGGCTCTACTGAAGTACGTCACGGGCGGTGGTTCGTTGCTGATTACCGGGTCCATGGAGCGCGATGCGCACTGGCGCGTGACGCAACGGCTGGTTGCGTTGGGCGCACCTGCGAAGCCCGAGGCACTTTTGCTGCGCGCAGCCACCCAGCAAATCGGCGATAAATCTGTGCCGCTGAATTTTGCCTTCGACAAGCAACAAGCGGCGGAGGATTTGCAGTTTGCCGACGGAAGCACCTTTCATGCCATCGCATATGGCAACGGACATATTTATATCTCGAGCGAACCCGTGGAGCTGGCGGAAGGTTTTGACGCGGTCACGCAGCTTTATGGCTGGGCGCTCGCGCAGGCCGAAATCACTCCGCGTTTCGCTGGAAAAGCTCCCGACGGTGTGCTGGTGAGGCCAGTGGAATTCGCAGATAGCGTGCTCTACCTGTTTATCTCGGAATCCGCGAATGATGCGCGATTCCAAGTAAGCGACAAAAGCCTCGGGGTGACGATTGATGTAGCCCTGCCCGCCGGCCGCGCACAGATGCAATTGTTCGAGAAGAAGACTGGGAAGCCGATCGCCACGTATGGCGACGTCACAAACGGAGGCGCCGGAGGGCCGGGCAGATGATCGAAACGGTCCGCCGTCGCCGCTGCTTATCCCGCGGGCGTCAGCTTGGCCAGCTTGGCATCCAGATCGGTGAGGGCGTTGTTGAGCTGTTCGCGGTAGCGAGGATTCTCCACACTATCGAGTTGGCGTTGGATATTTGCGCGCGAAAGCTGCAGCAGTTCGCGCTGGCGATTCAATTCTTGATTTTCCTTTTTCATTCGGGAGTGTGGCTCGGACGGGGACTGCTCGCGGGCAGACTCAATCTGGCTTTCCACCGACTTACTTTCCCATCCGCGTGCCACGTCTTCATTATATAGGCTCGCCGGGCGGAAGAGGCCAAAGAAATCTTAAATTTCCTGGCGAGTGCATCGAAGATCAGGCCTTCAGGAACGTGGAATCGCAGGTCACAAAATCGTCTTCTTCATTCGCAGCGCAGCGCGGTCATCGGGTCCACGCCCATGGCCCGCCGGGCGGGCGCGTAACAAGCGGCCATGGCGACGATTGCGATTACGCAGCAAACCGCTGCAAGAGTGGCCGGATCGAACGCGCTCACGCCAAATAGCAGGCTGCGCAACAGTTGCGTCAGTGCGAGCGCCGCGGCCACGCCGATCACCACACCGATGATCGCCAGACGCGCGCCCTCACCCATCACCAAACGTAAGACGTCGCGCCGCTGAGCGCCAAGCGCGATGCGGATGCCAAGTTCCCGCGTGCGCTGGGAGACGGAATACGAAATGAGGCCGTACAAGCCGACCGCGGCCAAAATCAGCGCCAGCCCCGCGAAGCTGCCGATTAAGTAAGACGGATACCTGCGCAGAAAAACGGATGGGGACTCCGCGATGATCTGGTCCATGGTCAGAGGGCGGACCATCATCAATTGCGGATCGATCCGACGTAGCGCCTCGCGAATCGCTGCTGTTGCAAGCGCCGGGTCGCCAGCGGTCCGCACGATGTAGTTGAAGTAGGTGTCTCCGGCCTGACTGAAGGGCACAAAAAGCGCCGGGTCGTCCGGCCCATCCAGTGCCGCCCCGGTAGTGTCGCCAACCACCCCGACGATCTCACGATACGGCTGTGTTGGAGAGTAAGTGAATTTGATTCGTTTGCCGACGGGGTTTTCGCCATGAAGATACCTGGTTACCCAGATTTGATTGACGATCACGTGCTTGAGCGCGCTGGCGGAATCGTCCGCGTCATTAAAGAAACGGCCGGCCACCAGTGGAATCTTCATCACAGGGAAATAAGCGTTCGAAACGTCATTGATGCTGCTTTCGTCCTCCTGGCCTAGCGTCACGGGTTGGCCTTCGATCACAAAGCGAATGGTGTTGTTGTCACCGCTGATAGGAATCACGCTGTTGGACGCAATGCCCAGAATGCCCGGTAAACTGCTGACGCGGTTGGCGAAATCGCGATCAAAGCGGACGCCGTCGGCTCCTTTGGGATAAGCGTTCTCAGGCAGATTCACGGAGAACGTAAGAAGATTGCGAGCGTCAAAACCCGGGTTGCGATGCAAGAGCGCGGAAAGACTCTTTACCATCAGGCCTGCGCCCACCAGCAGCACCAGGCAAAATGCGATTTCCGCCACGACGCAGGCGTCCCGAAGTCGCGTGCCGCCGGCCCCGGATGAGCCCCGCGCCTCGTCCTTCAGCGCGTCACTCATACGCTGGTGAGAGATCTGGAGCGCCGGCGCAAGGCCAAAGGCAAGCGCGGCAAAAATGGTTGCGGCGCAGAGAAAAGCGAAAACAAAGGCGTTCGCGTGCGCATCCCGCAAAAAGGGCATGGAATTCAACAGCGGCTTGGGGATCGCCCCGATCAGCAGCGATGTCCCCCAATGCGCGACAAGAAAACCCAAAGCGGCGCCCGCGGCGGCCAGCATGAGGCTCTCAACCAATAACTGGGAAATCCTGCGTCCGCGGCCCGCGCCCAGCGCGGCCCGCAAGACAAATTCAACCCTGCGGCCATTCGCGCGCGCCATAAATAAATTCGCCACATTAGCGCAAGCGATCAACAGCACAAATCCGACAGCGCCGAAGAGCACCAGCAAGAGGGGCCGGACCTGGCCGACGATGCGTTCCCGCAACGGGATCATCACCACCTGGATCTTGCCGTCCTCCTGGGGATACGCGGCGCTCAGGCGAGACCTGATCGTGCCCATTTCCGCAACGGCTTGTGTGACAGTCGTTCCCGGCGAAAGCCGAGCCACCACGCGCATCCATCGCAGGTTGCGCCGCGTGACTTGTTCCTGCTCGATATGTATCGGCACCCAGAACTGGGCGCCTCCACGCGGCGCGAACTCAAATTCCTTGGGCAAAACCCCGATGATGCTGACGCTATTGGCGTCCAGCTGCATCGTGCGGCCAAGCACATTTGGATCGCCGCCAAATTGGGTTCGCCAAAACTGATACGTGAGAATGGCGACCTTGGGACCGGCGGCAATATCTTCGCCTACCGCAAAATCACGTCCCAGAAACGGTTGCACGCCGAGCGTGTGGAAGAAATTTGTGGTCGCTTCCGCGGCACTAACCACTTGCGGGTCGCCGGCGCCTTTCATGACGAAACCATCTGCGTCAAAGCCCGCAATGGATTCAAAGGCCTTCGATTGGCGGGCCCAATCGAGATAATCCGGATAGGAAGCGCTCCAATTCTCGTTTTGCGAATCGCTTCCGAGTTCTTGCTGCGAGCGCACCTCGCCGAGCGTGAAAAGACGATCCGGCTGAGCGTACGGCAACGGGCGAAGCAAAGCGGCGTAAACCACCGAAAAAATCGCGGTGTTGGCGCCGATTCCAAGGCCCAACGTGAGAATCGCGACGGCGGTAAAGCCGGGGGACTTACGCAGCATACGCAGACCAAAGCGAGTGTCCTGCAAGAGCGTCTCGATCCAGCGCACGCCGCGGGCGTCGCGGCATTCTTCCTTCGCGCGGTCGAGCCCGCCGAATTCAAGCCGCGCACGGCGGAGCGCTTCCCCGCGAGGCATTCCCGACCGGACATATTTTTCCACGTGTCGCTCGAAATGAAACCGCAGCTCTTCGTCAAGCTCACCTTCGGCATGGTGCCGCCGAAGTAAGGATTTCAGCCGAAAGAGCAGATCGCTGATCATCTAGCGCTCCCTATGCAGTACCTAACACCTGGGCTACGGCCGCGATCAGTCTTTCCCAGGCATCCTTTTCGATTTCGAGCTGTTTGCGGCCGATCTTCGTGAGTTCGTAATACTTCGCCCGCCGGTTATTTTCCGACGTGCCCCAGCGCGCCTTGATCCAGCCTCGGCGCTCCAAACGGTGGAGCGCTGGGTACAACGAACCTTGCTGAATGCGCAATGCATCGCTTGAGATCCGTTGCAGGCGCTCGGAGATGGCCCAACCGTGCTGGGGTTCGAGGGCGATCGTTCGCAGAATGAGGAGGTCGAGCGTGCCCTGCGGCAATTCGATCCGCTGGTTGGCCATTTCTTCTTCCCTTTCGCTTCGACAAAAGCATACGACAAGCACCTGTCGAAGCACAAGGGGAATCGGGCGTTTAGGCCTATGCTGCCGAAGGCGCTGCGGCAGGGGGTTCGGCAATGGACGGCGGGGCTGTGCGGGCTTTTTTGCGGGCCCGAACGCTGCCAAGGACCACCAGCAGATTTGTGAAAACGATCACGCCGAAGGCGAGCGTGGGAAGAAATTGAAAACTGGTTCCGGTGGCCTCCAGCACCTGCAAAGCCAAAACCACGGTAACCAGGCCGCGGGGATGGATCAGTAGGAGCAGCTCGCGTTCCGCGGGAGTGACGTCACGCCAACTCCAACGGCTGGTCTGCACGGCGATCCATCGCGAGAGATAAATTGCTGCGATCACACTCGCAGCCACATATTTCAGCGCGCGCAAACCGGATAGCTCCACCACCACACCAATCAACACAAAGAAAAACGTCCGGATCAAGAAGGAAAGCTCGGAATGAAAACTGAGGATTTCTTCCTTAGGATCGGTTCGCGGCACGAAACTCCACTGGCGCTCGAGCGTATCCCGGCTGCGGCTCGGGAGGTTCGCCAGTGCCAGGCCAAATCCGAGAACTGCCAGCAGGCCGCTGGCGTGGAGCGCTTCGGTGCCGGCGTAAAGCAATAGGACCACCGCAAAGGTGAGAACCGGCCAAAAGCGCCGCTCGGAAAGCAATGACACCAGGCGCCCCCAAGCGAAACCCAAACCCGCCGCTAGCGCCACGGCGACAAGAATCTGGACGGCAACACCACGCGCCAAAACGCCGCGTGCGGCTACCGCTCCGGAGCGGAAATCGAGCAAGACCCCAACGGTGAGGACCGCAAAAACGTCGCCGAGCGTAGACTCCAACAGCAGGATGATTTTGATCGGATCGCGCCCTTGAAGCTGCTGAAGTATGGGGAGAACGATCGAGCTGCTGGTACATCCCAGGACGGCTCCGACCAGCGCCGCGTCAAGCCAGGAGCTTCGCTGCGTGTAATGAAATACTGCCGCCACTGAACCAACAGCCGCAACGAAGGAAAGAATCCCGAAGACGAGACCGCCTGGAAAATGGATCAGGGTCTTCTTAACGTCAAGATCGAGCCCGCCTTCAAAGAGGATCAGCAGCAGCGCCAGGGTTCCAAAGGCGTGCGTGACGGCCTGGAATTGCTCGGCGCGCGCAATGTGCAACACCGGACCAAGCACGATACCCGTGGTGATCAGCACCACCACGTCTGGAACCCGCGTCCACGCAAACAGCTTGTTGGCCAGAAACGCCAACACAAGCAATCCGCCGAGCAGGCCGAAGAGGACGGTAAGGTTCATAGTTCACGCAGAAGCGGCGGACGCTCGCCAGAAACTCCAGAGCCTTCCACCGCCGCATGCGCGACGCGATATTTAGTGGACGGCGGCTTGTAACGCCGAAGCCGCATCATCAATGGCCGCCGCTGCCTTTTCCAACACTCCAGCGACCACGCCGATTT
>Ga0209420_1000904_pt1 | contig 14745 bp, 11 predicted proteins | sample BlaSpr_A8_OM1_O1_FD_187972 | JGI IMG/M metagenome (GOLD analysis project Ga0209420, IMG submission 187972) | Forest soil microbial communities from Thunder Bay, Ontario, Canada - Black Spruce, Ontario site 2_A8_OM1_O1 (SPAdes) (version 2) | ecosystem: Environmental > Terrestrial > Soil > Boreal... | reverse complement strand
CGTCTGGCACGGTTGTATTAGCCGACCACCGCCGACGACCGCAGGCTTTCGATCGCGGCGTCGGTCAGTCCGAGCTCATCGCGTAAGACCTCGTCCGTGTGCTCTCCGAGCCATGGGATCCGTCGGTCACGACCGTCGCCCCGGTCGACGATCCGCGCCGGATTGCCGGGTATCAGCACCGGTTGGTCGACTCCATCGGTCCGCTCGATGCCGACAAGCATCTGACGAGCGGTGACGTGAGGATCGGCCACCAGTTCCTCGGCCCGTACGCAGGGGCCGGCGGCAATGCCGGCCTCGCTCAGGACCTCGCACACCTCCCGTCGGCTTCGCCCGGCCGCCCACTTCTCGACGGCCGGGCGGATGACCTCCTCGAGGTGCTGGACCCAGCCGTACGGGGTGGCGAAACGCTCTTCGGTGATCCACTCGGGATGTCCGATGAGGTGAGCCAGACGCTCGAAGAAGTGGACGCGGGCCACCTGCATGACGAACCAGCCGTCGGCGGCTCGAAAGCCATGGTTGATCACCGAGCCCGAGTCGCCGCCATCGATTCCCATCGACCAGTAGTTCGTCACGATGTCCGTCATGGCCATCACCGCGTCGAGCATGGCGACGTCGACGTACGCCGGACGACCGGTCCGGTCGCGGTCCCTCAGCGCGGCGAGGATCCCGATGGTGGTGTACAGCGCAGCTCCGATGTCACCGAGCGCACCGACGGGCGACACCACCGGCGGTAGGTCGTCCTGGCGCTTCATTTCGTAGACACCCGACATGGCCTCGACGATCGGAGCGAAGGCGGGCCAATCACGGTAGGGGCTCGGCACGGAATTGCCGAAGCCCGACACCGACGCGTAGACGACCCGGGGATGGACGGCCACGATGTCGTCGTAGCCGAGTCCCATGCGATCCATCGCGCCCGCTTTGAAATTCTCGGCAAAGATGTCAAAGCGAGGGGCCAGATCGAGTACGAGCTGACGCCCGTCGGGCTGTTTCAGGTCGACGCACATGGTTCGCTTGTTCAAGTTGTTGCGCAGGAAGGTCGCCCCAACGGCACGCCCTCCAGGATCGGACATCGCCGGAAGCGAGGCCCGACCAAGCTCGCCTGCCAGCGGTTCGATCTTGACGACGTCAGCGCCGAGACGCGCCAGGAGTTGGGTGGCGTAGGGCAGGGCCTGCATCTGCTCGATGGCCAGCACCCGGACCCCCTCGAGGGGCCGCCCCGCTGCGGCGATCGCTCCCGACTCTGCCGCAGCGAACTCCATCTTGAATATTATATCCGAATGATCCCGCTTGGTTTGCGGGTGCGGCGCGCCCGATGCGCTGCTTGGCTATCGCCCCGTGAAGCGGGGCGAGCGCTTCTCCCTGCTCGCGTCGCCGTACTCCCGGAAGTCCTCCGAACGGCTGGACACCTCCATCGCCCACGCTTCATCGGCGAGGTGACTGTTCAGGTCGGAGGTCAGCGCGCGGTGGAGTAACAGCTTGGTGAGCCCGACCGCGACGGTCGGTGCGGCCGCCAGGCGATCGACGAGCTCCTTCGAGACGGTATCCAGGTGGTCTGTCGGCACAGCACGGTGGACCAGTCCCCACGAAGCGGCATCTGCTCCCGAGACCTTTTCCCCCAACATGAGCATCTCGCGGGCCCGGGCGACGCCGGCGAGACGGGGTATGAGCCAGCTGGCAGCGCTGTCGGGCGTGAAGGCGAAGGCCGTGAAGGGCGCCCAGAGCCGGGCGTCATCCGCCACCAAGGCGAAGTCCGTGGCGAGGAGGATGTCGAGACCGAGGCCGATGACCCACCCGCGGGCGGTGCAGACGATGGGTGTCTGGCAGGTGAGCATCGCCGGGATGAGACGGTTGACCTGTGCGTTCATGCGCCGGTGCACCGAGCCCACGCGGGGCCGATCGGGACCGGGTGTCCGTTCCGCCAGATCGAAGCCCGAGCAGAAATGCTCGCCTTCACCTTCCAGGTGGATGACCCGCACCGACTCGTCACTGGCGGCGGCGTCCACCGTGTCGGTCAGCGCATAGACCATGGGGTCGGTGAGGCTGTTGCGTCGCTTCGGCCGATCGATCCGTAACCGCAGGACCGGTCCGTCATGTTCGAGCGTGAGCCCGGCCGGCATGTCGGGGTACGGCTTCACCGTTGTTCCTCGGCGGCGAACCGATCGGCCAGCGCGTCCAAGGCTTCCTGGCAGGTGGCGGCTCCCCCCGGCGGCTGCGGAAGACGGATTTCGCCGTGCTCATGGGAGGGCAAGAGGATGGTCGCATGGCCGGGCGTTGTCGTCTCGCCCCGTTGGTTCTCCCCCCAGACATCGAGATCGACGGCCGGTCGACCCTCCTCCGAGAGGTACTTGCGGGTGACCCGCCCCCGTATCCAGTGGGTGTCGCCCACATAGTTGAATTTGCGGAACTGGCAGTCCAGCTTCCAGAGCCAGGCGTCGTCACCCATCCAGTCGGTGCACAGGTGGATCAACCAGGTCTCGCGCATGCGGCCGTAGTCGTAGCAGGCGGGGTTGCCCGCCCGGCGGGCCCATTCGGGGTCCCAGTGCACGCGTTGTTGCACGTCGGGGATGTTCAGGTCATCGGGCGCGAAGAAGCGGGGCTTGCGCTGCCGTTGGTCGTGGCCCAACCCGAGCGCGGCCACCCCGTACAGCCCCATGCCCATGCCGGTGTGCCACACGACCATGTCGGTCACCCGCAGCGGGCCTTTGACCAGTGGTGGGAGCTCGTCGCCCTCGCTGACGCCCTCCCACCAGCGGGGTGCCGCGCCGCGCCGCCGGGCTCTCTCCTGGGCGACTGCCTCGCCGATGGCCGCAATCTCGTCGTCGGTGTACGGGCGGATCTCGACCTCCTCGTTCTTCTTGCGCTCGGTCGCTTTCTCGCGCTCGGCCCGGATCATCAGGCGGTACTGCCCCGAGAGGACAGGACCCTCGGCCGCGGCGAACACCTCCGCCAGCCATTCGTGGACGGCGCGACCGGCGAAGTCACCCACCTTGTCGTGTACCCCCACCAGTGCGTTGCGACGCGACACCCGCATGCCCGGGCGCAGAGGATTCCACCACTCCCGGAACGATCCCGAGTAGAAGGCATGCACGCCTCCGAGCGGGTCGCCCTTCATAAGGGCCTTCGTGTCGCCTTCGAGAGCGGTGACCTCGTCCTCTCCGATGAGCGTGTCCCCTCCGACTAGGTGAGGGGGGGCGATGGGGCCGTCCCAACGAGTGGCGGCGCCGTAGGAGGGGTCGCACCAGAGAGGGTTGTCGTCGCCATAGGCCTCGGCGACGTGCCGAAAGGCGTCTTCGTTAGGGACCCGGTAATGAGGTGGGTTCGTGTGGGGACGCGCGATCCCGATGCGCTCCCGGAGCCGGGCCACCCCCTCGTCGGTGATGGCGTCAGGCACGCCGAGGCCTCGTCTCAGGGTCTATGAAAGGGGTGCATGGGCTGGCCACATTCCAAAGTCGATGCAATGTGTCCCCCTTCTCGAACTGAGAACTCCCCGACGTGTTGCCCGTGCCAAGGGTCATCCGTGCCCCATCCCCGTCTCTCGGCTTGAGGAGCCTGAGTATACGGTAGCGAATTTCAAATATAGTATACGAACGTATGCATCCGGGATCTCCGATCCGCGCGGGCGACCTCGTTGGTCGCGGTCACCGCTTCGAGGGACTGTAACTTCGCCCGGGGAGACGCGACCTGAGCCGCCGGTGCGTGCTCGGCCATCCGCCTTCGTCTGAGTCAGATGGGCCGACCGCCGCCATGGCCACCTTTTGGGCGGAGTCCTTACTGTGTGGAGGCAGCGATGGATTTTGACGACACGGACGAGGACGCCGCGTTCCGGCGCGAGGTGTCGGCGTGGCTCAAAGGGCATGCAGAGGTCAGAACGGGCTTGGACAACTGGTCCCGGAATCCCATGCATCCCGACTACGTTCGCCGATGCCGCGAGTGGCAGCACACCCTCTTCGAAGGTGGTTGGGGTGCCATTACCTGGCCCACCCAGTACGGCGGAAGGGGCGACAGTGCCTGGCATCAAGCCATCTTCAACCAGGAGATGGCCAAATACGACGTCTCGGTCGGAGTGTTCTCCGTCGGGATCGACATGGCAGGACCGACCCTCATCGCGCACGGATCCGAGGAGCAGAAGCACCGTTACCTCTCGGCCATGCTGAGCGGGGAGGAGGTGTGGTGCCAGCTGTTCTCGGAGCCAGACGCCGGGTCAGACCTTGCAGGGCTGAAGACCCGCGCCGAACGCGACGGGGACGCATTCGTGGTCAACGGTCAGAAGGTTTGGACATCGGGTGCCCAACACAGTGATTGGGCGATCCTGATCGCTCGGACGAATCCGGACGTCCCCAAGCACAAGGGCATCACCTACTTCCTCGTCGATATGCACACCCCCGGAATCGAGGTCCGTCCGCTGCGCCAGATCACGGGGAGAGCCCATTTCAACGAGGTCTTTCTGACGGACATCATCATCCCAGCCGCGAACGTGGTGGGGGAGGTCGACGGTGGATGGGCCGTCGCACACACCACCATGAGCTATGAGCGCGCGCTCATCGGCGGTACCGGGCAGAGTTTCACCGTCGGGCAGGTCTTGGACTTGGCCCGACGTAGCGGTTGCAGCACCTACCCGCACATCCGCCAGCACCTGGCGGATTTCTACACGCGGCTGGAACTCCTCCGTTTCATGAATTACCGCGTGCAGACGGCCCTGTCGAAGGGGCGCCTACCCGGCCCAGAGGCGTCCGCCACCAAACTGTTCGTCTCCCAGCACATGAGCCTCACGGCCGAGCTGTTCATGGAGCTGCTTGGTGCCAACGGGATGCTGGCCGGCGACGCAGCGCCTGATGGCGGCATCTGGGAGACGGCTTTCCTGAACCAGTGGAGTTCCAGACTCGGAGGCGGCACCGACAACATCCAGCGCAACTCCCTGGGCGAGCGGGTGCTCGGACTTCCACGAGAGCCACGGAGCGACAAGGATCAGCCGTTCAGCGAGTTGGGCTGAGCCAGATGGGCAGGCGCAGCGCAGATGTTCGAGGGTCCACAATAGGGCGTATCGGTCGAAGGAAAGGGACGCGATGACAGACAAGGTGTTGCTCGAGGTGAACGGTCCCATTGCCGTGATCACCAACAACAATCCGGACAAACGCAACGCCTTCGATGACGATATGGACGCCCGTCTGTTTGACATCCTGACCGAGTTGAAAGCTCGTCCGGAGGTGCGCGCCGTCATCTGGCGTGGCGAGGGGAAGGCCTGGTCGTCAGGACGGGATGTGTCCGTCATCGGGAACAACGCCACCTCCCTCAGCCATCACGAGCTTATGAGCCGCGGCCATCGGGGCATCTTGCAAGTGTTCGACATGGATGCACCGATCATCGTGGCCATCCACGGGTGGGCCATCGGGGGATCTTTCCAGCGTGCGCTCCTGTGCGACATCAGGATCGCGGCTGAGGGGTCACGCTTCATGCTGCCCGAAGTGGGCCACGGCGTCATCCCTGACACCGGCGGCATGGGGCGGCTCTACGAGATCTGTGGCAGCGGTGTGGCCAGCGACCTCGTGCTCACCGGGCGCGCCATGGGCGCCGAAGAGGCCTACGGGCACGGGATCGTCTCGCGTCTCGTGGCACCCGAGGCACTCGACGAGACGGCGTGGGAGATGGCGAACAAGATCGCGGCCTCGCCGAGGGTGACGGTCAAGATGGCCCGCCGTGTGCTGCGACACCTGAGCGAACCAGGGATACGGTCCTCCATGGAGGACGAGCTGATCTACCAAACCTTCATCAACAAGTCATCCGACTTCGCTGAATTCCGCGCCGCCAGCGCCGAAGGACGCGAGCCGCATTACACGGGGAGCTGACCATGACCCAACAGAGCGGACTTCCCGAGCCGCCACCCATAGGAGCGATGGCACTGCCCGCAGGCACCTTTGCCGGGAGCTCTGTCTTCATCACCGGAGGGGGAACCGGGCTCGGCAAGGCCATCGCCACGGAATTTGCGCGGCTGGGGGCGGACCTGGTGATCGCCAGTCGGAAGGCCGAGCATCTGGACGCCGGCCGAGAGGCGATCGAAGCACTCGGCGGGCGAGTGCTCGGCGTGACGTGCGACATCCGAGACGCCGATCAGGTCAGTGCCTCATTCGACGAGGCCACCGCAACATTCGGCCTCCCCAACGTGCTCATCAACAACGCGGCAGCGAACTTTCCGGTGCCGGCGGAGGACATGTCCCCCAACGCCTGGCGGACCGTCGTCGACATCACACTCAACGGCACCTTCTTCTGTTCGCGTGAATTCGCCCGGCGTCATATCGAAGGTGGAACGGCCGGGTCCATCGTCAACGTCGGGGCTTCCTACGCCTGGACGGGTGGTCCGGGATTCGCCCACTCGGCCGCCGCCAAGGCGGGGGTGAAGAACATGGTGGAGACGCTCGCTGTGGAGTGGGGACCATACGGGATTCAGGTCAATGGGTTGGTGCCCGGCCTCTTCCCTCACGAGGACATGACGGCTGACATCAGGGGCAACCTTGACCGGACCAACGAGAAGGACGCCTGCCAGCCGGCGCTCCGGGTGGGGCGGCTGCAAGAGCTCGGCTGGGCTGCGACATTCCTTGCCTCACCCTTCGCCCGGTTCATCTCCGGGCATACCCTCGTCGTCGACGGGGCCAATTGGCAGCGCCGAACATTGACGAATGCTGCCGTAGTTACAGTGCGGGACCAAATGGGACGCGGGCCGTTCGATCCCGCACCGGCTCGGTAGGAACCCAACGCCTCGATGAGAGAATTCAATCTCGCCGATCTGTGGGAGGCGGTCGCCGACTGCGTCCCGGATCGGGTCGCCCTTCGCTGTGGTGAACAGTGCCGGACCTACGCGCAACTCGAAGAACAGTCCAATCGACTGGCCCACTGGTACCTCGAGCAGGGCATTCAGACCGGAGACCATATCGGCCTCTATCTGCAGAACTGTGTTGAATACGTGGAGGCCACGTTGGCCGCCTACAAGGTCCGAGCGGTGCCGATCAACATCAATTATCGGTACACCGCGGGGGAGTTGGAACACCTGTTCAACGACGCCGACCTCGTAGGAGTGGTGCATCAGGCTGACTTCACGACCCAGGTGGCCGAGGTGGAACCACAGGTGCCCACGCTGCGGTGGAAGCTGGCCACTGGTTCGACGTACGACGGAGCTCTGGCGTCGTCGTCGGCGAAGCGGGACTTTGGCCTCCGGTCGGCGGACGATGCCTACATTTTGTACACGGGCGGTACCACCGGTTTACCCAAGGGCGTGGTGTGGCGACAGGAGGATGCCTTCTTCGCCTGCATGGGAGGCGGCAACCCCGCCCTTCCCGAGGTCACGTCGACCGACGAGCTACTGGAGCGCATCGCTCCCGCGCAGAGCACCTTCTTGCTCCTGGCTCCGCTCATGCACGCTGCGGGTGGCTGGGTGGTGCTGCTGCACCTCTTCAGTGGAAACAAGGTCGTGCTGTGGTCGGGCTCACTCGACCCGCACGAGGTCTGGCGCACGATCGAACGCGAGAAGGTGACGGCCACCAGCACGGTCGGTGATGCAGTCATGCGACCCCTGCTCGACGCCTGGGACGACTTCGATCCGAAGCCCGACATCGAATCACTGGCCGTGGTCAGCTCGGGTGGGGCGCCCTTGTCGACGGCGTTGCGCGATCGCTTCCTCGGCACCTTCTCGTCCATCCCACTCTCCGACGGGTACGGGTCGTCTGAGACGGGGATTCAGGCCGGACGCATCTTCTTGGGGCCGACCGGGGACAAGCCGGAGCCGCAGTTCATAGCCCAGCAGGCGGTGGTGATGAGCGAGGAGACGCGCCAACCGGTGGAGCCAGGCTCGGGCCTCGTCGGTCGCGTGGCTCGCACCGGACGTATCCCGTTGGGGTACTACAAGGACCCGGAGCGATCGGCCACAACGTTCGTCGAATGGGACGGGCGGCGATGGTCGCTCACCGGGGACATGGGCACGGTTGCCGCGGATGGCACCATCACGTTGCTCGGGCGCGGCTCCCTGTGCATCAACACGGGAGGCGAGAAGGTCTATCCCGAGGAAGTGGAGGCCGTGCTGCGTCAATCGCGCTCCGTCTACGACGTGGTCGTTGCGGGCGTGCCCGACGAGCGCTGGGGGGAGCGAGTAGTCGCCGTCGTTCAGCGGACGCCCGGGACGGATCCGACCGACGGGGAACTGATGAGCCTGGCCAGGGCCTCGCTGGCTGGCTACAAGGTGCCGAAACAGGTCGTTTTCGTCGACGAGGTTGTTCGGTCTCCGAGTGGGAAGGCCGACTACCGCTGGGCGGCTGAGACGGCTGCTTCAGCCTGAAGACCCGAACAGTGCCCCCTCCCGTCGAGCCGCACGACCTCGGCACACTGCGTCACCGCTGCTCCGGGAGCTGGCCGACGAGGCCAGACCGCCGCAGGTCCTCGATGGCCGCAGGCGAGTAGCCGAGGTCCTCGAGAACAGCGTCGTTGTCGCGGCCAAGAGTCGGCGCCGGTGACCGGAGCCAGTGGCCCACCCGCGAGAAGCGAAACGGCAGCGTCGGGATCTCATGAGCTCCGGTGACGGCATGGTCTTCCACCTCGAACAGGCCGCGATATCGGAGTTGGGGGTTGGCCGCGATCTCACGGGGAGGAACCACCACAGCCGAAGGTATGCCCAGGTCGAGAAGCATTTGGGCGGACTCCTCGGCCGAGCGCTGGCTGGTCCACGATATGAGCTGACCGTCGATGTGGTCATGCGCACGGCGCCGGCCGTCGGGGTTCGTCAACTCTTCACTGTGGGCCCATGACGGATCGCCCAGCAACGACCGCAGGGACCGCCATTGATCGTCACTCGCCACGGCGATGGCGACCCATTGGTCCTCGCCGGCAGCGGGGTAGACCCCTTGGGGGGCAGCCTGCGGACCCCGATTGCCGTGGCGACAGAGCAACGTCCCAGTGGAGCCGTACTCGACGACTTGTTCGGCTGCTGCATTGAGGACGGACTCGACCATGGCTGCTTCGACCAAGATGCCGCCGCCACGTTGATCGCGCTCCATCAATGCAAGCATGGTGGCAATCACCGCATGCATCCCGGCCAGGGGGTCGCAGGCCCCCCGCACCAACACCGGAGGCCCGTCGACAAACCCCGTCAACCAGGACATGCCGGTCAGACACTCCATGGTCTGGGCGAATCCCGTCCGATCCCGCCACGGCCCATCGAGACCGAAGGCCGGCATTCGCACCATGATCAGCCGATCGTTGAGCGCGTGGACGCGATCCCAGTCGAAGCCGAACTGCTCCATGACTCGAGGAGTGAAGTTCTCCACCAGGACATCGGCGGTCTGCAGCAGGCGTTCGAACATCTCGGATCCCTCTGGACGGGACAGATCGAAGGTCACCCCACGTTTGCCCGCGTTGGCGGCATGGAAAATCGGGCTCCACTCCCACCACAGGTCGTCTGTCGGTGGCCGCGTACTGGCAAAGCGCATGTTGTCCGGTCTCGTAACCGATTCAACCTTGATGACCTCGGCCCCGAGACCGGCCAGGGCGGCGGTGGCTACTGGGCCGGCCCACCAAGCGGTGCAGTCAACGACCCGAATGTCGGCTAGGGGGAGCCGCCAGCCCTCGGCCGCGTCACGAGCTTCAGGGTCGGCAGCGCGGCCGGGACGCGTACCCGTTCGCGGGAGCCAGTCGACCGAGTCGCCATGCTGACCGAGTCTCGGGGCAGCAGTGAACGGTCTTGGCGACACCCCTGAGACGCGGTACGGAATACGGGGTTGGAGGAATCGACCGGAGGGATTGGGTACGAAGGCGCCGCGGGCCACGAACTGCTCGAACTCAGTCATGGTCGAGCCGTTGAGGAGGGGGCCGGCTGGGATCCGGAACAATGCGGCCGCCGCCAAAATCTCCTCCGTGGTGTGGTCCGTGGTGTAGTGGTGGACGGCGGACAGAAACTCCTCGCGGCGACGGAATCGCTTGGCGACCTGCGGAAGGTCGGGGTCAGCCAAGAGATCGGGCCGCTCGATCATGAGCAGGAAGTCCTGGAATTGTTGCGCGCTGTTGGTGGTGATGACGAAGTAGCCGTCCCGGGTCGGCTCAATCGAGGGGACCTCGATCGTCCTTCCTGTCCCCGCCACCTGAGGCCTCCCGGCGAACGACGCGAACACCGAGGGGTACGTGACCATGGTGACCGCCATACAGTCGAGCATCGCCACATCGACCACCTCCCCGTGGCCGCAGCGAGATGCCTCGCGAAGCGCAGCAGTTGCCCCCAGCGCCGCATAGGTGCCCGCCGTCCACTCACCCAGGCGGCCGCCGGCGGCCAGCGGGGGCTGTTCCGGGAGGCCGCGCTGCCCGATGGACCCGCACGCGGCCTGCAGGGTGAACTCCGTGCTCGGACGACCAACCCAGGGCCCCGCAGTGCCGAATGGCGTGATGGTGACGATCACCAATGACGGGTTCTCGGCCCAGAGGGGACCAGGGTCGGTGGGCTCGTTGCTCACGAAGACGTCCGCTGTGGCCAGCAAGTCCCTCGCGTCACCCTGAACCGAGCGCTTCGACGTGTTGAGGTATTCGAAGAGAGCACCGGAACCCCACCGCCGCAACGGGTCGCCTTCGGGTGACTCCACCTTGACCACGTCCGCACCGGCATCCGCCAGCAGTTTGGAGCAGTATGGGCCGGCAATTTCGGTGGTGCAGTCGACCACGCGGACGCCGTCGAGCATCAGGGTGCATCCCGTCGTTTCGCTATCGCGCAGAGGTTCGTGGCCAGCGGACAGCGCATGAGGAACTGAATATAATATGGAGATTTCTGGCCGGCACGCGTGCTGGCTTGTTTGGATCCAAAGGGGCGCCGATGAAGGCAAATGACATGATCCTCATCAGCGTGGACGATCACATTGCGGAGCCCGCGGACATGTTCGAGGGTCACGTGCCTGCAAAGTACCGAGACCTGGTGCCCCGGGTCGAAACGGACGGGCATGGATTCCAGCAATGGTGGTATGGCGACAAGAAGGGTCGGAACCTTGGGCTGAACGCCGTAGCCGGCAAGCCGCCAGAGATGTACAACGTCAACCCGAGTAGTTACAGCGAAATGCGCCCGGGTTGCTATGACGTGCACGAGCGAGTACGTGACATGTCCGCCGGGGGCACACTGGCGGGCCTCAACTTCCCGAATTGGACAGGCTTCTCGGGTCAGGTGCTCAACGAGGGCCCGGATCGGGTTGTGAACGAAGTGATGATCAGGGCGTACAACGACTGGCATGTCGACGAGTGGTGCGCCAGCTATCCGGATCGCTTCATACCGTGCGGCATTCTGCCGCTCTTCGACGTGCACAAAGCGGCGGACGAAGTCCGTCGGCTCGACGGGAAGGGGTGCCACGCTGTGACCTTCTCGGAGAACCCGGCGGCTCTCCACATGCCGTCGATCCACTCAGGTCACTGGGATCCCCTCTTCGCGGCGTGCTCGGACGTGGGCACCGTCTTGTGCCTGCATGTCGGTTCGTCGTCCAAGGCCGCGGCAACCTCCGCGGACGCACCCGCCTCGGTGGCGATGGGGCTCTCGTCGGTGATGTCGATATATTCGTTGGGTGATCTGTTGTGGGCCGACTTCTGGTGGCGCTTTCCCGACCTGATGTTCTCTCTCACGGAGGGGGACATCGGGTGGATCCCATATTTCCTCCAGCGGGCTGAGCACATTCAGCAGCGTCACTCGGGCTGGACAGGGCAGGGCTTCCCTGACGGCATGGGACCCGCCGACGTGTTCAAGCAGCGGGTTCTCTGCTGCTTCATCAACGATCCCGTCGGTGTGAGCCTCCTCAGCCAGTTCAATATCGAGAACGTCTGTTGGGAGTCGGACTTTCCGCACTCTGACAGCTCCTGGCCCAACGGGCCCGAGGTCAACGAGGCGCAGTTTGCCGCGCTCTCCGACGAACAGATCAACAAGATCACTCACGAGAATGCCATGCGGCACTTCTCGTTCAACCCGTTTTTCATCCGTCCGCGGGAGAAAGCGACGGTCCGCGCGCTCAGGGCGGAAGCGACGGACGTGGATACCGTGACCAGGGTGGGCCGAGCGCCGGACCAGAGTGACCGTGACTACTTCAGGAGCCTGGGACCTCGGACGGCGCCGACCCCGGCGACTCTTCCCTGACTCGAACCAGCGGTCGAAGCCAAGTTCTAGCTCGACCAGGTCTGCAATCCCCGGCCCTGGGTGCCGAAGATCTGCGTCGTGATGACATCACCTAGCTGAGAGGCGTCCCAACGCTGTCCGTCGCTCGAAGCCGTCGCGACCTCCCGCCAGCCCTGCATGAGGTGGATCTTGTCGCCGATGACCCGGATGACCTGCCCGGTGACGTACTGCGCCTCGTCCGAGGCCAGCCAGGCGACCAGCGGGGAACTTCCCGCGGGATCCAATGGATGGAAGGAGTCCTCCGCGATCTCATCCGGCTCGACCACCGCAGGGGCATTGGGCATGGTGCCCGTGATGCGGGTTGCTCCGGCCGGTCCGATGGCGTTCACCGTGACCCCGAGACGGTGGAGCTCCAGTGCAAGGGTCAGCGTGAGCCCGACCACAGCCGCCTTGGCGGTCGCGTAGTTCGTCTGACCGAAATTGCCCACGAGGCCGGCCCCTGACGTCGTATTGATGATGCGGCCCCGGCTGTCCAGGCCGGCCTTAGCGAGCGATCGCCAATGACGAGCTGCGGCGCGGCTTGTGAGCCACGGCCCTCGCACGTGAACTCCCATGACGGCGTCCCATGCTCCGGTCGTCAGATTCCAGATGACCCCGTCGCGCACGATGCCGGCGTTGTTAACCAGGATGTCGAGCCGACCCCATTCGCTTATCGCGCGGTCGATCATTGCTTCAGCGTCGGCTTCGTCGGCTACGTTTCCGTAGTCCGCTATCGCGGTTCCCTCACGCATAGCGATGAGCTCGACCGTGAGATCAGCGTCCTTGCTGGAGCCCTCGCCGGTCACCGAACTCCCCAGGTCGTTGACCACGACACGTGCACCGTGACGCGCCAACTCCAGAGCATGACCGCGACCGATGCCATGGCCCGCCCCCGTGACAACGGCCACCTTTCCTTCAAGCATTTTGTTCATGCGTCCTTGCCCTCGCAGCGGTCGGGAATCGTTTCGAATGGAGCGGACGTCAACGGTGCGTTGGGCCGTCGCTATTCCCGCATATCATATACAAAGGGTCCGAAGACAAAGCTGCACCCTTCCAATCTCGCCGGTGGATGTGCCGGCTCAGCTGGCCCGGCGAGTCAGCGTCCAGCCGTTCTCGGCCATCACGGTGTGGATCTCGGGCTCACTGAATCCATGTCGTCGGAGGTCCAACGCGAAGTTGCGTGGTTCGGCTAGACCTTCGGCGTGTGGCCAGTCCGAACCGAACAGGATCTGCTCCGTGCCGACGGCCTCTTTTAGCTGAGCCAGATTGTCCTCGTAAAAGGGCGCGATCCAAATGTGATGGCGCAGTTTCTCGACCGGGTCTGACTGGAACGACGCTGGCATTTGGGAGTACGCCTTCTTCAGTTTCTTGATCAGGACGGACACCCAACCTGCCCCGGACTCAATGCTCGCCACCCGCACCCTCGGGAAGCGGTCGAAAAGGCCCTGGCACAGGAAGGCAGCCATCGTCTCAAAGGGCGGACGGTCAGAACTGAGGACCGTGCGGAGGGGAGAGAAGCGGAACGCTTCAAAGTCGCCGGCGGGCTCCCAGTCATTCAGGTACCGGCCATAGCCCGCGTCGCCCGAGTGGATCCCGACGGTCACCCCGGACTCGTTGACCAGACCCCAGAAGGGATCGAAGCGAGTGTCAGCTGGAGAGATGAGACCGCTCGGCGTGTGGGCCGGGCCGCCCTTGATGCAGACGATCCGGGCATCAGCGTCGAGGACACGACGAAGCTCGGTAACAGCGGCATCAACATCGATGAGGGTGATCATTGGCGCCGCAAAGATCCTCTCCTTATAGGCGTAACCCCAGTCGTCTTCAAGCCACCTGTTGAATGCTTCGAAGGCGGCGATCAGTGCACCCGGATCATCCGCGAGCGCTTCCTCCATGCCGACGCCGAGCGTGGGGAACAGGAAGCAACCATCAAGACCCTGTTCGTCCATGACCGAGAGGCGAGCGTTGCGATCGCGGTACTCGGGTCGGATGGGTTCGAGGTCCCCGAAGAGGGACCGGATGTCCTTCGCTTCTTGGTTCTTCCCGCGAAAATATTCGTCGAGGCTGCCTGGTTTGGCGACGGGGTCGAACAAGGGGTTGGGGATGAACCTGTTCACTTTGCCGCCGACGAGGAGTCGTTGCCTCCCGTTGATCTCGGCCCACTGCATGGCGCGCTTTGCCATGGCCCTGTCGATATGACGGGTATAGGCGTCGATGGCTTCGTAGTAGTGGTTGTCGGCGTCGAACGTCTTGTAGTCGATTGCGGCCGTCGAATCGGACGCAGTATCGGTGGTTGCGGTCGTCACTTCACTCCTCAGTCGGTGGCGGTTACGACATCCTCACGTACGCGGCGTGGACCTACTGCAGCCCGAGAACCCTCAGGGCATTGGTACGGAGGAACTTAGGCCATACCTCGTCCTTGAACCCGACGGTGGCCATTTCGGTCATGATGCGCTCCAGGGAGAGTCCCATGGGGAAGTATCCGGCGTAGATGATCTTGTCTGCGCCCCGGGTGTTGGCGTAGTTGATGATGTCCCGCGGGTAGTACTTGGGGGCGAAAGCACTCGTCGAGTAGTGCAGCCCCGGCCACTTCAACATCA
>Ga0209420_1000903_pt1 | contig 14756 bp, 12 predicted proteins | sample BlaSpr_A8_OM1_O1_FD_187972 | JGI IMG/M metagenome (GOLD analysis project Ga0209420, IMG submission 187972) | Forest soil microbial communities from Thunder Bay, Ontario, Canada - Black Spruce, Ontario site 2_A8_OM1_O1 (SPAdes) (version 2) | ecosystem: Environmental > Terrestrial > Soil > Boreal... | reverse complement strand
AGACGAGGTCCGCCAGAGTCTGGCCGAGCGCGAACGCCGCGTCCCGGCTCCGCACGTGCTCGTAGAAGCGCAGCTCCCCGCCCGGCCGCAGCACCCGGCGGAATTCCAAAAGCGCGTCCGCCGCGGAAGGCACCGAGCACAGCAGCCCGGAGACCACGACCGCGTCGAACTCGCCGTCGGCCGCGGGCAGGTCCGCGGCGGTGCCGTCGACCACCCGGATCGGCACCGGCGCGGCCGACGCCGCCTCAACCGTCCGCGAACGCAAGTACGGCTCCGGCTCGACCGCCACCACCTCAGCCACCGAGGCGGGGTAGTGCGGGAAGTTCAGCCCGTTACCCGGCCCGACCTCCAGCACCCGGCCGGACAGCCCGGCCAGCATCTCCTGCCTGAGCTCCCGGTTGCCCCGGTCCTCGTTTCGCCCGCCGAACCGGGCAAAGTACCGCGCGAATACAGGATTGTTCACCAGCGCCATGCCTAGTTACCTATCACGCTCTGCCCCCACCGCCTTGACCTCAGCGGTACAGCTCGCGGGCGATGATCGTGCGCTGGACCTCCGAGGCGCCCTCGTAGATGCGCGGCGCGCGCACCTCGCGGTACAGGTGCTCGAGCAGGTGGCCCTGGCGCAGCGCCCGCGCCCCGTGGATCTGCACCGCCGCGTCCACCACGAACTGGGCCGTCTCGGTGGCGAACAGCTTGGCCATGGCCGATTTCGCGGTGATCCCCCGCCCGCCTCCCCTGCCCTCTTCACTGCCCGCGTCGTAGGCGGCGGCCGCCGCGTAGACCAGCAGCCGGGCTGCCTCCGTCCTGGTCGTCATCTCGGCCAGCAGGTGCGCGATGGCCTGCTGGTCCTTCAGCGGCCCGCCGAACGCGGTCCGGGTCCCCGCGTGCTGCACGGCCGCGTCGATGGCGGCCTGGGCCATGCCGACCGCGAACGCGCCGACACTGGGCCGGAACAGGTCCAGCGTGTGCATGGCCACCCGGAAGCCGCGCTCCGGCTCGCCGAGCAACTCGGAGCGTTCCACCCAGACGCCGTCGAAGGTCAGGCGGCCGATCGGGTGCGGGCTGATCATGTCCAGGTGCTCGCCGTGCAGGCCCGCCCGGTCGCCCGGCACCGCGAACGCGCTCACGCCGCGGGCGCCGGCACCGGGGCCGGTCCTGGCGAAGACCGTGTAGACGTCGGCTTCCGGGGCGTTGGAGATCCAGGTTTTCTCGCCGGTCAGCCGCCAGCCGTCGCCGTCCGGCTCGGCGGCCAGCCGCAGCGCCGCGGCGTCGGAGCCGGCCTCGGGCTCGCTCAGCGCGAACGCCGCCACGGCGTCGCCCGCGGCCACGGCGGGCAGCCAGCGCCGCACGACCTGCTCCTGGCCGGACTGCAGGATCGGGTAGGCGCCCAGGCCCTGCAGGGCCAGCGCGGTCTCCGCCTCGGTGCTCTGCGTGGCCAGCGACTCCCGCAGCAGGCACAGGTCCATCGCGGCGGCTTCCCTGGACACTGACGCGCCGCCGATCCCGGGAAACAGCCGGGCGAGCAGGCCGAGGCTGCCCATGGCCTTGATCAGCTCGCGGTTCACGTGGCCCGGCTGACCGGCCTCGGCGATCGGCCGCAGCTGGCCGGCGGCGATCTCCCGGACTCCGGTGCAGAGGGCCTGCTGCTCCTCGGTCAGCGCGAACGCGGTCACGGGGCCGCTCCCGGGCGCCAGCGGGCGTGCGCGGTGCGCGGCGTCCCGGACCTGATCAGGTCCAGCCGCGGCCGCGCGTCCTCGGTCCGGCCGGCCTGCGGCCGGCGGTTGCCCGCGGCGAACGGGTCGGGCCAGACCGCGCCCGGGCCCGCGTACCCCTGCTCGGCCGCGGCGTGCAGGGTCCACTGCGGGTCGTACAGGTGGGTGCGGCCGAGCGCGCACAGGTCGGCCCGGCCCGCCAGGATGATGGAGTTCACGTCGTCATAGGAGGAGATGGCGCCGACCGCGATCACGGCCACGCCGTACTTGGTGCCGATCTCGTTCCGCACCCGGTCCGCGTAAGGCGTCTGGTAGCTGCGGCCGAAGGCCGGCTTCTCGTCGCTGACCACCTGCCCGGTCGACACGTCGATACCGGCCGCGCCGTGCTCGGCGAACGCGCGGGCGATCTCGACCGTGTCGTCGATGTCCAGGCCGCCGGGATACCAGTCGGTAGCCGAGATCCGCACCGTCATCGGCCGGTCCTCCGGCCAGACGGCGCGGACCGCGTCGAAGACCTCCAGCGGGTAGCGGAGCCGGTTGGCCAGCGACCCGCCGTACCGGTCCGTGCGCTGGTTGGTCAACGGCGACAGGAACGACGACAGCAGGTAGCCGTGCGCGCAGTGCAGTTCGAGCAGGTCGAAGCCGGCCCGCGCCGCGGCCTGGGCCGCCGCCACGAACTGCCCGCGCATCTCCTCGAGGTCCGCGGCAGTCAGCTCGCGCGGCGTCTGGCTGGCCGCCCCGTACGGGACCGGCGACGGCCCGCACACCTCCCAGTTGCCTTCCGGGAGCGGGTCGTCCATGCCTTCCCACATCAGCCTGGTCGAGCCCTTGCGGCCGGAGTGCCCGATCTGGATGCCGATCTTGGCGCGGGTCCGGTCGTGCACGAACTCGGTGATCCGCTGCCAGGACTCCTCCTGCTCCGCGGTGTAGATGCCGGTGCAGCCGGGCGTGATCCGCCCGGTGGGGGAGACGCAGACCATCTCGGTCATCACCAGGCCGGCGCCGCCCAGCGCCTTGGAGCCCAGGTGCACCAGGTGGAAGTCGCCGGGCACGCCGTCGCGGGCCGAGTACATGTCCATGGGGGAGACGATGACCCGGTTGGCCAGCTCGAGGCGGCCGAGGCGGAACGGCTGGAACATCGGCGGGCACGTTTCCTGCGCGTCCGCACTGCTGCCGTCTGCGCTGGCGCGGGGCTCCTGGCTGGCCGCGAACCAGCGGTCCATCCCGGCCACGAATTCCGGGTCGCGCAGCCGCAGGTTGTCGTAGGTGACCCGGCGGCTGCGGGTCATGATGTTGAACGCGAACTGGTGCGGATCCTGGCCCGTGTACTGGCCGATGTTCTCGAACCACTCCAGGCTGGCCTGCGCGGCCCGCTGGGTCGAGGCCACCACCGGCCTGCGCTCGGCCTCGTAGGCGGCCAGCCCGTCGCCGACTCCGCCCTGCTCGTGCAGGCAGGCGGCCAGGGCCAGGGCGTCCTCCATGGCCAGCTTGGTGCCTGACCCGATGGAGAAGTGCGCCGTGTGCGCGGCGTCGCCGAGCAGCACCACGTTCTCGTGCCGCCACGTGGCGCACCTGACCGTGGTGAAGGTGGTCCACCGCGAGTTGTTGGCCACTAGGCTGTGCTGGCCACCACTGGGGCCGCCGAGCAGGTCCGCGCACAGGCCGCGGATCCGCTCGATCGAGACCTCGTCACTTTGGCCAGGCAGCAGCCCCGCGGGCTCGGTGAACCCGGTCCGGGCCCACACGTCCTCGTGCATCTCCAGGATGAAGGTGCTGGCCTGGTCGCTGTACGGGTAGCCGTGCACCTGCATGATCCCGGCCGGGGTGTCCAGGACGTAGAACTTGAACGCGTCGAACACCAGGTCCGTGCCCAGCCAGATGTACTTGCACCGTCTTTTTTCAAGATTTGGGCCGAACGAACCGGCGTACTTGCCCCGGGTCATCGAGTTCGCTCCGTCGGCCGCGACCACCAGGTCGTAATCCGCCGCCAGCATGGCCACGTCCGGCGCCTCGGTGCGGAAGCGGACCCGCACGCCAAGCTCGGCGCAGCGGGCCTGCAGGATGGCCAGCAGCCGCTTGCGGCTCATGGCCGCGAACCCGTGCCCGCCCGAGGTGAAGGTGCTGCCGCGGAAGTGCACGTCGATGTCGTCCCAGCGGGCGAACTCGCGCTGCATGCGCGAGAAGACCTCGATGTCGGCGTGCTCGATGCCGCCTAGCGTCTCGTCGGAGAAGACCACCCCGAAGCCGAAGGTGTCGTCGGCCGCGTTGCGCTCGAAGACGGTGATCTCGTGCCGGGGATCGAGCTGCTTGGCCAGGGCCGCGAAATACAGGCCGCCCGGCCCGCCGCCCGCTATTGCGATACGCACGGTGCCTGCTCCTTCCCGTGCTCAGGATCCCACGATATGACGGATATTGTACGGTCGTCAAGAGAACGCAATATCGGGTCGCCGGGCGCTAAGGTTCGGTCATGAACCTGGAGCGGATCAATCCCGCGGACCTGGCCCGGCCGGCCGGCTTCTCGCACGCCGTGTCCGTGACCGAGGCCCGGATCGTGTTCCTGGCCGGCCAGACTGGCCTCGGCCGGGACGGGAAGATCGTGGCCGGCGGCGTCGTGGCCCAGTTCGAGCAGGCCCTCGGCAACCTGCTCACCGCGCTGGCCGCGGCGGGCGGTCAGCCTGCCGACCTGGCCAGCCTGACCATCTACAGCACCGACCTGGACGGCTACCAGGCGCACGCGCGGCAGATCGGCGCGGTCTGGCGGCGGCTGGCCGGCGCCGGCTACCCGGCCATGGCCGCCGTGGGCGTGACGCGGCTGTGGGATACCGAGGCGCTGGTCGAGATCCAGGGCGTCGCGGCGGTCAGCCGATGACGCGCTGCACGTAGGCGCGGGCCGGTCCCTCGAGCAGCGCGCGCAGGGCGAAGAACTCATCGGCGGCCCGCAGGCCGATCCAGCCGTCCGGCAGCAGTTCGGCGGGCAGGCCGGGATCGGAGTAGGGGAGCCGCCGCCAGTCGGTCAGCGCCCGCACGTAGTCGGCGAAGGCCTCGTGCTCCGCGGCCCGCCCGGCCCGGCGGTCCTGCTCCCAGCGCTCCTCCTCCGAGGCCTCCCGCTCCCAGCGGCGCAGCGCCGGCTCGTGGGCGGCCAGGAAGGCCTGGTACCGGCGCTCGAGCTCGTCCAGGTCCCACCAGCGGCGGATCTTGCCCGCCGGGTCGCCGAAGGCCAGGTGGTCGGCGTGGAACAGGTCGGCGTAGGCGTCGAGCCCGAGCCGGCGCAGCGTCTCGGCCGTGGCGTCCTGCGGGTGGGCGGGCACGATCCACACCCCGGGCGCCACCATCCCGAACCCCAGCCTGGTCAGCTCGGACCGTAGCACGTGCCGCCGGCGGCGCTCCGATTCCGGCACCGAGAACACGGCCAGCAGCCAGCCGTCGGCCAGCGTGGCCCGGTGCCGCCGGAAGATCCGCGCGTCGCCTTCGCGCAAGATGGCCACGGCCTCGGCCGATAGCTGGTAGCCCGCCGCGCCGTCGTGCCGGCGGGACTCCAGGATCCCGCGCCGCTTCAGCCTCGAGATCGCCGAACGCACCGCGGGCTCGTCCACCCCCAGGTCGGCGAGCAGCCGGATGAGCGCGGCTACCGACAGGAAGCCGCCGTCAGACCTGGCGTACAGGCCGTACACCGTGACGATCAGGTTCCGCAGCCGCGCCGACCGGGCGGTGCTGTCCCCGCCTGGTTCGTTCGTTTCCGCTACGGCCGTCACCGGCTCACGATAGCAAGCGGCCCCGCGTCAGTCCTTGACCTCGCGCAGGCGGCCGGTCTCGACCTCGTAGACGAAGCCGCGGATGGCGTCCTTGTGCGGCACGTACGGACTGGCCTTGATCCGCGCGATGGACTGGCGGACGTCGCCGTCCAGGTCGGGGAAGGCCTCAAGGGCGAACGGCGGCCGCAGCCCGGTGTCCGCCTCGATCTGCGCCTTCACCTCGTCGTCGTGGAAGGTGAGCATCCCGCAGTCGCTGTGGTGGATGAGGATGATCTCGTTCGTGCCGAGCAGGCGCTGGGAGATGGTGAGGGACCTGATCACGTCGTCGGTCACCACGCCGCCCGCGTTGCGGATGACGTGCGCGTCGCCCTCGGACAGGCCGAGCACGCCGTAGGGGCTGAGCCGGGCGTCCATGCACGCGACTACCGCTACGTGCGAAGCCGGCGGCAGGGGGAGATCGCCCTTGTCGAAGCGGGCGGCGTACTGCTCGGAGTTGGCTACGAAGGTGTCGGTGCTGCTCACGGTTCCTCCCGGGAGAAATGATCGAGCGTCGCGTGGAACGTATCCATCCAGACCGCAACTCAATCCAGACTATACAGACCGGAAATACCGCGAGGCCCTCCGGTGCTCCGGAGGGCCTCGCGGCCGATGACAAAGGCGGATGACGAAGGCAGGCGGCTCAGCTCGAGCCGAGCCGGCTCTCCAGCTCGGCCTGCAGCTCCCAGAGCCGGGCCGGCAGGTGCTCGCCGAAGGTGCGGAAGAACTCGGGGATGCGGTCCGCCTCCAGCTTCCAGGCCTCGCGGTCCACCGTGAGCAGCAGGTCCAGGTCGGCCTGGCTGAGCTCGAGGCCGTCCAGGTCGAGCGAGCCCGGCGCAGGCAGCCGGCCGATCGCCGTGTCCACCGCCTCGGCCCGGCCGGCCAGCCGCTCGACGATCCACTTCAGCACCCGGCTGTTCTCGCCGAAGCCCGGCCAGACGAACCGCCCGGAAGCGTCCTTGCGGAACCAGTTGACGTAGAACAGCCGCGGCAGCTTGTCCGCGTCGGTCATCCGGCCCACCTTCAGCCAGTAGCCGAAGTAGTCGGCCATGTTGTAGCCGCAGAACGGCAGCATGGCGAACGGGTCGCGGCGCAGATCGCCGACCGTCCCCTCGGCCGCGGCGGTCTGCTCCGAGGCCACGTTGGCCCCGAGGAACACGCCGTGGTCCCAGTCGAACGACTCGATGACCAGCGGGACCGTAGATGCACGCCGGCCGCCGAACAAGATGGCCGAGATCGGCACGCCGGCCGGGTCGTCCCACTCCGGCGCGATGATCGGGCACTGGTCGGCGGGGGTGGTGAACCGGGCGTTCGGGTGCGCGGCGGGCTCGTCGGCGCCCGGCGCCCAGTCCCGGCCCTTCCAGTCGATCAGGTGCGCGGGCGGCTCCTCGGTCAGGCCCTCCCACCACACGTCACCGTCGTCGGTCAGCGCCACGTTGGTGAAGATGCTGTTGCCCCACATGGCCGCGACCGCGTTGGCGTTGGTCTTCACGCCGGTGCCCGGCGCCACGCCGAAGAACCCGGCCTCGGGGTTGATCGCGTACAGCCTGCCGTCCGGGCCGGGCCGCATCCAGGCGATGTCGTCGCCGATGGTCTCGGCCTTCCAGCCCGGGATGGTGGGCTGCAGCATGGCCAGGTTGGTCTTGCCGCAGGCGGACGGGAAGGCGGCCGCGATGTACTTCGGCTCGCCGTCCGGCGGGGTGAGCTTGAGGATGAGCATGTGCTCGGCCAGCCAGCCCTCGTCCCTGGCCATCACCGAGGCGATCCGCAGCGCGTAGCACTTCTTGCCCAGCAGCGCGTTCCCGCCGTACCCGGAGCCGTACGACCAGATCTCCCTGGCCTCGGGGAAGTGCGAGATGTACTTGACCGTGTTGCAGGGCCACGGCACGTCCTGCTGGCCGGGCTGCAGGGGGGCCCCGACGGAATGGACGGCCTTGACGAACGACCCGCGCTCCTCGATGGCGCGCAGCGCCGGCGCGCCCATCCTGGTCATGATCCGCATCGAGGCGACCACGTAGGGCGAGTCGGAGATCTCGACGCCGAGCTGGGAGATGCTGCCGCCGAGCGGGCCCATGCAGAACGGGATCACGTACATGGTGCGGCCCTGCATGCAGCCGTCGAAGATCTCGGCGAAGGTCTGCCGCATCTCGGCCGGCGCGATCCAGTTGTTGGTCGGGCCCGCGTCCTGTTCGCGCTCCGAGCAGATGAACGTGCGGCTCTCCACCCGGGCCACGTCAGCCGGGTCGGACCGGCACCAGAAGCTGTTCGGCCGCAGCTCAGGGTTGAGCCGGGTGAACGTCCCGTTCTCGACCAGCAGGCTTGTAATCCGCTCCCACTCGTCCCGCGAACCGTCGCACCAGACGACGTCCTCTGGCTTGGTCAGCTCCGCGATCTCGCGGACCCACTTGGCCAGGTCCGGCAGGCTCGTCTGCGGTTCGTCGGATACATCTGCGCTGATCATTGGTATCCCTTCCTGCATAGGGACTCAGGGGGCGCGACGTAAACCCGAAGTCCTTGGCCGATGGCTACGGCTGAGGGCACGTTCACCCGGCCACGGTCCGGTATCGCTGCGACCCGGACAGAGCCGAACTTCCCCGGGGGGGTACGCCTATGCGCCTCAATTTTACTGTCTCATTCTGCGACTAAGCCGCCGAGATCGGACGTGGGGCCGCCGTCGCCCAGCGAATGGCCTGGATCATGGCCTGGCCCGCGGGGCGGACCAGTACCGTCTCGGTCACCGGCAGGCGCGGCAGGTGCAGCGGCCGCCGGGCCCAGTCCGGCAGCAGCGAGACCGCGGCCGCGGCCAGCACCCCGTAAGGGGCCCGGGCCACCGCGGGCAGCGGGGGCCGCAGCAGCAGGAACCGGGCCGCCTCGCGGGCCTCGGCCGTGGCGGCCAGCTCGGCCCGGTAACCCCGGATCCGGTCGGCGAGCTCGGCCTCGGTAAGCGGCGGGTCAGGGACGCCGAGCTCGGCGCCGATCCTGGCCATGTCCGCGACGTAGCCGTCGCGCCCGGCTTGATCAAGCGGCCGGGTGCCGAAGGCGGTGTGCGCGCGCAGGAAGCTGTCCGCCTCCGCGATGTGCACCCAGGTCAGCAGGTGCGGGTCGGATGCCTGGTAGGGCCGCCCGTCGGCGGCGGTCCCGGTGACGTGCCGGTGCACCGCCCGGACCCGGGCGATCGCCTCGTGCGCGTCGCCGACCCGGCCGAACGTGGTGACGGCCAGGAAGTAGCTGGTCCGCTGCAGCCGTCCCCACGGGTCACCGCGGTAATCCGAGTGCTGGGCCACGGCCGCCATGGCCAGCGGGTGCAGCGACTGCAGCAGCAGGGCCCTGATCCCGCCGATGTACATCGACGTGTCGCCGTTCACCCGCCGGATCGGCCGGTCCGCGGCGAACCAGCGCTCACCAGGGGCCTGGTGGATCATCCGCGCGCGCGAACGGCCCTGCGGTCCCGCCACCCGTTCGAAGATCGCCGCGCCGATGCGCCCGCGAATCCGATCCGCGGCGCCGTGACCTCCCACGCTCTCATTATCTCTGCTAGCGAACGATCCCCGGGCCTTCCGACTATGTGCGTCTGATCACATGCTGCCGCGGGCATCAGCACGGCACGTTCAGTAAAAGATCTCGAAATAATATTTGTGATAACAATTTCAAGCTTCTCTATGTCGATATAATAGTTCGTGCATTGTGTTTTATCTTTTCTGCTGAACGGGCCGTGGCTGATGCGCCCCGCCCCCGTCCCCGATCCCGCGCTCGCTACGGTGGCAGTCAGGAACCGATCACCCGAGGGGAGCCGACATCATGCCAGGGCCGGATGTCGGGGTCGTCCTGCCCAGCATGAGCAGGCGGGGCGAGCTGCCGGGAGACATCAGCGCGGCGGCCCGGCACGCCGAGGATCTCGGCCTGGAGTCGGTGTGGGCCGTCGACCAGCTCATCGCCGGCACCGGAACGCCGATCATCGACAGCACCGTGGCGCTGGGGCGGCGGCCGGGGCCACCTCCCGGGTCCGGCTCGGGTTCGGCGTGATGATCCTGCCGCTGCACCCGGTCGTCTGGGTGGCCAAGCAGGTCGCCTCGCTCCAGCACACCTCCGGCGGGCGGGTGATCCTGGGCGTCGGCGCCGGCGGTGACCGCCACGAGGCGTCCTGGGCCGCGGCCGGCGTCCCCCGCCGCGAGCGCGGCCGCCGCACCGACGCGGCCCTGCGCGCCCTGCCAGGCCTGATCGCCGGCCAGTCCACCCAGCTGGACTCCGCCGGTCCCGCCGTCCAGCTCGCGCCGGCCGCCACCGTCCCGCCCATCCTGGTCGGCGGCATGTCCGACGCGGCCCTGGCCCGGGCCGCGGCGTACGGGGACGGCTGGTTCGCCATGGCGGCGGGCGGCCTCGCCGACGGCCGGGCCCGCCTGGCCGAGCTCGCCGCGGCGCGCCACCGCCCGGTCCCGGAGGTCACCGTGGCCATGCTGGCCGCGCTCACCGGCGATCCGGCCCTGCCCGACGAGGACACGCTGATCCGGAGCCTGACCGACGTGGACGGCCTGTTCGCCATCCCCGCCGAATACGTCCGGGACACCCTGGTCACCGGCACTCCCGCCCAGATCGCCGCCCGCCTGGCCGAAGCCGGCGGCCGCGGCGCGGCCCGCGTGGTCGTGACCTTCGCCGGCGGCCACTGGCCCCGCCAAGCCGAACTCCTCGGCCAGGCCGCCGCCCTCCTCACCTAGCCCGCCCGCCCCGCCCGCCCCGGCGCCGCTGCGGCCAAAACAGTTTGTCCGCGGCCGGGCGCAGGCGACACAATCCATGATCATGAGCCTCGACAGGCGGCCGATCACGCCGGGCGACGCGGGGGCCTGGGCCGCGCTGATCGCCGCGATCCGGGACGCGGACGGCAGCGACTATTACATCAACGAGCAGGAACTGCGAGAGGAATTCGACAACCCGAACCTGGACTTCGCCCGCGGCTCGGTCGCGATCTGGGATGGCGGCACGATGGCCGGCTGCGCCGTGCTGGCCCGCCGCAGCGCCGCCGACCCGGTGCATAACATGCGGCAGGAGGGCGGCGTGCATCCCGCCTACCGTGGCCGCGGTCTCGGCGGGGACCTGCTGGCCTGGGCCGAGCAGGCCGCCGTACCGCTGCACGAGGAGCGCTTCGCCGGACATCCGCTGGCGCTGTCGAGCGGTGTCTTCTCGCTGAACGCCGGGGCCGCTGCCCTGCACCAGGAACACGGCTACCAGGCGGTGCGCTGGTTCCACTCGATGGTCAGGGACTTGTCGGCGGCCATCCCGCAGGCCGTGATCCCGGACGGCGTGCAGATCACCGGCTACACCGCCGACCAGGCCGAAGCCGCCCTGCTGGTGCGCAACGAATCCTTCCGTGACCACTGGGGATCGACGGATGTCACCGAGCAGAACTGGGCGCATTCCGTGGCCCAGCGCGCGTTCCGGCCCCGGTTCAGCTTCCTGGCCTATGCCGGGCCCGAGCCGCTCGGCCTGCTGCTCAGCCACGAGTACGACGCTTACACCGAGCAGACCGGCCGGCGTGACCTGTACATCGCCATCGTCGGCACCCGCGCGGCGGGGCGCAAGCGGGGCATCGCCACGGCCCTGCTGGCGACGGCCATGGCCGCCGCGCGGGCGGACGGATACGACCAGGCGTCGCTGACGGTCGACGCCGCCTCGCTCACCGGGGCCGTGGGCCTGTACCAGCACGTCGGGTTCGCGGTGGACACGACCTGGGTCACCTACCACAAGCCGCTCAGGTGAGCCCCGGCCTGCAGGTTATCGCCATGGAGCAGGCTCAGGGTCAGCCGAACGGTGGATGGGCTCCGCCGACCGGCCCACCGCGGGGTTCATCCGCCGGATGGGCTAGCCGGTCGATGTGCTCCCGGCGCTTTGCTGAGAGCCTCGCTGTACTGAGCGCAAAAGGACAGCAGCCGGAAGGATGGAGCATGTCCACTTTGATCGGGGGAACATCATGGTAGGCACGTCTCAGGCATCGACACAGGACACGCAGGCGCCCGCCGCGCAGTCGAGGGACCTGCGCAAGACGTACGGCACCGGGCAGGCCGTGGTCCACGCCCTGGCCGGGATCAACGTGACGTTCGAGCGCGGCCGGTTCACGGCCGTCATGGGCCCGTCGGGCTCGGGCAAGTCGACGCTCATGCACTGCATGGCCGGGCTGGACCGGCCGACGTCCGGGCAGGCGTTCGTGGGCGGGCTGGACATCGGGACCCTCGATGACGCCGGGCTGACCCGGCTGCGGCGGGACCGGGTCGGCTTCGTATTCCAGTCCTTTAACCTCATCCCGACGCTGTCCGCGACCGAGAACATCACCCTGCCCGCCGCCCTGGCGGGCAGGAAGGTCGATCAGGGCTGGTTCGATTACCTGGTCAAGCAGCTGGGCATCGAAGACCGGCTGACGCACCGGCCCGGCGAGATGTCCGGCGGCCAGCAGCAGCGGGTCGCGTGCGCCCGGGCGCTGATCAACAAGCCCGACCTCATCTTCGCCGACGAGCCCACCGGCAACCTGGACTCCAACGCCTCTGCCGACCTGCTGGAGTTCCTGCGGCGATCGGTGACCGAGCTCGGCCAGTCGATCGTCATGGTGACGCATGACCCGCGGGGTGCCGCCTACGCCGACCGCGTCGTCTTCCTGGCCGACGGGGCCGTGGTGGGCGAGCTGCAGCAGCCGACCGCCGATTCGGTGCTGGAGCGCATGCGGACGCTGGGGGCCTGACATGCGGAACGTGACCATCAAGGGCCTGCTGGCCCATAAGCTCCGGCTGGCGCTGACCGCGCTGGCCATCGTGCTCGGCGTCACCTTCATCTCCGGTACGTTCGTGCTCACCGATACCTTGCACAACACGTTCGGCGTGCTGTTCGGGGACATCTACCAGAAGGTCGACTTCCAGGTGCGCGGGGTCGCGCAGCTCGGCAGCGGCGCCAACGCCTCGCGCAACGAGCTGCCCCAGTCGCTGCTGGCCACGGTGCGCGGCGTGCCCGGCGTAGCGGTCGCGCAAGGCGAGGTCTCGGGCTATGCCCAGTTCGTGGCCCGCGACGGCAAGGCCATCTCCACCGGCGGCGCGCCCACCCTGGCGGTCAGCTACGACCCGGATCAGCAGCTGTCCAGCCTGCACCTGATCGCGGGCGGCGCGCCGGTGACCTCCGACGACGTGGTGATGGACGCCGGGACGGCGCAGAAGTACGACTTCAGCGTCGGCCAGCAGGTCACCGTCCTGTCGGCCGGACCCACCCGCAGTTACACCATCACCGGTATCGCCGAGTTCGGGTCGGCGAACAACCTGGCCGGGGCGACGCTGGCCGCGTTCACGCTGCCGACCGCCCAGTCCGTGGTCCAGGAGCCGGGGAAGCTCGACGACATTAACGTGCTGGTGGCGCCCGGCGCCAGTAAGCCCGCAGTCCAGCAGGCCATCGCCCGGGTCCTGCCGCCCGGGGTGCAGGTGGTCACCGGGCAGACCGTGGTGAACGAGAACACCGACGCGGTCAACCAGGACCTGTCCTTCTTCTCCACCGCGCTGCTGGTCTTCGCGTTCATCTCGCTGTTCGTCGGCGGGTTCACCATCTTCAACACGTTCTCGATCATCGTCGGTCAGCGGACCAGGGAGCTGGCCCTGCTGCGCATCGTCGGCGCGAGCCGGCGTCAGGTGTTCCGTTCGGTGCTCGGCGAGGCCGGCCTGGTCGGCCTGCTGTCGTCGGTGATCGGCCTGGGCCTCGGCGTGCTGGCCGCGCTGGGCCTGGAGGCGCTGCTGCGCGGGTTCGGCATCACGCTGCCGCCCGGTTCCCTGGTGTTCGAGCCGCGGACCGTGCTGGTCGGGCTGCTCGTCGGGGTCGGCGTGACGGTCGTAGCCGCCATCGGCCCGGCGCGCCGCGCCGTGCGCATCCCTCCGGTGGCCGCGCTGGACGACCGGCAGTCGTCCGCCGGGCCCTCGCTGCGGCGCAGGTTCATCTGGGGCGCGGCCGTGGCCCTGGCCGGCGTGGCCCTGTTGGTCGTCGGCCTGGCCAAGCCCGCCATCGCGCTGGTCGGCCTGGGTGCGGTCGCCATCTTCGTCGGCACCGCCACGCTGGCCCCGGCCCTGGCCCGGCCGCTGTCCAGCCTGATCGGCCGCCCGCTGGCCCGGCTGCTCGGGGAGCCGGGCAAGCTCGGCCGGGAGAACTCGATGCGCAGTCCGCGGCGCACCGCCCAGACCGCTTCGGCGCTCATGGTCGGCCTCGCCCTGGTCGCCGCCATGTCGGTGTTCGGCGCTTCGCTGTCCCGGTCGGCCACGAGCAGCGTGGATCAGGCCGTGAAGGCTGATCTCATCGTGACGGCCACCGGGTCGGGAGAGCTGAGCGACTCGGTACTGCCCAGGGCCTCGGCCGTGCCGGGCGTCACCGCGACCAGTACCGTCTACGGCGGCCAGTTCGAGTTCCAGGACTCTCTGGTCAGTCTCACCGCGCTGTCCCCGCAGAACCTGGCCAACACGGTCATCCTGCGCATGTCGTCTGGCCGCCCGGCCGCCCTGGGTCAGGGTGAACTGCTCGTCGACTCCACCACCGCGAAGTCGAAGCACCTGTCGGTCGGCGACACGGTGCCGGCCAGGTTCGCCCTGACCGGTGCCACCACGCTGCGCATCGGCGGGATCTACCAGGCCAACGCCCTGATCGGCAGCTACCTGGTCAGCTCGGCCTTCTTCCTGTCCCACTACCAGCCGCAGCCCCCGGCCGCGCTGCTGCTGGACACGGGCGGCAGCGCCGCCGTGAACCAGGCGGTCACCAGTGCCTTGACCCCGTACGCCAACGTGCAGGTCCAGACCCGGGCCCAGTTCGAGCAGACCCAGGTATCCGCCGTCAACCAGCTGCTCGGGCTGGTCTACGCGCTGCTCGCCCTGGCGGTGATCATCGCGCTCATCGGCATCGTGAACACGCTCATGCTCTCGGTGTTCGAGCGCACCCGTGAGATCGGCCTGCTGCGCGCCATCGGCATGCGGCGCCGTCAGGTCCGGATCATGATCCGGTCCGAAGCGGTGATCCTGGCCATCTTCGGCGCCGTCATCGGGATCATCATCGGCACCGGCATGGGCATCGCGCTGGTCTCCTCGCTGAAGCAGCAGGGCATCACCGACCTCGCGGTGCCTGGCTCCAGCCTGGTGATCTTCCTGGTGCTCGCGGCCCTGCTCGGGCTGGTCGCCGCCAGCTGGCCGGCCCGCCGGGCGGCCAAGCTGGACGTGCTGGCGGCCATCGCCGCGCAGTAGCGCGCCCGCCCTGTCTG
>Ga0209420_1000900_pt1 | contig 14766 bp, 13 predicted proteins | sample BlaSpr_A8_OM1_O1_FD_187972 | JGI IMG/M metagenome (GOLD analysis project Ga0209420, IMG submission 187972) | Forest soil microbial communities from Thunder Bay, Ontario, Canada - Black Spruce, Ontario site 2_A8_OM1_O1 (SPAdes) (version 2) | ecosystem: Environmental > Terrestrial > Soil > Boreal... | reverse complement strand
CTGCTGGGGTTCGCCGTGGACGTCGGTCATGGGGACGCGCCGGTTGGGGTAGCCCATCCAGACGACTGTGGCGTACTGGGAGTTGTAGCCGTCGAGCCACGCGTCGGCGAGTTCGCTGGTGGTGCCGGTCTTGGCGGCGGTGGGGCAGGAGATGACGGATTTGACGGCGGTGCCGCCGAGCACGTTCTGGTGCAGGATGCTGGTCTCCTCGCCGGTGATGGCTTCGCTGAGCACCTTGACCCGCTGCGGCCTGCCCCAGTTGTTGTCGACGCGGCCGTCGGGGAAGACGACCTTGGTGATGGCGATGGGGGTGTTGCGCCAGCCGCCGTCGGCGAGCGTGGAGTAGACGTCGGCCATTTCCAGCGGCGTGACCCCGTATTCGAGCCCGCCGAGAGCTTGGGCGGGGTTGCCGATCAGGTGGGTTTTGACCCCCATGGCATAGGCCATTTTGGTGATGGATTCCTCGCCTAGGTCGGCGGCGAGCTGGGCGTAGACGGTGTTGTCGGAGGTGAGCGTGGCCTGGACGAGGTTGATGGATTTGTTCAGCGAGGTGCCCTCGAAGGTCTTGACTTCGTAGTTGGGTTCGCTGGCCAGCCAGCCCGGCGCGAGCGTGTGCGACAGGTAGTAGGTGCTGTTTGGGTCGACCCCGTGCGAGAGGGCGTCTGCGAGGTCGATGGCCTTGAAGGTGGACCCCGGCTGGCGGTGGCCGTCGGCGGCGAGGTTGAACTGCGACTTCTCATAGCTCTCTGACTCGGCCATCGCCTCGATTTCGCCGTTCTGGGGGTTGAGCGTGACGACGGCGGCGGCGGGGTCTTCGGGCTCGTCGAGCACTTCGGCGATGGCTTTGCGCGCGAGGCGCTGCATGTTGAGGTCGATGGTGGTGTAGACCTTCAGACCGCCGCCTTGCACCGTCCTGGCGCCATAGCGTTCGATCAGTTGCTGGCGGACGTATTCGAAGAAGAAGTCCTCTTTGCGTTCTGAGTAGTAGCTGCCGCGGTGCAGCTCCAGCGGCGCGTGCTCGATGGCGGCGGCCTGGGCGGCGGTGATGTAGTGCAGCTGGGCCATCTTGGCGAGCACCTCGTTGCGCCGTTCGCGGGCTGGGGCGGGGTCGAGAAACGGGTTGTACTGGGAGGGGGCCTGGGGCAGGCCGGCGAGCAGCGCGCATTGCTCGAGGCTGAGCCGCGAGACGGGCTTGTCGAAGTAGATGCGGGCGGCGGCCTGCACGCCGACCATGGTTTGTCCGCCGAGCGTGCCGTAGTCGACGTCGTTGAGGTAGCTGCCGAGGATCGCGCGCTTGCTGTGGCGTTTGTTGTATTCGATGGCGAGCTTGGCCTCTGAGATCTTCTGTTTGAGCGTGCGCTCGTCGCCGCCGAGGTAGAGGTTGCGCACGAGCTGCATGGTGATCGTGGAGGCTCCCTGCAGGGCGCGCCCGTTGACGACGTCCTTGACGGCGGCGCGGAAGATGCCGGTGACGTCGATGCCGTCGTCTTTGTAGAAGCGCTGGTCCTCGATGGCGACGGTGGCGTTCTTGAGGTTCAGGGGTATTTCGTTGTAGCTGACGGGCGTACGCAGTTCGTCTGACTGGATGAAGCCGAGCGGCGTTCCGTCGGCGGCGAATACCTGGGAGGTGCCGCCGCCGACCTTGGCGTGCAGCGAGGCGAGCGCGGGCGTGCCCTGCACGGCGTGCACGACATAGGCGACGGCGGCGATGGCGCCGACGAGCGCGGCGACCAGCAAGGCGCCCCCGCCAAGAAGCAGGAATCGCGCTGGCCCCGCTCGGCTGTGGGCGAGCCGGCGCTGTCGTGCATGCCGCGACATCTGGTGAGCATCGAGATTACCGTGCAGCGTCATGAGCTCCGACACCATGAGCGAGCTGGCGGTCCAGATCGAGCCTAAGGCGGGCTGGTGGGCGCGCGTGCGCGCGGACCAGGAGCGCATGACGGCGGTGCGCGAGTGCTGGCGGGCGCTGTGGATCTCGCGTGTGGTGGTGTGGGCGGCGGGGGTGGGAACGGTGTTGGCGTTTGGCTTCGGCCCGGCGCGCACGGCGTTTGACCCGCCGGGCGTGACGAGGGGCTTTGGCTGGTTGGGCGATCTGCTGGCGGCGCCGGCGGCGCGCTGGGACGCGGCGTGGTACCTGGTGATCGCCCACTACGGCTACCGCCCGGAACTGGGCGCGTTCACGTCGTCGCGCACGGCGTTCTTCCCGCTGTACCCGCTGGGCCTGCGGGCGATCGCGTGGCTGGGCGCACCGCCGGTGGCGGCGGGGGTGGCGCTGTCGCTGGCGGCGCTGGCGGCAGCCCTGTATGGCATCCATCGCCTGACGACGCTGGAGCTGACGGCGCGTGCGGGGGCGCGCCGTGATCGCGTGGCGGCGGCCGCGCGCCTGGCGGTGATGTTGACGGCGCTTGCGCCGATGGCGTTCTTCTTCTCGGCGGTGTACTCGGAGTCGCTGTACCTGGCGCTGTCGGTGGGATTGTTCCTGTGCGCGCGCAGGGGACGCTGGATGTGGGTGGGCGTGCTGGGCGCGCTGGCGGGCGCGACGCGCAGTACGGGCCTGGTGCTGGCGTTGCCGGCGCTGATGATCTACCTGTATGGCCCGCGCGAGGACAGGGCGCCAGATTTTTATGAAGACCGGCTGCGCCGGTCGGGACGGGCACGGGAAGGTGGCGGTCGGGCGCGGGCGGTGCGTTTAATTGCGGGCAGGCTGGCGCCGCGTTATGCGGTGCGCAGGGATGTTCTGTGGCTGTTGCTGTTGCCGGCGGGTGTGGTGGCGTATGGCGCGTTCTTGGGGTTGTCGGGCGGTGATCCGCTGGCGCCGCTGCACGCCCAGGACGTCTGGGGCAGGCACTTTGCGGGGCCGTACGTGGGCGCTTGGGACGGTCTGAAGGCGGCGTTTGACGGCGCGCGCCAGCTGCTGTCGTTCCAGCGTCGGCATGTGTACTTCGCGGCGGCGGGTGGCAGCCCGTTTGTGGACGCGGGCCACAACCTGATGCTGGCGGGGTTTCTGCTGGCGGCGGTGGCGGCGGCGATCGGCGTGCTGCGCAGGCTGCCGCTGGCATACGGCGCGTATGTGGTGGCGGCGCTTGCGCTGCCGCTGTCGTACCCGGTGCGCGCCCAGCCGCTGATGTCGCTGCCGCGCTTTCTGGTGGTGCTGTTCCCGCTGGGCATCTGGCTTGCGGCGTGGCTGGCGGAGCGCCCGCGCGCGCAGACGCCTGCGCTGGTGGCGTCGGGGGCGCTGATGGCGTTGTTCGTGGGGCAGTTTGCGACCTGGCACTGGGTGGCGTAGGCGGATGGACAGACCGGAGCCGATCGAGGGGCCGGGACCCAGCGAGGAAGGTGCGCTGGGCTATCCGTACATCTCGCCCGAGGCCGAGCCCCCGCGCGAGGAGCCGATGGAGGGCGACCGCAGGCGCTCGCCGGATACGTCGTGGCGGCCGTGGATGGCGCCGGTGGCGCTGTTCGCGGGGCTGGCGCTGGCGGCGGTGGCGGGGCTTGTGGTGGATATCCCGCTGGTGGTGTTCGGGGTGAAGATCACCAGCTCGCACACGCCGCCGGGGGTGTCGATCCTGGACACGGTGGTACAGGACGTTGCGTTCGTGGTGGTGGCGGTGTACTGCGCGCGCGTGGGCGGGCGTGCGGTGCGCTCGTGGCAGTTCGGGCTGCGCGCGCCGGGTGTGAGCTGGGCGTCGGCGGGCGGGTTGATCGTGCTGCTGTTGATCGTGTTCATCGTGCTGAGCGCGATCTGGTCGGAAGCTGTGAACCCGGGCAAGGAGAAGCTGCTGGAACAGCTGGGATCCAACGAAGGAACGCTCCTGCTGGTGTTGAGCGCGGGGCTGACGTGCGTGGTGGCGCCGATCTGCGAGGAGCTCTTGTTTCGCGGCTACATCTTCACGGCGTTGCGCAACTGGCACGGGACGCTGCCGGCGGCGCTGATCACGGGAGTGATCTTCGGCGGTGTGCACGTGGGCTCGGCGCCGGCTCTGGACCTGGTGCCGCTGGCGGGGCTGGGCTTTGGGCTGTGCCTGCTGTACCGCTACACGGGCTCGCTGTACACGTCGATCGCGGCGCACTCGTTGAACAACTCGCTGGCGTTCTCGAGCCTAGAGGACTGGGGCTGGCAGATCCCGGTGCTGATCGTGGGGTCGCTGTTGGCGATCGCGGCGCTGGCGTGGGCGTTCAAGCGCATCGGGCTGATCGAATCCAGCGCTGCGCTGCCTCGCTCTGGCACATAGCGCCCGCTCTGGCACATAGCGCCCGCCCTGGCGCATACGATCTCGGGCTATGACGAGGCTTCTTCGCCGAGCGCTGGCGTGTGCGGCGCTGCTGGGCGCGGCGGTGGTGCCGGCGACAGCGTGGGGGCAATCGCCACAGGTGCCTTCTCCGGCGCAGGTGCCGTCGGCTGCGCCGGCGGCCCCGAGCGCGGTTGCGGGCCGGCTGGCGCTGGTTGTGCAGAGGGCTGCCGGCAGCCCTCTGTTCGCGCTGGTGGGCCGGCGGATCGTTGTGCGCGGCATCGTGTCGCCGTACGTGGGCGGGCAGGCGGTGAAGGTGGGCTTCTATGTGGACGGACGCGAGGTTCGGGCGGCATCGGTGGCGGTGGCGGCGGTCGGCAACGGCGAGGGCCAGTTCCATGTCGATTTCACAGGCGCTCGGGCGGGGCTGGTGCAGGCCCGCGCGACGCACGACGCGACGGCCCAGCAGGGCGCGTTCAGCGCTCGCTCGCAGGGCGTGCACTTCGTGAACCCCAACCTGGGCGAGGGCGCGCAGGGCCAGTCGGTGCGCGTGCTGCAGTCGGAGCTGGACACGCTGCACTATGCGGTGCCGTTGACGGGCTCGTTCGAAGAAGGGACGGGCCGCGCGCTGATCGCTTATCGCAAGATGACGGGCCTGGAACGCATCCCGTATGCGGGCAGGCAGGTGTTCGAGGAGCTGGCGCGCGGGGCGGGGCGCTTCCACGTGCGCTACCCGGGCGACGGCCGCCATGTGGAGGCGGACCTGTCAAAGCAGGTGTTGGCGGAGATCGAACCTCAGGGCCGCGTGCGGACGATCTATGAGATGAGCTCGGGCAAGCCGTCGACGCCGACGGTGCTTGGGCGCTTTCAGGTGTACGAGAAGACGCCGGGGGAAAACAGCGAGGGCATGGTGGACTCCAACTACTTCATCCGCGGCTACGCGATCCATGGGTACGCGGAAGTGCCGACGTACGCGGCCAGCCACGGCTGCCTGCGCGTGCCGATCCCGGACGCGGCGGCGATCTACGCGTGGGTTGGCGTGGGCACGCGCGTGGACGTGTACGAATAGCGCGCGCGACGGGGGCGCGGTGGTGTGCGGTCGTGCGCTGCGCCGATGGTCGTGCGCGATCGCGGCGCTAAACCCTGACGCGCAGCACGCGCGCGAGGTAGCTGAGGCCGAAGCCGTAGACGAGCAGCGCGAGCAACAGCTTGACACCGCGGATGGCCCATTCGCTGCTGGAGCCCGAGACGACGCCGGCGAACGGGGAGGTCAGTTCGTCGAAGGCTTCGTCGAGCGTTTTGTGCACGCTGCCCTCTTTGTTCGAGGTGCTCACGGCGGAGCCGGGTTCGACTTCGCCCTTGATCTCGGCCTGCTGATGGCCGGACGCGCTCTTGGTCTGCTCGACTGCGAAGGTGACGAACGAGGCGATGACGATCGCGCAGATGACGAGCGAGGCGAGCCGGAGTAGTCGCACGAGCGTAGAGATCACAGCGCTAAATGACGTCGGAAGCTGCCCGCTAGATTACGTCGCTGAGTGGACACATTGGACAGATATACGAGCGATCTGGCGCTGGCGCGCGCGCGGCTGGTGGATGAGCTGCGCGAGCACGCGCTGGTGATCGGCGAGGTGACGCTGACGAGCGGCGCGCGAGCGCAGTACTACGTGGACGCCAAGCGCGCGATACTGCGCCCACAGGGCTTTGCGGCGCTGGGCGCGCTGGTGGCGGCGCAGGTGAGCGACTGGGAGGGCACGGCGGTGGGCGGCATGACGATGGGCGCGGACCCGGTGGCGTGCGCCGCGCTGGCTGGCGGCGCACGCGCGAAGGCGTTCTTCGTGCGCAAGGACGCAAAGACGCACGGCCTGCAGCGCCGCATCGAGGGCCCGCTGCTGGCACCGGATGACCGCTGCGTGGTGGTGGAGGACGTGGTGACGACGGGCGGCTCGACACTAGCGGCGATCGCGGCGCTGCAGGAGGCGGGCCAGCAGATCTGCGGCGTGATCAGCGTGCTGGACCGCTTGGCGGGGGGCGGTGAGGCGATCGAACGGGCGGCGGGCGCGCCGTATGTGGCGCTGACGACGATCGACGACGTATACCCCCAGCGCCCTGACCGGACGGCGGCGTGAGCGACGGATCCGCGCAGGATCCAGCGGCGCAGCCGACCGTTCGCGCGGCGGGCCCCGAGGACGTGGCGCTGCTGCTGGGCCTGTTTGGCGAGCTGGCGGAGTACGAGCACCTCGAGCACGAGATGCAAGCGACGGAGGAGCAGCTGCACGAGGCGCTGTTCGGCGAGCGCCCGGCGGCGGAGGCGCTGATCGCCGAACAGGGGTCGCAGGTGCTCGGCTACGCGCTGTTCTTCCCAACCTTCTCGTCGTTCTTGGCCAAGCGGGGCGTGTGGCTGGAGGACCTGTTCGTGCGTCCTGCTCATCGCGGGGCGGGCGTGGGCAGGGCGCTGCTGGCGGTGGTGGCTGCGCGCACGCGCGAGCGCGGCGGCGAGCGCCTGGAATGGGCGGCGCTCGACTGGAACGAGCTGGCGCTGGGCTTCTACAGGCGTGTGGGCGCGCAGACGATGGGCGAATGGATCACCCACCGCCTGGTGGGCGATGAGCTGGCGCGGCTGGCGGCAGAGGCTTCTGACTGACCTCGGCGGGCGCACGCGACCGAGGATGGTGCTCGACAGGGGGCGGCGCTGGATGGGCGAGCGTCTAGCCTTACCGTCGGCCCCAAGCCCGGGACGGGCCGCGCCCTCGTAGTCCAATGGATAAGACGACCGCCTCCTAAGCGGTAGATCCAGGTTCGACTCCTGGCGGGGGCATGCTACAAAAGTGGCTTGTTCATGCGGGATCAGGACCCTATGGTCGTCCAGTTAGAACCCGCTCGGGGTGCCGCAAGCCTCGGTGCTGCCCAATCAGGGCCGTCGACGAGTGCTCGCGGGCGCTCTTGGCGGCCAGATCGCGGTGCACCACGGGGCGGAAACAGCGATTCAAGGCGCGGCACGGGCGTCCATCTCAGTAGGAGCCCTCTCGATGCCGCTGATGCCCATTCATGGCCCTCTCCAAGCAACTCGGAAAGGGGCCTTCGCGCTCTCGTCCCTGCCTCCGCGTGGATAATTTGATTCATGGCCCCATCAGGTCGACACAGGCGGCGGCATCTCCGTAAAGCCTCTGGCCGACGCGCTCGCGCCGGACTAACACGCAAAGACCGCGGAGTGCGTGACGTCACGATCGACTTCACGGACCCGGTCGTCGCGCGGCGGTGGCGACGACGGAGCCTCGCGACGATCTCGATCAGCGCTGCCTTGGGCATCACGTGGTACACGCTGGCACCAGGCATCGCCTCGTACCAGATCGGCTACACGCTCGCCCTGCCAGCCATCATCACTGCGATTGTCTGGATCGGCAAACGGCTGCCGAGGTGGCTCGATTGGGTGATCGCGGTGGCGCTTGGCGCCGCCGGATCGGTTGCATATGTGCTGTTCGATGGATCGCGATGGTGGCTTTGGGCACAGGTCGCGTTGCTCCCGTTTGTGCTACTCGTCGTGGTCAGCAGCGCTACGCCCTCCAAGCCGGGACAGCCACCGCGAGAGCCATGGTACGGCGGCATGCAGGACGGGCCCTGGGGGCCGCCGTAGCGTTCGGGTCCGAACGCCTGCCGGAGAGCTACTACGTGGCAAGCGCCAGCGCACGCTCGATAGCTGACGCGGCACGCTTCGATGAACCTAGCGTCTGGTTCCCGATGCGTACCTTGCGCCAGTGAGGGATACGGTGGCTGATCCAGCGGCGACCAACGCGCCACTCCTGGCCTGACGGCGCCCGCATGGTGCGCGCACCAACTATCAACCTGACTCTACGCTGTGGTCGTGGCGCGCTGCTGCGCGCGTGCATACAGCGTCTCGGGGGCGATGTCGGCGTCGTTCGGCCATACGATCGTGCCAGCCTCGACGTCCGCGCGGAGCTGTGCAAAGTAGGCTGGATCGCGCAGTGGCTCGAATACGCCACCGTAGTCGAGCAGGTAGGCGAGGTCCACGTCGGCCGCAGTCCCGTCCTCGAACCGGACGCGGACGGTGTGCCCGTCGATCGGCTGAGCCTCGGTCAGTAGAGGCGTGCTACGCATGGCGCAAATGGTAGAGCGTCTAGCGCAGCGGCTCAATCGGGGTGAGTGGTTGGTGGTGGCGAGCGCGGACCGAGTTCTCACGTAGCTCGGCCTGGTGCGTCTTCGCCCACTCGACCACGAGCCGCTGCCCACGAGGCGGCAGTTCCCCTGCGAGAGTCGCCAGGTTCTCGATATCGACGGTGGCCTCGTCGCCGCCATAGCTGGCGTGGAAGTGCGGACGCCCGCCGTGGTGCGACTCGTCGTGGTACATCCAGATCACGATCCCGTAGAACGCGCTGATGGGTGGCATCGAGTGCTCCTCCAGAGGCATCCTTGAGCTGCCTGGGCGTTGTACCTGCCTTGTGTTCGGTGCGGGCGGAGCGGCCGATTCGAGAGCGTCATGGACTCGCAGACTACTCACGGTCCGCGACCCTTCATTCAATGGGCAGCAGTCCGATTCTGCTGCCCAAACCCCACTGGATCGCGCCGAATCCTGCCTGATCCGCGACCAGGCCGGCCGGGCCGAATAGCCAGTAGTCGTCTATAGGTCCGGCCTTTCCTGCCGCCACGCGAGTCGTCCTCCTAAGCGGTAAATCCAGGTTCGACTCCTGGCGGGGGCATGGGCCGAAAACGTCTTGCTCATGCGGGATTCGGGACAGGTCGGTCGCCCAGAGAGAACCCGGTCACGGCGCCTTGAGATGATGCGCGTCGTGCGCCGGATCGCCGCCGTATGGCTTGCTCTTGCCGCCGTCGGGATAACAGCCGCGTGCGGAAGCAGCAAAACCGTGTCCTCCGCCAGCACGGGTCAGTCGGTTACCAAGGCGCAAGCGGTTGCCTATGCCGACGCGGTTAACCTGCGCGAATCCGACGTGCGAGAACTCGTAGGCGGTCGGCCCGAACCCGAACGCCGCTTTGAACGCGCGTTGCGCGTCATCGAGAGGGGTGGCGAGTGTGAAGAAGGGGTCGACAGCGTCGGTGCGATTGCGGGCATCCGCTCGCCGGCCTTCCCCCGCGGAACAGCACTGCAGAAGCGCGGCTTCGCGATGGGTCGCGAAGGACCCATCAAGGCAGCGCAATCATCCGTATTTGTGATGTCCAGCAGGACGGTCGCCTCCCGGAACTTCGCGTTCGCCCGGACCGGCCGATTTCGCGCCTGCCTCGAGCACGTCTACGCAAGCAGACACCTCCTGGGAGGAGGATCCGGCGAAGCGAACGGCATGCATTATCCCTTCACCGATGTTGTGGTCTCGACCCTTCGCCCGCCCTTGACGGCGGTCCCGAGCTACGAGCTGCGTGTCACCGCAGAGGTTTCCAAACTCGTCACCGGCGAAAGCGGCCAAAGTCCCTACGAAGAAGATCTCCTCGTGCTCCAACTGGGTCCCACAGAGGTCTTGCTCAGCACCACGGGCGTGCCGCACCCGTTCCCCCAAGCAACCGAGCAGCGCCTGTTCACGCTGCTCTACAACCGCGCCAAGGCACACAAGCTCTAGACAGCGCCTCACAACCGTTCGAGATACGCCTTCAATTCCTTGAAGAAGATGTTGCCTTCGACGCCTTCGCCCACGGGGTCGCCCCCGGCGGGGTCGTTGTGGGAATAGGTTTCCTCGCGGTTGATCAGCGTGAGGTTTTCTTTGGGGATGCCCGACTGTTCGGCCAGGATTTCGGCGGCCTGCAGCGTGTTGCCGGCGCCGAGGAATTTGTCCAGTTCGGTGTCGATCGCGAGGATCTTCAGCGACGTGGGCAGGCTGTGGCCGAAGATGGCGTGCTCGTCGAGGACTTCCTGTGCGGGGTTGGCGTTGCCCTCGGCTACCGCGCCGGTGTCGATGGTCAGCCGTTCGGGGAAGTACCACTCGCTGCCGTCGCCGTAGGGCAGGTCCGTGCCGGACAGCATTTCCGCGTAGCGGCGCAGCGGCGTGAGCGCGCCTTCGCCGTTCCAGCCATGCAGGCCGTCTTCTTTGGCGGTTTCTTCGATGCCCTTGCCGGCGTGCACCTGGGCCGCGATCAGCGTTGGCGGCGAGGTGCCTACGTTGACGCCGAAGCCGAACTCGGCTTCGTTGGTCGTTGCGACCAGTTTGCAGCCGGGTTCGCTCAGTTTGCAGCCGGCGGGTTCGGTCGGCTTGAGGTCTTCGGGCAGGAACGGGAAGCTCTGCGTCAGCGAGGCTTCTTCGCCGAACAGCACCGTTGCTGTCGAGCCGAGCATCGAGAACAGGCCGAGGTCGGGCGCGGGGATCCCGCCGAACGCCAGCCAGGGGGACTTGTGCGCGAGTGTGGTCAGCTCTTGTTCGGCTTCTTCTTTGCTTACCGGGATCGGGCTGCTGCCGCCGTCGTCGTAGACGAGGCCGGACAGGCCGTCGGCGCCGGGTTTGCCGGCGAAGTCCCAGGTGGCGTACGCAGTCACGACCGAGCCGCCGAGCGAGTGGCCGCCCAGCACCACTTTCCCGCCCAGCGCTTTGGCTGATTCGATCACCGTGTGGAGGTCTTCGACGGCGACGTTCATGCCCCATTCGCGGGCGAATTCGACGTCTTCGGGGGGGATCGATTTGTAGTGGATCTTGGGCCCGTTGGCGCCTTCTGCCAGGTAGCCCAGGTAGTAGCGGAACAGTTCGGCGGCGCTGGCCTTGCCGATCTTGGCCAGGTGCAGCATCGACTGGTCCTCGAGCAGGTTCTCGCGGCGTTCGACCGACCACACCTGCCAGCCCGGGAGGCGTTCTGTCAGCGACTTGGCGAAAGGCACGAAGTAGCCGGCGCCGGCGGATGTCCCTGGCTCGAGCACGAGCACGTTCTTGGCGTTGGTGGGACCGACCTTGACCACGCCCACGCTGTTGAGGTCGATCCGTGGTGGCAGGCGCAGGGCTCGGGGGGGCGTGAACGGTTCGGGCGTGCCCGGCGCGGGAGGCGCGGGCATGAACATCCTGTGGATCTTTATGGCGCTCGCGCTGGCGCCCACGGCGAACGCGCCGCACGCAACAGCCACCGCGCCGGCCAGCAGCACGACTCTGGTAATCCTGCCATTGGTCAGGCGCATCCCCATGCTCCTCCTCATTCGCTCTCACACAGCGCGCATAGCGCGGACACTGTTGTCAATAGGCTAGCCGCCAGGGCCTGGGGCGGACAATGACCATCCGCCGAACTTCGTCGCCGATAATTGTGCAAATGCACAGGGAGGGCCGGTCCTACGGCTCTGACGGGACGTCGCTGCCACTGGACGCCGCGTCGACATCGCCCGCCAAGGCCACGTATGCGCACGCCAGGTCGTGCGGACTGGCGAGGTCGAGCCCTGTCTTGTCCTCGATCCGGGCAAGCCGGTAGGCGAGCGTGTTGCGGTGCACATGCAGCGCGGCGCTGGCCGCGGTGCGGTCCAGGCGGCAGGCGAGCAGAGTCCGCAGGGTCCGCGTGAGCTCGGCGCGGTCGCCGTCGGCCAGCGGCGCGAAGATCCGCCGGCGCAGGCGCTGCACGAGAGCGGGCGAGCGCCCGACGATGATCTCGAGCAGGTGCTCCTCTGCCCTCACGAGCCCGCACAAGCCGACCGCGCGACCGTACTCGGCGAGCACGGCGATCTCCCCGCGCGCGGCCGCGAGCTCACCGCGAGGCGTCGCCTCGCCGATCGCGAGCAGAGCCTGTGGCCCCTCCTGCAGATCTGACAGCTCCAGCGGTTGCCAGGCCAGGCCGGTGACAGACTCGCCGTGGGTGACGGTCAGGCGCCAGCCGCTGCGACGTAGCCGCGTGGCAAGCGCGGCGTGGCGGTGGGGCGCGCGCCCGGGGATCACGATCGCAAACGGCGAGTAGGTCGGCTCGACGGGGACCTCCAGTCGCTCGGCCAGCTCACGGTCGGCGGCGTCCAGCGGTGCGTCGTCGCACAGCCGATCGAGCAGAGTGCGCGTGCGTCGCTCCTCCTCGGAAACCAGCAGCTCGCGCTCGGCCAGGTAGGTCTCGGTGACCACAGCAGAGACCTGGTCGACGTACTGGGCGAGCAGGCCGGCGAGCTCCAGCAGCGCCTCTGACTCGTCGCTGCGCGCATGTCGGCGCAATAGCTGCCAGCCCATCTGGCGCAGCAGCCCGAACGAGCGCAGCAATTCCTCTAGGCGCACACCCTCCGTGGCGCGGGCGCGGGCCCAGACCCGCAGCGGATCGAAGTCGGCATCGGGGGGCATGACGCCTGTTGACAGAAAGAGCCACCAACGCGTCAGCGAGCGGCGCAGGCCGGCGACGATTTCGGCGTGTGAGGCGGCCGACACGCGCTCTAGTGCGGCCACGTGCGACTCGAGCTCGCCGGCCAGCTCGACGGCCGCCTCGACGCGCGGGATCCTCGCCACGATTGCGGCCGCGGCTGCGGAGGTGTCGCGAGCTGGCGGGCCCACGCGAGCAATTATCGCCTTGCTGGCGCGGTGGCCGGCATTGCCTGTGGCGCTGCACGACGATCCCGCCCCGGCGCCGCGGATACATCCGCACGCGCGTATACGTTGCTCGGGCACACACGCTCGCCATGCGGCATGGAAGCCGCGGGCGAGCTTCTTTTCCGATCAGGGGGTCATATGACCAGGCAGCTGTCCACGTGGCTCGTGTTGGCGGCGTTCGGCGGCGCGGTGGTCGCAGGCTGCGGTGGCGGGGGCAGCAGCTCGACGTCGAGCAACCAGAGCGGCTCCACAGCTACGACCGCAAGCTCAACCCCCACGACGACGGCTGCGGCATCGAAACCCCCGTCCACCCCGTCGTCGATCCCGACGAGCCCGGCTGTGGTGGCACAGGCCGTGGCGGTGTGCAAGTCGATCATCGAGCGCGATCCCGCGCTGTCGTCGGCCACCAAGGCGAAGGTGGAATCGATCTGCAACAAAGCGTCGCACGGCGATCTTGCTGGCGCACGCGCGGCTGCCAAAGAAGTGTGCACGGAAGTGATCAACGCCTCGCCGATCCCCGCTCCGGCCAAGGCGCAGGCGCTGGCCGCCTGCAAGCGCGCGAGCTAGTCCCCGTCGTCGCCCACGTCGGGGTCTTCCTCGTCCTCGTCCTCGTCCTCGTCCTCGTCGCCGGCGTACAGCGACTCGCGCGCGAGCTCGCGTCCCTTGACGTCGAACAGCTTGATCTCGAGCAGGTCTTGGCGGTAGTCGTCGGGGGCGATCAGCGTGAAGCGCTCGTCGATCACCTCGCACTGGTCGACGGCCAGGTCGGCCAACTCGGCGGTCACGATGCGCCCGCCCGAGACGAGCGGGCGCCCCCACACGAGCGTCATCGCGGCCACCGCGCCGAGCTGACCGCGCCATGAGCCGATGACCTCCTCGCACAGATCCAGGCGCCAGTCGGGGTTGCGCTCGGCCGTCTCCTCGGTGAGATCTACGTGCGCGGAGAAGTCGCTGGGCTCCTCGCCGTCGGCGCTGGCGGGGATGAAGCGCACGTACCCAAACAGCTCGAACCCCCCGGACGTACGCGAGGTCCCGGGGACATAAGTGCGCCCGTGCCAGCTCCTGTCCGGGTACCACACGATCGGCCCCGGCTCGCCGAGGTCGGGCTGCTGCTCGTCCAGGTCGTGGGCCGCCGCCATGAACTCCTCGCGCAGGCGCTCCTCCCAGCGGCCATAGGGAAGCTCTTCCTGCGGCGGCTCGGCGGCGAAGCGCGGCACGAAGCGTTCCACGGGGGCCATGACCGAGTCAGACTATTAGCTACCCCGCCGGTGAGCCGCGAGGCCGTTGCTCTCAGCCGGCCGCGAGGCTTCCTACGATCATCGCGGTCACGCGTCGCGCAGCAGCGCGGCGGCGTGCTCGGGCGCGACGATGTTGAGGTTGAGCTCGGTGGAGAGCTCGAGTCCGGCCAGATGGGTCAGGCGCGGCATCACGTCGATCCGCCAGCAGAAGTCCTCCACTCCGCGCGGCGCGGTGCGCACCCACATGTTCAGCGGCGGGCTGGAGCCCAGATGGCGCGCCAGGCGGCACAGGCCGTCGTGCAGCAGGCGCGCGCCGGTCGGTCCGTCATCCTCGAAGCGCGCCCGCGGCTGGCGCGGCGCGAGCATCAGCTGGAAGGGCAGGCGCGAGGCATACGGGGCCAGCAGGACGGCCTCGTCGTCGATCGCCACGATCCGCTCGCGCAGGCGAACCTCCTCGGCGATCACGTCTCCGAGCAGGCTCTGGCCCATCGTGCGCGTGGTGTAGGCGGCGGCGCGCTCGCGCTCGCGCGCGACGGCCGCGGGCACGAAGTCCAGCGCGTACAGCTGGGCGTGTGTGTGCGGCAGCGATGCGCCCGCCTCGCGGCGCTCGTTGACGATCAGCTGCACGCAGGCGCTGGCTGCGTGCGAGCGCATGCGCTCGCGCCACACCTCCATCGCTGCCACCACCTGCTCGACGGGCAGTTGCGCGAGCGACAGCACCGACTGGGGCCCATTGATGATCACCTCGTGCGCGCCGGTGGCAGGCAGCGACGCGAACAGCTCCGGCTGGCCTCGTCCCCGCGCCATCGGCTC
>Ga0209420_1000899_pt1 | contig 14777 bp, 14 predicted proteins | sample BlaSpr_A8_OM1_O1_FD_187972 | JGI IMG/M metagenome (GOLD analysis project Ga0209420, IMG submission 187972) | Forest soil microbial communities from Thunder Bay, Ontario, Canada - Black Spruce, Ontario site 2_A8_OM1_O1 (SPAdes) (version 2) | ecosystem: Environmental > Terrestrial > Soil > Boreal... | reverse complement strand
GGGTTCGTATGTTTTTATGGACGGGCTGTATCGAATCGTGCGGCCCGATCTCGGCCGCTCGGCGCTGACGCTTTTGACCACGGTAATTTCGCGCCGCGGCGATCGCGCGATCGTCGATGCGGGAATGAAATCGCTAACCAATGAGTTCGGGCCGCCGGCCGGAAAAGATTTGCCGATCAAGTTGTCGAAGCTGTCCGAAGAGCATGGCCAGCTCGACGCGAGTGGGACCGAAATCGATGCGGGCATGAAAATCGAAATCGTGCCGAGCCACAACGACACCACCATCAATCTCCACAGCGAGTACTACGTGATGCGTGGCGACGAAGTAATGGCGAGATGGCCGATCGAGGCGGCGCGGGCGTATCTTTAGACATCGAGTTGTCGATGAAGATGGCGGCATCAGTTTTTCAGCTTCGATTCGCGCTATTACTCGCAGCGCTGATGCTGCCGCTGCACGCCGTCGCGATCGCGGGCGACGTTCAAACCGACGGAAAGATTTCGGTCCGGGAAACCGCGCCGTTGTTTGCCGTATGCACCGACCCCGTCATTCAGCAAACCCTGTTGCAGGATTTTCGCGGCGCGCATCGCGGACCCGAAGATGGATTCGGCGCGCCTGTTACGGTGACGGTTACGGTCACTGAACAATTGCTCAAAACCGGCGTCGTGCTGTCGGACCTGGGACCGGGCGATCCGTGGGTCATCGCGAAGCTGCTGCGCCAAGCCGGGGTGGACCCGCCGCCGCTCGGTGACACCGGGAATAAGCCACCTGACCCGTATGCCTTGGAGGCGCGCCGTCAGGTGATGCAACCCGACGATCCGATTGGAGGCTTTCGCACCAACCAGGGTTTCAGGAACTCGATGATGCGTCCCGAGGGTCCCAAGTTCGGTCCCAATGGTAATGCGAAGGACGAGGAAATCTACGATCGCGCGATCGTCGCGCGCGCCACCAGCAGCGGATCATCGGATCAGATGATGGCGGTGGTGATCGCGCATCCTCGCGACGACGTGCGCACGGTCAAAGAACTACTCGCCGAAGAAATCGCCAACTCGATCCTGCACTGAAAATTAGAGTTACACATTGTCATCCTGAGTACTCGAAGGATCTCGAATAGTTGCTTGACTCGCGGCGCCTCAATCCGCACCGAGAGCGATCCCTCCTGGTGCGGATCCATGGCTCCTCAAGTTTGGGCGACTCCACGAGATCCTTCGAGTACTCAGGATGACAAAGTTGGGGCTCAGCGATGACAACCGTGGGACCCCACCACCGCGTTCACACGGATCATTCCACCATACTGAAGCGACGGCTCTACTCGGTCTGAGATTCTGGGGCGGGCGGATGCGGGCGGAGGGCTGGCGCTTTGGGTTTCGCTGGTATCGTCATCGCTGGCGGCACTGCGTCGGCCGGCGCTGAGGATGGAGCTTCGGGCAGCACTTGAGCCGCTCGGGGAACGGCCGCTTCCGGCGCAGTCGATTTTGCGCCGAAGAATAGGTAATACCCGAGCCAGATCAGCAACGCGAGGATCAGGACCGCAACCCCTCCAATCACTGCCTCGACCCAGGGAAAATGCTTGGTGTGATCGATCATCGCGATCGGATCTGACATCCGGGTCGCGTTCATATCGGCTCGTTGCACGTCGCGGATGAAGCGGCTGGCGACCTCTTCGGGATCCAGCGCCACGAAGATCGCATAGCGGCGCAAAAACGGCAGCAGATAAAGCTGATCGGCAATCGATGAATAGTCGTCGCTCTCGATCATCGTCAAATAATAACCGGGGATATTCGAATCGAGGGCCGCCTGATCGCGCGAACCGCCGCGCCGCTCGCGCGCCATCGTCATGATTTGGCCGAGCGAATGGTCGTTCGACAATACCGACGGAATCGGCGGGGCCGGCGGCGCCGAGGGCTTCGGCGCAGGCGCGACCGGCGCCGGTGCGACTGGGGCCGGTGCGACGACATCGGTCGTGCTCGGTTCCAGCGGCGTAGTGGTGGCCGCACGGGTGGGAGTGGGGTCGGCCGGAGCTGCTTCGGGCGGTTTATTCTCGGACACTTTTTCTACGTCCTGATCGTCCGGCATTGGGTTTCAATATTGTACGTCGGGCCGTCTGCCGGGCGGTAGATAGGGCCGGATGCCGCCGGACTGTACCTTGAGCAATTCCTTGCGCGCGTCTTCGACGTAAGCGGGATCGGGTTTGCCATCGAGCGACGCGCCCTTGTCGCCGTATTCGATCGCGTGTTGCCAGTCGTGCTGTTGCGAAGCGATCATCCCCAAGTAGTCCCACCCCATCGCAAACGTCGGCTGATAATCTACCGCACGCTGAAAGTCATCGGCAGCCGCGATCATAGTGCCGTTTTGATAATACTGCACGCCCCGTTGGGTGAAGATCCTGGCGGCCAATTGTTTCAGTTGCGGATTGTCGGGATCGTGCTGGAGCGCGGTCTGGATATCGGCGGCGGCCTCGTCGAGACGGCCGCCGGCGAGCGCGTTTTCCGCGCCGCTCTGATTCGCCTGCGCAAAGCATCCGGCCAAAGCGACGACCAACATGCTCACGGCGGCCACCGTCCTCATCGTCTTCATGCCCACCACCGCTCAGCAAGTTATTATATTGCAGTGACCAGAACCAAGTCCTCGTGGCAGCAATTTCAACATTGTTCATAGGTGCTCAGACCGGCAATCCACCGCGCGATGCGCGTCGCGAGCATTGGATAGTGCGAATTTTTTTCCTTCGCATCCGATTATCGCTGGGGTGGGCGTCAGGGTGTCCAGGGTCGCCAGATCTTTTCGATTCGCAATCAACACGAAGCATTTTTCCGAGGCCCACAGCTTGCGGAGAGCTTCGTCGTTATCGATAAAGCTCGCGGCAGCATCGGGGCTGTCTCCAAATGGCGCCAGCTCGCCGCGATAAGAAACCAATGCTTCGCGAAACCCCGTGTAGAACGGAAGCGAATGAACGTCATGACGGTACGACGCCAAGATGCACCCAGGGTGCAAGTTGGAAGACACTTGGCCCGCGAGATTCCTATAGCTCGCGAATACGTCGAGGTGCCTGCGTGCGCGCGCCGCAGTCCCCGCGATCAGGATCATGCCGAGAGCGAGAACCATCGCAAATACACCGGGACGAGTACCATCGCGATTGAGCGTGAACGAAACGATGGCGGTTGCGCCCAACAATCCCGCGATCAGATAGGTGTCGTCTGCGAGCTCAAATGGCATCCGATCGCGCGCCGCAAATAGCGCGATTGCCGCCGCGATCGCGATCAGCAGATTGAGTGACGCGAACAGCGCGCAGATTCGCCGCGAAGAATTCCTATCTAAAGTCCACAGGCTTGCCATTCCCGCGCCGGCCAAAATCGCCAGTGCCGGCATCGCGGGCAGGACATAGGAGCCGAGTTTGGCGCGCGGGATTGAAAAGAAAACGAAAATCACCGCGAACCAAATCATCAGAAAGCGCAACTTCGAGCGATGCGAAACCGCTTCGACGGAATCTGCATCACGCAATCCCAGCGGCACGAAAAATATCCACGGCCATGCGCCGCCGATGACGATTGGAATGAAAAACCACGGACCCCATCCGTGCTCGGTCTCCACCAGATATCGATGGAAATGTTCGTGGATGAAAAAGAACTCGAGGAAGCCGGGGTTGCGATACGCCGCAAGCGCAAACCATGGGATGGTGATCGCGCCATAAATCGCGATCGATGATATCCAAGGTATCCGCGAAATCTCGCGAGCGCGCCCTTCGACGAGTATCCAAATCAGCGCAATAGAGCCGCATAGCAGCGGCGCGACCGGACCTTTAGCCAATGTGCCCAGCGCGAGCATCGCGGCCGAAAGCCAGAACCAGCGGTGTCCGTCGCCCTCGCCGAAGTCTCGCTTCCGCGCCGACATATAGAACGCGGCCATTGCGGCCGTCATGAAAAACGCGAGCGCGGGATCCAGGGTGGCGAAGCGCGCGAAGCCGAAGAACAGCGGACTCAGCGCGAGTGCGATCGCGGCCAGAATCGCCACTGCGTCGCCGAACATCACCTCGGCGAGCGCGGCGGTAACGACGACTTGCGCGACACTGAAGAGCGCGGCGGGCAATCGGATCGCGAACTCATGGGCGCCGAAAATTGAAATCGCCGCGGCCTCGCTCCAATAGACCAGCGGCGGTTTTTCGAAGTAGCGGACGAAGTCGTCGCGAGGCGTTACATAGTCATGCGAAAGGTACATCTCGCGCGCGATTTCGGCGTAACGGCCCTCATCGGGCTCCCATAGCGGCGGCCGCCCAAGCCCGGGCAAATATAAAATCAGCGCCGCTGCTGCGATGAGACCGAGGCGAAAGACTCGCTGCCGCGCGGTTGCCATGACGATGCAGTGTTAAGGTGCCCGACCTGCTCGTCAACCGCGGGGTCGCGAACTTCGTCGTCATCAGCATCATCGCCAATGGCGATAGTCTGGAGGAACTGCGACTCCTGAGTGGAGGGAGGGGGCAGCGTGAGTTCTTCGCGCGAGGCGGTTATGACCGGCACTTGGCGCTTTGCCTGCTCATCCGCTTCGTCGGAATCCTTGGCGCGCTGGACCGCATTGTTCGCCATCTCGGTTCGCAGCTTGTCTGAAACCGGGATCCGGATGACCAGTTCGCGAGCGACTTCTTCTTCTGCGCGCGCCAATTCGACGTCTCGGAGCTGGAGCAGCGATTCCGCCGAGTTGATGACGATATCTTCCATATCCAGCGCCGGCATGACGTTGAGCGAGTAGCGGCTGCCCTGACCGCGCATCAAAGTTTCGCCGTCATGAGTAGAGACCATCCTGGAACTCACGCCGACGACATAACCGGACACCAGCGCGAAGTAGTAAGCATCGTAACTATCCACGGTCCCAAACATCACCGCGTCGCAGTTAAACCATTTGCCGAGCTGCACGGGGCTAACCTTCTCGAGGTCTTCCTTGTTGTTGATGCCATGGGCTTGGAGAACAGCATCGACCTCGATCGGATTGACGACCCTGAACTCGCGCTCCGAGAAATAGGCGACGAAGGCCTTGCGCAAACGCTGGGCGTCGGTCCAGGCCCATTCATCGCGCTCTTCTTTATTGCGGAAACTAAGCGGAATTTTGTTAATCGCGTATTGGGCTGAGCCTCGATCTGTGAACGGAAGCACTGCGATGGTGGCGGGCGGATGCTGTTCGTAATCGCTGGCGAGTTCGACGTCGAGGCCGCCCGGGTCAGTCTCGATAATGCGATCGAAGATAGTTTTTTTGCCGTGGGTCTCGGTCGCGTGTTCCTGCTGGAAGAAGGGGCGAGCTTCGTAGTTCTGCGCAGAGCATCCAGCCAGCGGAAATATCAGGACCAACGGGAGCACAAGGGCCAGCTTGCCACGCGAAGACATAATTATTTGACGCATTTGCGACGAAGTTATTTCGACACGGAGTAATTTTTGTCATGGAGAAATGATTAGTGCCACCCAACGAATTCCCGCGCCGCGACCATCTTTCATATGGACAGTTGCTTTGTAAGAATGCCCGAAAGCGCGCATTTGCAGGGATTCCCGGACCGCTCTTTTCAAACGGGCGCTTAAGGAACTTCGCGAAAAAAACCATTTTTGCCAGATATTTGACTTGGAATCGCAAACCACAACCCCGTCTGCCGGCATGATTTCCGTCGTTATCCCGGTTTTCAATGAGGCCGCTAATCTCGCGGCATTGTGGACCCGCCTCGATACCGTGATGGGCGGCCTCGGGCGTCCGTGGGAAGTGGTATTCGTAGACGACGGCTCGGCTGACGAATCGCTCAAGATGCTCAACACGTTTGCCGCCGCGTCGGGACGAGTCCGCGTGGTGGAGCTGGCACGCAACTTCGGACAGCATTCGGCGATCCTCGCGGGCTTCAAACAATCGAAAGGCGATATCGTCGTGACCCTCGATGCGGACCTGCAAAATCCGCCGGAAGAGATTCCGCGCCTCATCGCGGCTATCGATGCGGGCAACGACGTGGTTGGTGGGTGGCGCGAGGAGCGGCAGGATCTGGCGTTTCGCAAAATTGCATCGCGCCTGCACAACAAGCTGACCTCAGCGATCGTTGGCGTCCCGATGCATGACTACGGATGCATGTTGCGCGCGTATCGGCGGCATATCGTCGATACGGTGGTTGAATGCGATGAGAAGGCCGCCTTCGTTCCGGCGCTCGCCAACTCGTTTGCGAAACGGGTCGCGGAAATTCCGGTTGGCCACGCGGAGCGCGCGGCCGGCGATTCGAAGTACAACATGCTGCGCCTCGCGACGCTGAGCCTTAATCTGATCACGGGCTTTTCGATGGTTCCGATCCAGGCACTGAGCATTGTCGGCTTCGGGATTTTTTTCCTCGACGCGCTGCTGGTGTTGCTGCTGGTCGGGCATCGATTGATTTATGGCCCGCAGGAAGAAGGCGCGGTGTGGTTGCTGTTCGCGATTCTGTTTGTATTCGTCGGATTTGTTTTTCTCGCGCTAGGGCTGATCGGTGAGTACGTGGGCCGCATCTACCTCGAGGTGCGCCGCCGTCCCACTTATATCGTTCGCGCGGTTCACGGCGCTGAAAACCAGATTGTCGAATCACCTCGCAAGTAGTGGAGAAATCGAATTCCATCGAAGGTGAAGCCGCTATCGATGCCGCGTTGAAGGGCGCGCGATGCGTGCTGTTCGCGTATCACGACACTGGGTACGCCGTCATCGAGGCTCTGTTAGACCTCGGCGCTCCGATCGTCGCGCTGTTCACGCATGAGGATGACCCTCACGAAGAAATCTGGTGGCGCTCGTGCGCAGAGCTCGCCAGGCGAAACTCGATTCCGGTTTACGCGCCCGAAGCTATCGATGCCGCGGTAACTTCCCGAGTCGCGGCACTGAAGCCGGATATCATCTACTCGGTTTACTACCGACATCTCCTGCCCGACGCGCTTTTGAAAAGCGTCCGCATCGGCGCGTTCAACCTGCACGGATCGCTGTTGCCGAAATATCGCGGTCGCGCTCCGGTGAATTGGGTTATCGTCAATGGAGAAAGCGAGGCGGGGTTGACGCTTCATCATATGGTGGCGCGCGCCGACGCCGGCGATATGGTGGCGCAGCGTGCTTGCACAATTGAAGACAGCGATACCGCGCTGACCCTTTATCGGAAGTTGGTGCCGCTCGGCGCTGACATCATTCGCGAGAACCATCCGTTGATCGTGACCGGTCGCGCGCCGCGGACTAAACAGGACCTCGAGGCGGGAAGTTATTTTGGCCGCCGCGGTCCCGCCGATGGACGCATCGATTGGCGATGGCCGGCACGGCGCGTCTTCAATCTCATTCGCGCGGTGACGCATCCGTATCCTGGTGCGTTCTGTTTTGCGGCGGGAAGAAAACTCTTCGTGTGGGAGGCGCGCATCGCGAGCGAGGCTGGGGCTTGCGGCAATCCCGGTGAGATTCTTGCGGAGCGAGATGGTGGAATTGAAATTGCTGCGGGGCAGGGCAGTCTGATCGTGACGCGCGTGCAATTCGAGGGTGCCGCCGAAGGCCCGGCGCGAGAGATTCTCGGCTCCGCAAACCCGCGTCCTCGCGCGCTGCTATAGACATCTCGGTCCACTATAATGAGCGCGCTAATATCGCGTCGGGGACGCGGCGTAATCGAAGGATCTTAAAAGAATGAAAATCCTCATCACCGGCGGCGCCGGATTCCTCGGATCGCATGTTTCCGACGCGTTCATCGCACGCGGCGACGAAGTCTTCGTCCTCGATACCGGCGCGATCGCCAAGGTCCGTCATCTGCTCAACAATCCGCGCTTCCACTACGTCCACGACTCGATTTTCAACCTCGAGCTCATCGATGGGCTGGTTGCGAAGGTCGATCTCGTCTATCACCTCGCCGCGGTGGTGGGAGTGGAACATTATGTAGGCGATCCCTATGAGACGCTTAACGTCAATGTGAACGGGACCCAGAACATCCTCAAGGCGGCGTACAAGTACAACAAAAAAGTGGTTTTCAGCTCGACCTCCGAGGTTTATGGGCGCAATCCGAAAGTCCCCTGGAGCGAAGATGATGACCGCGTGCTCGGCGCCACCACTATCGATCGATGGTGTTACTCGACCTCGAAAGCGGTCGGCGAGCATTTCTGTTTCGCATACCACAAGCTGGGTTTGCCGGTTACGGTGGTTCGATTTTTCAACGTGTACGGCCCACGGCTCGATAAGGTCGATGTCGGAAGATTGTTCACCATCTTCATGGGGCAGCTTCTGCGCGGCGTCGATCTCACGGTCATCGGCGACGGGGCGCAGACGCGATGCTTCACTTACGTAACCGATGCGGTCGCAGCGATCGTCGAGGCCGGAATGAATCCTGCGGCCGACGGCCAGGCGATCAACATTGGAATTGAAGTGGAAACCTCGGTGCTCGAATTCGCCAAATTGATGATCGAGCTCTACGGCGAGACCAAATCGAAAATCAAATTCGTCACTCAGGAACAGGTGTACGGCAACAGTTACGAAGACATTCCTCGCCGCGTGCCCGACAACACCAAGATGAAAACGCTGCTGGGCATAACGCCGAAAGTCTCACTGCGAGACGGCACCGCGCTATCGATGGAATGGTTCCGCCAGGAGCAAAACCGCTAGACCTTTCGATTCGTTCGCGGAAGCTTTGAATTGAAAGTCGCCCTCAAAATCGATGTCGATACGCATCAGGGACTCGGCCTCGGGGTGCCGCGTCTGGCGAGGATGCTGGAGCGGGAAGCCATCGCCGCATCGTTCTTTGTAACGATGGGTCCCGACAACGCGGGCCGTGCGATCATCAGAGTGCTACGCAATCGCGGCTTTCTCTCCAAAATGTTTCGCACCAATGCGGTCTCGATGTATGGGTTGCGCACGATTCTCTCTGGAACGCTATTGCCCTCGCGTCCGATCGCGCTCGCGTTTCCCGAGGTGATGCGCGATTTGAAGCGCTCCGGCTTCGAAGTGGGGGTGCATGGCTACGACCACGTGCGATGGCAGGATCAGCTCGATACGATCGGCGACGACGCGATTCGGACGGAGCTCGCGGAGGCATTCGAGGCTTTCCGCGCGATCATCGGAAGCGGCGCGCGCAGTTTCGCCGCGCCAGGATGGCGTACCAATGACTCGGCGCTGATTGCGCTCGACGAGGCCAGTCTCGCATATCGCAGCGACACCCGCGGGCGAACTCCTTATCGATGCATAGTCGAAGGCCGCGTGCTCAAGACCTTCGAGATTCCCACCACGCTCCCCACGCTCGACGAAGTGATGGGGCTTCCCGAAGTTCCCGACTCTGCTTCGGCGATTCCGTTTTATCTCGCGCGGTTTCAGCCGGACTTGCTCAATGTGCATACGATTCACGCCGAGACCGAGGGCATGGGGCAGCTCGATATGTTCACCGCGATGGTGCGCGGGTTGAAGGAACGTGGCGCCGAGTTTGTGCGCCTCGAGGAGGTGGCCTCGCAGCTTAACCTCGCGGAGCTTCCGATCTGTTCTGTGATTCGCGCGACGCTGCCGGGGCGTGCGGGCTGGATTTCCGCGCAAGGCCCCGAAGTATCAAGTGCCGGGCAAACCTAAACCGAAAAACTCACTTCTCGGCCGAGCAAAACCGCGCCCGCGCGAGTGATCGAGTTCTCCGCGACCGCCGCATGCTGAGTCAGCGTGTGGATATCGCGCAGACATCGTTGCAGCGGCGACGAATCATACAGTGATGTGCCGCCGCCAGCGGTGTAGCACGCATCGACGATCGAAGCCGCGGTGTGCGCCACCCATGCCGCGGTGCCGACAATGCGGATCTGCTCATTAGGTATCAGCGATTTTCCGGCCACCGCGGTTTCCCACACCCGCTTCGATTCTTCCATCAACACGGCGCGTGCGGCGCGTAGCGTCGTTTCCGCATTTCCGACCCGATATTGAAACAGCGGCATATCGGCCATTGTCGAGGCGGTATAGAGACGCTTCTTGCTAGTGGATGCGAGCGCGACGATCTCGCGAACCGCGCGGCTCGCAATTCCCACCCCAACCGCCGCGATGTGCAAAACAAAATACGCGAGATGCGCGGCGTACAACGGACCCGGGATCGCGGAGTGTCCGAAAAAGATATCGATGGTGTCCTCCACCGGCACGCGAAGATCCTTGACCTCGATATCGTGGCTGCCGGTGCCGCGCAGTCCATTGACCGACCAGGTATCGATTATTTTTGCGGACTGGGGCGCGAACATCATCGCGCGAACTTCTTGCGACCCGGGAATGAAACCTGCGCGCGGCTTTCCGTTCTCGGTCACAATGCAGTTGCCGATCAGCCACTTGGAATGTTGGCATCCACTGGCGAAGGCCCATCGCCCATTGACGAGGTAGTCGCCGTCGCGCAGTTCGGCTTGTCCGCGCGGCGCAAAACCCCCGCCGACGATGAGGTCAGGGCTGTCAGCATAAAGCTGATCGAATCGATGCCGCGGCAGCAGCGCGAGCAGTTGCGGCGTTTCCGATCCGATCATCACCGTCCAACCAGTGGCGCCGTCGGCGGCCGCGATGGTTTCGATAATTTCCATGCTGGTGAGGAAATCGATTTCCATTCCACCGTGGCTGCGCGGAGTCAGCATCCGAAACAGACCGGCGGCGATCAGTTCCGCGAGCAAATCCGGCGGCATCCGCCGCGCGGATTCGATCTCGACCGAGCGCGCGCTGATTCGCGGCGCGAGCTCGCGCACCGCGGTCAAAAGGGCTTCAGCTTGATTCGCCATATGCATCTCCATAACACGGCGTCGCTTTGCTCTCGAAACTGATGCATCGAGGCTTGACGGGAAGCCGTTACGAATGCCATGCCCTGATTAGTCGATTGAAGGAGGCACTACATGAGAGTCGGCGGCGCAGTCTTCTGTCAGAACTTCAACGAGAAGCGCGAGGATCACGAGATCTGGGCTGAGGACCTCGCCATCGCCGATCAGTTCGAGCCGCTCGGTTTCGATTCGATCTGGACCGTCGAACATCATTTCACCGACTACACGATGGTGCCCGATGCGCTGCAGTTCCTGACCTTCATGGCGGGCCGCACCAAGAGGATCGGCTTCGGCACGATGGTGGTGGTACTGCCATGGCACGACCCGGTTCGCGTCGCCGAGCAATTTTCGCTGTTGAATAATTTGATCCCAGGCCGTTCGCTGACGCTGGGATTCGGCCGAGGCGCGGGCCGCGTCGAGTTCGACGGCTTCCGCGTGCCGATGGGAGAAGCGCGCGAGCGATTCGCCGAAGCCGCCGAAATCGTGAAGCTCGCGCTCTCGCAGAAGCGATTTTCGTTTTCTGGAAAGCATTTTCAGATTCCGGAAATGACGATTCGCCCGCAGCCGTTCGATAAAGATCTCACCAAGAATATGTACGGCGCGATTGTGTCGCCGGAGACCGGCGAGATCATGGCCAAGGCCGGAATGGGGATGCTGATCATTCCGCAAAAGCCGTGGGCCGATCATCATAACGATTATCTTGCCTACAAGGCGCAGTGCGCGAAGGCCGGCTTCGAGGCCAAACGTCCGAAGGCGGGATGCTGGGTGTATTGCGCCGAGACCGAGTCGGAAGCGCAGGAACGCGGCCGGGTGTGGCTCAAGAATTACGCCGAAAGCGCGCTGCGGCACTACGAATACTTCGAGCCGGAGCACTTCAAAAATGCGAAGGGCTACGAGTATCACGCGGCAATGGCAGAGGCTACCAAAGCGGCCGGCGGCTTCCAGGACGTCTTTGCGGAGACGCAGGTGATGGGTAGCCCTGATCACTGTATCGAGGTGCTGCGCAAAATTCGCGCAACGCTCGACGCATCGGAATTTGTCGGCGTGTTCAAATACGGCGGCATGCCGTTCGAGGAGGCGCAGCGCAATTTACGGTTGTTTGCCGCGAAGGTGCTCCCCGTAATTCAAGCTGAAGCCGAGCATTCCGAGTATCAAGCTTCCGCGCGTTAAACTTTTGTTTCTGAGGAGAGATGCAGATGCCGAGCGCAAAATTTTTTGCCGATAGCCCCAAGGAAGTAGGTCTCGATCCGGCCAAGGTCCAGGCGCTCCTCGACCGCGCCGAGCGCGAGGTCAAAGACGGATTGCTGCCCTCGAGCCAAATCGCAATCGCGCGCAACGGGAAAATCGCGGCGATGCGCACCGTTGGGCATGCGGTCCAGGGCGGCGCAGACAAGCCTGCCACCAACGATACTTTTTACGTGATCTTCTCATGCACCAAGGCGATCATCTCATCGGCGATCTGGATTCTCCTCGGTGAGGGCAAGCTCAAGATCAGCGAAAAGGTCGCGGAGATCATTCCCGAGTTCGGCAGCAACGGCAAAGATGCGATGACGGTCGAGCAGGTGATGCTCCACGTTGGCGGATTTCCCAACGCGCCGTATCCGCAGTACGACTGGGGCGATCGCAACAAGCGCCTCGAGCGATTCAAATCGTGGCGGCTCGAATGGCCGATCGGCAGCAAGTTCATGTACCACCCGACCTCGGGCTTTTGGGTGCTCGCGGAAATTATCGAGCGTCGTAGTGGAAAAGAATTTCGTCAATTTGTTCGCGAACGCATCGCGAGGCCGCTGGGCCTCGATGACCTCAATGTGGGGTTGCCTCGTGCGCAACAGAATCGCGTCGCCGATCTAGTCCATGTCGGCGAAGCGCTCACCGCCGAGGAGCTCAAGAAGATGGGGCTTCCGCCACCGATCGAAACCGAAGTGACCGAGGAAGCGATCATGGGATTCAATAATCCCGCGGTGCGTGAGGCTGGGGTGCCCGGCGGTGGCGGCATCATGACGGCGGGCGACCTCGCGCTGTTTTACCAGGGGCTGATTCACAATCGCGCGCAGGATGGGAAACCGATTTGGAATCCCGAGACTCTCAAAGAAGCGACACGCCCGCGCTCGGGTGAATATAAGGATCCAGTTTTCGGCGTGACCTGTAATCGCGCGTTAGGTGTGGTGGTCGCGGGCGGCGACGGCAAGGCGAATTATCGCGGCTTTGGAAAAACCAATACCGCGAACGCATTCGGGCACGGCGGCGCGGGCGGGCAAATCGGATGGGCCGATCCCAGCACCGGCATCTCGCTCGGATACTGCACCAACGGTTTCGATCGCGATGCGGTGCGCCAGGGCCGGCGCGGCGTCGCGCTATCGAGCCTCGCGGGCGATTGCCTCGCGAAGTAGCGTGGCGGCGCTCGCAGCCACCCCCACCCGCTTGGCACTGGTGTCGCGAATGAAGAGCGACACCAGTGCCAAGCGACCTCCCCCATGGGAAATAATGGGGGAGGAAATTACGACGCTCGACCTCCCATCAAATGATTGGGAGGAAATTCCGACTAAGTAATGATGGGCAGGCGCCCATCGTGCTCTCGCGTTGTTATTTCATCCCGTATCTTTTTGAGTCTCCTAATCGTCATGCAGCATGGAGCGTGACAAAAGGAGAGTCCGTATGGCGCAGGGATTAGTTCCGATCGAGGACCGAGAGGAACTCAAAAATGCCTGGATTCGATACCTCGATATCGTGGAACCGATGCGCCCGGCGCTTCATCGATACTGCCGTCGTATGACCGGCTCGGTCTTCGAGGCCGAAGACCTGGTTCAGGACACCTTGCTGCGAGGCTTCGGCTCGATCGGCAGAAAAGATAGCCAGCGCAACCGGTGTTCTGAGCCCGGTGACGTTCGCAATCCGCGCGCATATCTTTTCAGAATCGCCACTAATCTTTGGATCGATCGAATTTCTCGTAGTACTCGCGATCCGAAACTGGTTGAGGCGCCGCCAATCCACGAGAACGAAGCAGAGAAAAATATCGCGACACGGGAGGCGCTTTCGGTGTTGATGGAGCGCAACTCGCCGCAGGAGAGTGCGGCGCTGGTGTTGAAGGAGGTTTTCGATTTCACCCTGGAAGAGATCGCCGACATCCTGACGACCTCGATTGGTGCAGTGAAATCTGCGTTGCATCGAAGTCGCGACAGTCTCAAGAAGGAATCCACAAACGCGATGAAGCGCCGAAAGATTTCACCAGAACTCATCGATCGTTTCGTCGACGCATTCAATGCACACGACGCTCTAACGTTAGCCGGTCTGCTTTTGGAGACAGTTTCGATAGAGGTCGAAGGTGTTGGAGGCGAGCGAGGGCGCGACGCCAATTGGATCGAGTTCGCGATGGATGGCTACAGTGGCGATCGTTGGGATGGACAATGGATTGAGCGACGAACGTTTGAGGACGAGGCCATCGTCGTCCATTGGAGAAAGAGCGACGGTCAAGATGCAATCGAAGAAGTCTGGCGCTTCGAAGAAGAGGACGGTCTGATCGGCCGCATTCGCGACTATTGTTATTGTCCCGAGACGCTGACTGAGATTGCGTCGGTGCTCGGCGTGCCGGTCATCACGCATGGATACCATATGCACCCGACCACGAAAAAAATCTCGGGGGTTTGATTACTCGCGGAATGGATTTTTCAAAATGATCGTCGCGTCGCGAGACGCGCCCACCCCGATCATCGCGATCGGTACGCCGCTCAACTCGCCGAGGCGCTCGATGTATCGCAGCGCATTGCGCGGCAACTCATCGAGGGTACGCGCGGCATCGGGCTTCTCGTCCCAGCCGGGTATTTCTTCGTAGATCGGTTTCGCTTTCGCTAGCGCGTTGCGCCCCGGTGGCATGGTGTCGTAGGTCTCTTTGCCGACTTTATAGCCGATGCAAATTTTCAGCGGATTGATGCCCGTCAATACATCGAGTTTGGTCAGCGCGAGGCCCCATAGTCCGTTGACTCGAATCGCGTAGCGCGCGAGCGCCGCGTCGAACCATCCGATGCGCCGCGGCC
>Ga0209420_1000898_pt1 | contig 14779 bp, 11 predicted proteins | sample BlaSpr_A8_OM1_O1_FD_187972 | JGI IMG/M metagenome (GOLD analysis project Ga0209420, IMG submission 187972) | Forest soil microbial communities from Thunder Bay, Ontario, Canada - Black Spruce, Ontario site 2_A8_OM1_O1 (SPAdes) (version 2) | ecosystem: Environmental > Terrestrial > Soil > Boreal... | reverse complement strand
CTCGAACGCAAGGACGGCGCCTCCATCAGCGAGCTCGCGGAACCCTTTGCGATCAAGCTGCCGGCCGTGATGAAGCATCTCGACGTGCTCGATGATGCGGGTCTCGTCACCCGCTCGAAATCTGGCCGCACGGTGACCGTGCGGCTGCGCGCCCAGCCCATGCGCGAGGCGATGGAATGGCTGCGCCGTTACCAGCACTTCTGGTCGGGAAGCCTCGATCGGCTGGCAGCCTACGCCGAGAGCAAGCAAAACGAAGCGCGCAGGAGGGGGCGATGAGCAGCCTCACGCTCGTGCGGCGCATCAAGGCGCGGCCGCAGGTCGTCTTCGACGCCGTCACCACGGCCGAGGGCATCGCGCACTGGTGGGGGCCAGACGCGGGGCCGGTACTCGTGTCGGAGTCCGATCCGCGCGTCGGCGGCCGCTATCGAGTACGTTTCCGGATGCTCGACAGCACCGAGCACGAAAGCAGCGGCGCATTTCTCGAAATCAAGCGACCGGAGCGGGTGGTCTTGAGTTGGCGCTGGAAAGGCGGCCTGGAGGATCCGGGCGAGTCGCGAATCGAGATCACGCTCAGGGCCGTTCCGGAGGGCACCGAACTCACTCTGACCCATTCGCGTCTGCAAGACGAGGAGGAGACCCGCAGCGGCCACGAGAAAGGCTGGAGCGGTGCGCTCGACAAGCTTGAAACGCATTTCGCCGGAGACGCTTCCGCATAGCTAGGCGCTACACTTGGACATTCTTCTTGACGCCGCGGGCGTGTGGCGGCAGCGGGCAGTTCTCCGGTTTCCGTGCGGCGGCGACAAGGGCGCGGCTACTACATGAACTGAACGGTAACTTCAGTGCTCCATGAGCGCGGCCGTTCCGTCAGACCATTTGATCACCGGAACCATGAACGTCGTGAGAGGCTCCGGATCGCCCTGCGCGGCAAATACCGGCGAGCCGTCGAGGTCCGCGCCCCAGGCGGCGCCGTTGGTGTGGGCAAGAAAGAACATGAGATGTGGGTGCCAGTGGCCCGCGTCGTCGGACAAATATCCCTGCTTTGACATCATGTAGCACATCGCGCCGGGCTCCGGCGCTCGCAAGGCGTTTGCGGCGAGCGCGGCCTTGGTGCGAGCTAACATCCCGGACCTTGAGATACGCGCGAGGGCCCAGTCTGTTCGTTGCAGGTAACCGGGTAGGACGGAGCGTACGGCGGCCGGGTTAAAGCATATCGGCGCGCGGACCTTGGGATTCCAGAACTGCGCATCGTCGAAGCCGGCGCCCCATGAGCGCTCCACCACGCAGACGAACCCGTTCTTCCCTTTCACCGCCGTTTCATAACCACGACTGCCGAGTGTCAGAACGTCGGCGTTGTCTGAAATCGACCTCGGCGCTGCGCTTCGCGCCAGAGCGACTTCTTCGGACCGGACCGCCACACGGTATTGCACGATGGGCGCCATGCTCGAGTAGACGGCCTTTGCGTCTTCGCTTTCAGCCGAACCGATCTCGCAAAACAGCAAAACCAGTCCGCAGGCCGACCCGTTCGCCCAACCCCTTATCCGCATAGATCCTTCTTCCAATACTTCACTATATGGTGAAGTATTTAATATACACGACAAGCTGTCAACAAGAATGCTCGCTTCTGCGCGCGGTACCCGGCACGCGCCGTGATGCGCGGCACTCGAGGTCTGGCCAGCACAAACCTCGCCAGCTCACCTGGTGCGGATATGTTGAGTTGACTCTTGACTACTGCATTTGGGCGCGTACGACTGAGACAAATCCCTGGCTCGCGACAGTGTTGTTATGGGTTTCCGGAAAACAATTTTCTGGTCCGCGCAGCCGGCACACGAAAGAATTGTGCGATGCGTCAGTTCTCAGGATCGCTGCTTTGAGTGAAATGTATTGATTTGCAAATCGCGGGGAGTAGGCTCCGGCTCGATCGCTAACAGGGGGATCTAAAATGAAGACGTCAATGAAAATACTCTTCGGCGGCGCAGCAATCACCAGTGCGCTTGTTGGGCTTGCCTTGGCAACGCCGATCGTCGATCTCACTTCTCCGCTCCTGTCCGTCGGGAAGCAAAATAACGATATTCATGAGCGAGGAACCTTCCAGCTGAGTAACGGCGATGAATTCAAAGCGGTCGTCGAGACCAAGGGGCCCGCAACCATTTCGGTTCAGGAAGCCGCCTATAGTCTCGGCGGTCACAATGGATGGCACTCCCACCCCGGCGTGGTTGCCGTGACTCTCATTTCGGGAACGATCCAGTGGTACAACGAGAACTGTGAACCGACCGTCTACACTGCTGGCGACTCTTGGGTGGAGGGCAGCCAACATCATTACTTCCGCAACATTGGCACCGGCACTGCGGAGCTTACGGCGGTGTTCATCACGGCACAGGGCCAGTCGCTGAGGATCGACCAAGCCGCGCCGCCTTGCGCGGCCGCGCTAGGTCTGGACTGATCTACCTACACCAATCGGGTCCGATTCGCAGAAATGCGTCCGTCGCATTGTGAGGGGGTTTCATGAAACGTCTTGCACTCACTCTGGTTCTCTTTGCATCCAGCGTAGGCGCCGCGTTGGCCGCCGACAGCCCTCTTGCGGGTACGTGGAGGTTGAATGTCGAAAAAAGCAAACTTACGGGAGATACTTTCACCTATACGGCCACGGCTACTGGATTCCAGTATTCCAACGGCAGCACCGTCAAATTCGACTTCGCCACTGACGGAAAAGACTATCCGGCGATGCCGGGCCGGACGGTCGCTTGGACAAAAAGCGGGGACAACACCTGGGACAGCATCTACAAGGATGGTCACGGGACAGTCCTGAGCAAGGTCCACCGGGTGCTTTCCCCGGACGGCAACACCATGACCGTTTCCTCCACAGATTATCGCGCGGATGGTACAAAGTCGGAGGAGACGATTGTGAGGGCACGCGTCTCTGGCGGTCCCGGGCTGGCCGGGACGTGGAAGGAAGTAAAGGTCAGCCCCGCCGCCGACACGCAGATCATCTCGGTCCCGTCCGCGGGTCATGTCAAGTACGAATTTCCCCGAGACAAGGAATTCGTGGAGGGCCCGCTAGATGGGACGCCGTCGCGTTATCAAGGCCCGAGCGCGCCGGAGGGCGCTACGGTAGCCTTCAGGCAAAGGGCGCCTAACGAACTGGAATGGTCCTACGCGATTAAGGGCACCGTGATGCAAAAGGGTGTAGACACCGTGTCGTCTGACGGCAAGTCGCTGACCAGCGTCAACTGGGCACCAGGCAAAGAATCGGAAAAGACGATCGACGTCTACGACAGGCAGTAATGGTCTTCAGGCTTTACTCCCAACAGGGCCAGCTGGCTCTGTTGGGTCTTGTCGGGGCGCTAGTCTGACCTGGCCGATACTCGCGAGCGCGCAGTCGCCGGCGCCACCGGCGCAGCGGGCGATACCGGTCACGGGTGGAATTTCCGGCGCCGGTCAGGCCCGGAGCCGTCGTTGGTGACAGGCAGTTCAGGCTCAGGACCGGTAGTCCGGGCCCATCCGGCAGCAGGCGTGCATCAAGTTTGTTCGGCGCGCACGGAAGCGGCTCATCCACCGCCTCAGAACTGCCACGCCAGTCCGCCAAAAAATCCGCGCGGCGGACCGTACTGGGGCGCAAAGACGCCGATCCCGGTGCCGCTGCGGATCTGGTAGATCTTGTCGGTCACGTTAATCACGTCGAACCGCACCGTGAGTGGGCCAGAACGCGGTAGCCGGAACTCGTGGCTCACCCCCAGATTGATCTGGGTATAGCTGGGCGTGTGATCTCCGTTCGGGATGGCGAAGCCGTTGGCTAGAACCAGATCGTCACGCAATCCGGTGCCGAATATCGCGTCAACGCTGAAGCGGGTGCCCAGCCACAGGTAGGAAACACCGCTCGAGGCCGCCACCCGTCCTTCATGATCCAGATGGATGTAGTTGTCGGTGATGTAGTCCAGCTGCTGCTGGGTGAAATTGAACTGCGATGACTCGACGGATTTGCCGTGCGCGGCCTGAAACGACACGTTCCCGTAGGCCGAAAAATTGTGCACCGAATAGTTAGCGGTAAACTCCACACCCCCGATGAGCCCATAGCGATAGTTAAAGGGCGTGAGAATGATCGGCGCGCCAAACTGCCCCTCGTCAATCAGATGTTGCGCCTGTTCATAGAAGCTGTCAGCGCCGAGAGTCAACGTGTTGTTCAAGAGTTTCTGCAGCACGCCCAGATCATAGTAATTAGCCCGCTCGGCGATAGGCGGCGTGTCCAACGTGACCGAGCCCGGCGGGACCGCCGAAGTGCCGGCGAATTTTGTGAAGGTTTCGCTGCCGACCAGCTCAAACGGGGGTGGCGTGTAATAGCGTGAGTAGCCGCCGTGCACCGTCGTGTCGGCCGCGAGTTGCCAGACGAAGTTCAGTCGCGGGCTGAGCTGGCTGCCGCTGGAATAGGCGTTGTAGTGATCGAAGCGCAGCCCATAGTTGATGGTTACAGACGACAGCGCCTGCCATTCGTCCTGCAAATAGGCACTCTCGATCTCTTGCGACTGAGTGCCGTTGTCCGGGATGCCCAGAGGAATGTTGCTCGTCTGGAGGCCTTGAGCATCAATGGGCAGCACGTTCGAGGTGGTGCGGCTTTCGGCGCTGTCATGCTGGAAATAAAGGCCGGCCCGCACCGTGTGCGTGGCGCCGATCTTGTAAGACCCATCGGTTTGCCACGCGACGGCGGTGTCATCCTTGAACGCATCCTGGGCGATACCGTTGTAGAGCAGATCACCCACCCAGTCGGGCGCGAAATGCAGACTGGTGTAGCGTAGCGACACAGAACTCTGCCAGTTGAGCGCGCCCTGCGAGTGCTGCCAGCTGAGGATCGCGTACTCGGCCAGCTCGTGCTGGTTCTCGGCCAGATCGTTGCTGAGGAAGTCGCTCTGGTCCTCGACCGTGTATCCGAGCGTCGGCTGCAGGCCACGCTGATTGGGAATCTGAAACTGATCGTCCGAGAGACCGGCAATCAGCGAGAGGCGATTCCCCTCATCCAGAATCCTCTCGAAATAGCCGAAGGCGTGCCCCTGCGTGGTGTGGTCGTGCAGCGGGTCGGAGCTGCCGTCCGGCGATTCAATGCCCAGATTATTCTCTTTCCAGTCGCTTGCGATGTAGTAGCTGAAGTTGCCGGAACTGCCGCCGTACTCGGCTGCCGGCTGGAAAGTACTGTGGCTTCCGGCATATACCGACACCTCCCCGCCCGGCTGAAGCAGGCCACTGTTGGTGGTGAGGTCGATCACGCCGGCGGTGCGCAGGCCGTATTCCGCCGGCAGCGCACCTGTAATCAGGCTCAGCGAGGAAATCAGGCGTGGACTCAGGGTCTGACTGAAGACGCTAATGCCTTCGGGCAAAATGACGCCGTTCAGCCGGTACTGCAGGTCGTTATGATCGGCGCGCACGTGAAGTTGCCCGAAGGAATCTTGGACAACGTCTGGCGCCTGCAGCAGGACCTGATTGAGCTGCACGTTCTCACCGCCGGGTGTAGCGGCAATCGCATCGCTGGTGATGGTATAGGTCGAAGCACCGGTCTGCGTTTCGATCTCGGAACGCGCAGCATTCAGGCGCCGCGCAGTAATTACGACGGTCGCCAACGAGTCGCTCGAGCCTGAATCACTTGGAGGGGCGCTGACGGCTGAGGCGCCGGAACCGTCCGGCGCGGCGGTGGCGGAACTGGCATCGTCGGCTGCTCGGATCTCCGGAGCGGCGAAGAGTCCGACCGAAACGAGCGTAACTCCAAAAACCACGCCAAGCGTGGTAGCCCGGTCTAGGGGATTGAACATGAAAGTACTCCGCAAGAACTGAAGAGACAACGCAGCGCGAAATCACTCGCGCCACATCGTTCAGAAGCGAAATCTCAGTTCAGACTTGCGGGGGTCCCCGGCTGCGCGGCGTCGGAATCTCGGCGGCGACGATCGCATACGAGGGATCGAGAGCGGGGGTCAGCGTGACTGGCGAGAACGCCAGAACAATAGCGGAGGCGGTCGCGGGATTTGCAATCTGTGAGAACGCCAGACAGGTCGGGCACGTCCCGTTGTCAAACGACTGGTCCGTCAGATCCAGTGTCGCACCGTGGGTGCTGGTGCCATGGCTGAGATGGCTCAGCTCATGCAATAACGCTCCGTGCTGCGCAAGCAGCAGCAGCAGCGATAGAACCCACGTTAGAGAGCGTCGATGCATATTTACAACAGCCAGCGGCATCGCGCAGGGAGTTTAGCGGGTGACCCCCCAGTTTCCAAGTCCCGCCTCACGAAACCCTAACAGCGCTGTATCCGGCATCATGTTCACAGGTGCGGAAAGTCGCCCAATGTGACTTCCCGATCGCTGCCGTTAGGGCGGCGTTCAAGTAGGCATGGAGCAGTCAGGCGTTCGGCCGGAACAAGAGCGAACTACCAAGGACGCAGTACGGCTGCCGACGCTTCATCGACGGGCTGGACAAGGTCGCGGCCAAGCAGTGCTAACGGCGTGCGCCAGATTTGGGACTATTCTCGACCTCAATGGGTGCGAATTCAGCTCGATCCGAAGGGCTCGCGCGCGTCGCGTCGAACAGCGGGAACATTGAGGCAACGGTCAATCTCCAAATGCGCCGGTGGGTCTTTGCTTCGCAGAAGTACACACTCGCGAGGTCCGCTGTTTGTTACGCCTTCCGCGCCGCAGAACAGGGTAGTGGGGCGGCGCCAATAGCCGCTTAAGTTGTAACCAGAATGGAACGCGCCGTGATTTCCCTGTCAGGCTGTCGCTGAAGGGCATGTAGGTGTCAGTTCAGCGCGCCAGGCAGTGGGGCATCACCGTAACGAATGTATAGGAGAATACTTGTGCCTCGCCAAAGGCCGCGTCGTTCCAGTCCCGGGTCGGACGTGCGCCCTCCGCCAGCAGGAACATTGGTGCCTTGGCACTGATGCGCCACACATCGGAGTAGTGGGTCCAACGCTGGCCGCCACCCATGTCGGTGGTAGTGGCATGCATTCCCGGGCCGCCCATGAGCGCTTCGAACTCCAGCACGCTCAGCCCCTGACCTGCCTTCTCCCGGCCGGCTTTCAGCAGCCGTTCGCGGGCATGCGCCGCGCTCGACTTTGGCGCTGCCTCGCTGCACAGCGGACAGGCGCAGATGGTGCCGTCGATGACTCCCCGGACAAGCTTGTCTTGCTCGTAGTTGAGTACATAGGAGCGATCGGCCTGCGCCGAGAGCCGATAGATATCGAAGCGCACGGGTAGTCCGCTGCCCAGGCCAAACTGCTCGCTCGAGTAGCCCGGCGGACCCAGTAGCGCGAGGAGGTGCGCACGCGGGGTGCCCTTTAGCGCTTGGGCCGTATCAAAGTGGTGGATCATCGCCTCGCGTGACCAGTTGCCGGCTGTTGACTGAGCGGTGCGCTGCCAGGCTTCGGGTGAAAAGCTCTGCGGCGAGTCATCGCCAGCGACGCTAACGCCTGCGGCAAGCAGACTTGCGACAGCGGCACCGGGCCAATACCGGCGATGGATCTGCGGCAGCATCGGTGACGTTCTCCCTTGAGCACGGGCGGCCTGGTTGCTCAATCATCCCACTTTGGGTGCCGCGTTGGCGGTAGCAGCCCCCTTCAGAGCTATTCGATTCCTTTGCTGGTCTGCGCTGGCTTCTCCGGTATGCACGCGCGCGCCTTGGTACGATAGCCGCTATGAAGCGCGTTTCGATCGCTCAACGACATCCCACCTGTTCCGGACCGCAGCTTGGAACCTGGAAGCTTAGGTCTTTTACCACCACATATCAGGACAACGATCGTAAGGTGGAACCATATGGTGCGCACCCCAACGGCTACCTGCACTACGGGTCCGACTGCCGGATGTACGTCATCATCGCGCACCAGAGCCGTAAGCCGCCGCTAGCGCTGGTCCTAACGGACGCGGAGAAACTCGAACTATTCGACGGTTTCGCCGGCTACGCCGGCACCTACACGATCGACGGCGATAGGATCAGCCACCACGTCGATATCTCGTGGAATCAAGCATGGACCGGCACGTCTCAGATTCGCCAGTTCAAGATCGATGGTAATTCCCTGCGGATTCGTTCACTCCCAGAGCCAGACTTCCTTGACGGCCGGGTCACCTCATCGGAGCTGTTATGGGCCAAGGTCCAATGAACTGCGATGCAATTTCGGTCCGAGGGATCTTGCGCCTTATTTGCTCGCATGCCCCGGCGGCCGCTACCACCGAGTTCTAAGTCGAGCAGCGACTAGATTGGGAACCACTAGCGCCTCGGTCCGGAGCCTCAAGTGAGATTGAAGCTGTGCAAGGATCGCTGCGTCCCTCCGGCTCGCGGGCCTGTCTTTGGTTTGGTGTGGGGTTGCTGATGGGGCGCGTCGCACAAACTGGCTGCGGAGCCAGCCGGGCGGGGCGGGTGAGCGCACGACGTGCGGCTCGCGGCCGTCGGTGCTCCCAGGGTCAGCAATTTACCGCCGCGCCCGCTGCCGAATGACCGGGCGAGCGATCACTTGCCAGCGCCGCAGCCGTACGCAGGTGGCGCGGTGGCAGTGTTCGAGTCCTTCCACCAACCCCCGCGGAGTCCACCCGATGACACCGATCGCGAAACCCGCGGCGCGCAGCCGAGGTCGGCCACGCGCCCGGATGTGACGCAGGTATCGCTTTCAGGCAATCAGCCCCGGCACAAGCGCTCGAATTCAAGGAATCGGAATCTGCCGCTGGTTGTCAGACTGCACTGACAAGGTATCGTGATGTCACGACACGACAGCCCGAGCCATGACCACATTCCGCGAGTCACCTGGTAGAGCAACGCCGCGCCAAGCGCGGCGGACGAAGTGTCGCAGCCAGCGGCACACCCGGGGACCCGCTACACAACGACGACGCCAACGGGGTATTTGGCCGGCACGCCGCACAGTCGCCGCAGGCGCGGCCAGACGATGAACGCTACCAGCGTGCCCGCAGTGATTACGCAGGTCGGGCGCGATCGGCGCAGACGGGTACTGATCGTCGATGACGATCCGACCTTCGTGCTGCTTGCGAGTCAGACGCTTGAGCAGGCCGGCTTCGACGTAACAGCCGCCGGCACCACCGAGGAGGCGCTCGCCGCCTTCGAAAGGTGCACCCCGCACATGGTGCTGCTCGATGTCGAATTGCCGGGAGGCAACGGCTTCGACATATGTACCACCTTGCGCGGCACCAAAGCAGGCGCGGATTTACCCATCGTGATGGTAACGGGTCACGATGACGTCAAGTCCATCGACAAGGCATATGAAGTCGGAGCGACTGACTTCATCAGTAAACCCGTCCTGTGGCCGACGCTTCCGCGTCGGTTGGATTTTATGCTGCGCGCGCGCGTCAACACGCGCGCGCTAAAGTTGAGTGAACAGAAAAATCGCGCACTGCTGCAGGCGCTGCCTGACACGATCGTCATGGTCGACGCTAGCGGCCTCGTGGTGGAGCACATAAGAGGCAGCGATACGAAGGTAGAAGCGCGCTTCGTCGGTAAGCGCCTCGAGCAGGTGTTCCCAAAGGAGTTGGCGCGTGCCGCCCGCGCAAGCATGAGTGGCGCGGGCGCCGGCAAGCTAACGACATACGAGTTCGCGGTGGGTGGTGGCAAGGACCGCCGCTGGTTCGAGGCGAGGCTGCGGCCCCAGCAAGACGGGCCCCTGGTGATCGTTACCCGCGATACGACCGAGCGGCAGCGCGCGAAGGATCGCATCGAATACCTCGCCTACTACGACACACTGACACGTTTACCAAATCGTCAGCTGTTCGTCCGGGCAGCCGCTCGTGCGATGAAGGAAGCGAAGCTAACCGGCAACCTGCTCGCGCTGCTATATCTGGACCTCGACCGCTTCAAGAGGATAAACGACAATCTCGGCCATTCCGTCGGCGACGCTCTGCTGCAGAACGTGGCGCGCCGCCTGGAGCAGACCGTACGGGACTCCGACATCGTGTGTCGGAATGATGTTTCCGATGTGCAGGAAGCGACGCGAGTTGCCCGTCTCGGGGGCGACGAGTTTGTGGTGTTAGTCACCGGGCTTGACGATGAGAAAGAGGCGGTCCTGATAGCCGAACGCATACAGCGCTCGCTCGCGGAGCCGTTTGACTGCGGCGCGCACCGCCTTGTCGTGACGCCGAGCATCGGCATTGCGCTGTATCCGCGCGACGCTCACGACATCGAGGACTTGCTCGTCAAAGCCGACATGGCGATGTATCAGGCTAAGGACCAGGGCCGCAACGGACACGCGTTCTTCGGTCAATCGATGGCAGTGCGCTCCCTCGGACGTCTCGAAATTGAAAATGACCTGCGCCGTGCATTTGACAACGGCGACTTCCGCATCTTCTACCAGCCGAAGCTCGAGCTTTCGAGCGGCGCGATTATTGGGGTTGAGGCGCTGCTGCGCTGGCATCATGCCACCCGCGGCTGGGTTGCCCCGGACACGTTCATCCCGATTGCCGAGGAGACAGGCCTTATCATCCCGCTGGGTGAGTGGGTGATACGCGAGGCCTGTCGCCAGCTGAATTGCTGGAAAGCTGAGGGTCTGGGTAATCTGACGATCGCGGTCAACGTTTCCGTTCAGCAGTTTGCCAGGGAGGACTTTGTCGACACCGTCGTTCGTGCGTTGCAAGACACAGGCATAAAGCCGCAGCAGCTCGAACTGGAACTCACCGAGAGCTTGCTGATGAGGAACGTCGCTCACACAACCGCCCAAATGAAGCGTTTCCGCGCGCTGGGTATTGCGCTGTCAATCGATGATTTCGGTACCGGTTACTCCTCTTTGGGGTATCTGCGGCACCTGCCGGTGGACGCGCTGAAGATTGACCGGTCCTTTGTCAAGGATCTGCACAGGAACGATGACGACGCGGCGATTTGCGCCGCCATTATCGCCATGGCGCGGGAGCTGAAGCTGAAGGTGATCGCGGAAGGAGTCGAAAACAAGGAACAACTCGACTTTCTGCGCCGCCAAAAATGCGATCAGGCCCAGGGTTACTTCATTGGCCGGCCGGTCGCGCCAGGCGATCTGCCGGCGTTGATGCAGGGCCACCCTGCAGCGGTGCGTTAGCATGCTGGCCGCCGGCAGCCCGGTGTACGACTGCCGCTGCGCGTTGCCGGGAAAATGCCTGGTGAAGCAGCCAGGGGAGTCAGGTTCATGAGGCGCGCGATCAGCGAGCTGTCGCTGGCTTTCAAGTTTCGCGGGATGGTGATCATTGCGATCGGCACGGCATTACTGCTGGTCACGATGACCTATGTTTCCTGGGAGTTGCTGAGCTCGCGTCGCGACACCGCTCAACGGCTGACAATCATGGCCGCGGCGGCGGGCGAGAAGGCGGCGATCGCTCTGAATGCCGCCGATGAAGCGCTAGCGAGCCGGGCTCTCGCTCCGCTAGGCGCGGATCCGGCCGTCAGCGACGTTACACTTTACGATAGTCGGGGGCGCGCGGTAGCCGAGCTGGATGGCGCAGCTACGACGGTAGCCTCCACGAAGCGGTTGCCATTGGGCGCCATCGATAGTCGCCTGCCAGACACGCAGTCCATCCGCCTGTCCGGCCTGACACGCGTCCGCCTCGAGAGTCCGGTCATTCTCGAAGGCCGGCAGTTGGGGTGGATCCATGTCGACGCAGATTGCAGCGAGCGGCTTGTCGGGCGGTTGCAGAGTGGCTCGGGGTTTATGCTTGCCGCACTGCTGGTCGCGGGGGCCGTGGCCTACGTGTTGTTGCGGCGCGCGGTACTGGAGCCGCTCCGCAGTCTTGTCGACGTGACTCGCGATGTGCTCGAGAACAACAACTTCGCAGCGCGCGCACAGAAGCGAGCCGGCGGTGAATTGGGCGTCCTTAGCGACAGACTCAATGCAATCATTGCAGGACTCGAGCATCGAGACCGCAGTCTGCGCGCATACGAGAACGAGCTCGAAAAGCGCGTCCGCAAGCGCACGCGGCAACTGGACATAGCGGCGACGGAAGCACAGGAGGCTGCCAAGCGTGCCGAGGGTGCCAACCGAGCCAAGAGTGACTTCCTTGCCCGCATGAGTCACGAGATTCGCACGCCCATGAATGGTGTGCTCGGCATGGCGGACTTGCTGCGACACTCGATGACACTGGATGACCGGCAGCGCCGCTACGCCGTCACGATTCACCAATCCGGCATGGTTTTGTTGCAGATAATCAATGACATTCTGGATTTCTCCAAGATCGAAGCACGCAAGCTGGTTCTCGAGAAGGCGCAATTCAGTGTCCGTGACATCGTGGAGGACGCAGTGGAGCTGCTCGCCGAACGCGCCCATGGCAGGGGACTGGAGCTGATCTGTGACATTCCTGCGTCAATTGAAGCTTCAGTCTATGGAGATGGCCTGAGACTGAGGCAAGTGATCATCAATCTGATCAGTAATGCGGTTAAGTTCACCGAACGCGGCGATATTACGATCAAGGTGAGCAGCGTCGAATCTGACTTCCAAAAAGTGACATTTCGCTTCGAGGTCACCGATACGGGAATCGGCATAAAGCCGGAGAATTGCGAAACCATTTTTGATTCATTCGTTCAAGAGGACGTTTCCACGACGCGCCGGTACGGTGGCACCGGTCTTGGGCTGGCAATTTGCAAGCAGCTGGTCGAACTGATGGGTGGGCGAATCGGAGTGGCGAGCACGGTAGGGGCGGGATCGACGTTCTTTTTCACGGTGCCCCTGGAGACCGATCGAATCGCGGCGGTTGAAAAGTGCGAGACCACACTGAAAGCGGCGCGAATGCTGATCGTGGACGACAACACGGGTGCCCGCGCCGCTGTGCAGCAGCACCTGTTGAGTTGGGGAGTGGCTACGAGCGAAGCGAGCTGCGGGCGCGAAGCCCTGACCATCCTTCGCAGCGCTCTGGGCGGGGAATTCGACGTTCTGGTTATTGACGCACAGATGCCGGAAATGACGACGGCGGAGCTGGTGGCCGAAATCAGAAGCCTCCCGGATTACGCCGCGGTCCCAATACTGATGATGAACAGCGGCCAGGGCGCTGCACCCTCCGGCAGCGATGCACTGGCTGGGCCGCTCGCCTGGCAAAGTAAGCCGCTGCGGCGCTCGCAGCTTCATGCGGTGCTCGCAAGCCTGCTGACACAGTCCTACGCCGAGAAGGGCGCGGCAGAAGCGCGCGGACACCGCGTGGGTACCGGGGCTTGGGCTCCGCGGCATTTGTCTCGCATACCGCGGGTGCTGCTGGTCGAGGATAATCCGGTGAACCAGGAAGTTGCGCGTGCGATGTTGCAGGAGCTTGGTGTCGAGCCTGTAGCCGCTTGGAGCGGCGAGGAGGCGCTTGAGAAGCTAGCGGATGATCGCTTTGACGTGGTACTGATGGACTGCCAGATGCCGAAGCTGGATGGCTACGCAACGACGACCCTTTTTCGCGCGCGCGAGCGGGAGCAGGGACGCAAGCGCATTCCCATAGTAGCGTTGACGGCCAATGCGCTGAGTGGCGATGCCGAGAAGTGTTTCGCCGCCGGGATGGATCAATACCTTGGCAAGCCCTTCACTATCAAGCAGCTGTATGAGGTGCTCGAATCGTGCTGTACGGACGGCGTGGCGGGAGCCGCAGCTGCGAAGCAGGAAGCCGCTGTTTTGGATCGGAAGCCCGATGGCGTTGTCCTGGATCGGAAGACGCTTGGCCGTATTCGCGCTTTGGATAAATCGGGGAGACCGGATTTGTTCGCCAAGCTCGTGGGGATCTATACCTCGAGCTCGGTTGCGCTGACGACGACACTGCGGGCAGCGGCTGCGTGCGGCGATGCCGCCGGCGTCATGCGTGCGGCCCACGCGCTGAAGTCCAGCAGTGCCAATGTCGGTGCGCTGGCGTTTGCCGAACTATGCAGGGACGTTGAAGCAGCCGCCGCGGGCGGCAAAGTGGATCTTGCCTGCGCGCTTGCGGAAACACTGCTGCGGGCGCACGTGGACGTATTGCAGGCCCTGCACAAGGAAGAGATCGCTGCCTGAGCAGGCCCGCAGCGCCCTTGCAACCGCAAGGAGCCACCGGCCAAAGCGCCCATGTGGCCAAACCCCAGCGTGCGTCTCAATCCTTCCGACCCGGTGCTCCTTCAGGCAGATTGCCCTTGTGAAGGATTGTTCCGATTCTCGATAATCAGTGGCACTTTGGCCGTCAGCCGGACACCGCATGACATCCATGCCTTTGATTGCGACAGGGTCTGAACGAGGTACGAGGCCCCGACCTTTCGTGCAGATCGCCTTGGTCGGTGCTCTCGCGCTCAGTCTTGTCTGCTTGTCCGTGTTTGCCAAGGAAGCCGCCAAACCGGTCCCCGTTAAAATTGCCGTATTCGAGTTCGAGCTTGACGATGAGAGTCCGGCAGCGTCGCTTATGAATGAAGCCACCAGCAGTGCGGCCGCACTGCACAAAGTCAGCAGCGAGGCGCGCCTGGAATTGGCGCGATCTGGGAGATACCGCGTGATCGACGCAAGCCAGACTGATATGAGCGCCGTACCGAATAAGTCTTTTCGAGACTGCGAGGGTTGCGAGGCCGGCATCGCACTGAAGCTCGGGGCCGAACAGGCCCTTATTGGGGTGGTGAAAAGAGCGACCCAGACGGATTACTACATGTGGATTCAAATTCGCGACGCTCGAACCGGCAAAATTCTCGACCAGCAGGCGGCGAATTTCGCCGGCGGCGAGGAGGGCTGGGCCAGCGGAGTCCGGATGCTGATCAGACACCAGGTCCTTGCCAGTCAAAACTGACGGCCGGTCTCGCCAGCGCGCCCCTTTTAGATAGCCTGGTCGCATTGACGGTAGTTTCGGTCAACTGGTAAACGATTCGACCGCAATC
>Ga0209420_1000897_pt1 | contig 14795 bp, 10 predicted proteins | sample BlaSpr_A8_OM1_O1_FD_187972 | JGI IMG/M metagenome (GOLD analysis project Ga0209420, IMG submission 187972) | Forest soil microbial communities from Thunder Bay, Ontario, Canada - Black Spruce, Ontario site 2_A8_OM1_O1 (SPAdes) (version 2) | ecosystem: Environmental > Terrestrial > Soil > Boreal... | reverse complement strand
TCCGCTCGCCGCAGTGAATCCTGACACGCCGACTCCGTTCATTGAGCCTTCGACGCCGGTGGCGGTCACGACCCCGACCGCAGGCACCGAACATCCGATTCTGGGACAAACAGAATTTCGCGTTATTCGCCTCGCTGCGGCTCTGAATACCGCTGACTTCTCCGTGACTCGCGCCAACCTGCAGAGCGGCGGACAGGAATTGAATCCGGCAGTTCGCATGTTCGGCCGCACCACGCCAGGCCTTGCGGCGAACTCTATCGGGGAAACTGTGGGATTGGTAAGTCTGAGCTATTTCTGTCACCAGACAGGTCATCCTAAGCTGGAACGAGCTGCGTCCATGCTCGATATCGGAAGTTCCGCCGGCGCCCGTCAGTTATGACAATGATGCATCGCTAGAAAAGCCGAAAGGCTAACCTGGCTGACTCGGTTGCACGCCCCGCATTGATTTCGAAGCCTCGAGAAAGTAAAAGGCCGCGCTCGATCAGCACGGCCTTTCGAGAAAAGACGGAAGGTGTTGTTGTCAGCGCCTTCCTAGCGTAGTTAGAACCGAACGCGAGCACCTAGCTCGATCGCCCGGTTGCCGCCCACCGGTGGCGCCTGAGCTGAACCTTCCAGATTACCGAAAGAGCCAGGAGAGCCCAGCGACATGCCCTGCGGATCGAGGAATTGATTATGGTTCAAAATGTTCGCGAATACGCCTTGAAGTTCCAAGCTAATGCTCTCGGCCACTCTGATGTTCTTCTTGATGCTGAAGTCCATATTCCAGTACGGCAGCCCATTGAGGATGCCAAAGCCGCCGTCACGCGTGTCCACACCCAGGATCGGGTTACGGTAGCTGTTAAACGCGGCTACCGGATTCTTGAAGATGTTAACCGGCAACCCGCCGGTGGCAATGTTGCCTGAGCCCGGAGTGTTGTAGTAAGCATGGCCGCTTTGAATGCGTCCCATTGGGATGGCGTTCTCGTTGCCGACATAGGCGACGGAATCCGCCTCGCCAAATGCCTGACCGTCTCCGTCGGTGGTGCTGATCTCGATTGGTTGACCACTGCCTGCAGCAAATACCGAACCGAAGGTCCAGCCACCCAACAAGCGTCCCAGAGGCCCTGACTGTCCCTTGAAGAATGGAGGCTGATATACGAGATACATGGTGTAAACGAACTTCCGGTCGTACGCCTGACGGCCATACATCTCCGCTAAGTTATAGGGATCATCGGGCGTAATTTCGCTGCTAGCCTGGACCACGGCTCCAGTCCCCAGTGCCTTCGACCAGGTGAAGTTCTCCTGCATGCTCACACCTTTCCAATCCGACGTTTTGAGGGTCGCGAAACCTGCGTTGTAGTTGCCGTAGCCGACGCTGGCGTTCACCGCTACTCCCGATGAAAGCTGACCGCTGCCTCCGAAAGCGGAGCCAGGAATAGGAGTGTTCATCATCGTGCGCGGGAAATTAAAAGCGTCCCCGCCCGGACCTGTACAACCCGAAGAGGGGCAGCCCACGCCGCCATCCAGATCGCTCCACAGGCTCCAAACACTGGAGTTGGTGAGATTGCCGGTACCGGTAGCGCCTTCATTCGCCACTACCGCCGCCGTGCAACTTGAGAAGCCGGTGCAGTAGCCGGTGCCAGCCAGCGCAGCCTCGAAGAACGGTTGCGGCGTAACTGCGCCGGGGTTAGGACCAGCCGCGGCACCGCAACTGCCGCCGCCCATATTCGCTAGTCCTCCGCAGTACTGCATCACTACGTTGGCGTAGGCGTTTTTGAACTGTTGGCCGCCCATCGTCGTCATGTAAGGCACCGCATTGATGTTGATCGGCTGATACTCGTGGGTAATTCTGCGCCCGATGTAGCCGAGTTCCAAAGTCATCTTGCGATTCAACTGCCGTTGGATGGTGAAGTCGAAGGAGTCGATCACGTTGGGCCGGAAATTCGGATCCAACGATTCGCCCGCGCCGGCAGCAATCGCGTTGATGCCAGGATAATCTGGCTGCACAAGAGTCGCGCTTGGGATCGGGATCGGGGCGGTATTGCCATCCACACCGACGCGGAACGCGTTGCTCGCCGTCGCGGTGCCGGTTGAGCCGCAGGTTCCGTTGCTGAGATTATCGAAGCACTGCACCGGCTGGATGAGGCCGGTACCGAGCAGCGGTACCAGCACCAGGTCTACGCCATTCAGGCGGCCGTATTGGCGGCCGTAACCGCCGCGAATCACCGTACCTTGCGAGCCGAAGACCTTACCGGCCATCGAATCGGCGTCGAAGTGCGGGCTCCAAGCCGCAGCGATGCGCGGGCTGAATGATCCGTAGAACGGATTATAGGGATACTTGAGGCCGCCCGCGGTGTTGCCCACCAGAGCGAAACCTACGTCGGGGTTGTATACCTGTCCCGCCAAAGCGGCACGTTCGCGAGCTCTCAAATAAGCTTCCGCTCCAATGGGCTGATCGGACTGATCGACCAATTCGACTTGTTTGCCATTCTTTTCGACGGGTGGCATCTCCAGCGCCCAGCCCAAGCCGTAAGTCAGGGTGAACGTTGGCTTCATGTGCCAGGTGTCGCTGAAGTACACGTTGTAATAGGGAATGGTGCTCTGATCAAAGGCTGGGGTCAGAGGAGGATTCAACGTCAAGTTGGCGCCAGAGCGGGTAAAGGCGATTTGCGACGCCGAAACGATACCCAATATCGCAGAGTAGTCGGCACCACATGCCGTTTGGAAGTTGGAACTGACACTCTTGCAGAAGGGCACGCTGACATCTCCGGACCCGCTGCCACCCTCCCCGAGCTGATAGACGGGTTGATAGTTGATGCCGCCGCCATTGTCCGTCCGCTGATGGTAGTTCCAGTTATGCTGATAAGTGCCGCCAAACTGAAACAGGTGGTTCCCTTTTAGCATGGAAACATCGTCGCGAAACATCTGATCGTGCCCATCCCAGAAACGCGTGCGGGTCTGCTGCGTGTTCACGTTGTAGGGCGCCAAGTCCTGAGTAGCTGACTCGCCCGCTACCACTTCCAACGCCCCCCCCAACCCTGGTAGCTGAATCGTGTCTCCAGCTCTGCTCCAGGACCACCAGTTACGCAGGAAGCTGTAGTGAATGTCGTTGGTGGTATTCGTGGTGATGTTGCTGGTTAGAGCCGCTACGAAGAACCACGCTTGCTGCGGATCACCAGACTGGGAAGCGGGGGTACCCGCCTGATCGCCGCTAAAGAAACCACCAATGTCGATCTGGTCCGTTGTAGCATTCTTAAGGTTGTAGTACCGATAGCTGGACATGAAATGCTGTTTGGACGAAAAATCGTGATCCACCCGCCCTACCATGAATTTGCTGGTCTGCGGCACGCCCACGTTGGCAGAGAATCCCAAAATATTTACTCCGTCGCACAGACTGTTGATGCAACCGGCATTCGAGGCGGGTTCGTACTTCGACCACATTTGCTGAACGAGCGGGTTGGTCCCCAGATTACGGGGATCTGCGCCCGCCGTTGGGGCGACGCCGTTCACCGTGGTCGGGTTGAGGTTATAAACGATGCCAGTGTTGGGATCCGTCAATAGTCCTGCCTGCATGGCTGGCGAAGGTACATTCCGATTGATGGTCTCGGAGTTGGGGAAGCGAAAACCCTCGTAGTTGAAAAAGAAATAGGTCTTGCCGCCAAGAACCTCTTTCGGGATGAGAGGCCCGCCGATCGCTCCGCCAAATCGGCTATAGTGGAAAGTCGGAAGTCCGGTGAGGAAGGCAGGGTTATTATTCTGCCAACTGTTCGATGACCAGTTGTTGTCACGATAGTATTCGTAAGCGGTACCGTGATAGGCATTGGTTCCGCGCTTGGTAACCACTTTCACTTCGGCGCCGGCGGAACTGTTGAAGTCAGCAGTCTGGTTCGCGGTATTGACCTTAAATTCCTCGACGCTATCCTGCGGAGTTGGCAGGACACCGGTCGGACCCGCAGCCACGCCCAAGCTTTGATTGGCGACCCCCCCGGTTGGATCACCGGCAAAGCTCGTGGTGTAAACGCTCATGCTGCCGTCCATATCGTTTGTGTTGTTGCCGCCGTCCAGCGAGAAGTAGCTTTGGTCGACAACGGCCCCGGCCACGCTGCCATCCGGACTCACGCCGGGCTGCAATGAGACAAAAGTGCTGACGTCGCGGCCGAGACTCGGCAGATTGTCGATGGCGATACTCGTGATTGTGTTGCCCACGGTGGAATTCATCATCTGCAACTCATTGCCGGTGGCTTGTACCTCCACTACCACGTTCGTTCCGCCAACCTGCAGAGCCAGATTGAGAGTGACAGAGGCTCCGACCTCTACCGTCTGGTTTTCAACCTTCGTGGTTGAAAACCCCGACTTACTGACCGCGCAGGTGTAGATGCCCGGGTTCACGTCAACAAACGTGTAGCGCCCCGACGCATTGGTGGTAGTGCTTCGCGCAACATTCGTCGAGGTGTCGGTCAATGTAACCGTGGCTCCTCCCACGAACGCGCCTGAGGGGTCGGTGACCGCGCCCGCAACTGTGCCGGTGGATGTCGATTGCGCCCAGACAGGCGCTGCGCTGCTCAGCCACAGTACGGACGAGCAAAGAATGCAGCAGGCGAACAGAAGAGAAGAGAAAACTTGGCGACGGACGCACATGGCGAAGCCCTCCAAAAACGAAGAGTGATTCCGCAGGAGACGCGGAATAGACCTTTCATGCCCACTACTTTTTGCTAAGAGGCCCCTGCGGATTCGGAGGTCAACTCTGGCCGGGGTTCACAAGAGATTGCTGCCAGAGCCCGAAAGCCGCTTATAGGTCGGGAACCCTAGCACCATTGAATGCACAAAAACAAGGATTAATTGTATAGATTTATTTTTTTAATTTGGTTCGACTTAAACGATTGATTACAAAATGAATGTTTGCGTACTGGGAAGAGGCACGGGAGCCATCGCGGCCCATGTTGAACCTTGTTATGTCCTTGGTTCTGTGCTTCTGGCAGTTTTACCTGGGCAAATTTAGGACCAACGGTTTCGCCGCCGACCGAGACTTTTCGCATCGCATTGAGCAGTCGTCAGGTACCCCGCTAACGCTTCCTCCCCTGAGGTGACTTTCGCGCGCCGAGCAATCTGCCGGCAGGTTGGTAGTATGACTCGACGAAACAAACGACTACAATCTGCCGCGCAAAGCATTCTTCATGCTTGGAGTCAGGAACATATTATGAGAATCGCAAACGATGTCACGGAGTTGATTGGCCATACGCCGCTGGTGCGTTTGAATAAGGTCACTGCAGGTTGCGTCGCTGAAGTGGTGGCAAAGCTTGAGAGCCAGAACCCGCTTGCCAGCGTGAAGGATCGCATCGGGGTGAGCATGATTGTTGAGGCCGAGCGCGAAGGAAAAATCCATCCCGGCAAGACGGTGCTCATTGAACCGACCAGCGGCAATACCGGGATCGGTCTCGCGTTTGTCGCTGCGGTAAAGGGCTACAAGCTGGTTCTGACCATGCCCGAAACCATGAGCCTGGAGCGGCGCGTGCTGCTGCTTGCCTTTGGAGCGGAAATCGTTCTCACGCCGGGCCCCAGGGGAATGACCGGCGCCATTCTCAAAGCCAAGGAAATTCTGGCGAACACTCCCGGCGGCTACATGCTGCAACAGTTCGACAACCCCGCCAATCCGAAGATTCACTTTGAAACCACCGGGCCTGAAATCTGGAACGACACCGATGGGCGCGCCGACATTCTGATCTCGGGGGTGGGTACGGGCGGAACCATTACCGGCATTTGCCAGTACATCAAACCGAAGATGCCTTCGTTCCAGGCCGTGGCCGTCGAGCCCGCAGACAGCGCTGTTCTGTCCGGAGGCAAACCGTCGCCGCATAAGATTCAGGGCATCGGCGCCGGATTCATTCCCAGCATCCTGCGCCAGGATTACATCGATGAAGTCATCACGGTAACCAATGACGAAGCCATCGCGATGGCGCGACGGCTTCCCCTCGAGGAAGGACTGCTGGTCGGAATCTCCTCGGGAGCCGCGGTGGTGGCCGCCTTAAAGGTGGCGCACCGCGTAGAGAATAAAGGTAAGCTAATCGTGGTCATTCTGCCGTCTTTTGGCGAACGATATTTGACCAGCATTCTGTTTCAGGAGTTGCGGGATAAGGCATTGCAGATTCCCACGGCGGCGCTGCCGGCCTGATCCCGATGGCGGGACTCCGGTTGCCTTTCAGCCCAAGTCGTCTTATCCAAATAATCGTCTTATCCAAAATTGTTTTAGCCCAGGGATCCATGCCGAACCTGCTATCGCTAATTCGCGAAGACCTGGCCACCGTGCTGGAGCACGATCCGGCCGCCAGGTCCCGTCTGGAAGTATTTCTGTGCTATTCCGGGCTGCACTCCGTCTGGTTCTATCGCGTGAATCACTGGCTGTGGAAGCAACACTTATTCTTGCTGGCACGATTCCTGTCGCAGGCGGCGCGCTTCCTCACCGGAATTGAAATCCATCCCGCAGCCCAGCTCGGACGGCGGCTGTTCATCGATCACGGCGTGGGTGTGGTGATCGGCGAGACCTCGATCGTGGGGGATGATGTGACTTTGTACCAGGGCGTGACTTTGGGAGGCACGGGTAAGGAGCAGGGCAAGCGGCATCCCACGATCGAAGACCGCGTCGTCGTCGGAAGTGGGGCAAAGATTCTGGGCAATATTACGGTCGGGAAAAACTGCCGGATTGGCGCAGGGTCGGTGGTACTGCGCAATGTTCCGGAAGATTCCACCGTGGTCGGAGTGCCCGGACACATCATCTTCCGCGAAGGCAAGCGCGTTGTGATTACGGATCCGAATCAGATTAACGACCCGCTGTCGGAAGCGCTGGCGTCAGTAGTGACCGAGGTGAACAAACTGCGCGAACGGGTGCAGCAACTGGAAGGTTCCTCCCTGAAGGGCGAACCACTGTCGGAATCGCTGCAGAGAATTATGGAAGACCTGGATTACCAGATCTAGTGGAAAGGGGCGGAAGCAGTTTCGGCCTCGAGGAGAATCGCAATCGTGAAATGGTTGATTCCCGTTGTTCTTATTGCGGCGCTCACTCCTCTCCGCCTAGGGGCGGATAAAGCTGCGGACAAAAGTACTAACCAGAACCACAAAGATGAGAAGCCAAAGCCGGCTCAGTCGATCGACGAACTACGGCAGCAATTGGAAAAGATTCTCAAAGACACTCGTACTCCGGGATTGTCGGTGGCCATTGTCCATCGCGACGGACCGGAGTGGGTCGCCGGACTGGGCACGGCGGACGTGGCCAGCGGTCGTGCCACCAGTGCCAAGACGCTATTTCGCATTGGTTCCGCATCGAAGGCATTCGCGTCCTTGTCGATCCTGATGCTGGCTGATCAGGGAAAGCTTTCGCTCGACGATCCGGTTCATCAATTGGTTCCCGACGTGTGGTTTGAAAATCGTTGGGAAGCCACGGATCCGGTCCGAGTCGTCAACCTGCTCGAACATACCACCGGCTGGGACGACATGCACCTGCGCGAGTACGCCAAAGACGCCGCCGGCATGTCATTGCGAGACGGCCTTGACTATGACCACCACTCGCGCGTTTCCCGCTGGCCTCCCGGCACCCGCATGGCCTACTGCAATTCCGGCCCTCCGGTCGCGGCCTATATAGTGGAGAAACTTACCGAGCAGCGCTTCGAAGACTACGTGCAGCAGAACTTATTCCTCCCCATCGGAATGAAGACGGCGACGTATTTCGAGCCGGCGCCGGGAACTGCGACCACGCTTTACCACAACGACGGCAAGACTCCGTATCGCTACTGGAACATTCTTTTGCGGCCCGCAGGATCGATCAATGCTTCCGCCAACGACATGGCCGCTTATGTGCAGTTCTATTTGAACCGTGGTGCGATGCACGGCAAAAGGATTGTGCCCGCCTCCGACATCGACCGCATGGAGATTCCCCGGAGCAGTTGGGCGGCAAAAGATGGAATGAAAGACGGCTACGGCCTGAGTAATTACCGGAGCATTGAAGACGGCTTCATCTACCACGGGCACGACGGCGGAGTCGAAGGCGGACTTACCGAAATGGCCTACATGGCCGACTACAACGTCGGCTATTTCTTCAGCATCAACAGCGGAAATGGAGACGCCTTTGGCAAGGTGGCGAAAGCGATACGGACTTATATAACGAACAAACTGCAGAGGCCGCCGTTGCCGGCCGCGGCGCCGCTGCCCACAGTCGCCGCCGCATACGCTGGATGGTACGTGCCGGATTCGCCACGCGTCGAGCTTACGCATTTCCTCGATCGCCTCTTTGGCATTACCTGGCTTCGCTTCAAGGATGGCAATCTCGTTCTCGACCTTCTCGGTGCATGGAATGACACCTATGTCCCCGTCGAGGATCAGCAATTCCGCCACGTCCCCAAGAAGTCGGATGATGCGCCCGACCCGGCGGCAACGTTCGAGCTGCTGACGCCCAATCACGAAGGCCGCTTCGTCCAGGCCGGTATGGGGACGACCATGAAACGTATCCCGGCAGGGCTGGCCATCACGCAGACTGTCGCAACCATTTATGTGCTGCTTTCGATGCTGGCGATTCTGGCGTACGCGCCATTCTGGATTCTTGGCGGACTGAGCAAGAAACGACGGCGCCCGGCCGAACGCGGCCTGCGCATCTGGCCTCTGGTTGCAGTGCTCAGCCTGATTGCATTTGTGGGCATCCTTATCTTGTCCGGCAACGATCTAATCGAGCGGCTGGGCAATCTGACCGGATGGTCTGCCGTTGTATTCCTGACGACTGTCGTGTTTGGCATCGCCTCGCTGGGGAGCGCAATCTCTTTGTGGCGAACTCCTCGAGAAACCGTTCGCCGCGGCGTGCGATGGTTTTCGCTCACCGTTACGCTGGCCTTGCTGATCGCGACTGCCTACCTCGCCTACTGGGGAATCATCGGATTGCGGACCTGGGCTTAGACACGTCGGAAAGACGAACTGCGAGTTCGGGGGCTGCTCCAATTAAGCAGCGGAGCGATCCCGGCTGCGTTCCGCGCCGCGAACCGCGACCGCGAGGTGTAATCTCTTTGACAAAGGCAGGATAAGTTCGTTAATGTTCGCTGGCGTAAACGTTTACGCCGCTATTGAGTTTTCTTGAGCGTTGGCTCTCTACTTTTTTCATGCTGCTGAAGACACTGCGCGAAGAGGTGCTGGAAGCGAACCTCGAACTGGTTCGACGCGGCCTCGTGCTATACACTTTCGGAAATGTCAGCGGGATGGATCGAGGAGAAGCCCTGGTTGCCATCAAACCCAGCGGCGTTCCTTACGCGGACCTGACCCCGGCCCACATTGTGGTTTCCGATCTCGCCGGCAAAATCGTTGACGGGGCGCTTCGTCCTTCTTCGGACCTGGCAACACATCTGGAGTTGTATAAGCATTTCTCAAACATCGGCGGAGTGGCGCACACGCATTCGGAATTTGCCACCGCGTGGGCTCAGGCAGAAACACCGATTCCATGCTTCGGGACAACGCACGCGGATTATTTTCAGGGGCCGGTTCCGGTCACGGACCGTCTGAGTGAGGCCGAGATCGCGGGCGATTACGAACTCGAAACCGGCGCGGCAATCTGCCGCACGTTTGCCAAGATCGATCCCGACGCGATTCCGGCGGTGCTAGTGGCCGGACATGCTCCGTTTTGCTGGGGCGCCAGCGCCGCTGCAGCCGCGCACAACGCTGTGATTCTGGAATACGTGGCGCGCATGGCCTGCCACACGCTGTCGATCAATACTGAATCCCGGCCGCTGGCCCGAGAGTTGCACGACAAGCATTTTCTGCGCAAGCACGGCCGCAATGCCTATTACGGACAGGTCAAATCCCAATGAATCCTGCTCTGCTGGTACCGAGCACCTCCACCCTGGTTCATCTCTCGCCCGTCGACCTTGTGATCATCATTTTTTATTTCGTGCTGGTGCTGGCCATCGGCTTGCACTTGAAGGGACAGGCCAATACCGGGGAAGACTTCTTCATGGCCGGCCGGGAAATGACGGCATGGGTAGCAGGGCTGGCGTTTCTGTCGGCGAACCTGGGCTCGCTCGAACTGATGGGCTGGGCGGGTAACGCCTACAAGTATGGCATTCTCGCGGCTCACTGGTATTGGATCGGCGCCATCCCAGCGATGCTATTTCTGGCCTTGGTGATGATGCCCTTCTACCACATCTGTAAGACCCACTCCGTGCCGGGATATCTCAAACTGCGTTTCGGTCCAGGCAGTCAGGCGCTGGCTTCGATTTCGTTCGCCTTCATGACCGTGCTGATGAGCGGCATCAACATGTATGCCATGGCAGTGGTGATGCGGGTCGTGCTGGGATGGGATATCCACTTCAGCATCTGGGTTTCGTCGATCACGGTTGCAGCTTACGTTGCGCTCGGCGGCTTGCGCTCGGCGATCTTCAATGAAGTGTTGCAGTTTTTTCTGATCTGGGCAGGCGCGCTGCTGATACCGATTCTGGGACTGGTGGAGGCCGGGGGCTGGACTGGCTTAAAGGCCCAGATTCTGCAGAATCTCACCGAGCAACACGCGCCCAACCCGGGTGCGTATACCCACCTGTGGTCGACCCTGGGTGACTTCGGGAACAATCCCATGGGGATCAACTGGGTTGGCATTGTCTTCGGACTGGGCGCGGTTATCTCCATGGGTTACTGGACCACGGACTTCCTGGTCGTGCAGCGCGTCCTGGCGGCCAAAGATTTGCGCTCCGCCAAACTGGCGCCCATCATTGGCGCCGCTTTTAAAATGATGGTTCCGTTCATCGTCATTCTGCCCGGCCTGCTTGGTCTGGCGTTGCTGCGCGATCCGCATACCGGCAACCTATTGAAGCTCGTTCCCGGCGATCTTGCCTGGTCGGATGCGGGACGCGCGCAAGGGCTGCACAGCTTCGACGAAGTTTTACCTTTAATGCTGGCGCGCTACTGTGGTCCCGGCCTGCTCGGCCTCGGGATTACCGCGCTGATTGCGGGATTTATGTCTGGCATGGCGGGCAATGTAAGCGCATTCGCTACGGTTTGGACCTATGACATCTACGGCGCCATGATCAACAAGCACGCCTCAGACGATTCCAAGGTCCGAATGGGCCGTTGGTGCACTCTGCTGGGGGTTGCCGTCAGCATTGGAACGGCGTACCTGGTGATGAATGCGCAAAGCATTATGGACTACGTGCAGGCGCTCTTCAGTTTTTTCATCGCTCCCCTATTTGGCACCGTGATCCTGGGGATGCTGTGGAAACGGGCGACGGCCGCAGGCGGCTTCTGGGGTCTTCTGGCCGGAACCCTGTCCTCGGTCGGCATGTATGCCTGGGTGAAAGTTGATCCTGGAGCCGTACGATACGTGGCGCTGTCGTCGCAGGCGCAAGATCAGGCGCAGAACATGTTTCGCGCCCTGTGGTGTTGGCTGATCTGTGTTGCGGTCACGGTGGTCGTCAGCCTGGTGACGAAACCCAAGCCCGACGCCGAGTTGGCTGACCTGGTCTACGGTCTAACGCCCATTCCGCATGAGGAAAGCGTTTCCTTCGTCCGCCGGCCGGTTTTCTGGGCCGTGATTGTGGGCGTTGTGTTTGTCGTCTTGCAAATCATTTTCTGGTAGGGGGACAAACGATGAAATCCGGCGGATCGCTGTCGATTTGGTTCTTCATCGGCATATCTCTGGCGGTGAACGGCGCAATCATTCTCGCCCGGGGGATTTATGAATTGGTTTCTCCGCCGGAGCACCAAGTTGTGCTCTACCAGTTGCATGCCAACGTTTGGTGGGGCGCGGTATTGCTGATTCTCGGCTTGTTTTTCAGCCTGCGTTTTTCGCCCGCGCGCATGGCTCGCAATTCTTAATTGATTCCCTACGACTCTCGCCGGTCAAGTCTCTACGAGAGCGCCGCAGCCAGCCCCGCTCCGACGAGTTTGAAGGCCAGATACCATACCGCAATGATCACGATCGCCGTCGAGCGCTTCACCTTACTGGTGCAGGCAAAACCGATACCCATGAGCACGATCGTCCAGATGGTGATCAGATCCAGCGCCGAAGCCATCCCCCGCAGAAACTTAGGAGTAGTCGCGGCGTCGAGGTAATAAGCGAGATTGGTTCCGACGGGATTATTGATATCGAATCCCTCCGGATCGACTCCGGCAAACAGCGCAACGGTACCGAGGATCGCGCCAACGATGCCGGGAAGACTGGCATACATCACGATGGCGTAGGCCTGCCCGAAGGTAGTCTCAGCTCCGGCGGCAATTTTGAAGGTCGCCCAGAGAACAACGGCGGTGATCAGAAAATAGAACAGGATCAGAAGCGGGCTGCCGTATGCAGCGTAACGAATGATGGTGCTGGACAGATGAATCTGTCTGGCTTGCTGGTCGGCGGGAAGCTTTTCGAACTGTTCGGCGCGGGAGGAGTGCGCCACCTGATTCCTACTGATCTGATCGAAGCCGATCTGCCGTGCCATGGCGTAAACAAAGAGCACGGAGAAGATTGAGATCAACAGCCATGGCGCCCACCAACTGGCATTGCGGCGCAGGTCAGTGAAAGTTTTCGAAGGCGCAATGAAGGCATCGACGATGCGCGCCCCTTGGGAAAGAGATGCGGATTCAGGTATGGGAGCGGGCGATGCGGGCAGAACCGGAGCGGCGGCCATAGGTGACTCCTGCGAAGATTCGGGGGAATTTTAATCTTGGGAGCGCTTCTACACAAGGGATACGACGAATCCGAGGAGGGTATAGGGGATATACGCATTGAGATGAAAATGCCACGCCCCCCGGGGGGTATGCGAGCGGGGCGGTGGGGGGCACGCGTCGTGAAGAGCGCGGGCGGGGCCATGACTCCTGTTTTCTTGGCCGCCGCTTCGATTTCGGCTCTGTGCCTGTATTGGGAGGAAAGCAAGGCCGTGGGCTACTGGCGAAATATCGCGCCATCACACTCATTTACCTGGCGACCGGGATTTTGAGCGTAAACGCCTGATCAGTTGCTGCGACGCTCTGATAATGTGTGGCTTAATGTCCCGCGAAATAATACGGCTGCTGCCATTCGTAAGGGAAGAGCGCGGCGGCGTCTTTGGGAGAGAGCGTGGCACCAGCGATTTCAGCGGCATGTGCAAGGACAGTATCAAGGTCATTCGCAATGTCGTCGACTGTAGGCAGTACCAGTTCGTCGGGAGTGACGCCGACATGCTCGAGGCTGTTGCCGTCGGACATAACGAGGTTTGCCACAGTGATGGAGACGCTGGAGGAATAGCCAGTGGAAGCGAGGCCGTACCATTGCGATTCCATGACCATGCCAAGCGTGCGGTCGCCCATGATGGTGCCTCGTTTTTCGAGCTGAACGATACGGGCAAACAGTTCAGCGGCGGACGTGGACCGGCTGTCCACCAGCACAATGAGCTTGCCTGAAAAAGTATGGCGATCCGGTTTGGCGGATCGGTGTTTGGTGCCGTTGCGCGCCACCGCGTCTGCGATCTTCACTTCGTGATCGAAGAACCCGCTTACTAGCAGACCGAGCGACTCTTCTGTTCCGCCCGGATTGCCCCGCAGGTCGAGGACTACCGACTTGTGCTCCCGCGCCGCGCTAACGAGTTTGTTTACCTCAGCCTCGTCGAACGCGAATATGGGAATCTTTGCCACCAGCACATCGCTATTGAGCGAAATGACTCGCGGGCGGATGTATTTGTGTTCGACTTCCCAATACGCTCGCAGGTCGCCCAACGTCGGCAAAATAAGTTGGCGCTCAAAGGTCTTAGGAACAATTTCGAATTGCCGTTCCTGCCCTGCGGTTGATCGGACGGCGACTTTGATCTTGGTCTGGGGGCGGAGAACGTTGAGGATGTATTCGATGCGGACAAGGTTCGCACGCACAGGTTTGTAGTCGTTAATGGCCAAAACTTCGTCTCCGGGGTGGATCTTGGTCGCAGCGTCGGATTGGGGCCGAACGCGCGTCACGAAGCATCGCTCGCCGATTGTCTGGATGCGCCAGCCGTAATCAAGACTGAAGGAACGCCTTGGGACGAAGGCGGTGTGAGAATCATTTAGGCTGTCAAGCATGGCCGCGATATTAGCAAACGCAAGATTGCGCGACGTGGCGTTTTCGATTTTGTTCTTGGCCTCACGGAGCTGAGCATCCCAATCGATGCCGTGCAGCTTGGGGTCGTAGTAGCGCTTTACAACGTCACCTGCCACCTCGTCGGCGATAAGCTCTGCCTCCTCTCTCTTAAAAGTGAGGTTCTGAGCTGCGGCGCCAAGCAGGGCGCATCCGGCAACTATGGTTACGATTGCAATGCGGGGGAAATGACCGCTGGCACTCATAAGCACGATAAACTCAAAACGAAGGCTGAGTGACCATAGCCGAACAACGGGGTGTTGACAAGACTTGGAGTCACGATCCCGCGAAACAGCGACGAAAGAGGAGCAGGTGCAAATTCAGCGAAATTCGGCTTCCGAAACAGTTGTTGGCGAAACAGTGCGCCGTGAAAGGCGCTGGACTACAGCGGGTGCAACTCCCGCCCGGGAACTGGTTCCACCCGGTAGCAATCGAGGCGGCAGCGGAGGCAACAAAGCTGTCGGAGCTCTCGGTGTAAAGGGTGCTTGGCGACTCCGCGAGCCTGCAGGCCGTAACGTGAGTGAACGCTGAGCAGGCCTCGAAAAAACAATTGCAGGAGCCGACCTTACTGTTTCACGGGGAAGGCCGCTGGCAATGGAGGTAGACGAGCGAACAAGCTCCATTGAACCTGTCCGGGGTAATGGCGATGGCATGTACGCATAGGAGACCAGACGTAACACGGGAAGCCCCAGCGGTGATCAGGGTATCGATCAACTGGCAACTCGCGAGA
>Ga0209420_1000895_pt1 | contig 14811 bp, 18 predicted proteins | sample BlaSpr_A8_OM1_O1_FD_187972 | JGI IMG/M metagenome (GOLD analysis project Ga0209420, IMG submission 187972) | Forest soil microbial communities from Thunder Bay, Ontario, Canada - Black Spruce, Ontario site 2_A8_OM1_O1 (SPAdes) (version 2) | ecosystem: Environmental > Terrestrial > Soil > Boreal... | reverse complement strand
ACGGCGAACGGGACCGTCGCCAAACGCCTCTTGGTCGGACAGCGCGAGCGGGGGCTCGACGTCACCAAGTCCACCCACTTCGTCCTCGACGACGCTAAGGCACTCAGTACTGCGGACACCGCGATCTTGGACAACCCGGTAATGGCTCGATGTGAAGAGCACAAGATCCGCAACGTCGTTGCTATCCGCCCAAGGACGTGGCCAAGATCGTCGAGAGACGCATGCGCCGCCGCCTCCCGCAAGGCCGACCCCCTGGGTCGGCCAAGGTGACCTCGAGGCCCTCGCCGCCAAACTCGACCGCTCCCATCCCGACGCTCTGCCTCGCTGCGCAAGGGGCCAGCCGAGACGTTCACCTTCAGGCGACTGGGCGTCCCGCCGACGCTGGCCCGCACATTGCGCTCCACTAACGCCATCGAGTCCATGATCGAGATCTGTCGTGACCACTGACCAACGTGAAGCGCGAGCTCGACGGTCAGATGGCGCTGCGTTGGTACGCGGCCGGCATGCTCGAAGCCAAGAAGCAGTTCCGCCGGGTGAACGGCCACCAGGACTCACGCGGAAAGCCTTCACGACGCTGCAGACTTCACTTCATGCTTCAGGCCGGTCCAATTGCTCCGCCCCCGCTCGACCCGGCCTCTCAACCGGACCCGGGAGCTTCCCTACCGGGGACCTCGGCAAACTCCCCGGACCGGACTCACACCGGCCGGGGCTTGCGCTCGGCCCGCGTTATGACCCCTCCTTCGGGCTCAAGCGTACAACCGAGCAGCTGCACGCAACATGGATCCGGGTTTAGCTTCGTCAGCCGAGTGCAGCTCGGATATCGTCGCCATGTTCATCAAGTTGGGGTGCCGGACGAATAGAGCCCACTGGTGTATCGGAGAACCGCCACATCGTCCGAAGCTGTGGCATCTCCGTCAGACTCGGCGCGGCGAGCGGTTGAAGAAGCCCCACATCGCGCGCGTGAGGGTCTGCGAGCAAAGCCTCAAAATCGAGGAACGGGAAGGCCCAGCCGCCATGGAGCTCGATTATCCCAACCGCCTCCGCTATCGTCCATCTAGATAGGCCACGGTCCCAGAGTTCGTGCAAGCTATCCGCGTGCCGCCCCATTACGCCGGCAACATCGGAACGGAACAAAGGCCATCTTTCGTCTTCAAGAACGAAGTCCATGCGAAGATCTTTAACGAGTGCTTCCATATCATCAACTCGCCCTAGAGAGATATGGAGCCGGCCATCACTACAGGTATAACCATACATAGGTCGACGCAAGTAGCTGTCGAGGTGAAAACCCGACCAGTCGTCCGGGTTCGATAGAGCTACCCATAGCGTCGAACGCAGATGGAGTAACGAACCGAATAGCGATACATCTACTCGTTGTCCCCGTCCGGGTTCCAAGGAGATAAGTGCGGCAATGACACCCTGCATCAGGTAGAAGGCGGCCGACATCGACGCATGGTCGGTCCCGATCCTCACTGGCTCATCGCCAACGCGTCCTAAAGACGAGGTCGCTTCGGAGGCTAGCTGAGTCGCCAACTCACTCGCTCTTCTCTCGGACCATGGCCCCTCCACACCCCAGCCGGAGACGACTCCGACGACGAGGCTGGCATTGATGTCCTGTATTGCACCGACATCAACCTCGCCGTGATCGGCAATGAGAACGTCGGACAGACTGGCGAGAGCGTGGCATTCCGGCGCGGCAAAACTCTCGACTCTAATCGACCGTTTGCTCCTGTTGAGCCAGATGTAGGCAGCACCCGTACCATGCCATTGAGGTGACCAACGCCGCGTGTAATCTCCCGAGCCACGCTCAACCTTGATGACGTCGGCTCCAGCGTCAGCCAGAAGTCTTCCGGTCATCGGACCAGCTACACCTTCGGCCATCTCCAGGACGCGGAGACCACTGAGAGGACCGCTTAGGTGTTCATACGGTCCGACCACTGAATCTCCTCTTGGATGCTCCACGTGTCTATTCCAGGAATTGGCGGACCAAAGACTCTTGCCGGCGTACTAGAGAAGTGCCAAGGGGGACCGCCAGTCCATACACGTCCCCAAGCCGCAGTTGGTACGTTCATAACATAATTGTTCGCTGTTACTTGCTGGTGGTACTTGAGCACTCCCCATCTCAAGGGAGAGCCCCAAGGAACACGGTTGCAGCTCAGCTGATGCTCCCAATACGCACTGGGCCGAAGTCGGAACTCGGCCTCTAAAATGTTCTCCAGAACATTCCTGTGTTTCACCCGCTGGACATTGTTGGTGAAGCGGGAATCCGTCAACAGATCAGGACGAGTCAACGCGTTACATAGCTGTTCCCAATCAGACTCGTTAACCGCCGATACTCCAATCCAATAGGCATCGGAGCACTCAAATGCTCGGTCAGGAGCGGCACAGTACGCAGAACTTCCTTGCGGAGCGTGCCGGACTCCCGCAACGTGCTCGGCAAGCCTTGGGGTCTGAAGTGTCGCGGCGGCGTCCAGCATGGTGACTTCAACCAATTGGCCGCGTCCAGTTCGCTTGCGAGCGAACAACGCCAAAAGCACCGCCTGTGCCATAACGTTCCCGCTAGTTCCGTCGATCTGTGTTGCGAACCGATACATCTCGCCCAGTCCGTCCCGAGCGCCTTGAGTTGTCCAGCAACCGGAAAGTGCCTGGAGCGCGTCATCGGACCCTCGCTGGCGGGCTCGTGGACCACTTGTTCCATACCCGGTAGCCTGACAATAGATAAGTCTGGGGTTCAGGTCATGCAGCCTGTCGTAGCCAAAGCCCAGGCGCTCTGCGACACCTGTTCGCATATTGGTTATCAGGACGTCACACGTTCCAACCAGCGCGTAGAAGAAGCTGAGGTCGGCTTCATCCTTAAGATCAATACCTACACCACGCTTGTTCATATTCCACGATAGATAGCCGATCGACGTGCCGTTTATCGTCGGAGGAACATTGGCCGCCAGTTGGTCCCATGAAATATCGGGTTGCTCCACATGAAGCACGTCGGCGCCGAGCGAACCTAGCAGCATCGCAGCCCAAGGCCCGACCATGAAGAGAGATAGGTCAAGCACGCGGATGCCTGCAAGCGGTCCCGTAGGCGTACCGGCTGCCCCGCTCGTCGGGGCATGACTCTCGGCATCCGCTTCGAACGCGTTAGCGACATGCTCAATGCCGTCGCAAGAATCGGACGAGGTCGGCTTCAAGAGTGAACAACCTCACCGCAGTGGTTCGCTGCGCAATCACGGGCCGAAGGCTTGCCTGATTTGATTTGACGGGATTTTTGTACACGTGCGTGACAGACCGGACCTTGCTCCGGATCCTGACACGAAGCGCCACCTCGCCGCATACGAAACCGCCCGTCTTTGTCGCTCATTGTCACCGCAAGCGATGCTCCTTTGAATCCCAGCGCCGAATTTGACGGATCAGGTAAGCGATCGTGATGGGACGTTCCTTACCTTATATACAGAGTAGCGTAGATGTCTTCAAGTAGTTTGTCAACCACCAAGTAGTTTAACCGATCGGTTCACCGAAGCGCGGCCGGGATAGACCTCATCCCCTTGGGTGACGTCGCAACTCATCGGCAGCCGGGGCTTCGATCGCCCTACGTATCGCCTTGTTCTGCACACGAGTGGTGAGAGGCCGGTCTGGTGCCGATCTCCCGCGACCGGAATGCGGAGTGCTTGGTGGGCGCCTCCACCAGTGACTCGGAGAACCCCGCCGAGTCGACCGCAGCCACAGCTGACCGCGTGGTGTTAGCCGGTGCGCGGTCCGGGCCGACCGCGAGCTCTGGGCGTAGGTATCGGTCGCCACTTCCTCCACCCACACCGCGAAGTAAATTTTCGCACCCGCTTCGCTCAACACGTCGGCGGCGCCAGCTTCCACGGCGGCGAGCGTCTTCGTGCGGCACCCCGTTGCCGCGAGTTCTGCCGAGCGTACCTCGAGGGCGGCGTTGGCGGCCTCGAGGCGGACTCGGCGAGTGGTAGCGTTGCTCGACTGCTTCGAGCTCTAGTGCACTCAGATGACCCGGAAATCCTCCGAACAACGAAGCACGCGATCGAACGTTCGCCAGACCTCGTCGGGGTCGCCGAGGCGCTGCCCGGGGTGCCGTAGTGCCTCCTCCACCCTCGGCTTCGTACTGCCCGCAGCATCGCCGCGGGGAACTTATGCTGTGGAAACCTGGGCTACTCGTGCCACGACGAGCCGCCCATGCTGCACGGGCCCCAACAAACCTCAACCCGCAAGGTCGGGCGGACAAGACCATGACCCGCAACCCCACCGGTGACCAGGCTAAATGCCATACCACCTGGTACGACGATGCCCGACGATTCCGCACTCTGGTGACCGAGCTCAAGGATTTGTCATTGCGGGCGGCCCTCTAGACCGAAGGCTGGTGACCTACCCCATTGACGCACAATCCCTCACCTGATGGCGGAAGGGGAGGATCATTTGTAGTCCGACAACAAGATCGGTAGAGTCGCCAGCCTGTGGATCTCCAAGGGCAGATATCACTCAAATACGTAGCCGATAACCCAGCAGCTATCGACCAACTTGGACCTCTATAGATGCCGGCAGTTTCGATGCCTTCACCTTCCTCGAACTCGTGTGCGACGGTTGTCCACCTGTGGCTTCGCCAGAAAAATGAGCGCCCACGTACAGCCCGTGCCACGACCAGCTGAGCAACGGGCGCTGGGTGCAAATGCCTGAACTCCCAGAGATCATCGATTTCCACGTGCACCTGTGCCGGTCGGTCGAAGAGGAGAAACTCGTCTTTCCTCGCGTCGGTTGGCCGGACGAGTGGTATTGGGGTAACCCAGCCGACGTGGTCCCCTACATGAACGCATGGACAGTCAGCCACGTCGTTACCTTGAACGTGATGGATACGGGAGCGATGACGCGTGCGCATCTCGCCAAGTCACCCGACGCAACCCCCGCCGACATTTCCGCGTTCCGCGAGAAGATGCGAGACCGAGTGCGCAAATTCAACACGTGGGCATGCGATGTCCACCGCGCCGAACCCCGCATCATTCCGTTTATCTACGCCGACCCGATACTCTTCAATGCCGACGTGACGACAGAGATTGATCGGTGCGCTGCCCTGGGCGCGGTGGGAGTCAAGATCCACCCTAATATTTCAGGCCACTATCCCGCAGATCCCGCTGCGCTGCCGATATACGACCTAGCGAGTGATCTCGGGCTCATAGTCCTCACGGACACCGACGGCCAACCGGGCGCCGAGGGCGAGCACTTCGGTTCGCCGGTGGCCTGGCAACCCGTGCTGCGGCAATTCAAGAACTTCAAGCTCGTGCTCGCGCACTTATGCGGTCAACGGTGGGACGAGCAGATCGCGTTAGCAGCCGAGTTCGGCGATAACGTGTTCTGGGACATGTCGGGCGGCTTCGTCGACGCGACTCACCCCCCAGGGCCGCACCGGGAGATGCCCATCGAGGAGGGGCAGCGTGTGTTCCGAAAGATTGGCGCCGAGCGGATCCTCTTCGGCACCGACGGACCAGCGCTGCGGCGAGAGGTGCCAGACACCGTGTGCCAGCTACTGCAACTTCGCCTGACCGACGACGAAAACCTGCTCATTCTCCGCAACAACGCCGCGACCCTCCTGGGGCTGTAGGGACGCCAAGTCCGTGATCTTTAGCTTCGTCGTTTGCTTAGCTCAGGTGGGCTGGTGTCGGCAACAATAGGGACCTGGAAACCGTTGTTTGGAACCCGACGATAAATCCCCTTGAGCACCGGACGTACAACGAAAACCGTTCCCGTCCGATCGGACTGGGACAGGCGAACGGAGGATCAAGATGAAAGACGTTCAGCCAGGCTCCGACACGAGCGATCCTGGCAAACCAAACGCTCAAGCCGAACCAGCTGAGTGCATTTTTTGCGCTGCAGAACACCTTCGTCAGGCAGGCGAGCGTGTCATTTTCCAGACACCGTGGTGGTCGGTGGGAACATTGCGTAATCGAGACATCCCTGGCTGGCTACTGATTTGGTGTCGTCAGCACCGACTAGGCCTCCAGAGTATGACGGAGGATGAGGCCACGGACCTTGGGCGAGTTCTGAAGCGGTCGACACAGGCGATTATCGACGTCGTCAACCCGGATAATGGCAGAATCTACGTTGCGTACTTCGGTGAGTACGATGTGGGCCGTCATGTGCACATACAGCTCAGCCCGCGACCGACGCACCTGCCGGCTATGCGATCGGAGAGGGAGTTACCGACTGGGCCTGGCAATGAACGCGGTGGGATCGCGGCTTACCGATTGTTGACGTTCTTTGACGAGCTTATCGATCCGGCTGCGGCAGAAACTGTCGAGCAAGAGATAGCGACTCTTCTAAACGCACATCCCTGGGATTATGAGTCACACGCCTCGGTGTGCAACTGACCCAGACTCTCTACAACCCATCGGACTTCAACGATCGGCTGCTGCTGGGCTTGAGAGAACGATGTCGGAGTTCGAGCTGCACTTCATTCGGGCCCGCCTGCGCGCTGGTCAGCTCTCCAGGGCCCGTCGCAGTGAGTTACCCCCTGCTCTTGCCGATCGGGTTGCTCTATGACCCATCCGGCAAGGTGGTACTCGACTCCGATGCCCGGGTGGGGCAGGTTGTGTGTCATCTCTTGGTCACCTTCGCCCGCACCGGCTCGGCCCGAGCAACCGTGCAGGCCTCTCCAGATGAAGGTCTGTCATTCCTCGCCTGGGTGCGCACCGGCGTGCACAAGGGCGAACTGACCTGGATGCATTGCCTTACTGGCGCATGTTGCCGACGCTTCACTATCCTCGCTTCGCGGGCGCGTTCGCCTATGGCCGCCTCCGCGTCCGCAAGAGCGCCGCGGTCTAGTCGCCGACCGACCAGCACGGATCGTCGACCGAGCTGCGCGGCCGAGAAGCCATGGCGGGGATGCTGGCCAAGCTCCGACTCGTCGCTACGGGGTCGGCCTCGAACCCATCGGCGAGAAAGTCACAGCACATACCAGCTCGGTGTCCAAGTCCTCGGTGTCGCGCCGCTTCGCCGCGGCTATCGAGACCTCGCTCGCCGAGTTGAAGGCGGCCGATCTTTCCGAGCTCGAGATGGGGTGGCCGTCATGTTCGATGGGCCAATTTCGCCCAGCATCTGTGCGTCGTCGCCCTCGGGATCTCCATCGAAGGGACCAAGCACCCGTTCTCCCTGGTCGAAGGCGACCCGTTTGTAGGCGGGTGCGGTGCGGCCCTGTTGCCAGTTGACGGTTGACCAACTACCCTCAGGTGAGGTTGGTTTACCGGTGTACTCGAACGAGGAGGGGACTTGTGGTGCTTGTCGGCTCCGCGCCAGGGCAGCTGCTTTGACCGTTAGTGCGCTTGAGGCGGTCGTGGCGTCTAGCAGCGCCGCTGGTAGGAAGAAGGCCAGCGCCAGGTCGGCTACCACTGCCTGTGGATTGAACACCACGCCTTCTTCATCGCTATCAGCGCCACAGTCAGCGCGGACTCGGCCTGCCTGTTGCCTCCCTTCGCAGCGGTGTTGCTTGGTGCCACACAGTTCCGGCATGGACACTCACCTACTAGGGCGTCGCGTGCTCTTGCTCGGTACCGGCGATGCGAACTGGCGAACGTTGCCCACGTGGGCGCCAGGCATGTTCAAAGGCGTCGTGCTCATCGCCGCGATGGCCCATCACCAGAGCAGCTACGCGAACCACCTCGCAGTACCAGATTCGTCAAAGTTGCGTTAAGAAATTTATGATGGAGGAGGCCCACGACGTGACGGAAACACAGACTACTGGCACCTGGCCGGAGATCGCCTACGACTACACCAAGCCGCGCGTACCGCATTCGTTCGCCCTGGAACTCGACCAATTGCGGGAACAGAGCCCGTTCTTCTGGTCGTCGTACGGTCCGCAAGGATTTTGGATGATCCTCCGATACGAACACGTGCGCGAGGCGCTAGTCGACCATCACCACTTCCACAGCGAATCCATCGACGTGCTCGATCCTGGGGCTGCGTTCAACATTCCGACGAACGTCGATGATCCGATGCACAGGAAGTATCGACGGGTCCTGAACCCATTCTTCGGGCCGATCGCGTTGAAGCGAATCGAGAACGCGGTTCGGGCGGCCTGTGCGAAGCAGGTGATGGAGGTCCGCGAAGGCGGATCGTGCGAGATGGACGAGTTCTGCCTCCGATATCCGACCGAGGCATTTACGTACATGGTGGGGATGCCGCCGAGCGACGCGGACTTCCTTCGACCCGTCGTCGAGAAGTTCTTCGCCGGGGTCTACGGGGAGGACAAGACAGGCCTAGCCGGCCTCTTCGGCAGCATGCGCGAGCACTTCAGGGATCTCATCGCTACCCGTAAGGCTGAGCCCGCGGACCCCACCACCGATCTCGTTACGTTCCTGTTGGAAGCTCGGGTTGACGACGAGCCGCTTTCCGACGTCGACCTGCAGACCATCTGCACGACCCTCGTGCTCGCTGGGCTCGACACCACTCGGAGCCAACTCGGCTACGCGTTCGAGCACTTCGCCACACATCGAGCAGATCAGCAAAAGCTTCGTCAAGATCTCTCGCTCGCCGGTCCGGCGGTGGAGGAGATCTTGCGCGTCTACGGCATAGTTGCCGGTGAAGGTCGCAAGGTAGCCGAGGACTTTTGCTTCCATGGTGTCCCGATGATGAAGGGCCAGATGGTTTGGCTGTCGTTGGGTTCTGCGAATCGCGACCCAAGGGTGTTCGCCGATCCGGTCACAGTAGATCTCGACCGTCGCAATGCTCCGCACCTGGGGTTCGGTGCCGGGCCACATCGATGCCTGGGTTCTCATCTCGCTCGCATGGAGATGGCGATCGCTCTGGAGGAATGGCATCGAATCATTCCCGAATACGAGCTGAAAGAAGGTAGTCCTCCGGCCAGCGAGCGCGGTGGTCTCTACAATCTTTCGAGCGTCCCGGTCACGTGGTCGACGTCGTGAGGATTCGCGTCGATCCGGAGAGATGCTCAGGGCACGGTCGTTGCTACGTGCTGAGTCCGCGCCTGTTTTCACCGGACGAGCAGGGGTATCCCAACTTGCTGGGGCGGGTCGCCGACGTTCCTCCGGAGCTTCCAGAGGATGCGATGATCGCCATCCGCGCATGCCCCGAAGGCGCGATACACGAAGTCGAGTGACTTCGGCAGGTTCCGTGTACTTGCCGCTCCGTCGCGACTATTACGGCAATCAATTGATCGATGAGGCGGCGCATCCTGCGGTCGTTGGCAATGCACTCATTGTAGAACTTCGCTTGGGACGCGCTGTGCCGTCGGGTGACCGTCTTGCCGTTCACTTTGGCGGTCCACTGGTAGTAGAGACCGTGACGCCGAGGGGGTCCGCGTGGCACCGACAGCCCGGTGTCCCGCAAACGGTGTAGCAGCGGGTGATGCCCCCCGAGGAGACGAGGCCGATCTCGGCCAGCTGAGCCGCCAGCTCGCGGTAGCACTCCCCGTAGTTCGGAAGTCTCTCGAACTGTCGGTTGGGCCGCTTGGGAACGCTGCGACGCCGAGAACAGCCCGGAGCTGGCCTACTACTATTCTGCCTCGAAACACTCGGCCCAGCAGCCCCATCGTGGCGGGATGGAACTACCAGTGGATCTGCCAGCTGGACTGGGCTCCTGACTCACGGGGACGGCCCTGGTCGATGTGCTGCGCATCGCGCCCTCACTCGGCCTGGTGACAGCCACCGTCGAGCAGATCCGCCGCCTGGTCGGACTCCTCCTCGACGACTCCCGTGGGTACGACCCAGAGATCTGGGACAGCTCCCCCCCCCACGCGGGTGCGAAGAGGGTTTCGGCGACTTCGTACAGCGATCGGCACGCCGGCCAGTCCACCGAAATCGACGACGCCGGACCGGGACGACCTAAAGGAACCCGAAAACCGCCCAGAAAACGCTGTCCAGCGGTCAACGGGCTGCGTGAGAAGCCGTGAGAAAAAAATGGGGATTAATCGTAGGGTGGGCCACCAGTTGAATAGGGGATTGACTCGCCGACGACATCGGCGGCCTAGCGGGTCCAATCACCAGTGGAGACCCGCTGCAAGCGACCGCTACTGTGATGTGGATGCCGAGCAAGCGAGCCAGGAGGGGCAGCGGGGTGCTCCGTGGCGAGTTGGAATAGAGGGGTGGATCGGGCCCGGCCGGGCTGGAGCCCGATCAGCCTGAGGCGTTGGCTCAGCCTGCTGGCATTGACGGCCTGGCCGGGTTACCCACCGGGAACAGCCACGGTGAGGTGCCCCAGCCACCGACAACGGCATGGCCCCGCCGAAAGGTGATCGGGTAGGCGGTGAGGGTTTCCAGGGGTTCGACAGCAAGATTGGTATTGACCCGAGACAGAGTTCGACGGCGGTGTCCGTGACGTTGACCACCAAGAGCTCGGCCACCCAGTCGTTGGTGTCAAGCGTGTCGTCGTGGAGCAACCGTTTGGCTTGGTGCCGGCGCTCTTCGTGGTCGAGCGGACTCGACAGGCCAGTCCATCGAGTGGCAGCGAACTGCTGGTTGTCGTTGGGGTGTTCCCACATCGCCCAGCGCACGAAGTGGGCAACTTCGGACCGGTGGCTGACGTCGTTGCCCGCGAGCAGTCCTCGAGATCGCCTTGGTGAGACGTGGCCAGGTGAACCCGCAGGCGACGCAGCCAATCAAGTAGCACGATCGCCGTGTGAACCCGTGCCTGATCACATCAACCTGGCCGTAGGTGGTGGCTGCGCCTTGATTCCGGTGTCAGAGTCGACGGAGCAGCTGCGCCCGTAGCGCTGCAGAGCTCTTTGTCCGCGGGCGCGCTGTGTTCGTTGACGGTTTGGGCACCTAGCGCTCGATTCGCGACAGGTGTTCGTCATGGCCGGGAAGGGCTCCGGTGGCCACCATGACGACAAGCAGATGTTCGACCGGCTTGGAAGCTGGTAGATCGTGGAGGGAACCGTGACACAAGTCACGCCGCCCGCTGGCCGGCTCGGCAAGCAGGGATCTGATAATGCGACTCTCGAGCTGGTGCACCACGGTGGCTGGCCGCCCCACAAGGCCCAGCGCGTCGTTGGACACCTGGAGTTAAGGTTGGACCACCCCGTTGGTGTCGGCCAGGAGCCCTTGGAGTTGGCCGTGTAGGCGGCAGCGGTGCAGACGCCGATCACTAGGCGTCCGCCGCTGTTACAGCGGGAGCAGATCTTCCAGAAACCAGGGTCAGGGAACGCACAGCGAGTGCACAACGGTGCCTCCCGCGGTCGGCCCGGATGGCCGTGGATTGTCCGTAGCGTGCGCACCGTGCCCGGCAGCGGACGCATGCGCCGCAGCGAGCTTGCCGGTGGTCTTGGAAATCCTGCTGGGTGCGCTTCGTTCGCACATGGCGCACGTCGAGTGCTCTTGGGAACTCGATACCCTCGGCTAAACCATTGACGTTTCCTCGAACCGAAGGTCGACCCGGCCCTCGACCCGGCGACTCTGCATGCGCAGATACCACAGCGGATAGAGCCCATATGGAGTCAAAGAGAGCCCGACGTCTCGAAGATCCAGGCGATCCGGGTATCAGCGCGCGGCTACCGCAACCGGGACAACTTCAAGACGGCCATCTACTTCAATGGCGGAGGACTGGCACTCTACCCTCAAACCCACTGAAATCCCGGAAGCGCCGTAAACTTACGGGTAGCACGTTCCGCGTAACAGGGGCCGCGCGCGAACGCGCTCACGATTGCTCCGCTCTCGTGATGGCTAGCGCAGTGATGAGCACGACGCCCAGGAACACGTTCGGCGCCCACTCGGGCGCGTCCGCCAGCGACAGCCCGACCTCGCCGGTACTGAGCATGAGCACTGCGACGACAGCGCCCCAGGGGTTGAAGCGGCCGTGCCGGAACTGTGTGGCGCCGAGGAACACCGCTGCAAAGGAAGGCAACAGGTATGACGGCCCTGCCGTGGGGTCGGCCGCGCCGACCGTGGCCGCGAGGATGATGCCGGCGAGACCGCTGATCAGGCCCGAGATCAAAAAGGCCGAGAACTGCAGCATCTTCGTGCGCAGCCCAGCCAGCCGGGCCACTGCGGCGTCAAAGCCGACGGCGTACCATGCCCTGCCGGTGGTCGTCTGCTCTAGCACGTAGCCGACGATCAACATCGCTCCCACCATGACAAACACGGGCAAGGTGATGCCCCAGACCTGCCTGTTGCCGACGGCATTGCTGAGCGCCAGTACGCGCGTCGTCATCACCTGCTGGTTCGCGATCCCGCCGGTGGCGGCGAGAATAATCGCTCCGGTCCCTAGCGTGCCGATCAGCGAGTTCACCTTCAGGACCACTACGACAAAGCCGTTGACGGCACCGATCGCCGTGGTGCACAGCATCGTCAGCGGGATCACTAGCCACGGCGACATCCCCGTGTTCGCCAGGAACCATGCCGCCAACACACCGGAGAACCCTGCGATGTAGCCCACGGAGATGTCGAACTCACCAGACGCCAGCGGGATCACGAGGCTGATGGCGATGAGCCCACTAATCGCTCCCTCCTCCAGCACCTGATGCAACGTGGCGACCGTCGGGAACAGGTGGGGATCGAGAATCGAGAAGAAGATGATGATCACGATCCACACGTAGATGGCGCCGATCGTCCGGAACGACAGCGCGCTCTTCCAGGAGGTGCTCGCTCGCTTCAGGGGAGGCTGGTACGTGCGCGGCTCTGGCTCGATCGCAGTAGGTTCTGTCTCCCTGGGCATTGCAGTTAGTTCGTTCTCCCGGGTCATTGATCGTCTTCCATCAGGAGCTTCTCGTACGTGATCGCCGTATCGCGCAGCTCCGCGGCAATCAGGCCGTCGCGCATCACCAGCACCCGCGGGCAGAGTTCCACGAGGTCTTCGTTGTCGGTCGAGCAGACGAGGAAGCTCACGCCCTCTCCTGCCTTGGCGCGGATGAGGTCGTAGATTGCGTGGCGTGCGCCGACATCGACGCCAGCGGTCGGGTCGTCGACCAACATAAGCCGTGGTGCTATGTTGAACCACTTCGCCAACACGGTCTTCTGCTGGTTGCCGCCGCTCAACAGCGAGAAGCGCCGATTGGGATCGGGAGGGCGGATGTCGAGGTCGCGGATCCAGTCGATGGCGCGCCGGGTCTCCTTCGCCCGGGAGAGCCGCCCAGCGTCGCTGACCGAGCGCAGATTGGTCAGGGTGATGTTCTCCCTAACGTCGAACAGCGCGACCGCGCTGCCCTCGCCCCGGTTCCCTGGCACATACCCAAGCCCCATCGACCGGGCGCGACGGGGTGTCATCCGGCCGGTGATCGGTTTGCCATCGAGCCACAACCCATCGGTTCTCGACGGCACAGCGGCGATGAGCGCCCGCGCCAGCTCGTCACGGCCGGACCCGATCAGGCCGGCGACCCCGACGATTTCGCCGCTCGCGATCTCCAAGTCAGCGTGCTTCACGGTGCCCGAGCGGAGGCCTTGCACGCGCAGCCGGGGTGGACCGTCGCCGGCACGATTTGAGGCGTCGCGCGGCTCGCTCTGGGCGGCGTGGTCGTCAAACCGGGCGGGAAGTGAGCCGACGATCATCCGCACCAGCTCGCGCTTATCGAGCTCGCCGATCTTACGCGTCCCTTGCAACACTCCGTCTCGGAGCACAGACACGCGGTTGACGATCTGGAACACTTCGTCGAGGCGATGGCTGACGTAGAGCGTGGTGACCCCGCGCTTGGTCACCTCGCGGACCGTCTCGAAGAGGTGCTCTACCTCCTCGGGGGGCAGCGCAGCGGTCGGCTCGTCGAGTACGAGCACCCCGTTCTCCTCGAGGCCGTCGAGTGCCCGCACGATAGCGACGATCGTGCGGTCGATCGCCCGGCACTTCCCCAGCGGAGTCCAGAGATCGACGTCGGCACCGAAGCGGTCGAACAGGGCCTGCACCCGCTTCGCTTGCTGGGTCAGGCGAATCGGGAACCCCGGTCGAACGTTGAAGCCGGACGTCATGGCCACGTTTTCGACCGCCGACATCTGCTTGATGATCCCGAGGTTCTGATGAACGAACCGCAGGCCGAGGCGGGCCGACTCAGCCGCCGAGCCAAACTTCAGTTGCTGCCCGTAGATCGCAACCGCCGCGCCGCTGTTCGGGCTGTGGAACCCGGACAGGATCTTGATCAGCGTTGATTTTCCCGAGCCGTTCTCGCCGAGCAGACCGTGCACCTCCCCGGCAGAGATCGTCAACGAAACGTCGACGAGAGCCCGTTGCCCCGAAAACGTCTTGCTGAGGCGCTCGATCTCGACGGCAGCGGCAGTCATCGACTCAACGGAGCCCCCAAAGCGCCTCGTACTGCGCAAGATAGCCAGCCACGAGCGGAAAGTACTCGGTCGTGCTCGGCACCGTCTTCTTCGTGATGATCCATTGGGGCAAATCGTTTTGATTGGCTTCGTACTTTTCGCCGGTGAAGATGCGGGCCAGGGTGTCCATCGCTTGCGCATCGACTTCGAAGGGGACGTCGCCGACCAGTGCCGAGATCTGTCCATCCTTGAGGTAGGTGTCGACCTCCGGGTTCTGGCTGAAGGTCACCACCTTGACACGGTTGGCGAGTCCGGCGGCGGCGAGCGCCGCTGGCAATCCACTGACTACGTCACCGAACGCACCTACAACGTAGTTGATGCTGGGGTGCGCCCGCAGATAGCTGACGACGAGGGAAGGTGCTTGGGTAGCGAGCGAATTCGCCGGGATGACGAGCGAAAAAACAGACGTAAGAGAGAAAGACATCCCATTGGAACCTATAACTGATATTCTGAAGGGCGAGTTTCCACGAAGGAGCATTCATGAGCAAGGTAAAGTTCGCAATTCCCACGACATTCATTCTCGCGGCGGCGCTGGCTACGGTAGCCGTCACGGCGAGCG